>Ga0209702_10000533_pt1 | contig 80216 bp, 83 predicted proteins | sample FRY01_FD_187210 | JGI IMG/M metagenome (GOLD analysis project Ga0209702, IMG submission 187210) | Freshwater microbial communities from Lake Fryxell liftoff mats and glacier meltwater in Antarctica - FRY-01 (SPAdes) (version 2) | ecosystem: Environmental > Aquatic > Freshwater > Ice > Glacier...
GAAGTTCCAGGAGAATTGATTGGCATTCAATGCTGTTTGCTCAAAATCAACCTGAATTGCACTTGCAATAAAAGTGAAATTCGCCTGTGGCTCAAACCTTCCTATATTCCACGTAAGCAAACTATCACTAACGGCAGCATCTGCTCGCTGTTGAAAAAACTCCGCTTCGCTCGTATTCAAGGTTGAATGAAAACTCAATCCTGATGAAGGCTTCCCAAAGATTGTTCTATAAAATGTGCAGGCAGTAAGATAACTTCCTTGAAGCGAAGGGTGCGACAAATCGGCATTCCAAAGGTTTAAGGTAGAATCAGCATACCAAGAACTTTTCCATGCATTCCCAACAGGAGCTATGATTGCATCGGTCGCATCGGCCATTGTTTTATAGCCCCACCGTAAGCGTGCCGACATCCCTTCAAATGTGCATAACGGCGGATAACCAGCACAATTTTGAGAATCCCCGTACTTTCTACTCCAAGTCATGTAAAAAACAGTTTTTGCACAGGGGTTTGCGGCATGTATCAAAGAGTCAAGCTCTATTGCATAAGGCAAGGTTTGGGCATTTACTTGTGATGGAGGAAATGATGGTTCTTGACTTTGAGCTTGCAAAACAACGAAATCCCAGCCAGGACTTGCTATTTTACTTAAGGTTGCAGCGTTGGTAGTATGCCCTTGAAATGAAACTCCTCCTGGAGTATTCGCTTCAACATACACAGAGTCTCCAGCGCTTAATGCTAAGTCTTTAAATAGGACCGGTAGATTATTATAAGCAGTATAACTATTCCCTATCCATAAAACCCTTGTAACCTGAGCTTTAGTTTGATGTATTGATACTAACAAAAGTAAACACAAAAAGACAAATCTTGTCAACTTACCTAGATACGCAAAAGTCATTTAATGCTTGTTTAGCTGGTTCGTAGCCTAAAGTTACACTTTCTTTGAAATCATCGCATGCATCATCGCGCTTACTATTCATAATGAGTGCTAAGGCTCTATTGTAAAAAGCAATTCCGTAGTTGGGATTTAACTCAATTGCACGGTTATAATCTGTAATAGCATTCGTATAATCACCAAATAGCATTCGAATATTTGCGCGGTTATTAAAAGCCTCAGAATCATTTGGATTTAACTCCACAATTGTAGTGTAATCTCTCAAGGCGCCATCGTAATCGCCCAATAATTTCTTAGTTAAACCACGAAAGAAAATCGCGTCTGTATAATCTTTATCGAGTTCTATCGCTTTATTGTAATCCTCAATAGCATCCTTTTCCATTCCCATGTTTCGCTTGGCCATGGCACGGTTAAAATATGCTGAGCTAATATTTTGATCCAATGCGATTGCTTGCGTAAAATCATTTACAGAACCATAATTATCGCCGCTTAACTTTCGCGCTACTCCTCGATTATAATATGCTAGGGCAAACTCAGGATTGATTTTGATTGCCTCGTCAAAAGATAAAATCGCTCCTACATAATTTTTGCGCTCAATAAAAATCAAACCCTGAACTTCAAAAGCAAGAGAGTTTTTCTCGCATAATTTAACCGCTTCATTCAGATCGTTTTGAGATCCATCAACATCACCAAGATTGAGCTTTGCCAGGGCACGACATATATAAGCAAGCGTATCGGAAGGATCGACTTTTAGCATTTTGTCATAATCTTCGACAGCCGACGAATAATCTCCGGTTGCCATGTGAGCATGAGCTAATTGATGGTAAAGTTCAGATTTTGAAGGATCAGACTCTATCGCCTTGATGTAATCTTCAACAGCACCAGGAAAATCCTCCACCAACATTCTCAATTGACCACGAATGTCGTAAAGGTTGGTAATGTTAGGATTAAGCTGCAATGCTCTATTTTGATCTGCAATAGCCTCTTTATAACGCGCCAACTTGGTTAAAGCCAAACTGCGTTTATACCAAGCATCAGCCAATGTCGGGTCTACGGAGACTGCTGTGGTATATTCCTCATAGGCTTTATTGTAATTATTCAACATCATTTGATTGTCGCCATCCTTCATCGGCTGCAAGCCAGATCTATATTGGATTATCTGACTATCAACCGTTACTGCTAATAGCATTATTTGAAGTAGAATAATTAATTTTCTCATGCTTAGCTTAGGTTGAATGTTTTGCAGGAAGCGCATACGCAAGAACGTCTTCTTTCTTAATTTCCTTATCTGAAAGAATGATTAATCGCTCAATAACGTTTCTGAACTCGCGAATATTACCTGTCCAATTGTGAAGTTTCAACGCTTCAATTGCTTCATCGGTAATCTTTTTCTTAGGATTACCATATTCCGCATTAATAAGTTCAAGAAAATAGTCCGCTAAAAGCGGGATGTCTTCCTTTCGATCATTCAGCGCAGGAACTTCAATGATGATGACACTTAAACGATGATAAAGATCTTCCCGGAAGCTTCCGTTGGCGATTTCTTCACGCAGGTTTTTATTTGTTGCCGCAATGATCCGTACATCGACACTGATTTCTTTTTCACCACCAACACGGGTTACTTTATTCTCTTGAAGCGCGCGTAAAACTTTCGCTTGAGCACTCAAACTCATATCACCAATCTCATCCAAAAACAAGGTTCCGCCATGGGCTAATTCAAACTGACCTTTACGTTGTTTTATAGCGCTCGTAAAGGCTCCCTTTTCATGACCAAACAACTCGCTTTCGATTAACTCTGATGGAATTGCCGCGCAATTAACCTCAACTAGCGGAGCGCTGTTACGTTGGCTTTTTGCATGAATCCATCGAGCAACAAGTTCTTTTCCGGTGCCGTTTGGACCAGTAATTAAAACGCGAGCATCTGTTGGCGCAACGCGTTCAATCATATCTTTTACTCTTCGAATGGCTGGTGATTCACCCACCATGTCGATGGTCTTGTTTACTTTCTTCTTTAGGATTTTAGTTTCTTGAATCAAGTTAGATTTATCCAAGGCATTACGCATAGTGATCATGAGCCTATTTAGGTCGAGCGGCTTAGCTATAAAATCGTAAGCACCCTTCTTGATGCATTCAACAGCAGTTTCAATTGTACCGTGACCAGAAATCATGATAACAGGACAATCAATTCCTTGCTCCATCACTTTATCGAGCAATTCAGTCCCGTCCATTTTGGGCATTTTGATATCGCTAAGCAGAATATCATATCCTCCTTGCCGAATCTTTTCCCAGCCTTCTGCCCCATCAACAGCCTCATCGACTTGATGATTCTCGTATTCTAAAATCTCCTTTAATGTACTCCGAATTGCTCGTTCGTCATCAACAATGAGAATTTTTGCCATATCAATTAATTTCTTTCTGTGTATTCACAAAGTCGTATAACATGCCTTCTTTCAAGGAGAAAGTTGACAATCGCATTGACTTCATTTTCAATTTCTTAAATACAAACTTTATCATTACCACCGCAACAACAATCATTTCAACGCGCATCGCTGCCAAGCCTTTCATTTTAAAACGCTTTTCAATCGTCGAATTGATAAGCATTTTGTAAATCGCGTCAAAATGATCAGTATCGAAATCGTACTCTGTTTTTACAAGCGGATTTTCCTCCGTATGAAACTTATAATAAATCATTTCAGCAAGCGAATCGAAGCTGCCAGAAGATCCTACTAACGTTTCAACATCATGAATCTGGCAAGCCGCCCACAATAAAGCTAATTGGTCTTTCAAGTATGACTTGAGGCGCTTAATTTCTTGTTTAGTAATTGGTTCAGATGGATTTATCTCTTCCAATAATCGTGCTGCACCTAAATCAAAACTATGACGCCAATACATCGTGCTTCTATCACAAATGATAAACTCGGTGCTACCTCCACCAATATCCATAATAAGCGATTTCTTGGTACCCAAATCTAGGGCTTGATTTACACCGTAATAAATTAATTCAGCTTCCCGGTCTCCCGAAATAGCTTGAATTTGTATTCCGGTTTCGTCAAACACTTTATCAACAAACTCTTGACCATTATTGGCACTTCGAATTGCAGATGTTGCAAAAGCAAGGACATGATCCACTTCAAACCTATCAATTTTTGCCTTATGCGTTTTCATCGCTTTTAGGCCTCGTTGAAATGGAGCATGTGATATAAGTTGATTGTTTATACCTCCTTCACCTAATTTAACAGGGATTTTTTCCTTGTCAATAACGACAAACTGTCCATTCTCATGAACGCGGGCGATCATAAGCTTGAAGGTATTCGTTCCGATATCGATTATAGCAAGCTTCAAAAGCTAAATATTTGTTCCAATGTTACTAAAACAAAGGCATTGGCTGAACAAATAGCTTGAAACTTTATTAACGGTTTTTAAAGACCTATTCTTAGTAACGCAACCATTTGAACATTTCCCTCCAAGTAACACGTTTTCCGTACATGAGAATGCCAGTTCTGTAGATCTTCGATGCTATCCAAGTTGTGAAAACAAATCCCAGAACAAGCATTACCATTGAAAGTACTAGCTCCCAAATCTCCACGCGAAATGGAAGACGCACCATCATTATAATGGGCGAAGTAAGCGGAAAAATCGATAACCATCTAGCTAAATCCCCAGTTGGATCATTCAAGACGGTTTGAGCCATAACAAAAGAGAAAATGAGCGGAATTGTTATTGGCAGCACGAATTGTTGTGTATCAGAATCATTGTCAACGGCACTTCCAATGGCGGCAAACAATGCTCCATACAACAGATACCCACCTAGAAAATAAAACATAAAACAAGGAATAATAAGCGCCCAATTAATACTACTAATGCGCTGTATCATCTGTTGATTCTCAATTATATTATCAATGTTTTCTACAGAAGTTCCATCGGGACTTTTCTGTATCATCTGCTCAATTTGATTGCTACTGTACTTTTCTTTAACTATGGTGTTCAGGAACGTAGAGTAAAGTGCCGCTGTGAGAATTACCCAAAGCAAAAACTGAGTTAATCCAACCAAAGCGATTCCAACAATTTTGCCCATCATCAGTTGAAAGGGTTTCACAGAAGAAATGATAACTTCAACAATTCGATTAGTTTTTTCTTCAATTACACCGCGCATAACTTGTGCACCAAAGAGAAAGATGAAAAAGTAAATCAACATTCCACTGATAGCGCCAAGGGCCGTGCTTATCTCAACATCATAGCTGACATCTTTTGCCGGCTTTTCATCAATTGGAATAGCGGTAATGCTCACATTTACAGCCTTCTCCACACTAGCAACGAGCTCTTTGTCAACCCCTTGCGACTTGAGTAATGCTCGCTCAATTTGCTTTTCAATCTGGTTCTCAATATAAATCTTTACGTTTAAGCTCACTTGCTCGCGAGAATACAAACGAACGTTGCGTTGAGTTACAAGTAAATTATCATCTTGGCTTGCCGGAATATGTACCAAGGCGTATACCTCTCCCGATTTCAACCTCTCTTTTGCCTGCTCAATTGGACCACTTACATAAGAAAAGACAATATTTGGGTTCGATTGCAACTGACCTTCAGCCACACCTGTTTCGTCGAACACTTGAACATTCCTAACGCTTTCATTGGCATTTGCTAGAAGCATTGGAACAATTCCAATAGCCGCAATAAGAATTGGCCCCAAGAAAGTCATAATGATGAAAGATCGCTTGCGAACTCTAGTCATGTATTCACGTCGAATAATTAATTTAATCTTTCCCATTACGCTATAACTTGATTTGTTCCTTGAACGGCACGTATAAAAATTTCGCTCATAGTAGGAATTACTTCATTAAAACTAACAATTTCACAAACAGGCATTACCGCAGCAAACAATTGATTTACGTTACTATTACCCAACATTTTCAATCTCACTTTGCAGTGATCGCCATCGCTTGATTTATTAATCAATTCAAAACCAGTCCAAAGTGCCGTGGTGAAAGCTAGCATATTCCCCTTGAACTCCATTTCAAATGTGTTGGTCTTGTATTCTTTTCGGATATCGTTAACTGTTCCATCAAGAATCTTTTTGCTCTTATTGATCAAAGCAATTCTGTCGCATAGTTCCTCAACAGTTTCCATGCGATGCGTCGAAAAAATGATCGTTGCGCCTTTTTCGCTGAGCAGTAAAATTTCATCACGAATAACAGCAGCATTTACGGGATCGAAGCCCGAGAAAGGTTCATCAAATATGAGCAACTCGGGTTCGTGTAGGACAGTTACGACGAATTGAACTTTTTGGGCCATTCCTTTGGATAGCTCGTCAATCGTCTTATTCCACCATGCTTCCATATTAAATTTCTCGAACCACATACGAAGACGACGTTTTGCTTCATGTTTGTCAAGACCTTTCAACTGTGCTAAATACATGCACTGCTCGCCAACTTGCATTTTCTTGTACAACCCTCGCTCTTCGGGCAAATAACCAATTGCACGAACATGGTCTTCTGTTAGTTTCTTTCCGTTAAAAAACAACTCACCAGAATCTGGAGCGGTAATTTGATTGATAATCCGGATTAAGGATGTTTTACCTGCTCCATTTGGCCCAAGCAAACCGAAGATTGAGCCTTTCTCAACCGAAATATTAATATCGCTCAGCGCTTGAAAATTGCCATATGATTTATTCACATGTCGCGCTTCAAAAAGAATGTTACTCATAGTCTATAAAAAAAAACAGCCGTATTAAGCGGCTGTCAAATATATTACTTCAAAAACGAATCAGTTAAAATACTCTTTCATTCTATCGAAAAACGATTTTTCTTTCTTTCCAGGTTGTGGAGCAAAGTTCGGTGCTTCTCGAAGATCTTCCATTATTTTCTTTTCCTCATTCGTTAGTGTCTGCGGAGTCCAAATGTTTACTTCGACTAATAAATCTCCTCTGTCGTATGAATTAACCTCAGGTAAGCCTTTGCCTCTCAGGCGATAAACTTTCCCACTTTGAGTACCTGCATCAATTTTAAACTTTGCTTTTCCATCTAATGTTGGAATTTCGATCGATGTACCCAGCGTAGCATCAACAAAACTTACATAACACGTGTAGTATAGATTGTTTCCATCACGCTTTAAATCAGCATGTTCAACTTCTTCGATGCTAACAATTAAGTCACCTGGAACGCCACCTCTTGGAGCTGCATTGCCTCTTCCTGCTACATTCAATTGCATTCCTTCTGCAACTCCAGCGGGAATATTCAATGTAATCACTTCTTCATCACGAACGATTCCATCGCCATGGCATGTTTTGCACTTATTAGCTACGGTTTTCCCTTCGCCTTCACAAGCAGGACAAGTTGATGCAGTTTGCATCTGACCCAAAATAGTATTTGTAATTCGGGTAACTCTACCCTGCCCTCTACACGTAGGACAAGTAGTGAAAGATGAGCCTTTTTCAGCTCCGCTACCTGAACAAGATTTGCAAGGCACGAATTTATTCACCTTGATTTTCTTCTCAACGCCTTTGGCAATTTCTTCAAGAGTGAGTTTAACCTTAATTCTTAGGTTGGTGCCTTTTTGAACTCGACGCCCTTGGGCTTGCCCACCGAAACCACCAAAACCGCTTTGACCAAAAACATCTCCAAACTGACTGAAGATATCTTCCATATTCATTCCACCGCCATAATATCCGCCGCCGCCAGAGGAGGAAGCTGCGCCTTGATGACCAAATCTATCATATCGGGCTTTCTTATCAGCATTGCTAAGCACATCGTAAGCTTCAGCAGCTTCTTTGAACTTTTCTTCCGCTTCAGCATCGCCAGGATTCTTGTCTGGATGGTATTTAACCGCCATTTTCCGATATGCTTTCTTAATTTCAACTTCATCGGAAGATTTAGTAACCCCAAGTATTTCGTAATAATCTCTCTTTGCCATGTTCTATCTATTATCCACCAACGACTACTTTGGCAAATCGGATAACTTTACCATTTAATGAATAACCTTTTTCTAACATCTCAACCACTTTACCTTTCATAGATGGATCTGGCGACGGGATAGATGTAATTGCTTGATGTATATCAGCATCGAAATCTTGTCCGCTAGCATCCATCACTTCAAGTCCTTTGGACTCAGCTATCTTCCATAATTTTGTATGAATCAACTGCATTCCTTCTATGACTGAAGAAACTTCGTTTGCTGACTCCATTGCTTTCGCCGCCCTGTCAAAATCATCCAAAATGGGCAGAATTGCAGTAAATATGTCAGCCGAAGCAGTTTTTCTTAACTCGACTTGTTCTCTTGCACTGCGCTTTCTGAAGTTATCGAACTCAGAATATAAACGTAAGTACTTGTCGTTCGTTTCTTGATACTTCTGTTTCCAACCATCAGTTTCATTGGGTTCTGCATCAATTTGCTCTGGTGATAAAGGCTCTTCCGACATTGCCGATGTTTCTGGCACTAATTGTTCGTCTTGCATAGATGATTCTTCTCCGTCTTCCAAAGGATTGCTCTCGTTTGTATTCATTTTATGAAGGAAATTCTTAATGCGATCACGCATAAATTGTTTCGTGCCAAAAGTCAATCATAATGCCATGCGATAGTTTCGGTCAATTTGGCAGCGCAAATGTCAAAAAAAATCCCGGACCTTTTCAGCATCCAGGATCAATATCATAAGATTTATTATTTATTTTTTTACCAACTTTTCTATTTGAGCATCTAACTCAGCTCCTCGAAGATTTTTAGCTATAATAACGCCTTTGGCATCAATAAGATAATTCGCTGGAATGCTTTGAACGCCATAAATTGCTGCTGCTTGAGAACCCCATCCACCAAGATCGCTAACATGGTTTTCCCAAACTAAACCATCTTTTTTAATAGCATCCACCCAAGCATCCTTTTTCATATCGAGTGATACGTTATAAATAGTAAAGCCTCCTTTTGCGTCTTTGAATTTTGCTTTAGAATATTTGTTGTAGGCAGAAACAACACTCGGATTCTCCATTCTGCAGGGGCGGCACCAAGAAGCCCAAAAATCAAGAAGAACCACGCTCCCTCGCAAGGACGATAGACGTATTTCCTTTCCTTCTGGATTCTTAAAAGACAAATCTGGAGCTGTGTTGCCAATGTTTACTCCAACTGGAGGACCAACATTTGGTAAATTATTATTACTCCCGTTTAAATTAAATACAGCGCCTCCTATAATGAAGCCAAAAGCTGTTAAAAGAAGGAAGAAATTTAACTTTTTCATATGATAATTTGTAGGTACAAAGATGATAAAAAATGGATGTTCAACAACGAAGAAGTTGCTATTCAGTAAAAATCCTTACACGCAATTTCCTTGCCTTAATTTTTAATGGGTTTTTATTATGAAGAGAGATACTAAAGTGGCTCTCCTTTGGTCGATATTTAGGTAAAGGTAAAATGAAACGAATCGGCGTCCAAATATTCTTTTCCATAACTTGATGTACAAGAAATTTGCGCTCCCAAAAGTAAGCTTTCCAGTTTTCTTGAAATGCTGTTACTAATGAAGCGTCAGACGTGGGATCTTCAACGCATACTTCGCATGAAATTTCAGCGTAAAGTGTGTGCTTTAGACTATCTAATGGTATAAAGATCGACCACTTTTCAGCAAGAATTTCATAACGATCAAACGCTAGCTTGTGGTTAAAATAAAGCTGAATAACCGAGTCTTGCTTACTAACAACCCTATCAAAATAAATTTTGCCAAGTTTCTTTTGTGGTCTAAATTCATGATCTGGTATGTAAACGTATCTAAATTGTTGACTCGACTTTAAAAACAAGTGCCCGTATTTGTCTTTATTTATGTATTCATAAGGAAGCACATTGGTATTGTATTGATAAGTTTGAAATAGTTGAAAAAGAGCTAAGACCAAATATTGAAAAATAAACTCTAAAAATGCGGCAAGAGGAATTACAAATAAGGGATAAAAGTCAATTTTTGGAATCATTTCAAAGCTTCCTCCATATGCCCGGTAACATCCACCTCCATGGCTTTACACTTAAAAATTGAAGGTGTAATTGATCAAGAAAGGTTGCGATAAATGCAAAAGAATATACATGAGAAATGCTCGGTTCCTGAGGTGAATAATAAAATAGGTTTGGTTTCGAGAAAAATGCGCAATAGCAGCAAATTGATGACTTGGCGACTGTAATTCATTCGCTTTAACAATCTACAGATCATCAATAGCCCTAAACAAATAGCACAATGCTGCTAGAGCAATAGAAATTTGATAGCAAGAAGAATAACCATCACGTAACCCAGGCTGTAAAGTTTGTGTAAGCAGATTGGCAATTAAAAAAACGGCATTAAAGCTAAAGGCTCACCGAAAAAATACTTGTTTACCGCAAATTCAGATGTTGAGTTATCTGCTTCAAAATTGTTCGCTTTTTTTCGTTACCAAAAACAGGCAAAGCAAATGGGAAATCCCTTTTAATAAAAGTTCTACCCAGATATTCATAATATCCAAGTCCGTCGAAGCCAATTACATTATTTATGCGGTCGCTATCTATTGTCTGTCCATAGAGTTAGGAGTTTGAACTCTAGAGGCTTCTGATTAGGCGCACGAAGGTCGAAAAAGCGCAGTTTACTTTTGTAAATGAGCATTTTTTGGACTAGTGCAACGACATCAGGAGACTCTAAAGACAGACTCTATCTAACCGCACAAATAACATATGCCATTGTGCTATAAAAATGAAAAGAAGAAATAGCTTACTTGTAGGCCAATGTAAAACTTGCTAAGCATAACGCTTGGCTATTTTAAACACGCTTAATATCGGCGCCTAGTGCTTGCAAGCGAGCGTCAATATTTTGGTAACCACGGTCTATCTGTTCGATATTATCAATCATGCTTGTGCCTTCAGCTGATAAGGCAGCGATTAATAAGGCAACTCCAGCACGAATATCTGGGGAAGTCATGCGTATACCTCGAAGCTTGTTGACTCTGTTCAGGCCTATTATAGTTGCACGATGTGGATCGCAGAGGATAATCTGAGCACCCATATCAATAAGCTTATCGACAAAGAACAAGCGACTTTCGAACATTTTTTGATGAACGAGCACTGACCCTTTGGCCTGAGTGGCGACCACCAAAACGATACTTAATAAATCGGGCGTAAATCCTGGCCAAGGTGCATCAGAAACTGTCAAGATAGAACCATCGATGTATTTATCAATGGTGTAATTGTCTTGTTGAGGGATTACGATATCATCACCATCACGCTGAACATCAATACCTAAACGACGAAATATATCGGGTATAACTCCGAGGTGATCGTAACCAGTATCTTTAATTCGGATATTACTTTGAGTCATAGCTGCCAATCCGATGAATGAGCCAATCTCAATCATATCTGGCAACATACGGTGTTCAGTTCCACCAAGTGCATCAACGCCTTCGATGGTTAGAAGATTTGAGCCTATACCGTTGATTTTGGCACCCATCCTTACTAACATTTTACATAGCTGCTGGATGTATGGTTCACAAGCCGCATTGAAAATTGTAGTCTTTCCTTCGGCCATTGATGCGGCCATAAGAATATTTGCAGTGCCCGTAACTGAAGCTTCATCCAAAAGCATGTAATCACCTTTGAGTTTTTTAGCTTCAACCTTATAGAAGCTATCAACACTATCAAAATCAAATGATGCTCCTAGCTTTTGAAAACCTATGAAGTGGGTATCCATGCGACGGCGACCAATTTTGTCACCACCTGGTTTGGGAATGTAACCACGACCAAAGCGAGTAAGTAGCGGTCCAACAATCATTACACTTCCGCGCAGCGCTGATCCTTTTTTCTTAAATTCTTCCGAAACAAGGTAGTCAACATTAACAGCATCGGCCTTAAAAGACCAAGATCCGTTACCAAGATTCTTAACTTTTACGCCAAGAGCGCCAAGTAAATCGATTAGCTTATTTACATCTACAATGTCGGGAACATTGTGAATGATGCATTCTTCGGGAGTTAGAAGAACAGCACATAATATCTGTAAGGCCTCATTTTTGGCACCTTGCGGAGTTATTTCTCCATGAAGGCGCTTGCCTCCAACAATTTCAAATCTATTCATAAAGCATTAGGAACTAACTATTTCCCGTGCCGAATTTACGTTTGAAGTTCTTTTGTTTTTGACGACCTTTATTAAACTTCTTACCCAGTTGTTGTGAATAATTTTGTGAAGCTATTTCGGGGACGTGTGCTAAGCGGCTTCCTTGCTCTATAATAAGCTCACCTTCAGACAGACTAGCAAGATCTTTAATGATTAAATCATCTTGCACGGAATCACGATTCCAAGTCAAATAAGATTTTTTTAGATTGTATGCGATTGAGGATTTTAGACCTTCTTTTAAGCTTCCTTCTTCAAGTGCAATAGCTTTGGCAATAACTTTCTCAATTATTTTTCCGTAGTGACGGAATTTAATATGATTGCTTGGATATTTTAAACTTTCCGGCTTTGTTTGAAAGCTTTCCGGTGAAGGAATTGAGTAAGGAGAATCAACATCTAATGTAAAATTAGACATGACAAATAAGTGATCCCAAAGTTTATGTTTGAAATCGGCAACATCTCTTAAATGAGGGTTGAGTTGCCCCATCACCGTTATAATATATTGAGCGCGCTTGTTACGTTCTTCGCGATCTTCAATTTTGATGGTTTCGTCAACCATGCGTTGAATGTGACGTCCGTATTCTGAGATAATCAGCGGGGTCCGTTGAGAATTGTATTCCATTGATTCAATTTGTAGTGAAGATAAGTCAGGACTTTTAATGTAAAATAATGAGTCCTTGGTGGCTTGCAAAGAGAATAATTAACTCTAGCCCACGATCTTCAACCGTGCAAATTTAAGTAATAATTGTTTTTGTCCGACCTGCTGAAAAAAGACGGTTGCTTTTCTTTCACCAATGCGACCTTCCACCGCTAAAACTTGCCCCTTACCGAATCGTTCATGAATCACCTCCATTCCTGACTCTAGCTTTGAGTTATCATCAGGAATAAATTCTTCAACTTGTGGCTTGCCTGCTATTATCTTGGTGAACTCGGGTTTTGCTTTAGGCTGATAAGCTGGCACACTTGACTTTTCCTTTACTTTAAAAGTTGATGGTTTGGGCTTGGTTTCGAAGCCGCCGAAACTAGTTCTATCTGATGAGAAGTCTAAGAATCCACGTTGCTGAGGTTCCTCACTTCGTTCAAGCAAGTTTTCATCAATTTCTTCAAGAAACTGGCTTGGCTCAGCATGAGTAATTTGTCCCCATCTATATCTCGAACTTGCATAAGTTAGTGTTAAAAATATTTCAGCGCGTGTTATTGCAACATAAAACAAACGTCGCTCCTCCTCCAACTCTTCTTTGCTGCTGAGAGATAATTGAGATGGGAATAAATTATCTTCCATTCCAACAACAAATACAGCTTTAAACTCCAATCCCTTGGCAGCATGAACTGTCATAAGTGAAACCCGATCTGGGTCTTCGTTTTCGCTTTCGTCTGCATCAGTGAGAAGTGCAATATCTCGCATGAAAACATTCAATGTACGTTCCGCTACTTCTTCTTCACTTTCAGGCGGAGTATCAACAAATTCCTGAATACCGTTGAGCAATTCCATCACATTCTCATGCTTACTAATTCCTTCGGGAGTTTTGTCAACACCCAATTCCTTTAACAAACCCGAAGATTTAGCTATGTGAATTCCGAGTTGATAAGCATCGGTTGATGCCAAACCATGTCTAAAACTTTTAATCATCGTTACAAAGTCGTTGATTTTACCGGCAGTTGCTCCACTTATGACTTTGTTTTCATGAAGATTGGCAATCACATCCCACAACCCGAGACCTAATTCATTCGCAGCAACAGCTATCTTTTCTAATGTTGTTTTTCCTATGCCTCTTGCGGGATAGTTGATGACTCTTTTAAGCGCTTCTTCATCATTGAAATTGATTGTTAAACGGAAATAAGCTATTAAATCTTTGATTTCCTTCCTTTTGTAAAATGAAAGTCCACCATAGATTCTGTAGGGAATTCCTCGCTTACGAAGGGATTCCTCCATCGCTCTCGATTGAGCATTTGTCCGATAAAGAATGGCAATATCTTGATGAGGTAAGTGATGCAACATTCTTAAATCAAAAATCCTATTGGCAACGAGCTGTCCTTCTTCGTTATCAGTCGCTGCGCGGATAAGTTTAATTCGTTCACCTTCAGTATTATTGGTCCAAACTACTTTTTTAAGTTGACCTTTATTATTACGAATAACAGAATTTGCGGCCTGAACGATTGTTTTTGTTGAGCGGTAGTTTTGTTCAAGTTTGAACATCTTCAACTCTGGATAATCTTTTTCGAAATTGAGAATGTTTTGAATATTCGCTCCGCGGAAGGCGTAAATACTTTGAGCATCATCACCAACTACGCAAATATTGAGGTGCATTGCTGAAAGTTTCTTAACGATAAGATACTGACTGAAGTTTGTATCCTGATACTCATCAACCAAAATATATTTAAACTTCTGCTGATACTTATACAATATTTCGGGGTAGCGCTTAAAAAGTATATTGGTTTTAAACAGCAAATCATCAAAATCCATGGCTGACGATTTGAAGCAGCGTTGTTCGTAGGCTTGGTAAACTAATGCAAGTTTAGGTTTACCATTCTGCCGATCCTCCTCCAATATTTCAGGATGCGTCAAGTATTCACTTGCAGAGATGAGGTTATTCTTGGCGTTTGAAATTCTGTTTAATACGAGTGATGGTTTATAGATTTTATCATCTAGAGACATTTCTCCCAAAATGGTTTTAATCAAACTTTTGGCATCATCAGTATCATAAATAGTAAAGTTTGATGGGTACCCTAATTTTTCTGATTCAATGCGAAGTATCCGAGCGAAAACAGAATGGAAAGTTCCCATCCAAAGATTTGCAGCTTCTGTCGTTTTTACAATTCGGTGGATACGCTCTTTCATTTCGCGGGCCGCTTTATTAGTAAAAGTCAGTGACAGAATATTGAATGCATCAACTCCATTATGCAGCAGATGCGCTATTCTATATGTCAGTACACGCGTTTTGCCAGAACCAGCGCCTGCAATAATCATGACAGGTCCTTCGGTATTTACTACTGCTTCGCGTTGTACGGGATTTAATTCTTCGAGATAATGCGCATTCATGGCGTAAAAGTAAGCAATGGTAGTTAGTGTGAGGGATGAAAATATCCACAAGCACAAAACAGCTTAAAAGAAGACTGCATAGAGCGCATTACATAAAATATTCATTCACAAACTGGTAAGTAAGATTCTATTAAAAAAAATTATCGAGCTTTGATGAGTTGAAAGAATTTGTAATCCATTGAAATTGAATTTGACAGAAAGAAAAACAAGAAAAAAACATTTTCTACAATAGATGCTTGAAATATTTTCTTTGTAAGCGCTTGTTAATCAAAACAAGTTGCTATCTTTGCGCTCCCAAAAAATGGGCAAAATCCAGTAGATTAAAGTTTAACTTCCATACAATCAACGATTAAAGCATGCCTACAATTCAGCAGCTTGTGCGTAAAGGACGCAATGTAAACGCGGCCAAATCAAAGTCTCCGGCACTGGACTCATGTCCTCAACGTCGTGGAGTTTGTACACGTGTTTATACAACTACACCAAAGAAGCCTAACTCCGCTATGCGTAAAGTGGCTCGTGTTCGTTTAACTAACTCAAAAGAAGTGAATGCTTACATTCCGGGTGAAGGTCACAACCTTCAAGAGCACAGTATTGTGCTTATCCGCGGTGGAAGGGTGAAAGATCTTCCAGGAGTGCGTTACCACATTGTACGTGGAGCACTTGATACTTCAGGAGTAGAAGGTCGTAACCAACGTCGTTCTAAATATGGAACAAAGCGTCCGAAGCCAGGACAACCAGCAGCTGCTGCAGCAAAAGGCAAAAAGAAATAATTATTCACCATAGTATTGTTCTCTAACCGATGAGGAAGACAACCCCAAAACGCATTGCCCGCACGCCGGATCCACGTTTTAATGACGCATTAGTGACTCGATTCGTTAATAACATAATGAACGATGGTAAGAAAAGTATTGCATTCGCAATATTCTATGATGCAATCGACATCGTTGAAAAGCGCACGGAAGAAAACGGACACGAAGTATGGAAGCGTGCTCTTGAAAACGTTAGTCCTGGTGTGGAAGTAAAAAGCCGCCGTGTTGGTGGAGCTACATTTCAAATTCCAATGGAAATTCGCCCTGACCGCCGTATCGCTCTAGGTATCAAATGGTTGATTATGTATTCACGCAAGCGTAACGAGAAATCGATGGCACAGCGTTTAGCATCTGAGATTGTCGCTGCATCCAAAGGTGAAGGTTCTGCTCATAAAAAGAAGGAAGATACTCACCGTATGGCTGAAGCTAATAAAGCTTTCTCACACTTCCGTTTCTAATAATATTGACTAACAGCAATCATGGCTATTGACTTAAAATACACGCGAAATATTGGTATTGCCGCTCACATTGATGCCGGTAAAACTACCACGACTGAGCGTATTCTTTATTACACCGGAGTGAATCACAAAATTGGTGAAGTTCACGACGGTGCTGCTACCATGGACTGGATGGTTCAGGAGCAAGAGCGCGGGATAACAATCACGTCTGCGGCAACTACTTGCTTCTGGAATTACAGAGATAATAAATACAAGTTAAATATCATTGATACCCCTGGTCACGTTGACTTTACCGTAGAGGTAAATCGTTCATTACGTGTATTGGATGGTCTAGTATTTTTGTTTTCTGCGGTTGATGGTGTTGAACCTCAATCTGAAACAAACTGGCGTTTAGCTAACAATTACAACGTTACTCGTATTGGTTTCGTTAACAAAATGGACCGACAAGGTGCCGACTTTCTTGCTGTAGTAAAGCAAGTTCGGCAGGTACTAGGTGGTAACGCTATTCCTCTTCAAATTCCCATTGGGGCAGAAGAAACATTTACCGGGGTAGTTGATTTGATCAATTTCCGCGGAATTGAATGGAATGAGCATGATAAAGGAATGACCTACAACGTTGTTCCAATTCCAGCTGATTTGATGGATGAAGCGATTGAGTGGAGGGGAAAACTTCTTGAGGAAATTGCTGAGTATGATGATTCTCTAATGGAGAAATTTTTCGACGATCCAGATACAATTACTGAAGAAGAAATTCTAAAGGCACTTCGCCAAGCTTGTCTTTCTGGAAAGATTGTACCAATGGTTTGCGGTTCTTCTTTCAAGAATAAAGGAGTACAAACTATGCTTGATCTTGTAATGGAGTTGATGCCAAGTCCATTAGATAAAGAAAGCATTAAAGGTATTAACCCTGATACGGATGAAGAAGTTTTCCGTCGCCCTGATGTAAAAGAGCCATTTGCAGCTTTAGCATTCAAAATTGCAACGGATCCATTCGTAGGTCGTTTATGTTTTTTCCGTGCTTATTCAGGAAAGCTTGATGCTGGTTCTTACGTTTTAAACACACGTAGTGGAAACAAAGAGCGTATTAGCCGAATCTTTCAGATGCACGCAAATAAGCAAAACTCTATCGATTGCCTTGAAGCAGGAGATATCGGTGCGGCTGTAGGCTTTAAGGATATTAAAACAGGAGATACGCTTTGTGATGAAAAGCACCCTATCGTGCTTGAAGCAATGAACTTCCCTGATCCAGTTATTGGTGTTGCTATTGAGCCTAAAACTCAAGCTGACATAGATAAATTGGGTATGGCACTTAACAAACTTGCTGAGGAGGATCCTACTTTCCGTGTCAAAACTGATGAAGATTCTGGTCAAACGATTATCAGCGGAATGGGTGAGCTTCACTTGGAGATTATCTTAGACCGTTTAAAGCGTGAATTCAAGGTTGAATGTAACCAAGGAGCACCTCAGGTTAACTACAAAGAAGCAATTACTGGAACTGTAACTCACCGCGAAATCTACAAGAAACAAACAGGTGGTCGTGGTAAATTCGCTGATATCGTTGTTACAATTTCACCAGCTGATGAAGGTAAAGAAGGTTTAACTTTCGTGAATGGTGTAGTGGGCGGTAATATTCCACGCGAATACATTCCTTCAGTAGAAAAAGGCTTCAAAACTGCTATGCAGAATGGTGTTCTTGCTGGATACACAATGGATAGTTTGAAAGTTACACTTAGCGATGGTTCTTACCATGCCGTCGATTCAGACTCACTTTCATTTGAAATCTGTGCACGTTCAGCTTTCCGCGAAGCTCTTCCAAAGGCAAAACCAGTTCTTCTAGAACCAATCATGAAGGTTGAAGTATTGACTCCAGAAGACTATATGGGAGACATTATCGGTGACTTAAATAAGCGCCGTGGTCAATTAGAGGGAATGGATAGTCGTGCAGGTTCACAAGTTATTCGTGCAAAAGTTCCTTTGAGTGAAATGTTCGGATACGTAACAACTCTTCGTACTATTTCTTCGGGTCGTGCAACTTCTACAATGGAACCTTCGCATTACGCAGAAGCTCCTAAAAACATATCCGAAGAAGTAATTGCAAAAGCAAAAGGAAAAGCAGCATCAGTTTAAAATCATCGTTCTTTATATACTCCTTATGAGTCAGAAAATCAGAATCAAACTTAAGTCGTACGACTACAATTTGGTAGACAAATCGGCTGAGAAAATAGTGAAAACGGTAAAATCAACCGGAGCCGTAGTTAGTGGTCCAATTCCTCTTCCTACAAACAAAAAGATTTACACAGTTTTGCGTTCACCGCATGTGAACAAGAAAGCACGTGAGCAGTTCCAACTGTGTTCTTACAAAAGGCTTCTTGATATTTACAGTACGACTTCGAAAACTGTTGATGCACTTATGAAGTTAGAGCTTCCAAGTGGTGTTGAAGTAGAGATCAAAGTTTAGTTAGTTTTCAAGTAAGAGAATTTTATTCAATCTAATCAATAAAATGTCAGGTCTAATCGGAAAAAAAATCGGAATGACTAGCATCTACAGTGCCGCTGGTAAGAACGTACCATGCACGATTATAGAAGTTGGTCCTTGCATTGTCACGCAAGTCAAAACCATCGAAAAGGATGGTTATAGCGCAGTTCAGCTGGCGTTTGGCGAAAAGAAAGAGAAGCATACAACTGCAGCAATGCAGGGGCACTTTGGAAAAGCATCAACAACTCCAAAGCGTAAAGTTGCAGAGTTCCGTTTCTTTGAAACAGAACGTAATCTAGGTGAAACAATTACAGTAGACTTATTCAACGAAGGTGAGTATGTAGATGTAATTGGGAACTCAAAAGGAAAAGGTTTCCAAGGTGTAGTAAAGCGTCATGGATTTAGCGGTGTTGGTATGGCTACTCACGGTCAGCACAACAGATTGCGTGCTCCTGGTTCTTTGGGAGCATCTTCTTACCCATCACGTGTATTCAAAGGAATGCGCATGGCTGGACAAACAGGAGGAAACCGCGTTAAGATTCAGAACTTAGTTGTTGTGAAAGTTTTACCAGAACAGAATCTATTGGTAGTAAAAGGTGCTATACCAGGTCCAAAAGGTTCTTACGTAATGATCGAGAAGTAATATGGAACTTGCAGTATATAACTCAGACGGTAAAGAAACCGGCCGTAAGGTTAAGCTTAATAGCGATATCTTCGGAATAGAGCCTAATGACCATGCAATTTACTTAGATGTAAAGCAAATTCTTGCTAATCGTCGTCAAGGAACGCACAAGTCAAAAGAGCGCGCAGAAATTAATCACTCTACACGTAAAATAAAGCGCCAAAAGGGAACTGGTGGTGCACGTGCAGGAAGTATTAAATCACCCCTATTTGTTGGTGGAGGTAGAATTTTCGGACCACGCCCGAGAAACTATTCTTTCGCTTTGAACAAAAAGGTGAAACAATTAGCGCGTAAATCAGCTCTTTCGTACAAAGCTAAAGACAACGGAATTTTGTTAGTTGAGAATTTCAACTTCGAAAAACCATCAACCAAGAATTTCAAGGCAATTCTCTCGAACCTAAAGGTTGCAGATAAGAAAACGCTAGTTGTAGTATCAGAACTCAATCAATCTGTTTACTTATCATCAAGAAATCTTGAACGTAGTAAAGTTGTTGTTGTAACAGACTTGAATACATATGATATCCTGAATGCAGGATCCATTGTAATGTTTGAAGGTTCAGTTTCAACTATTGAGAACCTATTAACACAAAACTAAAATGAGTATCATCATCAAACCTATCATCACTGAAAAGATGAGTGGCTTAACCGAAAAGATGAACCGCTATGGTTTTGTGGTTGATTTGGAAGCCAATAAAGTAGAGATAAAAAGCGCCATCGAAAAATTGTATGGTGTAAATGTAGAATCCGTTCGTACTATGAGGTACATCGGTAAAGTAAAAATGCGTAATACGAAAAATGGTATTAATAGCGGTCTAGTTGGCCGTTGCAAGAAAGCAATTGTTTCTCTTGCTGAAGGTGATACCATTGACTTTTACAGTAACGTTTGATAAGAAATGGGACTAAAAAAATTCAATCCAATCACTCCGGGAACAAGATTTAAAGTTGCCGATACTTACAGCGATGTAACAACACGTGAACCTGAAAAGACACTGTTGGTGAAACAAAAGAAATCTGGTGGTAGAAATAACACTGGTAAAATGACAATGCGTTACCTTGGAGGAGGGCATAAGCAGCGTTATCGTTTGATTGATTTCAAGCGTAACAAGCACGATGTTCCTGCAACAGTAGTAACTATTGAGTATGATCCAAACCGCTCTGGTCGTATTGCTTTGTTGCAGTATGTTGATGGAGAAAAGCGTTACATTCTAGCACCAGCTGGGCTTGAAGTCGGGATGAAAGTTATGTCAGGTTCGAAAGCAGTAGTTGAGCCGGGAAATGCTCTTTTCTTAAAAGACATTCCATTAGGTTCACTGATTCACCACATTGAGTTACATCCTGGCCAAGGAGCCTCTTTGGTTCGATCTGCAGGTGTTACAGCTCAATTGGCAGCCAAGGATGGTAAATATGCCATCATTAAGTTGCCTTCTGGTGAAACTAGAATGATATTAGCTGAGTGTTTAGCCGTTATAGGAACTGTATCAAATGGTGATCACCGCTTGGTTCGCTCTGGTAAAGCTGGCCGTACTCGTTGGCTAGGGCGCCGTCCACGCAACCGTGGTGTTTCAATGAACCCTGTCGATCACCCAATGGGTGGTGGTGAAGGTCGTTCTTCAGGAGGTCACCCACGCAGCCGTAACGGCATTCCATCCAAAGGATACAAAACACGTTATCCTAAGAAAAATAGCTCAAGATTAATCATTGAGCGTCGTAAGAAATAAGTTTGTTCAACACTGAGAAATAGAAAACATGAGCCGTTCGCTTAAAAAAGGTCCATTCATCGATTACAAATTGGAACGTAAGATTTACACCATGATTGAATCGGGCAAGAAATCTGTGATTAAAACATGGGCACGTCGATCAATGATCTCTCCGGACTTTGTTGGACAAACCTTTGCAGTTCACAATGGAAATAAATTCATTCCTGTTTATGTTACTGAAAACATGGTAGGTCACAAGTTAGGAGAATTTGCTCCGACTCGTACATACCGTGGTCACGCAGGTAACCGCAAGGACAAGGGTAGAAAATAATTGATAATCGTTCTTTATAAAAAACCAAATGGGAGCTAGAAAAAAACTCCGTGCAGATGCAATGAAAGCCGAAAGGGCTACAAGTGCGTTTGCCAAATTGAATAACTGTCCTACTTCTCCTCGTAAGATGCGCCTTGTGGTTGATCTTGTGCGTGGCGTTGATGTAGACAAAGCACTATCTATTCTTAAATACACTAATAAGGAAGCTGCAATCCGAGTTGAAAAACTTCTACTGTCAGCTATCGCAAATTGGCAAACTAAGAATGAAGGACAACGTCTTGAAGATAGTCAAGTATACATCAAAGAAATCAAGGTTGATGGTGGCCGTATGTTAAAGCGTCTTCGTCCAGCACCGCAAGGTCGTGGATATCGTATTCGCAAACGTTCAAACCACGTCACAATGGTTCTTGATTCAAGAGCAGCAGTTAACTAATTACAAATAGACAATACTTACCATTCATGGGACAAAAAATTAATCCTATTGCTCTTCGCCTGGGCATCGTTCGTGGTTGGGACTCTAACTGGTACGGAGGCCGTAATTACGCTGACAAACTTTTAGAAGACCATAAAATTCGTAAATATCTTGCAGCTCGTTTGACCAAAGCAAGTGTTTCTAGAATAATCATTGAGCGCACGCTTAAGCTTGTTACTGTTACTATCAACACTGCTCGTCCTGGTATTATCATCGGGAAAGGTGGTCAAGAAGTTGATAAATTGAAAGAAGAGCTTAAAAAGCTTACGAAGAAAGAAGTACAAATTAACATCTTCGAAATTAAACGTCCAGAACTTGACGCACGATTAGTTGCTGATGGAATTGCACGCCAGTTAGAAGGTCGAATTTCATTTCGTCGAGCTATGAAGACTTCAATCGCTTCGACCATGAGAATGGGAGCTGAAGGTATAAAGTGTAAATGTAGCGGGCGTTTGGGCGGAGCTGAAATGGCACGTTCTGAAGGGTATAAGGAAGGGCGTACGCCATTACATACACTTCGCGCAGACATAGATTATGCATTATCTGAAGCTCACACTACATATGGTCGCATTGGTGTTAAAGTATGGATTTGTAAAGGTGAAATCTTTGGAAAGCGTGACTTATCGCCGAATATTGGATTGTCAGCACAAAAAGCTGGCAGTGCACCAACGAATCAAGGAGGAGATCGCTCTCGTGGTGGTCGCCGCCGAGGCAAGTAATTAATATAATTAAAAAAAGGGAAGCGTCGCTTCCCTTTTTTTTTCAATTATTTTGCAAAGCAATGTAGAATTAACTACTTATTATTCAATACATTGACATCAAAAATAAACTACCGACTGCAATAGGTTAATTTTTTTTACTCTACGGTGTTGGAATTAAAAAACAACTTACTATCTTTGCCGTCCCCAAAATAGCAGGCTTTTAATCTAAGTCTCACCTAGTTGAGGGATATTGCTAGAAAATTACGCTCATAAAACGAATTACCAATGTTACAGCCTAAACGTACGAAGTACAGGAAGCAACATAAGATGAAGATGAAAGGCAACGCGACTCGTGGACACGAATTAGCGTTTGGATCTTTTGGGATTAAGGCCATGGAGGGAGTCTGGATGACAGCTCGTCAGATTGAGGCTGCTCGTATTGCTGTAACAAGATATATGAAGCGTGAAGGCCAGATTTGGATTCGTGTATTTCCTGATAAACCCATCACTAAGAAACCAGCAGAGGTTCGTATGGGTAAGGGAAAAGGTGCACCAGAATACTGGGTAGCTGTTGTCAAACCCGGAACGATTATTTTCGAAGCTGAAGGCGTTCCAATGGAAATTGCAAAGGAAGCACTTCGTCTAGCTGCACAAAAACTTCCAATCACAACTAAGTTTGTAGTTCGCCGTGACTACGTAGAAGCAACAGCTTAATAAGTTATGAAACAATCACAGATTATAGATCTTTCGCTTACAGAGCTTCAGGATCTTATCAAAGAAGAAACTCAAGTGTTATCAAAATTGGTTTTTAACCATACAGTTGCATCTATTGAGAATCCAATGAAGATTCGTCAAACACGACGTGATATTGCACGAATGAAGACCGAGTTAGGCAAGAGAGACCTTCAATCTAAAGCCTCCAACAACTAAGAAATAATGGAAGCAACAACAAGAAATCTTCGCAAAGAGCGAATTGGGATGGTGAAAAGCAACAAAATGGATAAAACCATCATAGTAGCTGTTGAACGTAAAGTAAAGCACCCAAAATATGGTAAGTTTGTAAAGAAAACATCAACTTTCTTTGCTCACGATGATAAAAATGATTGTGGAATTGGTGATACTGTAATGATCAGTGAAACTCGTCCAATTAGTAAAAACAAACGCTGGAGACTTGTAGAAGTTCTTGAGCGCGCGAAATAACATACATAGACAAAGCTTAAAAAGTCATGATACAACAGGAATCCCGTTTGGCAGTTGCCGACAATAGTGGAGCTAAAGAAGTGCTTTGCATTCGTGTTCTTGGAGGAACCAAGAAGCGTTATGCTTCCGTTGGCGACAAAATTGTCGTAACAATAAAGCATGCTTTACCTTCCGGGAACGCAAAAAAAGGTTCAGTTACTAAAGCGGTAGTTGTTCGCACAAGAAAAGAAATTCGTCGCCCAGATGGTTCCTATATTCGTTTTGATGACAATGCAGTAGTATTGTTGAATAACAATGATGAGCTTAGAGGGACTCGTATTTTTGGACCTGTAGCTCGTGAATTGCGTGAGAAGCAATACATGAAAATTGTTTCACTTGCGCCTGAGGTGCTTTAATAAATACCAGGAACAATGAAGTTTCACATTAAAAAAGGTGATAAAGTAACAGTGCTTGCTGGAGATTCTAAGGGTCAATCTGGAGAAGTACGCGAAATTGATACTAAGAAAAGTCGCGCAATTATTGTCGGCGTGAACATGATTTCGAAGCACGCTAAAGCGAGCTCAAAATACCCTCAAGGGGGAATTATTAAAATGGAAGGACCGATTCATATCTCTAACCTGATGTTAATTGATCCGGCCAGCGGAAAACCAACGCGCACTGGTCGTAAATTAGATGCGAATAACAAGTTGGCCCGTTTTTCCAAAACAACAGGAGAGATTATTAAGTGATGGAATATACACCGAACCTCAAAACAAAATATCGCAAGGAGATTGCTCTGGCGCTGAAGGAAGAATTTGGGTACAAAAGCGTTATGCAAGTACCAAAACTTCAAAAAATCTGCATCAATCAGGGAATTGGATCAGCGGTATCTGACAAAAAAATGATTGAGTCGGCAATTACAGAAATGACTACTATAACTGGTCAAAAAGCTGTTGCCACAAAATCAAAGAAAGACATATCCAATTTCAAACTTCGTAAAGGAGTTCCAATTGGATGTCGTGTTACTCTTAGAGGAAATAACATGTATGCTTTCTTAGAAAGATTGATTGTGGTGGCTTTGCCGCGTATCCGCGATTTCCGTGGTGTTAATGACAAAGGTTTTGACGGGCGTGGTAACTACACATTAGGCGTTACTGAACAGATTATTTTTCCTGAAATCAACATCGACAAAGTGTCAAAAATCATGGGTATGGACATTACGTTCGTAACCGATGCTCAAACTGATAAAGAAGCATTTGCTTTACTACGTGAGTTCGGCTTCCCTTTCAAAAATCTTAAAAAATAAGCGTCCGATGGCTAAGGAAAGCATGAAAGCTCGTGAAGTGAAGCGAGCAAAATTAGTTGAACGTTACGCTGCAAAACGTGCAGCTTTAAAAGAGGCCGGCGATGTTGTTGGATTACAAAAGTTGCCTCGTAACTCTAGTAAAATTCGCCTTCGCAATCGTTGCAAACTCACAGGACGCCCACGTGGTTACATACGTCAGTTTGGATTGTCTAGAATAACTTTTCGGGAAATGGCTTCTGATGGTAAAATACCGGGAATTACAAAAGCAAGCTGGTAATACGCTTATTTAAAATTTGATAAAAGAATAACAATGACTGATCCTATAGCAGATTTCCTTACCCGTGTTAGGAATGCAATAAATGCAAATCATAGAGTGGTTGAAATACCAGCCTCAAATCTTAAGAAGGAGATGACAAAAATCCTTTTCGAAATGGGCTATATTTTAAGCTTTAAGTTCGTGGAAGCAGCAGAAGGCAATCCTCAGGGTTCTATTAAAATCGCTCTTAAATACCACCCAGTAACTAAGATTCCAGCGATTCGCGAATTAACCCGCGTTTCAAAACCAGGATTAAGAAAATATACACATGTTGGAACTATCCCTCGTGTTATCAATGGCTTAGGCATTGCAATCCTTTCTACTTCGAAAGGTGTAATGACAGACAAAACTGCCCGTCGTGAGAACGTTGGTGGAGAAGTCCTTTGCTACGTTTATTAATTGACAATATAGAGTTAAGAAGAAATGTCACGAATAGGAAAAATGCCAATCGCCCTGCCATCAGGAGTTACAGTTTCTGTATCTTCCGGTAATACTGTGAAGGTTAAGGGGCCTTTAGGTGAAATGACTCAAGAAATTAATCCTGCGATTGCAGTAGAAATAAAGGATTCTTCAGTTGAAGTAACTCGTTCGACAGATGAGAAAGAGCATCGTGCATTACACGGTCTTTATCGTTCATTAGTATCGAACATGGTTAAAGGTGTTTCAGAGGGTTTCACTACACAACAAGAATTAGTTGGTGTAGGTTACCGTGCAAGTAACACTGGTCAATTATTGGAGCTTTCTTTAGGTTATTCGCACAACATCGCATTTGAATTACCGAAAGAAATTTCTGTAGAAACCAAAACTGAGCGTGGTAAAAACCCATTAATCATTATGAAGTCAACTGATAAGCAGTTACTTGGTATGGTTGCGGCAAAAATTCGCTCATTTAGAAAGCCTGAACCTTATAAAGGAAAAGGTATTCGCTTCGTAGGAGAAGTTCTACGTCGTAAGGCTGGTAAATCTGCAGGTAAGAAATAAAAGAATATCAGAGATCATGGCAATCACAAAAGAATTTAGAAGAGAGCGAATCAAAAAACGTATTCGCAAGGTTGTTACCGGAACGGCAACATCACCTCGTCTTAGTGTATTTAGAAGCAATAAAGCAATTTATGTTCAGCTTATTGATGACTCAAGTGGACATACACTTTTGTCAGCATCATCCACTGAAACTTCAATTACCTCTCAAAAGGGGACTAAAATTGAAGTAGCAGCACTGGTTGGTAAAGCTATAGCAGCGAAAGCTTCTGAGAAAGGTATTAGCGAAGTTCGTTTCGATAGAAACGGGTACTTATATCATGGACGTATTAAATCATTAGCTGAAGGAGCTCGCGAAGGCGGACTTAAATTTTAATCATCATGGCAAACGCAACAATAAAAAGAGTTCGTTCAAGTGAAATTGAACTTAAAGATAAACTGGTAGGCATTCAGCGCGTTACCAAAGTTACCAAAGGTGGTCGTGCTTTCAGCTTCTCAGCCATTGTGGTTGTTGGAAATGAAAACGGGATTGTTGGTCACGGTTTAGGGAAAGCAAAAGAGGTTACTGATGCTATTAGCAAAGGTGTAGATGATGCTAAGAAGACGCTGATCAAAGTCCCTGTTATTAACGGAACTGTTCCTCACGAACAAATTGGTAAATTTGGCGGAGCGCTTGTTTTCTTAAAGCCTGCGGCACATGGTACTGGCGTAATAGCTGGTGGTGCAATGCGTGCGGTTCTAGAAAGTGTTGGTATTACTGATGTATTAGCTAAGTCAAAAGGTTCTTCTAATCCACACAATGTAGTGAAGGCAACAATAGATGCACTAGCACAAATGCGCGATGCTGCTACGATAGCGCAACAACGCGGAATTTCAATGGAAAAAGTATTCAACGGTTAATTTGTAAGCCATGTCGAGACTAAGAATAAAGCAGATCAAAAGCGGTATTGACCGTCCAGAACGTCAAAAACGAACACTGCGTGCTCTAGGAATCACCAAGATGCATAGACCAGTTGAACATGAAGCTACTCCTCAGATATTAGGAATGGTGGATAAAATTAAACACTTGATTTCTGTAGAAGAAATCTAAAACGATATAATTAAGATGAATCTTAGTAACTTAAAACCAGCTGCCGGCTCAATAAAGTCGAACAAGCGCATCGGTCGTGGTCAAGGATCTGGTCGTGGTGGAACATCAACCAAAGGTCACAAAGGAGCCCAGTCACGTTCTGGGTATTCTAGTAAGGTAGGTTTTGAAGGAGGGCAAATGCCACTTCAAAGACGAGTTCCTAAATTTGGCTTTAAGAACATTAATCGAATTGAGCATCGCGGAATTAATCTTCACTCACTTCAAGAAATCGCTGAAGTAAACAATTTAACTTCAATCAACTTAGAAACTTTACAACAACATGGTTTAGTATCTAAAAACGATCGCGTGAAGATTTTAGGAAGAGGCGAATTGAAAGCGAAATTAGACGTAACTGTTCATGCATTTACTGCCACTGCTAAATCTGCAATTGAAAATGCAGGTGGTAGTGCAACAATCATTGCCTGATGAAGAACCTGTTCAATACCATAAAAAACATTTATAAAGTAGAGGAACTACGAACCAAGATTGGTAATACGTTGCTTTTCTTGCTCATATATCGTTTGGGCTCGTTTGTGGTATTACCAGGAGTGAACCCTGCGGCTTTGGATGCATTAAAGCAACAAACTTCAGATGGTATCATGGGATTACTCAACATGTTCTCGGGAGGTGCATTTTCAAATGCATCCATTTTTGCGTTGGGTATCATGCCATATATTTCTGCATCCATCGTGATACAGTTATTGGGTATTGCAGTTCCATACTTTCAAAAGCTTCAAAAAGAAGGTGAAAGTGGTAGGAAGAAAATCAATCAGTTTACTCGCTACCTAACTGTTGTTATTACGGGTTTTCAGGCACCTGGTTATTTAGCAAATCTTAACTCTCAGTTAGGAACAAATGCAATTTCTGATTCATCAGCTTTCTTTTGGATTTCATCTACAATTATTTTGGTTGCTGGTACTATGTTCATCATGTGGCTAGGTGAAAAAATTACTGATCGTGGCATTGGTAATGGTATCTCTCTAATTATTATGGTGGGTATCATAGCAGGATTACCTTCTGCAATCGTAGCTGAGTTTGGATCTAGATTAGAACAAGCAGGTGGAGGTCTAGTGATGTTTTTAGTTGAACTTGTTATCTTAATGTTAATCGTTATCATGACATTGTTACTTGTACAAGGCGTTCGCCGAATTCCTGTTCAGGTTGCAAAAAGAATTCAAGGGAACCAACAAATAGGTGGAGCTCGTCAGTATATTCCTTTACGTGTTAATGCTGCTGGAGTAATGCCTATCATTTTTGCGCAAGCGATCATGTTTATTCCTATCACAATTGCAGGATTTGCGAACAGTGAATCATTGCAAGGCTTTGTGGCTGCATTTGCTAATATCACCGGGTTTTGGTACAACTTTACCTTTGGTATGATGATTATCATATTTACATATTTCTACACAGCTATTACGGTTAATCCGAAAAATATGGCTGAAGAGATGAAACGAAGTGGTGGTTTTGTACCAGGTATTAAACCAGGTGCTCCAACTGCTGATTTTATTGATTCAATTATGTCGCGAATTACTTTGCCTGGATCTATTTTCCTTGCAATTATTGCGATACTTCCTGCATTAGCAATGTTAATTGGCGTTACTAATAAATTTGCTCAATTTTATGGAGGTACATCTCTACTAATCTTAGTAGGTGTTGTACTTGATACTTTGCAGCAAGTTGAAAGTCACCTATTGATGCGTCAATATGATGGTTTGATGAAAAGCGGACGTTTGAAAGGACGTGCAACATCATCTCCCGTTAGTATGGCTAGTTAACGAAAACTTCGGATGATCTATTACAAGACAGCTGAAGAAATTGAATTAATTCGTAAGAGTTCTTTACTTGTTGCCCGCACACTTGCAGAAGTGGCTAAACTTATTAAACCTGGAGTTACAGGTTTAGAATTAGATGCAATCGCATTTGAATTTATCCGAGACAATGGAGGCGTTCCCGCTTTTAAAGGATACGGAGGATTTCCAAATTCGCTTTGTATTTCACCAAATGAACAAGTCGTTCATGGAATACCAACAAATCAACCTTTTGTTGAAGGAGATTTGATATCAGTTGATTGTGGTGTTTTGTTGAACGAGTTCTTTGGAGATTCTGCTTATACGTTTAGTATAGGAGAACCTTCAGAAGAAGTTGATCGCTTGATGAGAGTTACGAAAGAGAGTCTTCTAAAAGGAATTGATCAAGCAGTTGCTGGAAAAAGACTTGGTGATATAAGTTTTGCAATCCAACAACATTGTGAAGCCGCTGGGTATGGAGTTGTGAGAGAGTTGGTTGGTCATGGTATTGGCCGAAATCTGCATGAAGGACCTGAGGTGCCTAATTTTGGTAAACGTGGAAGTGGATTGAAACTTCAGGAAGGCTTAGTTATAGCAATTGAACCTATGGTAAACATGGGAACAAAGCAAGTTAAGCATGGCAAGGATGGTTGGACTATACGTGCAGCAGATGGTAAAAAATCTGCTCACTATGAACATACCATTGTGGTGCAAAAAGGAAAGGCAGATATTCTTTCTTCATTTGAATATGTGGAAGAAGTTTTGAAAAGTCAAAGTGAACAAATTGTTTAATAAAATAAAAAACATCAAGTGCCTAAACAGTCGTCCATAGAACAAGACGGAACCATTATCGAAGCATTGTCAAATGCAATGTTTCGTGTGGAACTTGAAAATGAGCATGTAATCATTGCTCATATTTCTGGGAAGATGCGCATGCACTATATAAAAATTTTACCTGGCGATAAGGTGAAGGTTGAAATGTCACCATATGATTTGACAAAAGGCAGAATCACTTATCGTTATAAATAGACAACACAATGAAAGTAAGAACCTCCATCAAAAAAAGGAGTGCGGAGTGCAAGATTGTACGCCGCAATGGGAGACTTTATGTTATTAACAAAAAGAATCCTAAATTCAAACAACGTCAAGGTTAAGTAATAAATAATTAAGACATGGCACGTATTTCCGGAATTGACCTTCCAAAAAATAAACGCGGAGAAATTGGATTGACCTACATTTACGGTATTGGTCGCTCAACCGCACAACGTATTCTTACAGAAGCAGAAATTTCATTCGATAAGAAAGTATCTGAATGGAATGATGATGAGCTAGGGAAGATTCGTGATATCATTAACAATAACTTCAAAGTTGAAGGTTCTCTTCGTTCTGAAGTTCAGTTGAACATCAAACGTTTGATGGATATTGGATCTTACCGTGGAATTCGCCACCGTTCTGGCCTTCCTGTGCGTGGACAAACGACGAAAAACAACGCTCGTACTCGCAAAGGGAAGAAGAAAACAGTTGCCAATAAAAAGAAGGTTACTAAATAAAATTGAATTCGATCATTTATCGATTGATACTATCAAACAATGGCTAAATCAACAAAAACAACAAAGAAGCGTGTTGTTAAAGTGGAAGCAGTGGGTCACGCTCACATCAATGCAACCTTTAACAATATCATTGTCTCCCTCACCAACACAAGCGGTCAAGTTATTTCTTGGAGCTCAGCTGGCAAGATGGGATTTCGCGGATCAAAGAAAAACACTCCTTATGCAGGACAAATGGCAGCCGGCGATTGCGCTAAGGTTGCTTATGACCTAGGACTACGTAAAGTGAAAGTGTTTGTTAAAGGTCCAGGAGGAGGACGAGAGTCTGCTATCCGTAACCTGCATAACAGCGGAATCGAAGTAAGCGAAATCGTCGATGTTACTCCGGTACCACACAACGGCTGCCGTCCACCAAAGCGTCGCCGCGTTTAATTCACTCACTTTAATACAAGCTCTACAAAATGGCAAGATATATTGGTCCAAAATCGAAAATCGCTCGTAAATTTCGTGAGCCTATTTTCGGTCCAGATAAAGTTCTTACTAAGAAAAACTATCCTCCAGGACAACACGGTCAATCTAAGAAGCGTGCAAAGGTTTCTGAATATGGTATTCAGCTTCAAGAGAAGCAAAAAGCAAAATACACATACGGTATCCTTGAAAAGCAATTTGCTCGTATTTTCGATAAAGCAAATCGTTCTCATGGTGTAACTGGTGAAATGCTTTTGAAGCTTATCGAAGCACGTTTAGATAATGTGGTTTATCGTATGGGTATTTCCCCGACACGCTCAGGGGCAAGACAACTTGTTTCTCACCGTCACATTACTGTAAATGGTAAAGTTGTTAATATTGCTTCTTATACTTTGAAAGCTGGAGATAAAGTAGGCGTACGTGAAAAATCAAAGTCACTAGAAGTAATTTCAACAGCAATTTCTGGACATACAAATAAATTTAGTTGGATAGAATTTGATGCAAAATCATTGACTGGTACCTTCTTGAATTATCCAGAAAGAGACCTAATTCCTGAAAACATCAAGGAACAACTAATCGTGGAATTATACTCTAAGTAATAGAGTAAACTCCTTTTCATCAACATTACAAACCTGCATAAACATGGCTATATTGGCATTTCAACGTCCCGATAAAGTAATTATGATCACTTCTACTGACACTCATGGTCAGTTTGAGTTCAGACCTTTAGAACCGGGATATGGGATTACAGTAGGAAATGCGCTTCGTCGTATTCTACTTTCCTCGCTTGAAGGCTTTGCCATCACCTCCGTTCGTATCGAAGGTGTTGAGCATGAGTTTTCTACACTTAAAGGTGTAGTAGAAGATGTTACCGAAATAATCTTAAACTTAAAACAAGTTCGTTTTAAGCGTCAGATTGATTCTACTGATCATGAAAAAGTAGTGGTTCAGATAAGTGGTCAAAGTCAACTTACAGCAGGTGACTTAGGACGATTTACATCTTCATTCCAAGTATTAAATCATGATTTCGTGATTTGCAACATGGATCCAAGTGTTAATTACAAGATGGAAATTACAATCGACAAAGGTCGTGGTTATGTTCCAGCTGAAGAAAACCGACCTGCGACTCAACAAATTGGATTAATTCCTATTGATTCTATTTATACACCTATCCGCAATGTTAAATACATGGTGGAAAACTATCGTGTAGAACAGAAAACGGATTACGAGAAGCTTATTCTTGAGATTACTTCTGATGGCTCAATTCATCCTAAAGATGCGTTGAAAGAAGCTGCGAAGATTCTTATTCAGCATTTCATGTTATTCTCTGATGAGAAAATCACTGAAGATATCGAAGAGAAAATAACAACTGAAGAGTTTGATGAAGATATTCTTCACATGCGTCAATTGTTAAAGACTCGTTTAGTAGATATGGATCTTTCTGTTCGTGCCCTTAACTGCTTAAAAGCAGCCGATGTGGATACTATAGCTGATTTAGTTTCATATAATAAGAACGATCTATTGAAATTCCGCAATTTTGGTAAGAAATCTCTTACTGAGCTTGAGGAGCTAGTTCAAAGCAAGTCATTGACTTTCGGAATGAATCTAGCGAAATACAAACTTGACAAAGACTAACAAATTAACGTTCATGCCTTAACCGGCTGAAGACCATACAATTGAATCATGAGACACGGTAAAAAACTTAATCATCTTAGCCGCAAAGCACCACATCGTAAGGCGATGATGGCTAACATGGCTAGTTCGCTCATCTTGCACAAAAGAATCAACACTACACTTGCTAAAGCAAAAGCACTTCGTGTTTACGTTGAACCTCTTTTAACAAAATCAAAAGAAGATACTACTCACAGCCGTAGAACGGTATTCTCTTACCTAAAAGACAAGCACGCTGTTAGCGAATTGTTTAAAGATGTTTCAGTTAAAATTGCTGACCGTCCAGGTGGGTATACGCGCATTATCAAACTAGGCAATCGTTTAGGTGATAATGCAGAAATGGCAATGATCGAATTAGTTGATTACAACGATATTCTAACCAAAGAAGGTAAAGTTAAAACTGAGAAGAAAACTCGTAGAAGTGGTGGTAAAAAGAAGGCTGAAGCTCCTAAGGCGGCAGCTGAAGCAACGACTTTAGATGCCGATTCTTCAGAACCAGAAACTACTACTGAATAATGGTTAGCCATTTGTGAACATTTTAAAAGGATAGTGCCTAACGGTTCTATCCTTTTTTTTTGAACTTACCTGCCGAAATGAATCAAACATCCAAACCAATTCCTGCCGTCCTTGTATTAGCTGACGGAAAAGTGTTTCAAGGCATGTCCCTAGGAAAGCCGAAGACATCAACCGGTGAAATTTGCTTCAATACTGGCATGACCGGATACCAAGAAATTTTTACCGATCCATCTTACTTCGGTCAAATCGTTGTTACAACCCACGTACATATTGGTAATTACGGTACTAATGAAGCAGACGTTGAGTCTGATGCAATGAAAATTGCCGGGTTAGTATGCAAAGACTTCTCGAGCTATTTTTCAAGAACACTCGGAAATAAAAGTATCGAAGTCTACTTTGAGGAGCAAAATCTACCTGTCCTTTTTTCCATTGATACACGAGAGCTTGTCAAGTATATCAGAGACAAAGGAGCTATGAATGCTATCATTTCGTCTGAAACACTAGATGTAGAAGCGCTGAAAAAGAAATTATCAACCGTCCCTTCGATGGATGGATTAGAATTAGCTTCGGTTGTTTCAACTAAATCAGCGTATACACTTGGGAATCCTAATTCAGTTTACAAAGTTGCTCTCTTAGATTTGGGTGTTAAGCGATCAATAGCCGAATGTCTTGTTGAAAGAGGCTGTTTTGTAAAAGTGTTCCCTGCTAAAACAGGATTTTCAGAAATGCAAGCATTCAATCCAAATGGATATTTGATTTCTAATGGCCCTGGCGATCCAGCAACCATGGATTATGCAGTTGACACGGTGAAACAAATACTAGATTCGAAAATTCCAATGTTTGGTATATGTCTCGGCCATCAAGTCTTTGCAAAAGCATGTGGAATAGGGACATACAAAATGTTCAATGGCCATCGTGGAATAAATCATCCCATAAAAAATCTTGAAACAGGTTTATGTGAGATCACTTCACAAAACCACGGTTTCTCCGTAATAGCAGAGGATGTCAATAAGCATGCTGATATTATCACTACGCATATTCACTTAAACGATGGTTCAATTGCAGGAATTCGAACCAAATCGGGAAATGCTTTTTCAGTACAATATCATCCTGAAGCTTCTCCAGGACCTCATGATTCACGTTATTTGTTTGACAATTTCATAAAAAATATAGAAATCCACACCAAGCAATTGGTTTAACCTTATAATAATTCACATTCAATGAGCGCAATAGCACATATTCACGCAAGACAAATTTTAGATTCAAGAGGAAATCCTACAATTGAAGTAGATGTTTATACCGAAGGTGGGGCAATGGGTCGCGCAGCGGTGCCGTCAGGCGCATCTACTGGAACACATGAAGCGGTAGAACTTCGCGATAATGACCCAAAGAGATATATGGGTAAGGGAGTTGAAAAGGCAGTAGATAATGTAAATTCAGCTATTCGAGAAGAATTATTAGGCATGGATGTGAGTGACCAGCGCTCATTAGATATGACAATGATTGATTTAGATGGTTCAGACAACAAAGCTAATCTTGGAGCAAACGCTATTCTGGGAGTATCCTTGGCTGCTGCTAAAGCTGCTGCTGCAGAATCTGGTCAACCTCTATACAGATATGTTGGTGGTGTGAATGCCGCATTGCTTCCCGTTCCAATGATGAACATTCTAAATGGAGGTTCACATGCTGATAATAGTATCGACTTCCAGGAATTCATGATTATGCCTGTAAATGCTCGTTCGTTTGCTGAAGCTTTAAGAATGGGTACTGAAGTATTTCATCACCTTAAGTCGGTACTGAAAAAGAAAGGCATGTCGACAAATGTTGGTGATGAAGGAGGATTTGCTCCATCAATGAAGTCGAATGAAGAAGCTATATTGACAGTTATCGAAGCTATCGAAAAAGCGGGATATCGTCCAGGAGAAGATATGTTTATTGCGATGGATGCCGCTGCTTCAGAATTTTATGACGCAAACGAGGGAGTTTACCATTTCAAAAAATCAACAGGAGATAAATTAACGCCTCCTCAAATGGTTGATTATTGGGCAGAATGGGCGTCTAAATATCCAATCCTTTCCATCGAAGATGGGCTTGCTGAAGACGATTGGGATGGTTGGAAATCATTGACTCAAAAGATTGGGGACAAAGTTCAACTCGTTGGGGATGACCTTTTTGTAACCAACGTTGAGCGCTTAAAACGAGGAATTGATAATGGAATTGCCAATTCAATTTTGGTTAAAGTGAATCAAATTGGAACTCTAACCGAAACTATCAGCGCTGTTCAGATGGCGATGAATAATGGTTATACTGCTGTTATGAGTCATCGTTCTGGCGAGACTGAAGACACAACTATTGCTGACTTAGCTGTAGCGTTAAGATGTGGTCAAATTAAAACAGGCTCAGCCTCTCGCAGCGACAGGGTTGCAAAATACAATCAGTTACTGAGGATAGAGGAAATGTTGGGTGGTGCAGGCAGGTACCAAGGCCTTGATGTTTTGAGAAAGAAATAATTATAAATTTAAAAGAATGTTTAATTAATTTTAATTCAAGATAATTCTTTGCTTTGCGTTAACCCTTTCGAATTTTATCACATTAAAATCACCAGAAATCAGATAATTTTAATGTGATTGCCTTGAAACATAACATGGACCAAATAGAGTTAACTCAAAAAGTCAGAACTGCTGTGGTTGCAAGGAACAGACATTAAAGATGTATAACTAATACTTCGAAATGGCTGCAAAGAGTCAAACACGGTATTTCTGACTAGTTTTAAAATTAGATATTCAGATGAAAAGTTAATCTTGATGCAAGGATTTTTGACTTTAATACCAAGACCGTTTATAATTTAATCAGAAATTTTAGTATACCGCCGATGCAATAACTGTTTAGTACAATGAAATTGGACTATTATAGATATGCTTTCGGTATAATAAACTAAATCCATGCAGATAGCAATGAATCTATCTATATTAAACACTTCATTTAAAGGAAATTAAATGTTTTTGAGTGAATCCTAAATAAAGTATTCTAGCAGTATAACCTTCATGATGATAATAAGTTAAAAGGCTTGGTAATTGTGCGCATTAAAATGGACTTATCACAATTTCAACAGCGATGCAAAACATTGTGAAAAAATTGCATCAGGCAAATACAATTAGACTAATTCTATGAGGTTAATTACGACAAATTTCCCCTTTTGGAAGAGATGTATTAACTTCTCAATTAGTTCTCTTTACTGAAGTCTCCGATCTTTTCTTTTAAAATATAAACAGGTCGTTTTCTGGTTTCGTCGTAGATTCTCCAAAGGTATTCTCCAATTATGCCAAGCATGAGCATAATCATGCCACCTATAACCAAAAGCAAAATAACTATTGGTGCGTATCCTTTAAAGGGAACTTGGTTAACTATTCTAGCATAAACTACAAATAGAGCATAAAGAAAGCCTACAAAAGCTGTAATAGTTCCCGCTACGGACATAAACCTAATCGGGAGATAGGATGTATTTACGGATCCGTCAATAAAATACTTAAGCTTTTTACCAAAACTCCATTGCGACTTACCAATAGTTCGTTTAAGACGCTTATATGGGAGGAATTTTATATTAAATCCCATCCATAGAATATCGCCTTGGAAAAACCTATTTCGTTCTTCTAAATTTGCAAAAACATTGATAGCAGCGCGATCAAGCAACACAAAATCAAATCCTCCCCTAGGCATTGTAGGATTTGCAATTTTCATAAATTTATAGAAAATTGCAGAGATGAGATTAGCCAAAATGGAATCTTCCCGGTCTATACGGTAACAAATTACAATTTCAGATGCCGCTTTCCACGAGATAACCATGTCACTAATTAGGCTTATTGGATCTTGCAAATCTGCCGACATAATCACAGCTGCATCTCCTTTGCAATGCTGCGCTCCTGCAATAATTGCTGGAACTTGACCAAAGTTTCGTGAAAAGGACAAGGCTTTAATTCTTGAATCGGCTGAACAGATATCTTTAATTTCATTCCAGGAGCCATCATCAGAACCATCGTTAACAAGTAAAATCTCAAAGTCTAAGTTCGAATGATCAGAAGACATCAAATCTTTGATCTTATCGCAAGTAATATAAATTGAACCTTGATTTCGAAAAACGGGAATAATAAAAGAGAGTAGCTTCATGACGATTAGATTGATCGGGCTGGCACTCCAGCAACTTTTTGTCCCGATTCAATAGATTTGTTCACGATTGCTCCAGCACCAATAGTGCAGTTATCACCAATTTGAACTTTAGGTAAAATAACGGCTCCTGCTCCAACGAAACAAGCTTTGCCAATTTTAACGCCTCCAAGTATTACAGCTGAGGGCGAAATTTCAGTAAAATCACCAATTGAACAGTCGTGGGTTACAATGACTCTGAGGTTAATTAAAACCCCTTTCCCAATGCTCACACTAGGTTCGATTATAACATCCTGTAAAATACAAACACCTTCACCAAGAGAGACTTCCAAATTACTTATTCGGCAACTTGGGTCAATAATTGAAGTAAATATTCCACCTAATTGAATCAACTTTTCACTAAAAATCTGTCGATTTATGGGGCCGCCAATTCCTAATGTGAATTGCTTGGAATTTTGAAGAAAATAATCGCATAATTCTGAATCAGAACGAATAACCTTGAAGTTTCTTGGTATGTATGAAACTGTATCGTTTGTAACATTATCATAAAAAACGCAAGTCTCAAGCAATCCTAAATGTTGCAGTGAAGGCAGTAATTGTTTAGCAAATCCGCTTGCACCGAAAATCAACATAGGGCTTTATGAATAATTCCAACAATTCTGAGAACCTCTTCATTAGTTAGCTGCGGATAAAGTGGTAAGCACAAAACCCGTTTAGAAACATCCGAAGCAAAATCCTTCACCAAATTATTTTCGACATAGTCTAAGGTGTTTAGCGAAGGGTAAAAATATCTGCAAGGAGTAATCTGCTCATGCTTAAGAGCTTTAACTACCTTTATGAGCTGATCTTCAACTTCAAAAACAATAGGAAAATAAGCGTAATTATAGAGAGTGGTCCCATCTTGTAATTGCAGATGGGTCAATGGAAGATTTTGTAATTCTGAAATGTATAATTCTGAAATATCTTTCCTTTTGACAATAATTTCTTGCAAATGTGGAAATACACAAAGTCCCATTGCGGCTTGAAATTCAGAACTTTTACCATTTACTCCAACGCCAAAAAACTCTTCCGGACCATTATGTCCAAAATTTCGCATATAACTAATCTTGTGAGCAAGTTCGTCGTCGTTCGTGGTAATTCCTCCACCTTCTACAGTATGAAATAATTTGGTAGCGTGAAAACTTAAGGTAGAGATATCGCCATAGTTTAATACTGAGGTTCCCTTATATTCAACACCAAAAGCATGAGCTGCATCGTAAATAACTTTGAGTCCGTGCTTTTGAGATAAAATAGCTATTTCTTCGACAGGACAAGGGTTGCCATAAACATGAGTAACAAGAATTCCAGTTGTTTTAGGAGTTAAAACTGCTTCTATTGATTTGGCATTAACAGTTAAAGTGCCTTCAGAAATATCCGCAAAAACGGGTTTACATCCTTCCCAAACCAAACTACTCGTTGTTGCAACATAGGAGAACGGAGTGGTAATGACATCATCGCGGAGGCCAGCCGCCTTGATTGCAATTTGCAATGCGATAGTACCGTTGTTTACGAAAAAGAAATGTTTAACTCCTAAATATTCGCGGATTTTAGCTTCCAACTCCACAACAAGAGGACCGTGATTTGTCAATTGTCCGCGTTCCCAAACGCCTTCTAAATACTTCACATAATCCTTCAAATCAGGAAGGAAAGACATCGTTATATTAATCATTAAGCGATGAAATTCAAAGGTTTTAGACCAAATCAAATGTATGATTTTTCTTCTAATAGCTGATTTAGATATTCATGAACCGACAAAGTCGTTATTCACATTAAATTTATTGGAACAAATACTTGATTTTCTAAGATCAAAGCTCAATGAAATCGTGCAATTGTCGCGATTTTAATTAAGAATATCATATTCCATTCAACATATCACCACAAATTAAGAAAACATTCGCGAAGGTTAACCTCAAACAAGCTGCAGAAATTAAAGCATTGGTATCAGAAAAAGGCAGTTTAAAACTTGGCGAAATTACGCTTGTCCGTGTATTCGCTGGTATGAAGGGGATGGTTGGTATAATTACCGAAACATTAAAGTTAGATGCTGAAGAAGGAATTCGTTTCCGCGAAAATAGTATTCCTGGATTACGAGAATTTTTACCGAAAGCTCCGGTCAAAGGTATCAACTCCATAAAGTGAATCGTTGCCCATTTTGCAAATTCGATTTCTATTTTTGATGCAATAATTACCTGTCAAAGAGCTTATATTATTAATGGTTATTAATTTACACTATTTGAAAATATTTGGCTAAAGCCATCGCATGAATTTCTATCTATACAAAAACAGAACTTGACAGCGATAAAAAAAATCATTAGAAATACAAGAAGGTTTTGGTCAGAGCTCAAAAACCTAGAAATGGGCACCTCCGATAAGGCACTTATATTCTGGTTTTTATTATTGAAAATCTATTCTTAAAACTTAAAAAGTATTTCTCAAAGTACTCATAGGAAATATAAGATATTGCTATCGTCATAAATAGGGTCACAAATGCAATTATGATATTAAGGTATCCATTTTTTACATAATCCAAGTTTAAATAATCAAAAACTATTTGAACAAAAATCAAAATCATCAAATGGTAGAGATACATCCCATAAGTGTACTTGCCGAGCTTTGAAAAAACACCTGCTTTCTGTTTACTTCCTTGCATTATTAAATTAATGACAATATATAGAAACAACAACGGCAATCCCGAAAAAGATAAGTGCTTAATGGTTTTAGAGAATGGAATACTAATAATAGTTAATAGAATAAATGTTATTGCAACATAAATATTTTTTGGTTTCATTATAAACGAATTTTGAAATACATCTTCATACTTCGAAAACACTAAAGCGCCAAAACTACCGGCCATTAAAAAACGAATATTACCAAATGTGTGATAATAAGAAGTATAAGGGTTTAAAATTGTAAAGAATACCGACGAAAAAAATGAAATAACTGTGAATAGCAATAGTATTTTTTTATTCCTTAATAGATAAAATATTAGAGGCCAAACGAGATAAAATTGTTCTTCAATGGCAACACTCCAAGCAATTCCTACATTAGCAGAATTATAGCTTTTCATGTCAAAATTATTAAGGAAAAATAAGTTTTTAAAGATGCTTCCTTCGAATATGAATTTATCAAATAAGTTCGGGAGAATGAAGATACCAGGGATTAATATCAAAAAGTAAATAGGCCATATCCTAAGAATGCGTCTGATGTAAAAAAAGGGAACATTTATTTTTCCCGAGGTCTTCTCTTCACGAATCATAAGAAATGTAATTAAGAATCCACTAATTACAAAAAACACCTGAACACCAATCCCTCCAGTCCTTGTTAGACTATCAATAATTGTTTGAATTACTTTATTATCAATAATATTAGCAAAAGAAGCGGAAAAAGCATGTGACCAAAAAACAAGTAAAAACGCGACAAACCTTAAAGTGTCTAGCTTAGTAAAATACAATTCTTTTCCCATAGAAATGTTAAAAATATAATGTTTTGTGGAACAGAATAATACGTCTAATTTTTCCGTTGAAATTAGAAAATTAAATCACACTCATCCGAACTTTTCACAAAAACGGGCAATAATCTTCTGTATCCCTTGTTAATCAATGGGTATATTTAATGATTTTATAAAATAAGTTTTAGAAAAAAGTAAGTTCGTGTGCAAAACTTAAAGAAGATTGCTTTATGTGAGCGCTTCTTGCTTTGGGTTGTATTCTTAAAATGACATAATTAAGGGTTAGGTAATAGCATAAACAGATGCGTATTTTCTCAACAAAGTTTGAGAAAGCTGTTTTGCCTTGTGCTTTAATTCTCCTAAGAAGCTCTAAAAGGAAATAAGCGATTAAAGCAACAAAGATTTGTGACTTTGCTCCATTGGGGCTTGTGCTGGCAAAGGTTTAAACATTTAGATTTTATTTGAGTAGTTTGAAGAATGTTTCAATATCCCAACGACTATTATATAAAGCGGCAATGTTAGAAGCCTGCTTTGTTAATTCTTTTCGGCTTTAAAGATTACGATTTCTTCACGGTATTATTCGGAGTTTCTCGTGCTTTAGGTGTGCTTTCGCAATTAACAATTAGTCGAGCAATGGGCTTACCTATCGAACGTCCAGGCTCTGCCACTTCCGATGGGATCAAAGCTAAAATAGCTGCAAGTCGCAAAGTGCTTAATTAGAGTCTGTATATAGAGTCTCCTGATGTCGATGCACTAGTCCGAAAAATGCTCATTTACAAGAGTAAACTGCACTTCTTCTGCCCTCGTGCGCCTAATCAGAAGCCTCTATAGTTCAAACTACTGACTCTGTGGACAGACAATAATTAGTTTATTAAACTAAAAAAGGGTATCGGAGTGAATCGTTGCCCTTTTTTTATAATTCGATTTTTGGTTACTCGATAGAAAAAATCTAACGACGATAAATATTGCCCCTATTTCCTTTCTAATACTGCAGTAAGGCTTAAGCCAAAAGGGAAAGTGATAAACTTCTCAACCTTACCTTCTAGGGGAATGATGTACTTATCATAAATTCCACCTTGATTCTTAACCAAAGAGGCTCCTTCAGTTGTGTTAAGGTTTTTCTTTAGTAATTTAAAATAAAGAAACGATCCAAACACGCCAATTGGATCATTGTACCAAAGCTTCTTAAGCTGAAAAAGCTCAGGATTTATTATTTCCTTCAACATTTTCTTTGTGTATCGGCGATAGTGTCCGAGCATTTCATCATGAACAGAGAATAAAAAAGGTAATGCAGGAACTTCAATCAAAACATTACCTCCCTTTTTTACAAGTGATGCATTATGAACTAAAGCTTCCTTGTGCTTCTCAATATGTTCTAATACATGGATAAAAAACACAGTATCGAAACTACCGTATGTGTCTGGCTTTATGTCAAATAAGTCTTCTTTGTCAAATCTTACGTTATCTGGAAATTTGAAATTATTTAAATGTTGATTATACAAGCCATCAGATGGTTCAATGGAAACAATGCGCTTTAACGGGTTTACGGCCTTCAAAATTTCTGAAGTAAATCCTCTATCTCCACTGCCAACCTCCAAAATATCTGTTCCAACATAATTTCTGATTAAATTATATTGATAAGCTCTATAATTTGTTAATGACCCTAATCCCTTCTCATGCTGGAAGGTCCAATCCATTCCATGTATGTATTTATCTTCTGCTTGCATCTATTTGTAAATTACGTTAGTTCTCAAAAGTGTGGAATAATTAGAGTCTGTCTATAGAGTCTCCTGATGTCGTTCCACTAGTCCGAAAAATACTCATTTACAAAAGTAGACTGCGCTTTTTCGGCCTTCGTGCGCCTAATCAGAAGCCTCTATAGTTCAAACTACTGACTCTGTGGACAGACACTAATTAGGGTTTACTCAAAAACGTTAAATTCCTTTTAAATGAGGCATCTCTTGCTGAATTATTCATTTTTAATGCATGAATTTAATTGAGTATCATCAAAAATCCTTGCACCAAGATTGCGCTGAATTTTTCATTATTTACTATTTAAGCTAGCCAGAAATACGGCATTTGCTTCGTTACAGCCATTTCGAGGTATTAAATATACATCTTCAATGTCTGTGCCTTGCATCCGCCGCATTTCTGACTTTTTAGTGAACCCTAATTAAAGCTCTTTTCCTAACCTAATTTGCCGCAAAAAGTACATTATTTTGCCTAATCTATGCCTTTCGAGTGTTCAATTTATGCTTTACAAAGGCAAATAACATTGGCATCAGCGATAGCAAAATAATTCCAATCACAACCGCTTCGAAATGCTTTTGGAAGAAAGGACGACTGCCCAAGAAATAACCAGCAAGCGACATGGACGTAATCCAAAGAAAACCTCCAGCAATATCATAAGGAAGAAATTTCTTTTTATAATCCATCTTTCCCACACCAGCTACGAAAGGAGTAAATGTTCTGATAATTGGGACAAATCGGGCCATTATAATTGCCTTTGTCCCATATTTCTCAAAAAACAAATGAGTGTTATCAATATATTCTTGCTTTACCAAGCTCCATTTTCCTATTTTAAGATTAACTGCTCTATGACCAGCGAAGCGACCTATCGCATAATTTACATTATCGCCCAAAACTGCCGCAATAAATAGAAGTGCAATTAAAATGCTGATGTTTAATTCAGAATCTGGACGAGCGCAAATAGCTCCAGCTGCAAACAACAGCGAATCACCTGGAAGAAAAGGCATTATTACCAAGCCGGTTTCTACAAAGATGATAAGAAACAGAATTGAGTAAATAGTTGTACCATAGTCTTGTACAAGCACATCTAAGTGAGCATTGATGTGGAGGATAAAATCAAATAGATTTTTTAAAAATTCCATTGGCTTATAAAAGACGCGAATATACCACCTATCGCAATCAATCGGTTTGTTAATTAACAGGATTGTTTGTTATTTTTTGGCCGTAAATTTCAGTTTTCATGAGTGATTTTTTTCTGTATCAAGGGCTTCTTTTATTGGCACTTCTAGCATTCTCACTCACATGGATGTTAATTTCAGGATTTGTCCGTTACACTCCTGAAAATACTAGCATTAAGTTTCTGTTTGGATTTTTATAAGGAATGCTTTCTTCGATTTTTGTGTAGTCAATCATAAAAACAGGTGGAATTACCATCCTTGCCGGACTAATCATTCCATTAATTTTTTTGGCAAAACATTTAAGATGGAGACCGCAATTCCCTCCTTTTTCCATACCTAGTTTCATAAAATGGTGTGGTTTTGCCTACTTGTTGGTCGCCGTATTCAACATCATTGAGTTTTCATGGCTGCATGCTCATTCCCAATGATTGCTCATAATTGTACCTCACTTCGATTTTCTCTATTATGTCAAGAGATCTGGCTCCCTGTCCTTCAACGGCTCAGAAAACAGACTAGTAGAACTTAATAATCTTTATCCCGAATTCAGAAACGTTAGAATGCCATACCACTATCCTGAAATCTGGCTCAACAGTATTTTTGTTTCTATTACTTCTACGTCAACCTTGAAATGCATGATGCTCTTAACGTATCCGCTGCTAAAAGATGGGTTTGTTCTGCTTTTGTATGTCTTTGTAAAAAAGATATTGCCTGACTGGAAACCATTTATGGCATTTCTTTTAGCCCCCTTTCTCGGGTTCGTTACAAGGTTTATTTTCCTTTTTATGCCGATTCCGAACTGCTAAAATACTTTGATGGAATTACTCAGTCAGGCACACATATGTCATTTCGAAGAAAGTACATTTTTCTAGAACTGTACGCAGGGTTTTTCATCTTCTTTCTATTTCAAAGGGACAATACAGACTCTTCCTGCTATGTTTTTCAATCATTCCGTTCTTTTCAATCGGAACATAAGCCGCGATTTTTGGGGTTCTGTTTGTTTTTCCTATTATATTGTTTTTATTAAAAAAGATAACTCTCCGCAATTGCATCGAACTCATTTCGGAAGTTTTCCTTGTAGTACTTTTTCAGGCTGTATTTTATGGTCTCAACGGCAGTAAAGAGCGTAATAATTCCATTGCGGAATCGCAACTTGCTCTGCGATTATTGCATGCTCCCGATATACAGAACTTTAAAATTCTAATTTATGCATTCATTTTTCCCTATTTCAGGTACCTGCTATTTTATCTTCCTTATTTGCTTTTAGTTGCAGTTGCCCTGTTCAGACTAAAAAAAAACACCTGGTAAACATTCAGGCTGCTTTCTTAATCCTTCTGACACTTGGAGGGCCGGTTTCAGCCGCCTTTGCCAATAGTGTCTTGGACAGCGGACAATTTTTTTATAATATCATTCCCCTCGCCACCCTTTTTATCTTCATCATACTTATAAATCTGTTTGCATCTGGGTCTTTAAGTCGTAATTCATTAATTTTTGTTGTCAGTTTCCTTGGCGTTGCAGGAGTGTACCATCTAATTTGCGACTATGATTATCAAAAAGAGTCAGTAGCTCCATATAATACCTTATCTGTTGATGAGCGTGTTCAGAATCTGAAGATGATAGAAAGGGTTGCTGCAGGAAAGGCTATTGTTGGATTGTTCAGAGAATCCATGGAGGTGGAGCATAATTATTCTTTTCTACATTCATATTACAAGAATCACCATTTTTATCTTCAATTTGCTGATTCGTATCATGATGCGCTCAATGTTGACATCTTGCCTTACCTCGATCAGAAAAAGACAGATCCACTAACAAGCTATCTTTTTCCTCAGAATGAATTTAATATTTTCCTGAAGCGGGAAAACTTGGACTATTCACCTGAAGCCCTAAATCGTTTTTACGACCGGACGTCATCGGTTTTCTTTGCTTACGGTGAGAACCTTATTATTCCTGAAAGCGGGAATTCTCTAAATATTCCTTTAATTTCTGTACCGCTTTTGCCCGGTGACTAATCAAATCTTTTATTTGAGCAGGAAGTACTGCAAACGAATGCTTGTAACCTTCTGGAATAAACAAAGTGTCGTAGCCAAAGCCATTTTCTCCAGAAAGTTCCATGGCAATAGTGCCATTTACCGAGCCCTCAAACTGATGAAATACCCCATTCATCACCAAGGAAATAACGGTAATAAAACGAGCCGACCGATCTAACTTTCCTTCCAGTTCCTTCAATAGTTTTTGATTATTATCATCGGAGTTTTTTTGAGGACCTGCATAAAAGGCAGAATCCACTCCAGGTTGGCGATCCAATGCAAAAACCTCTAGTCCAGAGTCATCGGCAAAGCAATTTTTTCCTGTAAGTTGGTACAAGGTTTCAGCTTTTTGATGCGCGTTTCCTGCAATCGTTCCAGTAGTTTCAGGAAGTTCTCCAATGAACTGAATTTCATCAAGACTAAGGATTCTTAAGCTGTCCTTCATCATTTCCCTCACTTCGGATAGTTTATGATGATTGTTACTTGCGAAAATTAATTCTTTCATTGAATTTACTAGTTAGGATTGATAGATAAACGAAGGTTGGCTCGCAAATTTGACAGATTAACACGTATTCTTCTTCGCATATTCGCTTAAATTTGCCACAATTATGGAAAAAGGAAGTAAAATTTATATTGCTGGCCACCGAGGCTTAGTAGGATCTGGTATTTGGCGTGAATTAGAAGCGCGAGGCTATACCAATTTAATTGGGAGAACTTCCAAAGAATTAGATTTACGTAATCAAGCTTCGGTTGAGGCATTTTTTACTTCCGAAAAGCCTGATATTGTTGTGTTAGCGGCTGCAAAGGTTGGAGGAATTATGGCAAACAATACCTATCGAGCCGATTTTCTCTATGATAACCTCGCCATCCAAAATAATGTTATTCACAGTGCATGGAAAACTAACGTGAAGAAATTGTTGTTTCTAGGTTCGTCATGCATCTATCCTAAAATGGCAGAACAGCCTTTAAAGGAGGAAAGCCTCTTAACTGGACCACTTGAACAGACCAACGAACCATATGCAATTGCCAAAATTGCTGGTATTAAAATGTGCGAAAGTTATAGGCGACAGTACAATTGCAATTTTATTTCGGCCATGCCTACAAATCTTTATGGGCCGAATGATAATTACGACTTAAAGAACTCACATGTATTACCTGCTTTGATCAGGAAAATGCATGAAGCAAAGATGTCGAATGCCGAATGTGTTGAAATTTGGGGAACAGGTGAACCTATGCGGGAATTCTTGCATGTTGATGATTTATCGGATGCTTGCGTCTTCCTTTTGGAAAATTATAACGAAGAGCTCTTTGTAAATGTCGGCTACGGTAGCGACATAAAGATCAGTGACTTAGCACGCTTGGTGAAATCTATTGTCGGTTACAAAGGCGAGCTATTCTTTGACACGAGTAAGCCTGATGGCACGCCAAAAAAACTAATGGATAGTAGTAAACTCCATTCCCTGGGCTGGAAGCCATCGATATCGTTGGAAGAAGGCATTGAGAGAACATACTTTGAATTTAGTAATCGCTTCGTTTAGTATATCAGGAGATTTGCTAAATAAATTCTGAAATATTTATAAATTTGTTGAATCTGTAAATAGTAAAAACCACTTTTTTTTGTTTGGCTTATCTAAGAGACGGCTGATTTGAAAGATTAATGAGCATATTAACTCATTGATAATTTAACAAAAGAAAAACGAGAGCTATGCTTGCACACAATGAATAAAGAAAAGTGGACTGAAGAGATTTCTTCAAAACGTGGATTATTTGATTTAAGGTTTAAAGAGCTGTGGAAATATAGAGATCTGATTACCACGTTTGTAAAAAGAGACATCGTCTCCACTTATAAACAAACTGTGTTAGGACCTTTTTGGTTTTTTATCAGTCCTTTTTTCACTGTTATTATGTTCACTTTTGTTTTTAGCACGGTTGCGGGAATAAAAACAGAAGGTATTCCTGCTCCTATATTTTACCTTACTGGAACAACCCTTTGGAATTATTTCCAAACATGTTTCATTACTTCTTCATCCACATTTCTTCAAAACGAAGGGATTTTCGGGAAGGTTTATTTCCCGAGACTTGTTTCGCCAATTTCTACTGTAATATCTAACTTAATCAAACTTGGCATTCAGTTAGTTGTATTGATTATGCTTATTTGTTATTTTGTATTTTTTGAGCAATACGAACTCCAATTCAATTATTATATTTTACTGTTCCCTATTCTTGTAATTTTAATGGCTGGAATAGCAATGGGAGTTGGCATTTTAACTTCTGCAGTTACCTCAAAGTATAGGGATATTCAAATGTTTATTAGTTTTGGTATCGGCCTTCTTATGTATGCCACTCCAGTGATCTACCCTATTTCTCAGGTTCCTGAAAAATTCCGTATTTACCTGATGTTAAATCCCATTTCACCTATAATCGAAACATTCCGCTACAGCATTTTTGGCGTTGGTACATTTTCATGGATTTTTCTTGCCTATAGCGCTGTTTTTATGATTGTTACCTTGTTCGTTGGGATTATCGTTTTCAATCAGGTTGAAAAATCATTTATGGATACCATTTAAGCATATCACACAATATCCAATAAAAAAGGAAAAAATGTCAGTAGTTAAAGTAGAAGATGTCTCAAAGCTATACAGACTTGGCAATGTAAACGCTGCTGCATTCGTAGAGGATATGAAGAGGATGTGGTTAAGAGTGCGTGGACTAGAAGATCAGGCTATTCTAACTGCAGAGACAAATGACAGGACTCGAAAAGGAAATTCAGATTATGTATGGGCGCTGAAAGACATAAATTTTGATGTATCAGAGGGGGAAATTCTTGGAATTGTAGGTCGAAATGGCGCTGGCAAAAGTACTTTGCTAAAAATCTTGGCGAAAATAACTAGCCCGACTAGCGGGAATATCAAAATCAGAGGAAGGATTGCAAGTCTGCTTGAAGTTGGAACAGGTTTTCATCCAGAACTCACTGGAAGAGAGAATATGTACCTCAATGGACATATTCTTGGAATGACGAAAAGGGAAATTGATAGAAAGTTTGATGAGATTGTGGACTTCAGTGGAGTTGAGAATTATCTCAATACTCCCGTTAAAAGGTACAGTAGTGGCATGCGTGTGCGTCTTGCTTTCGCGGTAGCGGCTCACCTTGAACCTGAAATACTCATAATTGATGAAGTTCTTGCAGTTGGTGATGCCGAATTTCAAGCAAAGTGCTTAGGAAAAATGAGTCAAGTAAGCAAAACAGAAGGCCGCACCATCCTGTTTGTTAGTCATAATATGGCAGCAGTCGAAACACTTTGCAGCCAAGCAATCCTGCTCGAAAATGGCAGAATGATAGCGAAGGATGAAACGAAAAAAATTACTAGTTTGTATTTCAATCCTAAAACAGAACTTCAAACTGGTTTTTCAAAATATGACACGAGAATTGTCAGTGCTGTGCTGAACGAAGGAGAAATAATAACGGCAGTTGACAAATTAAAGGTAAAAATCACCATCGAATGCCGAAGAAAAATTCCGAATCCGCATGTGCAGTTTACCCTTAGCTCAAACAATCAGATTATTGCAGATACAACTTCGCTTCTGACAGGTTTCCAGCCCGACTGTTTCAACGAAGGAATGAATAGCATTGAATGTATTTTTAGTCCTGCAACATTGCTTCCTGAACGGTCATATTTTGTTAGGCTTGGATTACGCGAAAATGATGGTGTGACTCCACTAATCGATTCCCAAATTATTTCCAGATTCGAAGTCCAGGTGGATAAAAGTGAAGTACTTAAAGCTACTAAATTCATAAGTCAGATTGGGGATATTCCTATTCCTCTGACTCCTTACATCATCAAATTCAATGACTCCACTGTTTTTAATTGGAAGTAAGCCTGATTTTTAAAATGAGAACGATTTATAATTATGCCAAATACCTTGCAACAGGAAAGTTAAACCAGATAGATTTCATTCAGATGCGGAATGATTATATGGTTAACAAAAACAGAGATATAGAGATCTGTTCTTGGATTAATTCATTCATAAGACCAAAATTGAACATTAAAAAATCAACTGGCTTGATTGGTAATCTTAATGAATTGGATGTTAAAAAGATTGTTTCATCCATTGACGAAAACGGTTATTATGTTTTTGAGAAGACGGCAAGCGACAAAACATTAGATAGTATCAAACAATTCATGGAGACAGTTCCAGTTACACTGCGCACTACAGAAGGTAATGGTCTCGTAGAGTGCGATGGATATCGCCGGAATGCAGAACGAAGCAATCGTTTCGATCTTCAGAGCCTCGAATACTGTAATAATAATGAAGATATTTTAAAACTTATAACAGACGAAAACTTTCTTCACATTGCAAATGAATACCTCAACGCAAAACCTATTCTCGACATTGTGACTATTTGGTGGAACAAACAAATTCCTGAAAGTCTAACAGTTGACAAGCGAAATCATCTAAAAAGTGTTTCCGCACAGATGTTCCATCATGATATGGACAGGATGAAATTCATTAAATTCTTCCTATATGTAACAGATGTTGATATGAAATCCGGACCGCACGTATTTGTCAGAAAAAGTCACAGGCGATCGCCAGAATACATCCTGAAAGATGGAAGATATTCAGACGAGCTGATAGAACAGCACGCGAAGAAAGACGTTGTTTATATTTCAGGAAAGCGCGGAACTATTATTGCCGTTGATACTCGTGGATTGCATAAAGGCTTGGAAGTTGTGGAGGGTGAACGTTTGCTTTTCCAAATCGAATTCACCAATTCGCTTTTTGGCAAACCCGATTTTCCTGATTTCAATCTCAAACTACAACCCAAAGCAGCATTTAAGAAGGTTTATAGTATTTATTCGAAAAAATAATAAATAACTGGCTAACAATAAATAATTGGTCCAACAAACAAATATTACCGAATGGCATTAAATAACAAAAGCATACTAATTACTGGAGGTACAGGATCTTTAGGAAAAAAATTAGTGAAAATAATCTTGGAAAGATATCCAGATGTAAAACGTTTAGTAATTCTTTCCCGTGACGAATTGAAGCAATTTGAAATGCAACAGGAATTCCCTGATTCTAAGTATCCATGCATGAGGTACTTCCTAGGCGATATTCGTGATATTGAACGCCTTAGAAGGGCTTTTGAAGGCATTGATGTTGTGATACATGCTGCTGCTTTAAAACAAGTTCCAGCTGCTGAATACAATCCCTTTGAATTCATTAAAACAAATGTTCTTGGGGCACAGAATATAATTGATGCTTGTTTAGATTGTGGTGTAGAAACGGTTGTTGCATTATCAACAGATAAAGCAGCAGCTCCCATTAATCTTTATGGAGCCACCAAATTATGCTCTGATAAACTTTTTGTTGCCGCTAATAACATAAAAGGAAAGCATAACGTTAGATTTTCAGTGGTGCGATATGGCAATGTGATGGGCTCTAGAGGCTCTGTTATTCCTTTCTTCCAGAAAAAGAAAAGCGAGGGTAAGTTGCCTATAACAGACCCAAATATGACTCGTTTTAATATCTCTTTGGAAGAAGGCGTTGAAATGGTCTTATTTGCTGTTGAAAATGCCGTTGGGGGGGAGATTTTTGTTCCCAAAATTCCATCCTATAAAATAACTGATGTTGCTGAAGCCATTGCTCCTGGAATTAAAACAGAAATAGTTGGAATAAGACCGGGCGAGAAACTTCATGAGGAAATGATTACAAGCTCTGATTCATACAATACAATTGACCTTGAAAAGTACTTTGCAATACTTCCACAGGGGAATCCAAAAATTCAAAAATACTACGAGGAAAAAGGTGGAAAAATGGTTGAACCTGGATTCTGTTATAATTCGGGAACAAATAATGACTTCCTCAATGTTGAAGAAATATCGGAATTAATAAAGAAACACATGGACTTGCAATTTCCAAATGGATAAATCATGCATGCCCCTATAATTTATTCTGACAGGATTTACCTAAAAGCTCTTTCAATTAAGCACTTATCTCAGGATTATGTTGGCTGGTTAAATAACGCAACAGTAAACCAATATCTTGAAACTGGGGGAGATTACAACATAGAGAAGCTGGCAGAATATCTAAATTCTGTAGAGCAAAACCCCATTCTCTTTTGGGCTATTCATCTGTCAAAAGACGATAAACACATTGGGAATATTAAAATTGATCCCGTTAATCTCAGGCATGGTGTTGGAGAATATGGAATTTTATTAGGCGATACCAAAGAATGGGGGAAAGGTTATGCGAGGGAAGCTACAGAGCGTGTTCTGGAATATTGTTTTGGCCCGAATCTTAATCTTCGCAAGGTAGTTTTAGGAGTTGTTGCAAAAAATACAAGTGCGGTTAATCTTTACAAAAAGATGGGGTTTGAAACGGAAGGATTATATGTCAAGCATGGTCTTTACGGTTCTGAATACTGCGATACTGTTCGGATGGCGATATTCAATCCAAATATGAATGATTTATGAATTCCGGAAAAGTAATTCTAGGAACTGTCCAGTTCGGTTTAGATTACGGAATAAATAATTCACTGGGCATCCCTAATGATAAAGAGTTGGAATTAATTTTTGCAACTGCCCAGTCTAATGGAATCAATACATTTGATACTGCTATCGCATACGGAAATGCAGAAGAACGAATTCGTCCATTTCTTTTTGAGGAAGCTAACGTGATTAGTAAGTTTCCATCAAGTAGCACTGCCCAGAGCCTTGCCCAAGAATTAAAAGAATCGCTTGAGCGACTTGGGCGAAATAATTTGTATGCATTTATGGCCCATGACGCAGACCAGTTGCTTAAACAGCCTGATTTATGGGTCGAGTTAAGTCTTTTGAAAGCTTCTGGGCTGATACTTAAAAAAGGCTATTCGCTTTATCATCCAGAACAACTAGAAATGCTTTTACAAGCTGGAAATATTCCCGATATCGTTCAGGTTCCTTATAGCCTGCTTGACCGCAGATTTGGTCCATCTATGTTGAAACTAAAGGAAATGGGAGTTGAAATTCATGTTCGTTCAGTATTTTTGCAAGGTTTATATTTCTTAGACAGTGAAAAACTCCCAGAGAAACTTCAACCAATCGCATTGGAATTGAGACAACTGCACAATCTCGCAAAACAAGCTAATGTAAGCATATCGGCATTAGCTTTAAATTTTACCATACACAATCCAAATATCGACCAAGTGGTCATTGGAGTAGATTCATCCTCGCAATTGCTGATGAATCTAAACACAGTAAATTCTTGGAATAATGAAAAAAACACTATTTTTAATGACGTTATGCATCTAACCTGTTCGCGCCCGGAGCTGCTCAACCCTTCCAACTGGAAATGAAAATCATAGGTATTACTCAAGCCCGAATTGGCTCTTCTAGGTTGCCCGGAAAAGTGATGTTGGAAGTTGGTGGAAAAACACTACTCGAACTTCATTTAAGTCGAGCCAAACAAGCCAAGAAAGTTGATTCCTGGATCTTAGCTACCACGCAAGAACCTGGTTCAGAAGCCATAGCTGCTATTGGAAACAAATTAAGCGTTCCGGTTTATCATGGCAGTTCCGACAATGTGCTTGATCGTTTTTATCAAAGTGTGAAGGACTTAAGACCCGATTATGTGGTTCGAATCACGTCCGATTGCCCATTGATTGATCCTAAGCTCATTGACTTGGCAGTGGAAACCTGCATTCAAAATGAGCTTACTTACTATTCCAACTCAAATGGAGATACCCTACCAGATGGTATGGATGCAGAGGTTTTTACATTTGAGAGTTTAGAAAACGCTTGGAAAAATGCAGAATTGTCGAGCGATTTAGAGCACGTGACTAGATATATACAAAGACATGCGGAATCTAATTTTCGATCGTCTTATCCAGAAGAATGGAAAAAATACGAATCACTTCGCCTAACAGTAGACGAAGCTGTTGATTATGATTTGATTTTAAAACTGATTGAAAAATATGGCGATGATCAAGATTGGCTGATCTACGCTGATGCAGTAATAGAAGATTCTGAATTAGCTGCAATAAATCAACACGTCATTAGAAACGAAGGACTTATGAATGCCATTTCTCAGGAGATTGAACTCCGTTCCATTACCAATTTTACAAAATCGGATGAATATCGGTCTCAAATACATCAACTCATTCCTGGCGGAGCTCATACTTATTCCAAAGGTGATGATCAATTTCCAGCATTATCTCCAGCTGCTTTTACTCACGGCAAAGGCTCTCACGTATGGGATCCTGATGGCAATGAATATCTTGATTGCTCTATGGGTTTGACCTCCGTTACTCTTGGGCATGCATTTGAACCAATAGTTAATGCAGTAAAAAAGGAACTTGACCACGGGGTTAATTTTCAACGCCCTTCTGTTTTAGAAAAATTCGCTGCTGAAAAGTTTCTTTCGCTTGTTCCTCAGCACGATATGATAAAGTTTGCAAAGAATGGCTCAATCGTCACTACCGCTGCAGTTAAATTAGCCAGAGCCAAAACTGGAAGAAAACTTGTTGCCTTCCCCGGAGATCATCCATTTTACAGTTACGACGATTGGTTCATTGGCAAAACAGCATGTAGTAAAGGTGTTCCTGAGGAAATTATAAACCTATCTGTCACGTTTAATTCTTGTAATCTATCTTCTTTAGAAGCTCTTTTCGAAAAATATCCGAATCAAATTGCATGTGTAATAACTGAGCCTGAAAAAAATCAATGCGGAAATGGTTGTTCGTGTAGCATTTCGCCAGGCGAATTTCTTCAAAAAGCTATTGAACTGACTCATAAACATGGGGCAATATTTATTTTGGATGAAATGATAACTGGGTTTAAAACTGAATTGCCAGGGTCCATCAAAAAATATAATCTCAAACCCGACATGGCTACTTGGGGTAAGGGTATTGCAAATGGATTTTCTTTCTGTGCATTAACAGGCACGAAAGAAGTTATGAATTTAGGTTCAATAATAAATTTGGGTGAAGAAAAAGTATTTCTCATTTCTACTACTCATGGAGGAGAAACCCATGGCCTTGCAGCGGCAATGGCAACCATAGACTTTTACAGGGAAAATGCAGTAATTAAAGCCCTTCATCATACAGGTAACAAAATTATCGACCTCTCAAAACACATACTATCTAAATTACAACTCACTGATTTTATCCAGGTAATTCCTTGTGATTGGATGCCTACCTTCATTTTTAAAGATAAAGAAGGAACTGTTTCACAAGGATACAGAACTCTATTTATGCAGGAAATGATTTCAAAAGGTGTTTTGTTCCAAGGTATCTTTGTTCCTAGCTTTTCTCATAGTGAAGATGATGTTTTTTATTTTATCAAAGCATTCGAACAAGCCTGTGTTACATACAAAAATGCACTTGAAGAAGGTTATGAAAAATACCTCATTGGAGAACCTGCAAAAGCTGTGTTTAGAAAGTACTTATAACCATATATGATAACAAAGCCAATTCCATACGGCCGCCAAGCAATCACTCAGGAGGACCTTCAAGCAGTTAACGAAGTACTGTTAGGTGAATACCTCACGCAAGGTCCTAAAATCGCTGAACTTGAAAAGGACTTCGCTGCTTACACGGGGGCAAAATATGCCGTTGCAATCTCAAACGGAACGGCAGCTCTTCATCTGTGCGCGCTTGCTTTAAATGTTAAACCTGGAATTAGAGTAATAAGCTCTCCAATAACCTTTGTTGCTTCCACAAATTGTGTAAAATATTGTGGTGGAGAGGTTTGGTTTGCAGATATTGACCCAGAAACATATATCTTAAGTTTAGAGAAGACGCGTCAATTGTTGGAATCAAAACCCAAAGGATTTTTCTCAGGAATTATCCCTGTCGATTTTGCTGGCTTACCAGCCAATCTAGAAGCTTTCAGAGAACTTGCAGATGAGTTTGGATGCTGGATTATTGAAGATTCTTGCCACTCGCCAGGAGGAAGTTTTGTAAACTCAAAAGGCATTAGAAATGATTGTGGCAATGGGCGATATGCCGACCTAGCTATCTTCTCATTCCATCCAGTAAAGCATATTGCAGCTGGTGAAGGAGGGATGATTACGACTAATGACGAGAAGTTATATAAACATCTATTAAAACTTAGAACCCACGGAATAACAAAGGAAAGTGAGATGCTTACCGAGAATCATGGAGGTTGGTATTATGAAATGCAGGAATTAGGCTACAATTATAGACTCACTGATTTTCAAGCGGCTCTAGCCCTTAGCCAACTCAAACGAGCTGATGAAGGAATTAAAAGACGCCAAGAAATAGCAGATAGATATACTGAAGCCTTAAAAGATACTGCTCTTGTTTTACCTCATGTGTCCAATGGATGTCAACATGCTTGGCACTTATACGTTATTCAAACTGAAAATCGAAAGGAACTATACGACTATTTAAAATCTAAGAATATCTTCACACAGGTGCATTACATTCCAGTGCATACTATGCCGTACTACAAAGAATTAGGCTGGAAAAATGGAGATTTCAATGAAGCTGAGTCGTATTATTCTAGATGCTTGAGCCTACCAATGTTTCCTACCTTAAGTAATGGCGAACAAGAATATGTCATTGATTCAATAAAGGAGTTTTTGGCGCAATGAATGTGGCCAGAAAGCATAAAACTCAAATCGTTTTAAGGGCTGATGGAAATGCCTCTATAGGTTTCGGGCATCTCATGCGAACACTAGCATTTGCTGCAAACTTGAAAGATGTAGCTGATTTATTGCTCTTAGTTCGTGACCCTGACGATCTGGCAAAGCAGGCATTCATAACCTATGATATTGAATTTCAAGATATTTCAGGACTTCCCCTTGAAGATGAGGCCGATTATATTGCGTCCCTTGCAGGAGACAAGGCAATAGTTTTCCTCGATGGCTATGCCTTTGACGAAGAATATCAAAATAAGATAAGTCAGAAAGGCTGTTTTCTGGTTTGTATGGATGACCATCAAGATAGACGATATTTAGCAAATTGTATTATTAATGTTGCTGAGCTTACCGATCCTTCACTGGTTCAAAAACCCATTTACTCGAAACTGGTATTTGGATTTAGATATGCTCTTATTCGTCCTGAATTTTCGAGAGATGGTTTTCCCGCAAAAGGATTAAACCAATTGCTCATTTGTTTTGGTGGTGGCGAGGAGACCTTGTCTTTCATAAGCAAATCTATTAAAGCGCTGAGGCTATCAGGAAAGCATTTTCAAAAGGTTGTTATTGTTGCAAATCAGATTTTAGTTGAAGACATAAAGCGGATGCTTTCTATGGTGGCTGCCGAAACGAATATTGAAGTTAAACATAGTTTGAAGGCTCTGGAAATGGCAAACATTATGGAGAGTTCTTCACTTGCCATTTGCTCTTCCTCTACTGTGTCTTTGGAATGCCGAGCAATGAATCTCAAAATAATATGCGGATATTATGTTGATAATCAGAAAAACCTATACAGTAATTTAGTTCAAGAGTTTGAAATCTTCCCCGCTGATAATCTAAATGAAATCAGTTCATCTCAATTGGCTGAGCTAATTGTGAATGCTGAAGAATCAGCTGACGTTTCCAAACAAAGCAGCTTCAATCTTAAGAACATTAAAAACAATTACCACAAGCTCTATAATCAGTGGGAAATTGAGATGAATATTAATTTAAGAAAAGCAGAAAAGAAGGATGCTGATATTTACTTGCACTGGGCAAATCAGCCCGATGTTAGACAGAATGCTATTCATAGCGATCTTATCATTCCTGAAAATCATTACAAATGGTTTGATAATAGACTTAGTAGTCCTAGTGCGATGATGCTAATTGCTGAATGGAATGGGAGAGCTGTTGGACAAATTCGCTTTGATTATTTTGATGACTCATGGGATATTGCTTACTCTGTTGATGCTGACTTTCGTGGAAAGGGTTTGGGTGAGCTCCTTATCAGAAAAGGTATGTGGATACTGCTTAACCATCAGAAGAAAGAATTGTTAATTACAGCAGTTGTTAAGCCAAATAATCTTGCTTCAAATCAAGTGTTTAAAAAACTCTTTTTCAAGCAAGAAGAGAATGTGATTAGATCAGGTATTGAATTGCACAATTTCAGTCTTCGCTTAAATACCCAATTCCTATATTTGTGAAGTTTCAAATTAAAAACGATTTTCTAATAATAGACTTTATAGTATATGGAACTTGAAGATTTATAAACTTTGCTTTTTTATTTTTAAGACCAAATAAAATCAATCTAAACTAAGTCATCGCAAACCTTTAGATTGCCTTAAACTATAATCTAAGACAATAAAAGAGTTAAATGAAGATATATCAAGTTGATTTAATTAATTGTACAAAAATAATAAGCATGAAATTTTATAGCAGCAAGCCATTTATATTATTGAGTCTTTAAGGAAATATAAAATGGATTTCAAAGATGAATGAGATAATAATAGGTAGCCGAAAGTTAGGACTGGGTCATCCCAGTTTTATTATTGGAGAGCTTTCTGGAAATCACAACGGCGATTTTCAAATTGCGTTAGATACAGTAAAGGCTATGCATGCGGCAGGGATTGATTGTTTGAAATTGCAAACTATCAGACCCGATAGTATAACACTAGATTCTAGAAAACCTGATTTCCTAATTCAAGGTGGAACACTATGGGACAACAAGACATTATTTGAACTTTACACAGAAATACAGACTCCTTGGGAATGGCACGAGCCTTTACAAAAATTAGCTCATTCACTTGGAATGGAATTTTTTTCATCTCCTTTTGATCATGAGGCAGTCGATTTTCTTGAAGATTTAAATGTACCAGCCTATAAAATTGCTTCTTTTGAAATAACAGATATTCCATTAATTGAGTATGCTGCTTCTAAAGGAAAGCCTATAATAATGTCTACGGGAATTGCCCGTGAAGAAGACATTCAGGATGCAGTAGATGCTTGTCGCAGAGTTGGAAATGAGCAAATTATTTTATTAAAATGTACTTCTTCTTACCCTACTCCACTTGAAGAAGTAAATTTAAATTCGATAGCCATAATTCGCGATAGATTTAATGTACAAGTTGGACTTTCTGATCACACCATAGGTTATATAGTACCTATGGGTGCAGCCGCTTTAGGTGCTACAATAATTGAAAAGCATTTCATCCTTGATCGTTCACTTGGCGGAGCTGACGCAGCATTTAGCATGGAGCCAGATGAATTCAAGAAAATGATTCTTAATGTTCGTGATCTGGAAAAAGCAATGGGTGAAGGAACGATGGAGTTATCTGAAAAATCCTTTAAAAACAGAGTTTTCTCAAGATCTCTTTATGTTGTAAGTGACATAGCCAAAGGCGAGTTGCTAAGTAGCGAAAACATCCGTTCTATTAGACCAGGTCATGGAATGGCTCCTAAACATCTTAATGAAATCATCGGCCGAAAGGCTAAAATAAATATCGAAAGAGGAACCCCACTTTCGTCAGAACTTTTTGATTAAGAACCTATGTACAGCGAAATAAAAAAGATTAAGGCATTATTCGATAACGGAGGCAACGTTATGGAATATCTGAGAAAGAACAGTGATGAGAAGAAAAATTCTATTGAGGCGATAAAAATCAGCTATGATTTGCAAGCTGGAACTTATATTCAATCATATAAAAACAATCTTGAATTTAACCGCCTATATACTTCCGCAATAGCTTCGATTATTGAGAGCCTTGGAACTCATGATTCAATTCTTGAAGCAGGTGTTGGAGAGGCAACTACTCTTGCCAATGTTGTTGAAAAGCTTTCAGCAAAACCAAAACGCAGTTGCGGTTTCGATATCTCATGGTCGAGAATAAAGTTCGCACGAAAGTTCGCCGAGTCAAAGGGGATGAATTCAGATTGGTTGTTTATTGGTGATTTATTCAGAGTTCCATTGGCTGATAATAGCGTTGATATAGTTTACACATCGCATTCCATAGAACCTAATGGAGGAAGAGAAGAGGAAGCTTTGCGTGAATTATATCGCATTAGTTCAAGATATTTAGTGCCTTTGGAACCAGCTTATGAATTGGCATCTGATGAAGCGAAAGCTCGAATGGAACACCATGGATATGTGAGAGGATTAAAACAAACTGCTGAGAAATTAGGATATAAGATTGTTGAATACAGATTGTTTGATCATATTATAAATCCACTTAATCCCACAGGATTGCTGATTATTGAGAAAGATGCATCATTACCTGCGACAGAAACTACTTTTTCATGCCCCATCACAGGGGGAACTCTCAATAAAGAAAAAGATTGTTTTTATGCAGCTGAATCCTTACTTGCATATCCTATCATAGGGGAAATCCCTTGTTTATTACCCGAAAATGCTATCATTGCGTCAGGCTTTAAAGCAACTGTTAATATTTAATTTAATAATAGTTAATAAATAGAAGCCCAATTGAAATAAGACCTCTTTTAACCTCGATATTGATTAAAAGAACATGCTTAGGTCTGATTTTTTTCGCTAATTAGAGTCTGTCTATAGAGTCTCCTGATGTCGTTGCACTAGTCCGAAAAATGCTCATTTACAAAAGTAAACTGTGCTTTTTCGCCCTTCATGCGCCTAATCAGAAGCCTCTACAGTTCAAACTCTTGACTCTGTGGACAGACACTAAATAAAGTCTGTCTATAGAGTCTCCTGATGTCGTTGCACTAGTCCGAAAAATGCTCATTTACAAAAGTAAACTGTGCTTTTTCGCCCTTCGTGCGCCTAATCAGAAGCCTCTATAGTTCAAACTACAGACTCTTTGGACAAACACTATTAGAGTCTGTCTATAGAGTCTCCTGATGTCGTTGCACTATTCCGAAAAATGCTCATTTACAAAAGTAAACTGTGCTTTTTCGGCCTTCGTGCGCCTAATCAGAAGCCTCTACCTGACTCTGTGGACAGAGACACCCCCTTTTTAGAAAAGTTATAAAGTAGAAAATAAGCTTAGTAATTCTGACTGTCATTTATTGTTATTATAAAAGTGCTTTGAGGAGTCAGAAAGTAAAACGTAATACACCGCAAAATAAAAGCCCTATCTTCGCATCCCATGATTTCACAATGCCATATATCCAATATCAGGCTTATTAGACTAGGGAATTGTTTAACCTTTATTCTTTGATTCTGTTATGAGCAAGACCTCCAAAGGTGATATAAATGCGGGCACTGCGTCAGTTTGGGAGTTGTTATCACTTAACCCTATCACATATTTATATTTATAAACAATCATAAATAGTGGAATCAGCAAAAATGAGAATTGCAGTATTTTCAAGTCAAATCTTGTGGACTCCTCAGTTTGCCACAGATCTTGAAATAATCCAAGAACATATCAATAATGGGGATGAAATAACCCATCTATATTGTGACGAAACTTTACCTTCCTGCGATGCAAATCCATACATGACGTATGATGCCTGTAAACGATGCATGAGGAAAAGACAGGACGGATATGACGCCCTGGATGGGAAAATTATAGCGCGTCCGTTTCTGCAACTTACAGAGGAAGATAAAAAACGTATCGCTGAGCTACCCAAAAAATTCAATTCAATCCAAGAGCTTCAAGGGCTTTACATTGATGATTTTGACATTGGTTTTGCAGCGGGTTCTTCAATCATTAGCAACACTCTCAATCCAACACCTGATATGAATCATGAACTTGTTTACAGCTATCTAATAGGTGCTGCAGCCGTTTATTTTTCGATCAAAAATTACCTTGCCAGCAATAAAACGGATCTCGTATATATCTTTAATGCACGCTTTACCCATCTAAAAGCTGCGTTCATGGCCTGCGTTCATTCAGGAGCTGAGTGTTACACACATGAAAGAGGAAGAGACATACATCATTATGTTACCTTTCACAACTCATTTCTGCATAATGCCGATACCTTCCAAAAATCTATTTATGAGCATTGGCAAAACGCAGATCCTATAGTAGCTGAAGAAATTGCATCTGCAATTTATCGTAAAAAGCGGGAAGGCAAAATGAGCTTGTACAATTTTACAGAAGGGCAAAAAGAGATATTGCCTAATTCCTGGGATCCGGCAAAGAAAAATATCGGGATTTTCAATTCATCTGAAAATGAATTTGCAAGTATCGGTAAAGAATGGAAAAGTCATTTGTATTCCTCCCAAGTTGAAGGCCTTATGCGCCTTCGTGAAGATGTTAAGGACTGGAAGGATTATAATTTTTACCTACGCATTCACCCTAATTTAAAAGGAGTGGATAATGAACAAATAAGAATGCTTAATAACCTTGACAAAGGTAATTTTCACGTGATTACTGCTGATTCGACAACGGGTTCATATGAATTGCTTCTGGCCTCAGACAAGATTATCACGTTTGGCTCAACCATGGGAATTGAAGCTGCGTTCTGGAACAAACCGTCAATCCTTGCTGGTAAAAGTCTATACCGTGGTATGGGCGCTACGTATGAACCTGAAACCCACGAAGAAATCATTGAATTATTAAAAAAAGATTTACCTCCACTTTCAAGAATGGCGGCTATCCAATACGGTTATTACATCGCCACGAACGGACAGCCATTCAAATTTTATGAAGCCGATACTCCTCACGAAGGTCGTTTCAACAAAATACTGTTAGCCAATCATTTGAGTCTGGATGAGAAAATTATCAATAAAATTCTCACTACTCACTTTCCATTTTCCCCTACAGAACACTTTCACTCCTGGAAGAAACAGAAAAGAATAGAAAAATTCCTACCTTAAAATCTATGTCGGAAATGGTTTCTATAATAATGCCTGCATTTAATGCTGCGGAATATTTTCCAGAAACCCTGGATTCTATTAAGAGTCAGAGTTATACCGCATGGGAACTGATTGTAGTTGATGATGGTTCAACTGATGAAATAGCCTCTTTAGTTGAATCTTTTGCAGCAAATGACTCTAGAATCAAATTGATCCGCCAAGCAAATGGTAAGCAAGGCAAAGCGAGAAACAATGGAATTAAACATGCTAAAGGCGAATGGATAGCATTTTTAGATGCAGATGACATTTGGATGCCAAACAAACTAGAAGTTCAGCTTACAAAAACGATTGAACTAAATTCCGATTTAAGCTTTACAGACGGATATATTTGTCTTGAAAACGATATGTCAAGGCGAGATCATCGATTTGGGATTGAAAACAAAATATATCAAGGAAATGAGGGCGTGCAATTATTTCACGCTCAGAACAGGATTCCAACATCGACCGTTCTAGTAAAAAAGTCAGTGCTTGAAGAAGCGGGTGCCTTTCCTGAAGATTTAGATATTCAAAATTGTGAAGATTACTTTTTATGGACTCGACTTCTTGCGGAAGGATACCAAATGCAGGGCATCCAAGAAGCTCTGCTCCTGTACCGAGTTTACCCAGAATCATCTACTGGAAAAGAAATAAAACTACTTGTCCCCTTGATAAATTGTTTGATTAGGATTCCAGGGAGTCATCTTCAAGCTCAGAAAACTCATTTATTAAAAACATTAAAAAGGGTGGTTGAATTATCAGAATCTGAAGTGGAATTTAACGCTGCAAAAACGATAATTAGAAAATCAGTATCTGAATTATTTGGAGGATTTCAAAAAATTATACTTTTGATTGGCCTGAATACTTCTAGACGAATTTTCCAAAGTTTATTGTGGAGATTAAGCACGCCTTCAAATATTTAAGCTTCGGAGCAGGCACTAAACCTGCCCCAAAACCTAAATCAAACTAACGCTGAATAAAAAACAGAAATGAATAAAATAGGTTTACTAAAAGGCTCTATTTTTACATAAGACCTTATTAATCTGCAGTTTAAACTTTGCTGTTCCCGATTATAAGTAGGGCTAACTCAAAAAGTCAGAAACAAATCAAATGCAAAACAAGAGTATTTAATACCAAGACAGTTTAAAATTTACCCCGAAATTTTATAGTATAATGCCGATGCAATAGCTGTTTAGTCAAATGTAATTGGACTAATACAGATATGCTTTCGGTAAAAATTGGACTGTTAGAGATATGCTTTCGGAAGTACGACGCAAGATTTTAACGAAACAGATGGCCTATTATTGGCTAAGCCAAATTCGAGGAAATAATAAAAAAAATAATTTGAGATGCATTCAATCTGGTCAAAATCATGAACAGTATATGAAAAATTAAACACTCTAACATATACGTAATTAGAGTTTGTCTATAGAGTCTCCTGATGTCGTTGCACTAGTCCGAAAAATGCTCATTTACAAAAGTAAACTGCGCTTTTTCGGCCTTCGTGCGCCTAATCAGAAGCCTCTATAGTTCAAACTCCTAACTGTATGGACAGACACTAATTAGAGTCTATAGAATCTCCTAATGTCGTTGCATTAGTCCGAAAAATGCTCATTTACAAAAGTAAACTGCGCTTTTTCGGCCTTCGTGCGCCTAATCAGGAGACTCTATAGTTCAAACTCCTGACTCTGTGGACAGACACTAATTAGCATCTAGAGTGTTTTAATTGAAACCTAATAAAACACTTGGTGATGTGGGGCGTTTAGCGGGATTTCGTTAAAACATGAACAGTATATCAGAATTAAACATTCTAACATTCACCTAATCTGCCTTTTAGGTGTTTTTAAGCGGACTCTAAGTACTTTAAAAGAACCAATCTTCGAGCCTTTATAACCAAAGAATTGCTTATTTTTGTTTTATTAGGTACAAGCCCATATTTTAGTAAATAGATGCAATGAATGGGTTGATTGACTTCTTGAAGCCAAAACATTAGTTAATTATTAAATCCTATCACCGATTTGCAAAATCAAAAAATAAATAAAACTTCTTTAATATTCTACAAATTAGGTTCAAATTGTTTAATAATAATAACTGCTATTTTTGTGCATCAATATATTCCAAGTATTGCTTCTAAATTAAATGAACGTAGATACAGATACAAAGAATTACTAAAAAATAAATTGATTTTCTTTGCTATTCAAATATTGTTGGCATTTCCCTTGAAGACAATCTAGCTTTATTTAAAGTATACCCATATTAAGGTGTTAAAATAATTAAATAAACCTGATACCACAACAACTAATTTAAAATGGAGCCATTTGTAAGCATCTGTATTCCTACATACAATTTAGCCTCAAACCTAAAAATATTACTTAATTCTATTGCTGAGCAAAACTTTAAGGATTTCAATGTAATTATTTCAGATGATAGCCCTGGAGATGAAATTCAGACTATCGCTAATTCTGAGGAATGGAACTTTCCAATTTCTTACTACAAAAATCAACCTGCGAAAGGTTCTCCTGGAAATTGGAATAATGCAATTTCAAAAGCAAATGGGAAATGGATCAAATTGGTGCACCACGATGATTGGTTCGACAACCCCAATACTCTTCAACATTTCGTTAACGCTACTTTTGAAAACCCAGATGGAAAGTTCTTTTATTGTAAGACTTTAATTTTCGACGCTTCAACTAATCTAAAATTCAATTATAATCCTCCAAAAAAGAGACTCGATCAACTAATGTCTCACCCAGCAATTTTATTTCATACCAATGTGATAGGGGGGCCAAGTACTACATTGATTCACAGAGATATAGCAAATGAATTCAGATACAACATTGATTTAATCTGGCTTGTTGATATAGAATATTACATAAGAATAATGCAAAATCATAAAATCTATCTGGTCAACGAATCACTTATAATTACCACATCTGGGTCATTACATCAATTAACCAACTCGCTTATCAACGATAAATATATTAATCTAAGAGAATATTTATACTGTTATAATCTTTTTAAAAAGTTATTAAACAAGGCGAATTTGGCAATATTTATAGAACGAATATTGTTTGTTCTGCAACAATTTGAAGTGAAGTCAACAATTGAAATATCAGATGCTGGTTATAAAGGCATCATACCATTATTTGTAAAACTCTATTGCCACTTAGCTTCAATAAATCCTAAACTTGCTCAAAAAGTTTTAGGAAAATGGATTCAAACTCAATTAATTAAACATGATAGTTACCGAACTTCTTAGCGGATTAGGGAATCAGTTATTTCAGTATGCGGCTGGATTATCGCTTGCTAAAAAGTATAATACAGAATTATACATTGATAAAACTTGGTTTGATTTAGATATAGAAAAGCAAACCCCAAGAAATTACGGTTTAAAACCGTTTAATATCAACACAGCAATTGCATCAAATGAACAAATTCAGCAATTTTTTAGAGTTGGAAAATCAGGTATTATTGAAAAAATCAACAATAAGCTCAATTCAATGCGTCCTTATTACGAGCAACGGATTTACAAAGAGCCTTTCTTTCATTATGATGCGAATTTTACTAAGGCTACAAAACACGTTTACCTTTCTGGATACTGGCAATCCGAAAAGTATTTCGCCGATATAAAGGAAGAAGTAAGAGCCTCTTTCCAATTAAAAGAGGAAGTTACGGGCTTGAATGCTGAATTAAAAAACAAAATGCAGCATTCGATGTCTGTTTCATTGCACGTTAGGAGAACTGATATGGTGCATAATCCTGAGGTAGTCAAAACTCATGGATCTTGTAACCTCGATTACTACTTAGCTGCAGTTGATAAGATAACTCAAGGCTTAATAGATCCTAATATTTTCATTTTTTCAGATGATCCTGAATGGTGCAAGGCGAATATAAAGCTAGAATTTCCTGTCACCTACATCGACCATAACAACGGTGACGATGCATACTTAGATTTGCACCTTATGAGTCATTGCAAGCATCATATCATTGCCAATAGTAGCTTCAGTTGGTGGGGGGCTTGGTTAAATACAACAGATAGCAAACGAGTTATTGCTCCTAACCGCTGGTTCCCAGATGATGATAAAGACACGAAGGATATTATTCCAGCCAATTGGTCAAGAATCTAGTTATCAATCATCTATTTCGTATTTTCGCCATAAATGGCACGTATTCTTATACTTGGTGGAAACGGTTTTATAGGCCGGAATTTAGCGGTTGGCCTTGTCAATCAGGGCTTTGATATCGTATCTGCTGACAGATCCATGTCGCCCAATACGATTGGCATTGAGCAGCGAATTGGGAATCTTGCTGATACATCCTTCGTTCATTCGTTATTTGACAATCTTCCTTATGACTGGGTAATTCATCTTGCATGTAGCTTAATTCCTTCATCTGGTTATGATGATTTTATCCGCGAACGCGAGCTAAATATTACTGGCGGCTTTGAACTTATTCGAACAATGCTCAAATCGGGAAGTAGGAAGCTACTATTTTTCTCAAGCGGCGGGGTTATCTATGGAAATAACGGACTTCATATTAATAACGAGGAGGCACCATTATCTCCGATGAATTACTATGCTTTTTCAAAACTGGCTATGGAGCAATTCATCCAATTAGAAGCGCGACTTTCAGGCTTGGAATATATCATTGTTCGACCTTCTAATCCTTATGGCTCCGGTCAGAATCTTTTTGGTCGTCAAGGATTAATTGCAGTTGCACTTGGTAAAATTTTATCTGGAGAACAGCTTCAAATATGGGGCGATGGATCTATTGTTCGAGACTATTTGCACATTAGCGACTTAGTTGGCTCTATCAGTAAGTTGGTGAATGTTAAAGCGGTAAATGAAATTATCAATATTGGTTCGGGAATTGGCCTATCTGTAAATGATGTTCTAAGAACAATACAACAAGTAACAGGTAACAAATTAGACGTTCAGTATTTACCCGGCAGGCAAGTAGATGTTCCTGTGAATATTTTAGATATTTATAAGATTCAGTCTATTACCAATTGGAAGCCTCAAATTGAATTAGAGGAAGGCATCTCTTCATTATGGAACGAAATGCTTGTATCTTCGCCTCGCTAACTTGCTTATGCCTGATTGTCCTCGTGTTTCTGTTTTTATGCCGGTTTACAATGCTGGAACCTACCTTAGAGAAGCCATTGAGAGCATCTTAAACCAAGATTTTAAAGACTTTGAATATGTCATTGTAAACGATGGCTCAAAGGATGAAAGTGAATCAATTATCTTAGCTTATACCGACCCTAGAATTAGGTACATAGAAAATCCACAAAACTTGGGATTAATTGCCACATTAAACATTGGTATGGAAACTTGTTTAGGCGAATATATTATCAGGATGGATCAGGATGATATTAGTTTGCCTAGCCGAATCTCACAGCAAGTGAAATTCATGGATAAAAATCCGGGATATGGATTAGTTGGAAGTTGGTTCGAAGATTTTGGTGAACATATCGAATCGCAAGTCATTCGCTACAATTCTGACGATACATATATTCGCATTCGGCATTTATATCAAACACATATTTCCCACCCTACCGCAGTTATGCGAACTTCGGTAATTCATGAACATAAAATTCGCTTTGATCCTGAGTTTGTTCATGGAGAGGATTATAATTGTTGGGTAACTTTCAGCGAATTCTGTAGGCTTTCGAATTTTCCAGAATTGTTGGTCCGAAAGCGCGATCATCCTACAAACATCACCAACAAATATGCGTCAGTGATGCATGCGACGTGTACAAAGGTGAAACAACGTCAGTTTGCAAAAATGAATACGCCCATAACTAATGAGGAAGCTGATTTATACTCACGCTTCGCAAATCCTGAATGGGATTTTACGCTCAATGAAATGGAGAACTTGAATAAACTATTGAGCAAATTATTCCATGCTGATAGCGATGCTTTACAAATTCCAATTGCTACTTACAGAAAATACCTGTCAGAGAAATGGTTTCATCTCTGTTATCAAAATAAAAACTTAAAAACTACCGGAATCAATTGGTGGAAGAAAAATGAATTGTACAATTATCATCAGCCCACTTGGTTGCAGAAACAAAAATTAACGCTCAGGAAAATGGGACTTCCTGTTTAAAAAAATGACTAATAATCCTTTCTTTTCGATCACAATTCCGGCCTACAATAGAGCCTACATATTGGATGAGACGCTCGAATCAATAAGAAAACAGACCTTTGAAAATTGGGAAGTAATTATTGTCGATGACGGATCAAAGGATAATACTTCAGACATAGCGGCTAAATTGGGAGAAATAGACGCACGAATTAGATACGTTTATCAAGATAATTCTGAAAGGAGCGCTGCAAGAAATAATGGAGCAACTCATGCCCGAGGAAGATATTTATTATTTCTCGATAGTGATGATGCTTTCACTTCTGAGCACCTTGCAGAAATTTATAATCTGTTGGAGAATAAGCAGTTTCCTGTTTGTATGGTTTTTAGTAACCTCAATTACCTTACCGATTCAGGAATAACGACACCCCAGATTCCTGTGATGAAAGAGGGTGAAGAGTTTAGATATGTTTTAATGCAGCCAATCACCCCGTCAAGGGTTTGTATTCATCGCGACATTTTCAAAACATTTCAATTTGATCCTCAGATTGTTATTGTTGAAGATTTGGTGCTATGGGTTTGTATTGCATCTGAATTTTCAGTTTTTCAGATCACAAAACATACTGTGAATTATAGAATTCATGATGGCAATTCTGTTGATTTAAGTCAGAACTCTTACCACTCTCGTTATAAGGGACTTCAACGTCTCTTTACTGATTCTTTTTACAGTAAAGTTTCAGCAAAAATACCCACTCAAATTAAAAGTCACCTTTTGGCAGAATGTAGCTTCAACATGGCAAGACATTTTGAATATGTGAAACAATTCAAGCAAATGAACAAGATGTTATTCCTTTCCTTTCGGCATTTGCCAAGCTATCGGAATAAAGAAAGAGCTTATATGTTTTTGAGTCGATTCTTTTTAACTTCCTCAATGATGAAATTATCTGCAAAAAATGGCTAACGAAACTGAAGAATATATATTTGAAAGGGCAAATTCTCAAAACATTGAAAATCTTTCTATTATATTTTATGAAACTAAGGGGATAGATATTCCATTAAATTCGATAAAAAAGAAATTCGACACTTCATATACAGGAATTGATTATATCGGTTTCTTCGCATTTACACAAGATAGAAAACCAGCAGCCTTTTATGGTGTGTTCCCCTGCTTTTTACAAATTGAAAATAAAGTGGTTTTATCAGCTCAGTCTGGTGACACGATCACACATATTGATCATCAGCGAAAGGGGCTTTTTATTAAATTGGCAAAACTAACCTATGACTTAGCTCAAAAAGAAGGGGTTAAAATTATTTTCGGATTCCCAAATCAAAACTCCTATCACGGATTCGTAAAAAACCTACATTTTCATGTAGCTGGTAGTTTACAGATTTATAGATTTAAATCAAATGGATTGCCAATTTACCGTGCATTGCACAGATTAAAACTGGGAAGACTTTATCAAATATTTTCTAAAATAAGGTTAAAAAAAGCAACATCAACTCATGATGGTTTTATAGGTTCAATTCCCCGAGCTGATATTAATTCTGGCTTTCGAAACGCTGAGTTTTATCAATACAAATCATATAACCAATCGTCTTATTTCGAATTGGATGGAATAAAACTTTGGTGTAGAATTGATGCTAATCTTTTCATTGGAGACATTTCGTGTACATCAGAAATTCAAATAGAAGATGTGGTAATTAAATTAAAGAAATTCGCTGCATCCTTGGGCTTAGACCAAATTATTTTTGAAGTAACAAAAGATTCATATTGGGATCAAATGTTTTCAAAATTGTGGCTGGCAGAGGAAGGCGCTCCGGTTATTTATAAGAACTTAATGAATGCGGATGAATTTCTAGTTTTGGAATTTACTAGCGGAGACGTTGATGTATTTTAACCCTGTCAAAAATCTTTAAATGGTAAGTCGCATCATCGGAAAACTCAATCGCATCGCCAATGATGCTATCTTCAATTCTGGATTACTCGCTTCTTACAACTTGCGTAATACGCAAAACACTATAATAATGTACCATGGTGTTGATTTAATTGGGAATACCGCATATAATAGTCGCCATACATCTCAAGACCATTTTCGTCGTCAAATTCAATTTCTAAAAAAATATTGCCATATCATATCATTAGAAGACTTTTTCAAAAAGGAATTCAGAAAAGGCAAACCTAATATAGCACTTACTTTCGACGATGGTTATCGTAACAATTTCTTGTACGTTAAGCCAATTTTAGAGCAAGAAAAGATACCTGGTACATTTTATATTACAGGTTTAAACACAGGAAAAAACAATATTCTCTGGGCCGATTTCTTGAATATTGCATGCACTTTAACCCAGCAAGACATTAAAATTGATGGTGAAGACTTTCTTCATGAAAATGGCAGCTATTTTAGTCGCGATACTGGTAAAAATCTTTACACAATTATAAAGGAGGAAAAAGCTGATTTTGAATATAAGATGATGATGCAGGAGGCATTCATAGATTTATACGATTTTAAAAATGATCAGGCTTATGACGATTATTGGAAGCTAATGACGGATACTGAAATTATGCTTTGCAGTGATTGCGATTATATTGACATCGGCTCGCATGGATTTCTTCATAACAATCTTGGCAAATTAACTTTAGAAATGGCAACAAACGAATTAAAAGATTCAAAAAAATATCTTGAAAATATTATTCAAAAAAAAATTACTTCAATTGGCTATCCAGATGGTTCGTACACACGCGATACCATTGATGCCGCAGAAAGTGTAGGATTTAAATATCAAACTGCAGTAGGTTATCATTTTGAAGCTGACAAGACAGACAACCGAATACAAGACAGAAAAGGAATTTACACTTCTGATAGCTGCGCCAATCAATTGATGTTGAACCTGTGATTTTCTATCCCATACTAGGCAAATTCATAAATTAGCAGCTTTAGGGCTTGTCTTGCAATCTACAATGAGAATTTTATATATTATTCCTATCATGGGCTGCGGTGGTGCAGAAATCCTCCTTGGTGCAATTGCCAGAAATCTTGTAAAGAAAGGGCACGAGGTTCATATTTTATGCCTTTCCCCTCATCACACTACTTGGTCGCATTACCCAGAGCGTGACGCCCTATTGAATGAGGTAAGTATTTCAGTTATCGGAGGTTCTGTTCAATTCCGGCTTCTTCGTCAACCCAAAATATACAATGCAGCTTATAGGGATTATGTTGAAAAACTGAAACCTGACATCATCCACTCTCATCTTTACCTCTCAGAACTTTTATCCAGATCTTACATTCTAACAACAAGCAAGTATTTCTCGCATGGCCATGACAACATGCCTCAATTAAAGGCTTTTGGCTTGTCTACCTTCAAATCTAAAAAACTGCTTGCAAACGCTTGGGAGAGATTTTGGCTTTTGAAACAATACAATCTTTGCAACAATAACTTTATCGCCATTTCTAAGAATGTCCAAGCATATCTTGCAAAGGAACTTCCTGCATTTAGTCATAAAATCAGCTATTTGCCCAATGCAATTGATACCAACATGTTTACAACGGACAGAAAATATGAAAAAGTTCAGGGAGCATTTCACATGGTATCTATTGCTAATCTTGTCGCAAAGAAGAATCATAGCTTACTCATTGAGGTCATGCAAGTGCTTCTTGAAAAAGGATATGATGTTACCATGGAAGTTCTTGGCATGGGCCCCTTAATGGAAGAACTTGTGGCAAAAACAAAATCTAAAGGCTTAGAAAATCATTTGTTTTTCAGAGGAAGTGTTGGCAATATTCCTCAAAAACTCTGGAATGCCCACTTATACGTGCACTCGGCTTGGTATGAACCTTTTGGCTTAGTACTTCTTGAAGCAATGGCTAGCGGATTGCCTCTAGTAGCGCTAGATGGTATTGGGAATCGAGAATTGATGAAAGAAAATCAGAATGGTTTTATGATTCCAACAAAGGCAAGTGCTGAGGAATTCGCTTCGAAAATTGCATATTTTATTGACAACCCTGATGAGCTAGAGCGCATGGGTAAATTTGCTCGCGAATTTTCAATGGAATATGATATTGACCATTATACCGATCGCCTTTTGGATATTTATCAGAATAAGTAGGTTTTACTCAAAAAGTTAGAAATGCATTAGTTGAGAGGCAAAGTTATTTTTTACCGTACAAGTAGTAGTTTAAAAATGCGCTTAACGAGGCAGATGGTGTATTTCAGACTAAGCAAAACTCTGAAAATTGTCAAAACTCAACTATAATATGCATGCATTTCTGCGATATTCGGAAAAAACATAGTTGCGTCATTTTACATATTTATAACTAATATCATCCTCAATCTTTAGTGTGCTTTTTATTAAACTCAAATTAACTCCACCAGATTCCGTCTTAGTAACAGCTCCATACCACTATCGAATTCAACAAATACCGACAGAATGATCTGATCTGCATCCTTGATTCTTGCTGAATCGTCTGTGCACCTTTTTTAAGCATATTGTTAGTATACCCACTATTGCCTAAATCGAAATCGTCTATTGCTATCATGGCGCGAATAAGCCTTAAATAGAAGAAAGCTCAGGATTTCTTAGTCGGAATTGCTAATATTGCGCAAATTGAATTATCGTGAAAAGGCCATATCTGTATATATTCGTTTCTGTCTATCCATATGGGTATTCCGAAAATTTTCTGGAAACGGAACTTAAGGAAATTGGTAAAAAATTTGAGCATATTTATATTGTTATTCCACAATTTCAGATTATAGACCAATCCATTATTCGATACAGTATTCCACAAAATGCAACTATAGTACCTATACAAACCCAAGTAAGTTTAGTCCATAAAATAAAGGCCCTTTTCTATTGGTTAAAACCATCAATCCGAAAGGAAATCAATTACATTAAAAATTCTTACAAATTAGATTTCGGCTTAACCCATTTTAAAATCATTACCGGTTTTATGGCATCGGGAATCGCCTTTGCGGAATTATTCTTAAATGTCCTAAAGCAACATGATCATCCACCCGATAAAACAACTATTTACAGTTACTGGTTCACCTATGCAACATGGGGATTGACTCGCATCAAGCTTGCATTTCCTGAATATAATACTGGTACCCGAGTACATGGCTGGGATTGCTTTTTTTATAGAAGTTCAGATAATTATTTACCGCTTCGACCACTAACAATTGATACATTAGATTGGATTTGCTCCATTTCCGAAACTGGTAAGGCACACCTAATTGAGAAAATCAAAGATGTCTCGATTGATAAAATACACGTTCACCATCTGGGTGCTGATATCCGAGCCAATAATTTCCCAATTCAATACCAACGTGGAATTCTTCGCATAGTATCAGTAGCTTTTATCCATTTTGTTAAGCGAATTCATTTAATAATTGACGCTTTATCCTGCCTCGATAACATTCAGGTCGAATGGACACATATGGGAAGCTGGTCGCCTCAAACTGCTTGGCTTCAGGACTCTGCCAAAGAAAAACTCGGTTCAAAAAAGAATATCACGTATTTATTTACTGGTGAAAAAACGATTGAAGAAGTTCACTCATTTTTTGAGCAACACCAGGCCGATTTTCTTATCTGCACCAGTGAATCGGAAGGTATACCTGTATCAATGATGGAAGCTTTAGCTTTTGGAACGCCCATAATATCCACGGCTGTTGGTGGCGTTCCTGAAATTGTATTAGATCACGAAACAGGCTTTCTGTTACCCGCAAATCCAAACGAAAGTCAAATTGCACAAGCATTGAGAGAAATAATCCAAATGGATGAATCGGAATACCGCCGTTTATCGGAAAATGCAAAAAGCACTTATCTCAATAAGTTTCAAGCTAAAGTGAATTATAAGATATTTGCCGAAGAAATTTTAATGATGTAAGCAAATCGGAATGCTGCCAATTTAAGATTCTCATCTAACCTGATCAGAAGACTTTTGAAAAGGCGTTGTAAAAAACACTGATTATGTTAAACGAATATTTAGAAATTCTTCGCAGCCAAATGGAATACTTCATAAAAAAAACCGAATTTCAAAGCACAATTTATAAAAATACAGTAAAACGCCATTGCAGCTTCATATAGATAAAAGGTCATATGTAACTAGTTATTATTTTTAGAAATAGGAATTCTATTTCATGAAATTTATATTCCCCAACACAATGTTTAAACGTCTTTACAAAAGTATCCTCTACAGATTACAGCGCGAATTGAAACCCGAAATGATTGGTGGATTTAAGTATGCTCCGAGTAAAAAAGGAGTACGAATTAGCAATACCACGCATATATCTAATCCTGAAAAGTTGAGCCTCGGTAACAACGTGTTTATCGGACATTTTAATTACATAGATTGTTGCCGCGGAGTAACTATTGGAGAAGGCGTGCAAATTACAAATTACTGCAGTGTACTAAATCACAGTTCACACAATTCAATCCGGTTACACGGCACACATTACCTCGAAGATTCGCCTGATAATCTTCTGGGTTTGGTTGAAGGTCCCATTCAAATAGGTGACTATACCTACATAGGTGCTCATGCTGTTATTATGCCGGGAACAACACTCGGTAAAGGCATTATTGTGGGAGCGTTTTCGTACGTAAAACCCGGAAATTATCCCGATTATGCAGTATTACGTGGAATACCCGCAACCGTTGTTGGTGACTCCCGTGAAATAGACGCGAAATACCTCAGCCAATTTCCCGAATTAGCAACTAAATATTATCGGAATGAGTCAAATGGAAATACTGAATCCTGAAAAATTAACACCCGATTTTCTGAATAAATTTCCACTGTTCTTTCAGGAGAATTACTTTAAATACCAGGAAAACGAAAGCATAAAATGCATACTTATTTCCGATGATTTAGGGAATTTAATACCGCTGCGGATCTATAAAAAATCCATCTTTAAGACTGCACAATTCCTGTATGTTCCAATGAATGAAACGGGACGTTTGTCGGCTCATGACGAGCTTAAATTTTTAAAGAATCTGCTTAATTTTTTAAAGAAAAACAACATCAGCGATGCACTAATTGCGCCACTTCATGTGTGCTTATTCCAACAACCATTTCCCGGAATTGGGTCGCAGAAACTGGGTATTATGTACGTCGATCTCAGTGAAGACGAAGAACTCATTTTCGCAAAGTTTTCAAAAACATACCGCACCCAAATAAGGCAATGCGAAAAAGAGGGATTCACACTTAGCGATTCTGAAAGCCATCTCGATAATTTCTTTGAAAACTATAAATATCACCATGTTAAACAAGGAAAAGCATACGAAAGTCTCGATAATCTCACAAAAATTCTGCAACTGCTGCCACAGAATTGTAAATTAATTTCTGTAGTTAATGGTAACGGAAAATGGGAAGGTTCTGTTTTACTCCTATTTGACCGTGAAATAGGTTTTTACTTCATCGGTTCTAAGGACGAATTAAATCCAACTCATAACGGTTCTCAGAAATTCCTGCATTGGAAAATAATGCAATTCCTGAAGGAAAGGAATGTTTTACGTTATAATCTCGGCGGACACCGGTTTAACCTCGATAGCACTGATAAATTTCAGTCCATACAGGACTTTAAAGCAAAATTTGGCTCCGAAGTCGAAGTCGGATATCATTTTTCATTTACACTTTCGCCCAAGTACAAACTGTTTAAGTTACTTGTACGCATCAAAAATTTTCACAAATGAGTCGGAAAGATATTTTACTCACATTTGACTACGAACTATTCTTGGGAAAGCGGAGTGGTACAATCGAAAATTGCCTGATTAAACCAACGCAATTGTTGCTGGAAATTCTAACAAAACATCAAGCAAAAGGGATTTTCTTTATTGATACGTTATACTTGCTCCGCCTCGAACAGGAAAACACACCGGCTTGCAAAAAACAACTGGAAACAGTTCTCAGTCAATTACACGAAATAAAAAACGAAGGACATACTATCGGCGTTCACATTCACCCGCATTGGCTTGATGCTCAATACACCGCCGAAACCAACAACTGGAACGGTGAAATAAAAACACGCTTTGCACTTTCAAATCTAAGTGATGCAGATAAACAAACAGCCATATCCTATTCAGTAAACATACTTCAGGAATTTCTTGAACCGGATAAACCAATTACGTATAGAGCTGGAGGATTCTATTGCCAACCCTTTTCTTCATTTTCTAAATACTTCGAACAACACAAAATCCTCATCGACTTTAGCGTAATGCGGATGTTCAAAAGCAATGGATACCAAAACTTATATGCCTTTGATTTCACCAATCCGCCTGAGGAATTTATATATTACTTCAATGAAGATCCAACAGTAAAGGTAGACTCCGGAAAGTTTACAGAGGTAAGTATCAATAGCTTCCAACTTTCAGGGATTGCAAAAATTCGCAATTCAATTTATTACAGATTGAACAAAGATAAAGTCGACTTTTTGAGAATTGGAGACGGAAGTGGTTCAGGAAATATTATTTCGCATGTCAACGATGCTTCGATAAAACGGTATATCCGGAACGACCAAACATTCTCTATCGAATTAATGAATCCGATTATTGCCGATGCATATGTTAGTTTTCTGAGGAAGAATGATTTCGTCCACTTTGTTTCACACCCTAAATCATTTACACCAATCGGATTAAGAAGTTTCGATAAATTTCTTGATAAAATTAAACTGATGGAAATAGAATACGACTACACCAAAATAATAGCTAGCCGGCTCTCCAAATAATTTAAATCAAAGCGCAACTTAAATCCAAAGGCTCGCAGGGCTTTTAAATTGTGATGTTACAAAACAATTCAGCATATTTGCCCCGCATGACCCCTTGGCCTATTCATAAAGAGTGTTTAATATGTTCCTCAACAAAATTAAAACCCTTAGCTGGTTTCGAGAAAGCATATTTATGTCAATGTAATTCATGCGGCTTTATATTTTCTGCTCGAATTCCCTCTGCCCAAGAACTCATAAATTATTATGAAGGTTACGGCCGCGACGACTATCTGAGCCCTATCACGATTAAACGTTATCACGAAATTCTCGATAGCTTCGAATCCGCTCGAAAAACAAATCGGTTATTGGATGTAGGTTGTGGCATCGGTTATTTCCTCGACGTTGCCAAAGAGCGAGGCTGGGAAGTTTACGGCACAGAATACACCCATAAAGCCATCGAAATCTGCGAATCTAAAGGCATTACGATGCACCAAGGCGTGCTCGACCCTAGCAACTATAAGCCTGAAAGTTTCGATGTAATTACTTCTTTCGAAGTTATCGAGCACATTAACAATCCAAACCCTGAGATAAATAATATAAGCAGTTTGCTCAGAAAAGATGGACTTTTTTACGTCACAACACCCAATTTCAACTCCCTAATTCGTTATTACCGAGGTCAGAAATACAATGTCATCTGCTGGCCCGAGCATTTATCCTATTATACGCCATCTACCCTAAATAATTTGATGCAAAAACACGGTTTCTCCAAAAAATGGATTCAAACCACAGGTATTAGTATCACCCGGTTTATGTCAAGCAGAAAGCAATCGAGTGCCGAAGAAATTCTTGAAGGAACTGTATCTATAGCTGCCGATACACAAGACGAAAAACTCCGCAATAGCTTCGAAAAAAATTCCCTTTTAGGCTTCGCAAAAAACTCCATCAACCAAATTCTCACACTCAGCGGCAAAGGTGACGCACTCAAAGCTCTTTTTGAAAAAAAGTAGCAAATAATATTTGGTCATTACTACCCTTTATGCCCATTTAGTAAACGTGCTTATAACTTGGGCGGCGAACACGCTTTCACTCATAGTCCTCGCCCCAAAAAAAGGGCTCCGGGCTAATCCGTTCTATCGTTGCCGCTTCGTGCACAATTGGAAATAAGTACCTTGTATCAAGAACATAGAGCGAAATATTAAGATAAGTGATATTATCCTCCCCCAATAAAATTCCAAAACCCCGCAGGGTCAATATTATCCTTCTTCAATAAAACCCCGAAGGGTCAATATTATCCTTCTTCCATAAAACCCCGAAGGGGTGATATTATGGTATCCCAAATGACACTTTTCTCCCATAAAGCCCTAATATATCAATAGTCCTTAGTAGGTTTGCACAATCAAACTCATCACTATGCTACAACTTATCGAATGTGTACCTAACTTTTCTGAAGGCGCTGATATGAATATCATTCGTCAAATAACCGACGAAATTGAAGCTGTAGAAGGTATCAGACTACTTAACGTAGATCCGGGCAAAGCTACAAATCGAACCGTTGTTACATTTGTTGGACCTCCACTTCAGGTTATCGAAGCAGCATTTGCGGCTATCAAAAAAGCTTCAGAGCTTATCGATATGAGTAAGCATAAAGGAGAACATCCAAGAATGGGTGCAACCGATGTTTGTCCTCTGATTCCCATCTCTGGAATCTCCATGGAAGAAACAGCAGATTACGCAAGAAAATTGGCTCGTCGTGTTGGAGAACAACTTGAAATCCCTTGCTATCTCTATGAATATGCAGCGCTTATCGAAGGTCGAAACAACCTAAGTGAAATTCGTGCTGGAGAATATGAAGGATTCTTTAAAAAAATCCATCACCCAGAATGGAAGCCCGATTTTGGTCCAATCGATATGCACATAAAAGCTGGTGCAACTGTTATTGGTGCGCGCGACTTCCTCATCGCATACAATGTAAACCTTAACACGACTTCTGTTAGAAGAGCTAATTCAATTGCATTCGACGTTCGCGAACGTGGCCGCGTGATGCGAGATGGCGACCCAGTAACAGGTAAAATTGTCAAAGATGAAAATGGGAATCCGGTTAATATTCCAGGTTCACTAAAATCGGTAAAGGCAATTGGTTGGTTCATTGAAGAATATGGCGTTGCTCAGATTTCTATGAATTTAACAAATATTCGCGATACGCCTGTTCATGTGGCGTTCGACGAAGTTTGCAAACGTGCCGAAGCTCGCGGCATTCGCGTGACTGGCTCAGAATTGGTTGGACTGCTTCCACTTGATTGTTTGCTTGATGCTGGAAGATATTTTCTTGAAAAGCAACAACGTTCAACGGGAGTTTCAGAAGCTGAGCTAATCAAAATTGCCGTTAAGTCAATGGGATTAGATGAGCTAGGAGCTTTCGATCCTCAAAAACGTGTTATTGAATACCTTTTAAGAGACGAAACGTCAGAGAAGTTAGTGCACATGAGTTTAAAAGCTTTTGCTGATGAAACCTCTTCTGAATCGCCCGCTCCAGGCGGAGGTTCAATTGCAGCTTATGTTGGCGCTTTAGGAATTGCCTTAAGTGG
>Ga0209702_10000534_pt1 | contig 80050 bp, 150 predicted proteins | sample FRY01_FD_187210 | JGI IMG/M metagenome (GOLD analysis project Ga0209702, IMG submission 187210) | Freshwater microbial communities from Lake Fryxell liftoff mats and glacier meltwater in Antarctica - FRY-01 (SPAdes) (version 2) | ecosystem: Environmental > Aquatic > Freshwater > Ice > Glacier...
CCCAGCATGTCAGCATTGAAGCGCATGTAGAACTGACGGCCACCGCGCATACAAGCCATTCCAGCTGCACGACCCTTCAAGTCGAAACGGATGCCAACGTTGGCAAAATCCAAGTGGGGCCATTGTTGTTTGGCTACTGCAAAAACTTCTGCACACTTTGCGCGAACTTCTGCTGATTGAGCTTGCATTTTGTTCTACCGTTTGTTACTATGTGTTTATTATAGCAAGGAATGGATCCAATGTCAACCGTTAAATAACCGCCCATCCTGCTGGCATGCACAGATATCTCACCTTGTCAACCTCAATCACATCACCGGAGCTTATTGACCGTCCACGTCCGTAGGACAGTTCGCGTTCCTTTTGTCGGCTTGGATTGTTGGTCAGGTCGAACATCTCCTCGGCAGCATCTTGCCCAACCTGTTCGGTCAGCATTGTGCCAGCATCCACGTATTCGCCCAGATTGGCCAGCACCAGTTCCAAGGCGTTGGGTTTGTAGCAGGCCATCATCATGGAAGTCGGGGCAAGGAAAATAGTTGCTTTAGACATTGTGTTTGCTTGTTTGTTTGTTGCTATAGATTGATTATAACAGGATTTAGGATCCTGTCAACAACTATTTTATATCTACATCACGGCCGTGGATCCAACTGCGATTAGAACTCCGGCCAAGAGTATAAATGTGAGTATCGGAAAAAGAATAATCATCAATGATGAGAACATTAATACACAAACATTATTGCAAGGGCAGTATACATTTTAGATTATGCTCATTTGGAATATTAGCAATCTGCATCAAAACTTCCCCATTCCTGAGCTTCGTCTGGTTGGCCATCGTCTTCATCGATAACGTGCAGTTGCTCTTTCAGCGACTCCAGCCATTCGCCCTGGCGGCGGCACCCAACCCATTCGATCATCGCTTCGATCATGCCGGAGTTGTCTTCCAACATTGCAATCAGATCACCGACGCATGCCTTGTTGGTAAGCTGGCCCCAGTATTGGGGATCTTTGTAGCCCAGTCCGCGTGCAAGTATGCACAGCGACTCCACACCACGCCGTCCTTCGACACGGCTATTGTTTTCCTGCTGCATGAACTTATCGACCGCTTCGCCCAAGTCCATTTCATTGATTTCGCTTTGCGTAGGCATTTTGTTTCCTTGTTTGCTTGCTATGTGTTTATTATAACAGCATTCCTTCCTATGTCAAGTAAAACTATGGAAAATAAGTCCCGCAGTTGCAGCGAAGAATATCACTGCGAATACAGCATCTCCTTCTGCAACATATTTCGCAGTTTGGAACATGCATACACCAATTGCGAACCCGACCAAAAATATTTCCATCACAGGGCCTTCAGGTAAGCCAGTGCTCGCACCATGCCGTCGTGCTGCGCATCCTGCAGTTCCTGCACAGTAGGCGCGATGATTGGCACATTAACCACGGCATTGTGATCTCCCGTCGCACTGTCGTACAGTGAGAAGAAAGTCTTTCCTTCACCATACCAACGACTGGTGCCACGCTTGCCAGTGCCGTGCCAGCCGCTGATCGAAATGCGACGATTGATGCAAGTGAACTCCGCATGGTACAGTGCACTCTGCAGGCTACGCTTGTAGGTGAAACCTTTGGCCTTAAGGATGCGATGGACTGATGCCAAGAATGTGTCCACCTTCAGGTCATTGTCCCGAAGTTCTTGTCCACGGAGTTCATTGATCGAAACAGTGTAGTCCATATATGTCCTTGTTTGCTTGCTATGTGTTTATTATAGCAGCATAGCACCCAATGTCAACTATTATTTGCCAACAGTTGGAACTCTCGCTCGAGCTTTTTCTTGGCCAGCATTTCGAGTAGTCGGGGAGCATTGATTGTCTGGACGAAGTCCATCGAATAAGTATCGAGTTGCAAATACAGAATGCCGAGGCATTTGAAACTGTTATCGAGCTCCTCGATATTCATGGTGGGAAGTTGTTCCAAGAACTCCTTCCCGGCCATTGCGTATTCGTGGTAGTCACTTGACGTTGTCGAAGAACTTCTGGGCGCTGCCGAACATAGCGGCAAAGAAGCACAGCACACAAACCATCCACACAATGGGCAAGAGTCCACCGATGAGCGCACCCATTGCAGCATTGCCGAACAGGGAGCCGATCAATCCGCCCAACAGGGCAAGGATGGCAATGACTGGAATCACATACAAGAGTTTCTTCATGCTTGCACCTTTGCGGCCTCTTCGACCAGTGCCATTTTGCGACCAATCTCCAGATCCCGTTTGCGCAGCGGAGCACTCATCTCCCGGCCCGCAACCACGACCGATGCCGGAGCACGGGCACGCTCGGGCCAGCCCAGCATGGACTTCAGCGTGTTCTGGATGAACAGCTCGTGGCTGATACGGGCTGCTGCTCGCATTGGCCGCGCATTCGCCAGCGGAATGACCTTGCGACGGTCATCGACGGTCACTATTTCACGCGGAGTATTTGCTTTGTTCATGTCGTTTCCTTTGTTGCGATGAGTTTATTATAGCAGGATGCACAGGAGCGTCAACTCCTGTTACATCTTATTTGGGTTGGAACTTTGAACGACGCTTGGCAGCCGCAATGCCCGCAGGAGTATTGGACAATCGGATGATCAAGCTTCGGCCACCGCCACACCGCTGGGGTTTCACAATGGATTCCATTTTCAAGAGACGCTTGCCGAAACGATTGCGCAGCTCCAATGCCAGACGCTCCTGTTTATACAGCGGAGCAAAGACAATGTAATTTGCAAACCAAATCTTGATACGCCGCGTGGCGTAGTCCGAGGAGTTGTCGTTGAACATAGTCCCATCGCATTCAAACCCTGCGTCCAACAACGCCTGGCGCACCATGCCAGAATCGCCACGAAATACTTTCGTCTGCGCGAGAAGCTTTTCTTGTGCAGCAATTTGTTTCTGCATATCGATCTCGTCGATGGCACCCAACAAAGGTGGGACACCATACCGTTCCACCAGTTCCCAGATTACGCATGTATCGTGATTTGAAATCATGTTTGCCTTTGTGTTGCTATGCCCAAATTATAACGCAGGTTGGAGCCTGCGTCAACCACTGTTACATATGCAGATCGAAACGTGGATCGCTGGATTCGGAATCCTGCATGACGAATGCAATCAGGATGCCGTTGGCTTTGAGCGTAGCATTGACTTCCTCCATGACTTGCCTGGGCGAAGCTTTTGAGCTTACACTGAAGTCACATACCGGCATATCTCCGTGATCGGTGTTCTTGTACCGGGATGGTACTGTTTTGAGTGACATTGTAAATCCTTATTGTATAAATGTGATGAGTGTAGTATAACGCAAACTTATGCCAGCGTCAACTATTAAAATTCTGCCTGGAGATTACCCTTAACGTATTGGACGAAGATCAGGCAAGTATCGAATGCCTCCTCCCCATATGTTGATTCATCTGGAAAGGTGATCATATATACAAAGGTCTCATCTCTGAGATAGCGGAAGGTTGCAGTGGTAATAACATTATGCGTGTAGCCGGATTCCTCTAAGATCTTTTTCAAACCAGTTGCATCTAGGTTCATACCTCTATCGAGGTCTTCGCGGGACAGTCGCATAGTGTTTTCCTCTGTTGTGTTCATGTATGTAGTATATAATACCTACGTTAAATTGTCAATCCACCTTCGGGAATTTATCCTGGGATTCCATCCACAGTAATTGCCTCCAAAAGTCGCGTGGCATTCTCGATGAATTGCTGGCAACTGTCCATCATGCGGGCCATAGCTTGTTGTTCACCCTGTGACAAATCCATTCCGCGCATATCGTCGTTGTCCCGCATTTCACCAATGCAATCGTCCAGATCACGTTCGGTGTTTTGGAAACGGCAGTAACTCATGTTTGACATAGTGTGTCCTTTGTTGCTATGCTGTTATTATATGGCAAATTGGGAACGGTGTCAACCGTTATTTTTCCCTGGCAATCATCTCCTTGAGCAATTCGACGAACAACCCTCTTTCGTATTCGGACTTATTATAAGCCCATCTGTCGTGTGCCTCTTGGATATCCGACAGCTCATTAATCGATAAGCCTCCCGATACGTGCAGCATATTTTTCATCCCGATAAAGTCCTTAAGTTCTTCTACACCGGTTCCCTCGTTCATGTCGTAGAGTTCGATCCAATCGAGTTGTTCGGGCGTAAACAGACAACCGATAGCACAATTTTTGTCACCGCTGCGATACATGCATTCGTTCTGATGATTTACGGCCCCAAGAGTACCTTCAGCAAGGCGGTGTTGGATGTGCAAGAGTGCTTCTTTTTGTGTGCGTGGTTTGGACATTATACTCCTATGTATTGAACTGTTATGCTGGAACTTTCTTGATAAGGTCAAACAGGAGTCCCTCGAGATCTTGTACCTCGACAGCTTCCACATACCAATCCGTCAACGGGTCCAAGTATTTGCCTTCCTTCGGATCGTAGTAAAGGATCCGACCATTTACATAGCGGAAGGGGCCTTCCAACCCCTTGCGTGGGCCGAACTTATCTTTATTAGGGTAAAATTTATATGCCATGTGTTTATTATAGTGCAGGTTGACACCTGTGTCAACTGTTACTTTTTGCCCATTCGGTAAGCGTCAGATGCTTGACAGCCGCGCCCGCTGCCCGTTGCTCTGCTTGCGTGATACGCTTGCCCGAGAGCAAACGGTCTGCAAGCCATTGCATATCATAGATCGAAATGAGTCCGTTCGACTCATTAGTAATCTTGATTTTTTCACCATGCAATTCGGTGCGGAATGATGACTGGTCTGAATCCATTTTTGCCATGATTAACCTTTCTCAATATCTTTATCCGTTCCGTTCCAGTTGATCCATTGCGGATTTTTCACTGGTAAACCTTACCGTCCACGCGGACTTCCGTAATGCTATCCGCTGCGAACGTGCGGATGATCACCTTGTTGTCCAATCCACCCTGATCGCCGCCACTGAGTTCTTTCAAACCTTCGATCAAGTCCTGTGGAATCGGCGCACCGTCGAGACGGTATTCAACTTTGCCAGGCTTCAGGAAGATCACTTCCAGGTAATACGTTGTCACACCGTTTTTCTCGTGCTCGACGATTGGCATATTTGGGATGCGAGTGCCCCATGCACGGGACGACAATTCGAAACTGGCCGGGTCTTTGCCCTCGGCAATCAAGCGACGTTGGATCATCGCTTCATAAGCGTTGGTATTTTGGTTGCTGAACACCATAACAGACGCGCCGACCATACGTTTCGTAACGCGACCTTGCATTGGATTCTTCTTTCCACCCGTCAACGTTACTTCTGTCAACGAATCGAACCCCACGAAGGACGCTCCGGATACGTTTTGGAACGCAGCTACCAATTGTGTGTACTTCATCTTAGATTCCTTTTTGTTGCTATGCTGTTATTATATGGCAGATTGGGAACGGTGTCAACGGTTATTAGCTACCCATATCAAAGCTGACCGTTTTCTTATTCTCGTCAATGGTCACTTCCTCGAAATACAGGTCCTCGAAATCATGCCCCCAGATACCGTGGGACTGGCGCGGGTCAAGCTCCAGACGAATTTCAAAATTGCAAACATGTCAAACTCCAGTGGTTGTGTGTGGACTGTGATTCAGGGCACAGGAACCGTCTTCAAGATGATAAAACCTGGCGTCAGTGTCCGTAATGGTTACACTGAGATCATGATGCAACATGTCATAGTCCACAAATGTGGGCGGTTCTGTGTCATGATCATATACTCGAAAAAAGTGCCCACCCGACATGCTGCGGCACACCAGCCCCTGCACTCCATTTGCATCAGTGATTTTCATATAGTTCCTTGTTGTGTTTATTATATTGCCAGACAGCAATATAGTCAACGACTGTTACATCTTATAACAAATTCGCTATTATTCGATCCGATCGTGGATCGGGACTGCACCGTAGGACGGGTGACCAGTGATAGCCTCCACTGCACGGTGGAAACGCGAATCCGATGTTGCAGCATAGTTGCCGCCCATCATGCACCATTCCTTGGTTGGAAAGTATATGCCATTGACAAGAAATGCTGCCGGGACAATTTTCACCAGTCCATTACCGTTACCATTGACAAGAAATGCTGCCGGGATGCCATCACGCGGCCTGCACGGGCCATCCACATTCACAAGGCACAATTCCTTTGTGTCACCGCCCGAAATGCCATTCAGGGTGCAATCGCCGAGTGGAAACTTGTAAACCGAAATATTCAGTCCCATATCAAATCCAGTTGTTTGTTGCTATGCTTTTATTATAACGCCGCCTAAGGAATAGTCAACGACTGTTACATCTTGTCGTAGCCGTCGAACCAACACCCAACTTTGCGCGTCCGGGCTTTGCCTGCAGGTTTTGTGCAGGTTTCTGAGCTTGCTTCTGGGCTCTTACAGTGGGCCTGCACCTCGGCCAGTGTCAAACTCGTGTCGATCACTCGTTTGTTGATGCCGGCGTTCAAGTAGCTGCGAATGATTTTGTACATATCAATTTGCCCCTACTGTGTACTTTTCGATCTTTGCAGTAATCCAATTAATTTCGAGAGAGAGAATATCCCGCATGCCAGCCGCATCGCCAGCCCCGGACATTCGATGCATAGTCGAGGACCGGTAGCCGGCCTCATAGTCGTAGTGACCGCCATTCGGATTCCTCAGTTTGGAATATTGAACAATGAGTGCTGACAGCTGATCGACAAGTTCTGTGTTATCGGGTTGCATATATTTCCTATATGTGTTTGCAATGCATGTATTTTAGTGTAAATGCGGATCTATGTCAAGACATTTGTCTGCCGCCGCTACGGCGGAGCTTCTCTGCCAGCACGAGCTGCAGGATTTCATTCGCCAATTCATCCTCACCTTGCTGTAATGCCTGAATACCGAGTTTTCGGAGATCCTCGATGATAATGTACCTGCCATCCCCGACTTGGACACCCTCGGCCCGCATAATGCGACACTGCTCGTTGTACACCTGTTCGGTTAATGGCGAACTTCCGTAGAATTTCGCAATGGCAAAAACCTGCAATCCAATAGTTTCGGACGCATCTTTCGCCTCTTTCAGACCGAGTCCAGTCAACCATCGAATAGCCTTGATAACAGCAATTTTGTTGCTATAAATGGCCGGGCATATGATGTCGAGTCTTTCAGGGATCATTTATCTTCCTTCCTTTTCCTGGATAGCTTTCCAGAAAGCATCGATCTCGTCGATTTCCTGTTCGATAGGTTTCGTCAGAGCAGGATCGTCGCTATCGATAGCCATACCGAGTTCTTCCTCGAGCACCATTTTGCGTTCCATATCATTACCAAAGTCCCGTGCAATCACTTTCAGTGCAATCGGAGCAGCAGCCATTTTCTGTGCTTTTTTCTGCTCGGCAGCTTCGGCAAGCTGTTTCCAATAAATTCCTATTCTCATGGAGCCTGTTTTATCCAGCCGACGCCAATATGCAATCTGCTTCGGGGACAAGTAACCGAACCGTTCGAAGAACTTGGACATCGAGGTTCCCATGCGTGCATGGGCTGGCCGATAGCCACGACCGTTCAGATGCCGCGTCTGCTCGCCTGCTTGCTCGTCGTAGGTCTGCCGCTCAGTAAGCACCAACAATGCTCGAGCAATCGCACGATCATCAGTTTTGAGCAAATTGATAATAACGTCTTTTGTCAACATATAATGTCCTGTTTGTTGCATTAAGCCACTATTATAGCAGGACTCGGCCCAATGTCAATGCCTAAATAAACAAAAAGATGAACACCAAAACGCCCGCAATTAGTGACACAGCCAATGTGGTGTAGGAATACAATGCAGTGGTGTTGACTTTCCACGAGCCGACTGTCACTTCGAGAATTTTCATCAGCACCAGGAACACCACAACAATGGTAGCCAATGATGCAATAAGTGGAAATGCATAGCCACCTTCCCAAAACATTTGTTCAGCTGGGTTACGGTACAGGATGATGCTCTGTGTGGTGTTCATTTATTTCTTTCCAGAAAACATACCAATTATGGCGATCAGGGTGAAAGCCAACATAACAAATATAATCGATTGGACAAAGACGAGCAAGATAACGAATGGAAGGAAGGACAAAGCCTTTTGCCAAAAAGGTGCATTATCGTCAGCTGCCAGCCAATCCCACCAAGCACCGACCTGCCCAGCAAGCCAGGCAAAGAGAAAGGCACCGGCTATCAGCACGATAACTGTTACGACCGAAATCCAATAGCCGGGTTCCATATCAGCTACCGCTTAACGCCAGCAATACTCGCCCTGAGACACTTTGCTCAGGACATGCACATCGATGGCAAAGCCAACCGCCATCGCTTCGTTGGCCAGTTTGGCCACGCTCGGCAGAGTGGGATTCTGCAGACCAGAAAAGGCAGCGTTGATCCGCTTTTGTAGTGCCTGGCCTTCTCTCGCCTCGTCTTCATGAGACAGATTTGCAGCAGCAAAGCCCTTGATATCTTCGCGAAGTGCGGTTGCAGTTTCGATAAATGCTCGTGATTCCATTTTTCTATCTTTCTATCTTGGACTGTGAAATCTGGCACAGTGCCTAACCAGTAAAACTATTATATGGGAGTTAAGGTATTAAGTCAACCTCAGCCTTTAATTTCTGCAATCACAGAGAAAGTTCAGCGGAATGATACCGTTTGATTTCCAATTCACCTGAGCTCAATTTGAAGCTTTCACCGTGCAGTGGCCCCAACCCTTTGATAAGAACCCAGGTGCAGTTTGGCCATGTGTCGACTTTGGAGTCGAACTTCTCGCTTGCATCGCCTTGCATGATGAAAGACTGAGTGCGCCCAACTTGGATATTATTTTCACCCTTCACCAGTTCCACCACTGTGTAGCATTCATTATCCGGAACTTCGGGCTCGAATGGCTTGACCTTGTCAGACTTGCGAGGGGTTTTGACTACAACCTCCCGCCCAAGACCCGCCACAGGGGTCGCACCCTTCTTGGCATTATTGTAATGCGTCGCGGATGCGGCCTGGGAACAACCCGTCTCGGTCTTCAGTTGATCCATCACCGTTTTGCGGAACAGGCGCCCATCGGAGGCGGCAAGGGCGATATGTTGGTTGAAAAGCTCAACTGCTCGTTCTTTTGCGTTCATGCTTGATCCTTGATGTTGTCTGGACCCGATACGATTTCCGTGTCAACGATTCCAGGCCATGATACTTCGTAATACGCTTCGTTTACAAGATCATCGATATCGACATCGCCCTCGACAGTAATCTTCACAGTGACTTCGAATGTTTTGGTTGCCATCTTTATAACCTCGTTGTGTTGCTATGATGTTATTATAGCAGGCTTTTGGAGCCTGTCAATACTTATTTTGGGGATTACATGAATCCTTTGACAACCCATCCAATAGCCAAGAACACGAGTGGAACAATAGCGATACTCGCCCAGGTCTGCCCACTAGGCATTCCGGGTTGGCGTTGGTGTGTCAGGAACCGCACAACCAACGTTACACCGATGGCTGCGGCAACACTCAGCGCCGGCAATCCAAACAAGGGAACAATAAACCATGCCCACAGGATGGAAAACACGTAGCCGGACCAAATAGAACTTACGGCGATAACTCCGACCAACAGAATGATAACAAACAAGATAGCCATATAAAATCCCTTCAACAATGTATTATAACTGAATCACACCCAATGTCAAGACTTTTGTCTTGCATAAATCGAACAGCAGCATTGGGCCACAGCAATTTGACTGCCGCGCTCTTAGCTGCAAAATCATCAGCGTCGAGGCATTCGATGTCATCGACTACTGCAGGGCCCTCGACTGTTTTCCAGTTGCCCTTTGCACCTTTATATGTTTCACCACCTTTTTGGTTGATGAAGAATTCGACCTTATCGTCGACTGTGGCATAGAAGTTGAGATTCACAACGTAATCCTGATATGTGGTTGTTGGAATGCTTCCGTGTATTCCGTGTAGAATGCCTGACCAACAGTAGTCTCAAAAGCTTCGCCATCCAGGATTGCCTTCTTATCCCGAGTAGTTGGCGTCAGTGTTTCTTTGCAAGTGACTTCCAAATCACCATAGGCTTGTTTGTCGCCGCGCAGTTGTTTTATGAGTGCAGAGATTTTCATTACAGGCTTGCAGTGTTGACCGGAACATCGGCCAAAATAACGGACACCATGTGCTGTTTGCTTTTCGGTGCCTTGAAGAGTTGCACGGCCTTGACTTTAGCATCATACAAGTCTTTGGCAGTCAATTCGGCTTTCTTCTGGTTATAAAAACAATGATATGTTCGCATGTTTGCCTTTCTGTTTCTGATAAGGTTGGTAGTCTGTGTTCGTATATAGCTGCCTGCACCCGCGTTCCTCGACCTTACTGATCTTCACGCACTCGCCCGACCTCGTCTCGTCAAGACTACCAACCTTATCAGAAAAAGACCGCGTTCTCCGCCAGCCTTTTTCAATCTTCAAATATATTCTCAGAGTCTATATTAAAAGATCGTCGCTACATTTCACACCTCAATTCTATTAGTATCTTTAGTGGATTAGTCTATTAAGTGTTTTTTGCAATTGCACTGGACACCCGAAAAGGGCCTCGTGGCCCAATCCGGAGTAGGACCTACTTAGGCCGCAACAGCTTCGACCACCGGGTCGCTCAGGTCGAACTTGACAGCCAGCTTGGCTTTGCGCGCCACCGCAGCAGCAGCGATCAGGTTAGCAGCAGCACCCTTGGACACACCGACAGCGACCACTTCGCCCGTCTTCACTTTGATGACGTCCACCGTATGGATGGGCTTGCGACCACCCTTCTTGTCGTCTGCACGACCCAGACCTTCAACCAGCGTCGGCTCAGCAGCTTTCACAGCCTTGAACGTGTGGTTGTAGTGGGTTGCAGCCGACGCAACGCTGATGTCGAACTTTGCAACAGCACCATCCATCACCGTTTTGCGGAATGACGCATTAGTCAGTTCACCAGCAAGCCGGCCGATGCTGAATTGCACGAAGCGAGCGTTAACGTATTCCCGAATTCCCTTAGTCATTTCAATTTTCCTTTTCAGTTGTGTTAAAAGTAAACTATCCTTTTTATGCGTTCCTTAGCATGTGTGTATTGTAGTGCAGAAGCTTTCCTGTGTCAACTAAAAACTTGTGACAGTTTGCTCTTTACTCTTTACCTACATACTTTGTTCCGCATGTATGTATTATGTGCTCAGGAAGGGTTTGCGTCAACAGGTTTCTGCAAATATTTACTCAAAAGAAAGCCCGAGTAACTTCGGGCTTTCTTCGTATTAGCAGTTATCTGAAATAGATTTTAGCATAGATTTAGATAACGGAGATATTGTTTCTGGATTTTTCAACAATAGAAAATTTAAGATTTCTTGTAAATTATGGACTTCTTTACATATTTCTACTAACTGAATTTTCTTATGACGAAGATATCTTTTGTAAAGGTCTTGTATTATTAAGTTTCTGTCCATGCTCTATTATTCTGTTCTGTTTATCGATAGCATCACTTAGCCTGCTTAGGCCAGCATCGAATGCGGCCAATAGTTCTTTTTCAGACATATTCTGATAATTGGGTTTCGTAAGTTCTGTAAGTTTCATAATTTCCCTCACACTATTTATCAAAAATAAAGCGACCGAAGTCGCCTTATTTGGTTTGGTGAAACGGCTTACGCGAGTAATTTTGCCTGTGAGCCAAAGGCATCCCGACGGCTGATGGCGTATGTCGTGCGGCCCACTGTGTTTGTTGTTTTGCGGACACGGAGCCCCAACGAACGCAATTCGGACATACGAGCACGCAGATTTTGGATGCCGTACGTTGCTTCAGCTTGTGCCGAAGACATTGTGCGGCCAGTGCCACGTAGATGTGTTTCCAGGAATTCAGCCTGGTTAGTTTTTAAGTTTGTGAATGCCATAATTGGTTTCCTTTAAAGTTTCACTATTATAAAGGATTTCACGGCGAAAGTCAAGAAAAACCGAGCACCAAATCTCTTCGATGCTCGGCGAGGCCAGTTGTAGCTTTTTAACCCAGCGGGGAGGCAAACTGTAACTTGAATGTGTGAACCTCAGTAACACATTCGCGAAAAAGGGAGTTTCTAACGATTCCCTATGTTTGGTATGTTGGCAGGGATTCGAACCCTGATTGGTAATGACCTTATCTTGCGTTCGGATTCCTGTATAGCGGGACCAGCTTACACACCCAGATGCCCAGATGTGATCCCGACTTCGGTATGCACAGAGCTACCCATACAAACCTACTGCCCTATTCGCCGCAAGAGTTTATCAGTTCCAGTTTTACCACGCTTCGGGGCCTTTGTTCCCTTCTGCGTCTTGTTAAACTAACAACATGTGATCATTATAGCAAGATTCTGCAAAAGAGCAATGGGTAAAGTGTAACAAAAAGAAAGGGCAGTGCGATTAAACACTGCCCTTTAAGGGTTGAACCTAACATTGCTTTGCAGCCCGTTCTGCTTTTCAATGTCCATTCCGGATATATAAGTGGAATGGGGAAACCTGGCCAAATTACAGCCAATTATTCAGGTGATCGGAGTCCTCCTGTGCATTCTCTCCGCCACCGTTTAATGCAGTTACCTGCACAGGGTTCTTACTCGACAGTTCCAACCGGAATTGGTGTTGTCATATTCTTTTCTTTGAATTCATCATGCAAGGTAGTCATAGCAGTGATAGTTTCATGAAAATCGAAACTATCACTAGGTCGCATTAGTGGTTCACCCTTCAGGTAGCGAGCTCGCATTGTATGCAGAATGTTATCCATGGTCGATCTTTCTTAGATAATTGAGAGCACCAGTCCACGCTTGTCAGCATCAGCTTTCTTCTTGTTCAGCAGTCGCTTGAAACGAGCTTCGCGTTGCAAGCAGGTAGCCTCAGCCATTTCCAGCCAGCCAGCCGGATCCGTTTTGACAAAGTCCGCGATCTTCTTGACCATTCGCAGCGACACTTCTCGCAAATATTCCGAATTGGTTAACACGAAGTTGATAACTTCCGTTTCTTGTGCTGTAGTGAATTCGTACGGGGACAACATGCCGTCCCGTACGATCTGCTTGATACGCAACAGCTTGTCACGCAACGAGCCAATCTCCAAGTCCAAGTAATGGCATCGCGACATAATCGCTTCCAAGTGATTACCGACACGCGAACCCTTCGCAATGCTCTTCTCAAAGTCCACATTGGACAGGAAGATGATGCTTGCCTCGAAGTCGAAGCTATCCGGAATGTCTTCCGATTGCAATACACGGGATTCTTTGTTCCAGTTGATACGACGCTTGTCGCCGCTGTTCAGTGCAGCCTTCAACAAGTTCAAGCATTCCTCGTCAAACAGGACGCCGTCGCAATCGTCGAACACCAGCACTTGTGCCTTGCTGCGATTATGATACAGCTTTTGGTACAGACCGATAGATGATACGCCGCCGCTGACAACTTCGTACAGTGGATCTTGCCCAGCCATTGTCCGGAACAGGTTCGCGGCTTCCAGCTGCTTCTCCACACCAAACGACTTGCCAATGCCTGGCGGGCCAGACACGACCAATCCACGCACAATGTTCTTAGAACAAGCGTCGGTAATCTTGTCAAGCATCAAAAAGGTGCTTTCGATCCGATCCATTGCTTCTTCTTCGCTTTCGAGTTCAGCAAAGGCGTTTTCATAGTTGGTGCCCGTAGACATCGAACCCTTGTCGCCGGTTCCAACGACAATATGACTGCCAAGTGCCTCGCCCTCAGCATCCAGCAGTTTGAAGTCTGTCTGACTCAACTTGATGCGTGGAGCATTCGTCATTGCCCATGGGCAATCTTTAGGTGCTTCAACAGTAATGAACCCACCGCTTGCACCTTCTTGATAAGGCTTGATCAGTTTAAACACGCCGGTAACAACATTGCCACGATGAAAACCATTAGTAATTTCTACTTGAATCAATTAAAGCTCCTTTGTTTGCTGCTAAGTGTTTATTATATGCTCAGGCGTTGGCAGCGTCAAGCAGATTATTAAAAACTGCCCAACTATTTGCATTGCCAACATGGATGGTGGAAAGGTCTACGGTCGCATTGTTTGCAAGTGACCGCCAGTTGTCCATGTTGCCGTTTGTAGTGTAGAACCATTCGCCATTATTGAACAGGTAGGAGTATTCCATCTCGGCATGGTCACTCAGCTCTGCACTAATAGTAATCCTGAGTTCTTCGTTTCTCCACTCGTGATAGCCTTGGCTTGCTGCCACAGTCTCGTCGACACCTCTGAGCCCGCCCTTCGAGACAAGAGCACAGACCGTATCAAAGTCTGTGAAGTGTGCGACCAAGTTCTTGCCAGTGTAGCCAAGATAACCGTCGCTGTGGCAATAGATGCTTGCGAAACAACCCGTATCTGGGTTGCGCACAATAATGTCTGCGTGAGTGCTCATATATTACTCCATTGTGTTTATTTGAACTGCAAATCCTGCCCAATCGCCGCAAAGACCCACGGTTGCCTCTCCAGCTACACCCTTGTCGTCACGACAATGTTCCAGTGCTTTAAGTGCATATTGCACAGCACCATTTACAGAGGTAAAGTCGCCAATGCCCATACGGATGGTCCATGCAGTAGTAAACAAGCTGATCCCGCTGATAATCACACGGAATTTCTGCGTCTTCTTGAACTTAAACATAATTGCCTTTTTGTTTGCCATGCCGCAAGTATAGCGTCTTGCAGGAATCTGTCAAGCATTTATGCAAAAAAGAATGATAAGACCATCCACCAAACTCAAATCCGCTTTGGGCTTGGGCACGGTGGTGGAATATTTTTCGCTCCAGGCTATCACTACAGGTTATGTAGGTTCGTTGTATTTAAGCAACGAACCTCAGTGTCCGTGTGATGTAGTTCTACACGAGTAATAACGATGCACAGCTTCAAGAGCAGGACTTCGTCTTCAGTTAGCGAAACAGGAACAGTTACTGGTGATTCCGGACTCCATCTTATCCTGTAGACAAATATGGGTGCAGCCCTGCCTATATTTCTTAGGAAGGTTCTGTACTTTTCTAATTCACGGGCTGGCATGGTTACCGAGTATTGCAGACTATTAATGAAACGATCATTCATACTTTTATAAATTTAAATCCAGTTGACAGCGACATTGCAGTAGCATCTATGGGTCTAAGTTCCATCGTGTAAATAAGAGCCGACGCCCCAGGTCCATCAACCTTCGATCGCACCAACACCAACGACACCCCATGACTATGCAGAGTCTCATAGAATTTATTGAATTTATCATTTGATATGGTAACCCTGTATGTTACAAGTTCTTCGGAGTCTTCCACTCGTGTGTATGGTGTATGATAGGTGTATATGATTCTCGCACAGGATCCCTATCTGGGAAACCAAATCTGGTTTGGAAATCCAAGATGGAAAACTAGGTAGGAGTTTTTTGTATATTAATTCCGCATAGCTTGGCAAATTAGCATACAAAAAAAGGGCCGCCAGGGCCCTTTTTTGCACGGCTTTTGGCGTTAAGCCGCAGGTGCCTCAGCGACCACAGCTTCTGTTGCTGCCACAGCCACAACTTCTTTGGCACGGTTCTTCGAATTCTTCGGACGACCACGCACACCAGTCGAAGGTGCCTTAACCTTCTTTGGATCACGACCAAGGCCCACGCTAACATTAGCAGTCTCGGCATCTTTCTTTGCAGAGTTATACATGGTGGAAGCGGATGCCCGGCTAACGCCCAGATCAATTTCGATGGCGACCAGCACAGCAGCACGGAATTCCTTGTTGGAACCATATAGTCCCGTCGCACGGTCGGTCAGCTTGTCTTGGAAAATTGCAAGTGCAAGGCTCTTCTTGGAAGGCTCTTTTGCAACGGCAGGGGCAACAGCGGTAATAGTAGCGGTATCTTTATCAGTCATATTTTACTCCAATTGTGTGTATTGTGTCTAAAAAGGTTGGATAATTCCATCCTCCCAGCCTTTAGTTTATGCTATTTGCTGGGAGAAGTCAATCATCCGTTGTCATGGTAAAGTCTGGATCATCGTTGGCTTTAATCCAACGGCTACCATTATCGTCATGTTGTTTCCCTTTTGGGGTAATAAACAAGAACGGACCGGTAACACCAGGAGCAAACAAGATTTCGTCTGTTTCAGCCAACACTGTCCACCTATCACCATGTTCTCGAACTCGGTTTTTCCCTTTTTGGGATACTCCCCTGAGTTGTATATTTTTACCAAGTAGTGTCATTTTCCCATCCTGTAAACCAAATATGCGGCAATCTCGTGTGCAATTTTTGCAACATATGCCTTAGCTTCGGCATGTTGTTTCTTTGGAACCGGATGGAGCACTAATACCGAACTTTCACAATGGCTCGAAGCCATTTTTGGAAAACTATCCCACGAAAAAATCGGCCCACGATATTTCTCATTCTGAAACATAGCAAACAATCCGGAGACCGTTACATAACAGAATATATCAAGTTTGAGTATCTGCGTCTTAGTCATTGTTACCTCTTTGAAAGTGCAGCAAGAATATCTTGCACACCATGTGGATTCTTAGTTGCCGCAACGATTGCAAACCCTTGAATGATTTCGTCCAGATCGTCCGATTGACTTTTGAACAGTTCGGTCAACTTCCCTGCAATATTTCTTTCGGCACCGGTCTCCTGGAGACCGACAGCAACCTCCTTCATTTTGGAAGCGCATTCACTTGCCTGATTAGCCAGTGCCTTCAGCCGAGAAATAACTTCCTCTTCAGTTGTTTGTACTGTCATAGCTTTTCTTCTTTGGAAATAAGATGCTTGATATCGTAGATATCGACCAAATCGTCTTCGTCGCATTCATCCATGCTAAACTTGTCATACCATTCGCCGTCATCTGCATCATCTGTCGTGTCTGATACGCGAACCCAGACCTTCGTAGTTGCTGACCGGCAAAACAGCCATTGCCAAAAGGTCTTGTAATACTCAGCCTCAATCTGTTCGTGCCCATTCTCATTGGCACTGTATCGAGTACAGGACCTGTTTCTCATGCTGCGCTTTCGACTTCTGTGTCAGCATCCTCGTCATCTTCCAAACCATCTAAGATGCCGTCGATGTCGATCTCGCCCTTGCCAACCTTGTCCAATCGCTTGATGCTGATCGTCTTGGTAGTGCAAGGACGATGTTGCCACAGTGGGCAGCTGGAAGTGGTGCAATCTTCCACCTGCGCCCTCCAACTACCACCGATAGCCGGATCGTAGATGCATTGCTTGCATTTTTCGTTCAGTGCTTTAGTTTTGCTCATTTTCGGAGCAGCGGCAAGTTTTGGGAAAGTCATTTTAGGTCCTTTGTGTTGCTATGTGTTTATTATAGCAGTCTGGGAACATCCTGTCAACTTATTTTGCTGGAGCCGATGCAGGAACAGCAGGCCAGCCAGCAGCTGGAGCAGGCGACAATTGGCCAGGCACCCAATTCGGATCTTTTGGTCCTACTGGCTCATAAAGGTCGAAGCCGATAAAGTAGATTGGAGCAATAATTGTTTGAACCAAAATCACACTCCAAAAGATCGACCAGCCAGAGACCTCATATTGGATCTTCGGATTATGGCTTTGCTCCTTGTTCAGGACGCCATACGTGTCATACTTGACACCACCTATAACTTGCTCGTCCGCACCACAAGCAGACAGGAGCATAGTTGTAGCGAGTGCAATAGAGATAAGAGACTTTTTCATATATTATCCTTCGAATATAAGCAACGGCTTTACGACGTTGTCTGGGTTAAGTTGTACATGAGCCTTTGCCCACTTTCCGCCTTTCCAAATTTGTTCATGACTTGGATGTTTTGGTGTTGGAGACTTGGATGTTACGTGACCATCTTCTAAATGGTTGAAGTCCCATTGCCCATTTCCCCAACGATACCAAAGTGTTGCGTATGTTCGATTCTGAAAGTTACCAGCAACAAACTTACGAAGCTTATCGAATTCAGTATCGATGAACTTCTTAATCTTTGCCTCTGATGCAACTACCTGATCTTCGTACGATAGCATGCTACCAAGTCTCCAGCTTCCAAACACGCTCGAATGATTTGTAGAAGTTGTTACCAATGTCGAAGGTAACATAATCCTGCCCTTGCTGTGATACTTCGGCATACTTGACATTCTGCACAGCTTTGATACTGAGACCCGCTTCACGCAAGCCAGATTTGAATTGCTTCAACCATTGTTTGTCGCCAGCAATCAGGCCATGCCCATCGACATTCCATGTGCCGGGGTTGTATCCGGATGGATCGAAATATGCACGGAGTTCACCACTAAATTCTGTGTCCGGGAACATAATTTTGCTATTGAAACCAAATCCCAAACTGGTAATCACTACCATGCGTTCTTCGTCGGTGTTCTTACCTTTGCCGTCTGTTGTGGCTTCGATTTTGACTTTCATTTATTCTTTCTTAGTTGATTTCTTTACAACGCGATAACCTAGTTTTTCGGCGTATGTTTTTAGCAGCCCGATCTCCATTTCTTCTTTTGTCTGATCGTGGAACCAATGGGTATGTGCAGCAGGATGGGCAGAATAGCCGCTTGCAATAATAAGGGAATGAGTATCAGCATGCACTGATTCGGCTACATTACCATAGGGAATTGGAGATTATACGGTAACTTATCTTGATTACGATAAGCATAATGTCCAGCCATCATAATTTTCTTGCCAAGTTCTGGATCCTTTCCCCATTCGTAAGCCTGATCATTGCTAAGTGCCACAACAGTTCTGAATCCCATTACCAATCTCCCTTTGAATATCTGACCATCATTAATTTGAACCAATCAATACGATGCATAGTTCCATTATTGGATTCAACAACAACATCTTCACAGAATGCATACATATCAACATCGATCACAGTGACATATCCATTTGAGCCATCTGCACTATAGTAAATGTCTCCGTTATTAAGTTCGCCGTATGGTGTTTGCATGTATGTTATTATAACAGTCTGCTTACTATAGTCAATAGGATTTAGTCAAGAGAAAGCCCACATTTCCAAGCGACTTGGCTAATGTAGGCTCACCGTTACTACCGTTGTCAACCAAAGTTATTTGGCTGATCCCCTGTGATTATATCTTCATCGTGTGTAACACCAGGCGTTCCGATTGTTCCAGCACTCCAACATTGAATCACTATTCTATATCATACATATTACATCATTGTTCGGGCCTTCCCGATTACAAGAGTGGTTTCGGCTAATTAGTGCCTATTGAACATTCCCTGGAAATGTTCTTAGTTTTAAGTTAAATGACCTTTGGATATATTCTCCCTGCAATTGGATAGATCGCTTAGTTACCTTCGGTACGTATTGCTTAATTTCCATATCGGTCTGCTTGACCACCTCAGCGAAGTGAGCAGCCACAGTGGGCTATGTTTCGACTGTACCATCGTGTTAACACAATACGGAGAGAAAAGAGAGGATGTATCCTCACGGATATCCCGCATCCTACAATCTCTTCTCGAAACCTCGGCCCATCTTTCGATGCTCTTTTGGCCGGCAGTCTCGCCGTTTCATCATTATTTATAATGCAGGTGACTCATCAGTTGTGCCTGCTATGTCTTCCTTGGTATATTTATTATACCGTCTTTGCATGTAATGTCAATCGCCAGCCTTCCACTGGAACTTGCCCGCACATATCTTATATTATAAGATATTCAAACCGTGCTTCTTGGGTGGGACACGATTATAACGCCTTTCGGCATAGACCTTCATATAATAGAGGCAACCCTAAATTTTCGCCACATCCCCCTGTGGCACCTTAATCGACGTTTTATGATATATTCTATCAGGGGCGAATGTCGGCATCAGTTGCATATTATTCCTTTTCCCGTTGTTTCAAATCTTTCTTCTGTGCAGCACGCTCTGATTTCCAGAATACTTTTTTCCACTCGGCCCGCAGATGTTTCCACCACTGAGGAGCTCTTGTTAAATTGCCTTGTTGCTTATGTGCCATAGTTACTATTTATTAAATCCTCGTGCTGGGCTTGAACCAGCCGACAAGCCCGCCTTCAAACATGCTTGCAGGGTCCTTGGCTATTCATCTGGACTGTCGCATCCCCATTCGAGAATAAGTTAAAAGTCTCTCGCAGGATTCGAAACCCGCAACTACCATATTATATGAATGGAAGCATCAGCCAATTTCCCTGTCAGGATGCAGCCCCCTGGGAAGATAGAAACTTATTGTTACTAACTGAAAGTGCTTCGACTCCAGAGCTGCCGACCTGCTTGGAACAAAAACGGAATATGGCAGTTCCTGTGTTCCTCGACAGTTAGTAACAATAAATTCCCTATGTCATTATTATATGACATACTACTTAAAATGTCAATTGGCTCCTTTTTTCTTTGCTGATTTTAGATGGCAGGATGGAATAAGTATCAAACTTGATAAGTCCTTTCTCGATAGCATCGATAAGATGGTATCGTTTTCATCCGCACATTTCCAAAAAGTTATCAATCTTGACAGTAAAATGTTCTCGAGTCTTTGCCTTTTTTTCCAGAAAGATTGCCAACTTTGCCTCGACCATTTCCGGCCTCATTGGATTTTCTTGCATGTACTGCTTTACTTTTTCAAACTGTCGAGCATTCGCAATGCCAGATTCCTGTTTGCTTTTCTTAGCATTGCAAGCATTGCACATTGTGGTTGCATTTTCCAAAGTATCTGCACCGCCCAACCCACGTGCCAATGTATGGTCTTGGGTGAAAAGAACCTCATCGCCCATTTCATTCAACCCATACAAATTTGCATGAGGCGGAGCATCATTCCTGTTATTCTTGAAAATATCGATGCTAACAAATGTTGCCTTTATTCCACAATCGGAACAGTGGAGACATCCGTTGTCATAGTCACGTTTGAATGTTTGTAGTCTTAAGAAACTTACACCGACCACATGCCCCGAGCTTACGGGGAGACGTTCGAATTTACCATACTTGCCATCGACAATGGACATAAGTTCGGCAAGTGGGATAGTTGCAAGTCTGTTATATTGTGTCATGCTTTATTATAAAACAATACTGCTGGCAATGCAAACAGTTTTACCTTAACGTATAGATATGTTCTTTTATTGCGTCTTTCTGTTCTAGTGTCAGAGTATCGAACACTGCTTTAGCAATTTGATACCGTAATGCCGCTGCATCATTAGCTGCCACAATCTCATTAAGATTTCGTTCAACTATATCTATTTCCCATTCTTCTGTATCATAATTGATCTTAGTTTCATAAAAACCTTTATTCTCATCATGGAAGGTAAGAATAGGGCCATTGTTTCCAAGTTTCAGACTGACGTTTACATACAATTTCTGTGCAAGAGCGTGAGCGTCCATCATTCGCTTTGGCAGAGATGCTTTATACAGTTCCTCCGCAACTTTTGTCTCTACAGCTTTAGCACACATTCTCATTTTACGTTGTTCTTTAGTTTCTTTCATTTGTATCCCTTAATAATATGAAAGGCCAGAAGCCTTTCTTGCTATCAAATATTCCAACCATCCCCAGCCATGGTGTTTTGCAAAGATAACACACTGACTAGCTGGGTATACTTCTGAATTACTACACCATTCACGATAGTGTTCCCTGTGCAATTTTACCATTTCCTCCACGCTTGGTCTAGCCAATACTCGGAAGGTATCATCCTCTGTCATTTACTACTCTTGCCAGTTCTCTATTGTATTCCGATACAGTCCACCCAATCCTAACGAGAACGGCCCCGACACGACCACCACGTCCTGATTTGTTGAGGGCGCGAACTCGCCGCCGGACTTCCCCGAAAGGGGGCCTGGAGAGAACCCTGAATGTATCATCTTCAGTCATTTTAATACTGTAATCAGATCTTCTATTCTCCATCCATTCTGTTTCATGAGGGCTCTTACCAGCTCAGCATTGTTCGTTGAGATAGCATAGTTGCTATCGGTCATTAGGGCAAAGAGTTTCGCCTTCATTTCATGTGCAGGAATTTGTGTTAACACACGGAAAGTATCATCTTCAGTCATGATATTGAAATACATTAACGCGACAGCCAGGAAACATGAGTTTAAAGATCATATAGTCTTCTTTATCACCGTTACTAAGGTTATAATGAGAATGACCATCCTTTATATTCCCGGATGTGCTGTGCCCTACATAACAGTAATGGATGTTTCTTTCATGGAGCCAGTTCGAAATTGCAACAGGTAGAAAATGCGTGGTCAGACCAAGTATTTTCCACGAAAGATCAATCTGTGCTGCATATCGTTTCATTACTTATCCAACTTGGTATTTCCATTAATGGAAAAATAGTTATACTCCATAGAATGCCCTACTGGATTTTTAGTATCTTCGAGAGCACCTTTAATAAACTCGACAACAGTATTATCAATGGTAAACCTCAACTTCTCCATCTGCGTATCGTTGTATCGAGTGCTTTCAACTTCGTAGTTAATTTTAATTTTCATAATAGTTCGGTAAGGCCATTAGACCCTTCTTGAAGATAACTAAAGTTTAAAGATCTGTCCCACCACGCCTGTCAAATGTCTCACGATATACTATGCTTGATATAAGATTGCCAACTGCAACACTTACCCCCAAATCGCTGCATAGTTCGTAATATCAGGGCATCGACCATTTAGCGATATTGGACGGTAAAGATTCATAATTTATACAATGGTGCCCCGACCCGGACTTGAACTAAATAAAGATATGCCTACATTATATAATATAACATGCCTTGAATGCAATAATATATTTCAAGTAATCCCCAGAAGGAAAACTCAAAAATATTGCAGTCGTTTGTGCCATCAAAATCACGTTCGTAATCCAACTCGAACACCAAATTGCATTGTGTGTAATTTAGTATTAACTAAAGAAACTCAATTTAAATTTTGCAGTAATTCATGCTCTGCGAACCATACTAACAATGCGCGAAGTCAAGATAGTCGTGATAAACAACGAGTATCATTGTTATTAACACTTAGTAAGCAAGGCAAATCTAGAACCGATGCTAAAAATATATACTGGGCAGCAAGTAGTTTTGCAAAATGGCCCATTGAAATTTGGAAAAAGCTGCCAGGGTTTGGACTTCTTATTGAGCATGGCATTTTTCACGCTACTAAAAATAAAAACGGTGCAGTTCGTGATCACATGCTAAGTAAATCTCATGGATGGGAGAACGGTATTGCACATTCTACTATAGCCCATCCTGCTAACTGCCAAATTATACTAAATTTTGATAATATCAAAAAAGGAGTAAAATCGAGTATAAGCCACGAGCAGTTACTACGCGAGATCAATAACTTCTAAATGGTGCGACTGGTGGGATTCGAACCCACAGGACCCTTTCGGAATCGCTTGATTTTAAGTCAAGTGCCTAGACCGTTCGGCTACAGTCGCATTATTTCTCTAACTTCTATTATACAACATTTTCTTCATGCTGTCAATTACTTTCCTTAATGGATGCAACGACCGGACTCGAACCAATTTCTCCATCAGGGCATATTTATATTATAACACTATTTGTTATCTTTTGCAAATAATCACTTAATTACGAAGTTATCTTTAAAGGCTTGTGCGATGGCTGTACCTTGATTGGTCATTGTGTAATCACAATCCGCGGAAATTCTTGCACACTCTTCGATGAGCATTACTGCAAAAATTTCAATATAGTTGTTCCAAATTGTGTGCAGTTGAGGACTTTTTGTTCCATGGTCCATGCTCTCGCTCTGGCGACATCAAACGCTTTGTCGTGAATATCTTGCAGTTGGTTATTCATAATATTCCTTAATCGCCACTGTCAATGTCGTAGTAATCATTGCATTTTTGGCATGTATATATAGTATAGCATCTTCCTGCGTTTTTTCCTACGAATGAATGATGACAGCCCAATTTAGTTGTAGGATCAATTTTAGTCCAACCCATTGCTTTACCGCTCATTGTTTGAGCACCGCAGTTGTTACATGGAAAATGTGTCTTTCCTTTGTTCCAATTGTATTTCAGATCCTGCTCGGTCATTGCCTTGCCGATTCCTGTACCGTTGCACAAGGGACAAATTGCGTGTCCTTGTGGAATAGGATACCATGTTCTGTCGATAACAGTCATTTAATAGTCTCCAGTCATTTAATAAATTTTCCATTCACCCACCACGCTTGATATACATTTGCAAGAATGACAGCAGGTTGATCGTTATCTCGGTGTAGCTTTCCATTTACCCACCAATATTGATATCCATCTGCAAGAATGACAGCAGGTTGATCGTTATCTCGGTGTAGCTTTCCATTTACCCACCAATATTGATATCCATCTGCATCAATGACAGCAGGTTTATCGTTATCTCGGTGTAGCCTTCCATTCACACACCAATCTTGACTTCCGTCTGCATGAATGACAGCAGGTTGATTGTTATCTCTGTGTAGCCTTCCATTCACACACCAATCTTGACTTCCGTCTGCATGAATGACAGCAGGTTGATTGTTATCTCTGTGTATCTCTCCATCCGAATTGTAATAGATGACACTATGGTCAGTTCTGACAATACGATATTTCATCGCATCGAATGTTTGATCTTCAGTCATTTAATAAATTTTCCATTCACCCACCAATATTGATATCCATCTGCATCAATGACAGCAGGTTTATCGTTATCTCGGTGTAGCTTTCCATTTACATACCAATATTGATATCCATCTGCATCAATGACAGCAGGTTTATCGTTATCTCGGTGTAGCTCTCCATCCACCCACCAAGATTGACTTCCGTCTGCATTAATGACTGCAGGTTTATCGTTATCTCGGTGTAGCCTTCCATTTACATACCAAGATTGACTTCCGTCTGCATGAATGGCAGCAGGTTTATCGTTATCTCGGTGTAGCTCTCCATTCACCCACCAAGATTGATATCCATTTGCATTAATGACTGCAGGTTTATCGTTATCTCGGTGTAGCTCTCCATCCGAATCGTAATAGATGACACTATGGTCATTTCTGACAATACGATATTTCATCGCATCGAATGTTTGATCTTCAGTCATTTGATTTATAATTCAATACGGTGATCAGATTGCATTACCCATCTATCGAATCACAGTTATGCGTATCCCATTGCGTCCATTGACTCCTGAAGATAATGTGCAACCTGTGCCTTCGCAGGGTCATCCTGGCTAAGGGCAATATGTTCGGCACAGCCCGGTCGGTCAGAATACAGGCGGCCGCTTGCAATAGTGCGCCCGAGCCGCCTGTCAAATACATCGACCGGGCTGCACCAAGCAATAGCAACCTTTGCCGATGTACCAGCAACAATGCTAATTGCAACAGTGGCACCACCCCGCGGATCTGAAACAAGCCCGTTTGAATTCACTGGACGATAATGCATGAACATAGTTTCTTTAATCATAAAATTCCTTTGTTGAAGTTAAAATAGCGAACTTGTTTGTATGTCGAATGTTGTATACATCACATATGTATTTTACAATATAACAGTCACAACGTCAATAGGTTAAATGTAACGCTTCTTCTTGTAATCGTACCCTATTGCCTTATAGACATCCCAAACGGATGTGAAGGTTGGGACGGCTTTTCGATCAATTTCCAAGCTATCTAGAACACGGTCGATACTTCGGCCATGCCACTCGGCTGTGCAATATTTTAGTGACTTGGCATACGAGCCCCAATCAAAGCCCGAGCTCACATCGGGGAAGGCGCGACCGAGTTCTCTGGGGAAGAAGTGACTAATGGACGTAGCCTCTTCTGCCCAACCAGGTGTGCCTCTTTGCTTCTCTTGAAGAATGAAGAATTTCTCTCGCTTGTATTCTGGGTCATTGGCATCATGTAGCCAAAATAAAACTTCTCTCATTTTACATCCTTATAGAATTTATGATTATCTATTACTGCCACAAGCTCGAATTGCCTCGACCATCTGGGATATTTGTATTTCTTTATTTTCATCAAATCTGGTGCGAGATAGTGAGTTGCACCGTTAGTTGGATCTTTGATTTTGCCAGTAAGGACTTTCTTTGCCACTGCCATAGCCTCATCCCAACTCTTCTCATCTATGGAATTTTTCTGCCGCGGGGCTATATGCAAGGTCAGTGCCACCTCCCGCAATGCGGGGTTATTGTTAAAGATGCTGTATTGTTTTGGGGCTAAAACCACGTCGCAAACAGTCTTTTTAACTGCTCGATTCACTGCCGAGTATGCTACTGCAACCATGCCCGTGCGAGACTCCCCGCGGGCTTCACCGTAGATCATTGTTGCTAAACATTTCAGTTCAGACATCTCGGCGACGACTGCAGGATTTACATGTCCTCTGCCAGCATACTTAACCTTATGATGTGTGAGTGTGTTGAATAGGTGATCAACCTTCATGCTAGGAATAATCATTACTGGGGCGAGGAATAGAATAATAGGAATTGCATATTTCATACATCCTATTATATATTAGACAGGAATTAAGTCAATAGGACAATTGTAGATATTGAAACCTAAGTCTTGGCATGTCGGACACCAATATCGCATGGCCTACAAATTACACCTTGTGCATTGTTCCAATATTACAAAAGTTGGTAATCGCGTGGTAGTCTCGATGACTGATGTATACCACCATTACCTGTATTCGGCTACGCACCAGACACCTTATAGGTGATAGTTACTGATTATTGGTCACAATAGTGTGTAGGCTATGGATGGTCAACCCCGGCCGATATTCCCTTGTTACATAATCACACTATCTGTACCCGACCAGGGCACCACTAGTTAGAGTCACGAAAAAGAGGTCTTGTGAAATCTTGGAAACCATAGATCTCATCCCATGGTTGAGTCCTCATCACTGTACATAATTCTACTCCAGTACCTGAGTAGCACCTTTTATAAAGAAGTTTACAGCATCCCTTGATGTTTGGCTCCACTACCTTGTGGTTAGCATTCTTTATTTCTTAAATTCCTTAATACGCCAAATCAATCCACATGCTTCATTAACCGGAGATTGAAGAATAGTCGCCTCTTCAGGTTTATGAATCCTGATAAACGTTTCTGCAACAGACAATTCTGCATAGATGATTCTCATTTCCTCAGATATGCTCTTGAGCGTTTCTTCGGTGGAGGTGTATATCTTACTTCGAATTGCAAAAATTCGATTTCGAATATCCTCGAAGAATGTAGCTTCGCTTTCTCTGCCAGAAATACGTAGCATTACCATGTAAGCATATAATCCGCTGCCAACAGAAGTAATCATATCTTCCATAGCATGGACGGGAGTCAATTTTCCATCGATAAATGCAGTATAGTTTTCTTGACGCATAATTTCTTTCTATATTGGTGGGATGGGTCGGAGTCGAACCGACGATATTTCGATTATGAGTCGAAGGCTTTAGGCCATCTAAGCTACCATCCCACGCTTACCTGTCAATACACAATGTCTAAATTATACTTGTCTGCGACAAGTTTTGCACTCGAAGCCACTGTTGCTTCGCGAAGATCCTGCGAAAATGTACCCAATGCCTTCATGTCTGCTACAGTATATCCACCCTTCGGGGCATACTTACCCATAATGGCTACACCCTGCTCTGGTCTTGCCATTTGACCGTCCAATCGTGCTTGCAGCATGGCTCGCGCAACTGGTTTGAGATGTTTTTCCATTATGCAATTTCTTTGCAGGATTCCTTTGTAAACCATCCAGTTTTTATATGCTTCAAGAGAGTACCCTTTTTAGTGTAATGCTCTTTATGGAACTTACTCATAGTATGATACTCATTTATCTTTTCAAGCACTTCTTCAATTGTCTTACCGGAGACCTGGGAATGGAAATCGTCGCCCATGTCAATTTGAGCTGTTATAAGTTTTTTGGCCATATATCCTTTATATGTTAAACACTAGCGTAATGAATACTTGCATGGATCACACCGATTTTGGTCGGCACTAGCTTTTCCACTACTGGAAATTTTTCCTTGTTCATGTACCATTCGAGTAATTGAATTTGCACTTGCTCGGCAACGCTCGAATTGCCGTATTCAGGTTGGTGAGAAAAACGAACAGTCGCATCGCCCCACGCCTTGCGTTTCAGGAAAGCCTGAACTGCGGCTCGATGGGGCTTGATCGCCGGATCGAATTTAACTGTTAATGGTTTCTTGAGTAGCATTTTTGTCCTTATTGAGATATTAACTTGTATATTATGCTTTCAGCAATTGCATCTTCTTTATTAGTTGCCAATAGAGATACTTTATGGCTATTCGCTACTGTACACCAACCTGTAGGATGGGGTTTTTTATGATAAAAACAATATATCCACTTTCTTCGTCCATATTTAATTTCGTCATCAGTTAGCGGCGTTTGCAATGCCCGAAATGTATCGTCTTCTGAAAGTTGTTCGAGATTCATAATATTTGGTGCGACTGGAGGGACTCGAACCCCCGGCAGATCGGGTAGAAGCCGATTACTCTATCCAGCTGAGTTACAGTCGCAAATTCTTTACATAAGCAAGCGTGACGAAGTAGCCATTGGAATTGCCACCTCAACAATCAGCCGAATATTCGCCGTAAAACGATTCACCCATTCGAACAGGACGAATTTAATATTTTCCATTTTTAACTCCTTGTTGCTATGTATATATTATAGCAGTTTACCATTCCCTAGTCAAGTATTTATTATGCCAGCATCCGTTTAAAGATTGGCAAAGAACGGCGAACCAAAACTTCATATCGCCGAGCCTTTTCATCATAGTCTGCCTGGATAGCACGATGGTAGCCGGCCCCTAACTCTTTTTCGTTAAAACGAATACTCCACCAATTTGTTGTTCGGCTATTTGCCCAATGTGCAGCAGCATTGCCGGGCTTATGGAATTTATCATTCCATCCCTTCATTTTCCCAGACTCTTCATCGAAATATTCGGTGCGAAGTTGGACAACTTTAATCAGCGATACTTTCACGTTTGTTCCGTTCACGACATTGCTCCAATCAATATTGATACTAACCACGCCATGCCCGACACAATGTTAATAAAAACACCAGGCATCGAAATTGCTGAAATAAGAATGCAAATAGATACCCAAACAGGTAGTTGTCCATACTTGCCGACATTTAATTCTTTCTTCACTTTGGAAGAAATGAACATAAAACACCCAACGATTATTGCAATGTATGCAACCATAAACAAAAGTTCGATCATCTCATTCTTTCTTAAAGTCTTCGAACTGGTTATTAAATTCGTCACAGGCTTCATGCCATTCCAACGAATCCCACTCTGCATTTTGCACAGCTTCGTCCAACTGTTGGAAATGGGATAAATGCTGTAGCGGAATGGAATATTCATTCCCGTCACTATTGCGTCGGATAATGTTCTTGGCTGCAAGTGCAGTTGTCATATAAGTTCCAGTTGTTGAGTAGGTATAACAGAATTCTTCGCCACGAGCTTCACTAAGCTGTTTTGATATAGTGATCGATGCTGACCGTTCACTGAGATATGGTAACACGATTGCATATGATTCCATTGATTTGGATTTTGCATTTTCATTCGTCGCAACACACCCGTAACTTTCATTGTGTAGAGATGTTGCTCTTTCAGATTCCAGAAATACCCCGGATGTCTTGTCGCAACAAAATCCTTAGGCAGTGTGACCAATTTTAGCTCCTTTTGTTTATTATAGTTGAAAATTACGACAGAGTTAACTTAATGTAAGGTTGGATTCGCATCCTGATTTCCCCAGCTATGTTCGGGGTCTTCGGATGACCAAGACTCTCCGTCTCCGGAGAGTATAGCTTCCTTTAATTGATAGAACATCTCGAGGGTCTCTCGATTCTTGCGAATGGTCATTCTCAAGATGTTACGAAGATGTTCAAGTTCTATGTCCTGAACATTTAGCATCTCGTTGTCCTTGGTAATCCACACTTCGTCGGGATATTTCTTTCCATCTAATGATATATAGTGCTTTACAGGCATCCACTGTACGACGTATGTGCCGTCAGGCATCTTGACAGCGTCGATAACAAGATCCTTATTCTCTAAGGAATCGACGAGTGCGACAACTTCGCCGTGTGTTTTAAGTTCTTTCTTCATTCGAAGTCCTTTTGTTTCTTGTAGTCTATGAAATCTGCCAAGCGGTCTGGAAAAATATGACCACCAGCATCGTATAGGCCCCATGGCACCGAGTTTCCAAGATCATCGTAATAGTCGGAATCCTCGTAATCCGACAAATTATTGTTGGCAGCAATCTGCTCAGCCTCCCATTTTGCATTGGCAGCAGCCCAATCCTCGGCTGTAAAGTACATAGACATTGTAGGTTTCATATATGTATTTTACTAAAGGCTCGCAGTGGAGTCAATTGGTTTTGGCAGGATATCACCGAGCCAATTGACCCGTGGCTCAAACGCAACAATGATTACGCAGGAAGATAACTGTTACAGATGCAACGAAATGTTAATCTCCAAATATGCTAGAAATGGTATTCAGTGTATTTAAATCTTTGTAGTGGACATCACAGAGAGTTTGTCCTATCTTGCGTTCACCGGGGTTTCCACATACATTGCATATCTTAGAAGCCATTGCTTCGGCAAATTCTACGTATTTGTCCTGGTCCTCAGTATCGTTTTCTAAGTAAAATCTTAGGCCGCCATATTTTTCCTTTATATCGGTGATGATTGGTAATTTTTCCATTGCTTGGACTAGTTCTAGTTCTAGAAGATCTATATCTTTTCCTTTACCTTTATTATAGTCTATCCTTGCTCTAACAGACAATACGTCTTTACACAATAATCCGCAAAGGATATCAATAATATTAAACCAGCCTTCCCCTACATTGAATTCGTCAAATGCCGACTGTTGGAATAAGTCGGGATATTTTCTTATAAGCTCTTCGTATTTTTCACTCATTTGTGGTTCTCTCATGTGCATGTATATTCTTGACTATACGCAGGATTTTCGTGCAAGATTCCTACGCAAGATCCTTATCTAGGATACCAAGTCAGGTTTGGAAATCTGAGATGGAAAATTAGACATATATTGGACAAAGGGCAGAATAGACTGGCGTGCCCTTATTGATATTTGTCATGTTGTTTTTGGGATCTGGATGCATGACAGACTTTGCAGGTTCGTCGGAATTTTTCGGTAACAATACTGTATAATAAAAATCAGCAATAGAAGATGCAATTCCAGTTTCACAACTAATAAGATAGAATCTGGATATGCTTTTGATATTTACTTTCGTACCCCTTATATTCATAAAATGATTTCCGGGGAAGGAGACTAATATTTCGCCTGATGTTAATAACACCCCACCACGAGATGTAGCGACTTTTAAATTGTTTTTGTTTATATATGCTTTCGCACCCCCGGCTATCTTATATGCAATAATGGGTTGCCAACGAGGCTCTTCGTCTCTGAGACTGTGGATATCTGCCGAGCATATGCTTGTAAACAGCAGAGCTACCAAAATTAGGAATGTTCTCATAATACTATTTACCAATAATAGACATCATGTCTTAATTTTTCTTCTCACCCAATTGTTTATTCTCAACGTCCTGCCGCATTCAGAGAATCTAATTTCATCACCGAAGGTTAACTTAACATAGGTTATGAAATCCTCTTCGACTAAAATAGTATATGTGTGGCTAAAAAATATCTTCTATAGCCATCGATTCCACTATCGGCCCCTGGAAATCAGGATCAAGTAGACGAAACGGAACACCAATATCTAGTGAACTACCACACGACTGAAGATCGTATGGTTTTACGCTCGGGGATAAATACTCACTCATATCTTTAGATTTATGATAGAAAGGCTGTCTTAGAACGAAATGGTATCTCATTATGGAGTCGGCGGCATATTCTCCGGTGGCACCTGGATGGTGATCTTAACAGTGTTCTTATCGTTAAGTGCCTTTTCTTCTGCCAATTCTTCCTCATTACGGGCTCTGCGAATTTTTACACCATTCATACCAAGACGGAACGTAAGGCAAGCTTCTGGATCCATTTCCATGATGGTTGTCCTCTCTGAGTATCGAGGTTCTTCCGGTTTAACCAGAGTAATTGGTTCCACTATTTTGTATTCTTCTGGATCCAGTCTACTTAGAGCATCATTGAAGCGGTGTTCCTGATCTGGGCCGAATGTAATTGTATATTGAATCATGTGTTTCCTTCTAACTATATATTTTCGATTTTCCGTGATTTATGATGTGTGCTGTATTAAGCGACAATCGCATGAAAAGTTCTGTATCCTTATCCATATTAACATTATAGAGGATATTTGGTGACCAGTAAAATCCAGACACTAGGTATATTATATTGTTATTATTAAAAAAGTCTTCTGCGAGAGTTTTATCGCATCTATGGACTTGAATGAAATATCTATTCAAGTCCACCGCAATTCCTTAAATGTTCCACTAGGATATTTAAGTTTTAACGCTGTTAGATCGGATTCTTCCATAACCCAAAATAGTATCTCTGCCTTTGTGGTCTGCAATCCCATGCCTGTGATTATTTCATCCACATCTAATACGCCAAACAATTTAAACCCTTGTTCTTTCACCCATTCGACATGGATATCTATTTCTCTTGAATCAACTGTAATCGACAGAATCTTCATCTTTGTTTATAATCAGCCTGAAGCTCCAGTTTATGTCTTAATTTGACAGCTAATGCCTGTTCCTTGCTTACGATGACACCAAATCTTGTTTTATTTTTACCAGTAGCCCAATCATACGCTGGTGTAATAGCAGGGAAGATTCTCTGCTCACGGAGCCATTTTTCTTCGTCACTACGAGTGGAATCTTCGACAGTGTATACTATTGTAATCATATATTAAGTATAACAAGGATGTGTTGCATAGTCAATTGGACTACCTGGGCCAGACATTGTCTCCGTATTTAAGTTTTAATATAGTGTAATATTCTGCATCAACATCTAGCGCAAAATACGACTTGTAGACGCCCTGAGCCTCCGCTTTGATTATTCTGAAGTATATTTTACAATCTGTTGACTAAAGAGTCAACATAAGTTAACCGGTTATTAAGCCTTGCTCGGGCGATGTCCATAACGGGGTAAGTGATACTCTGCCAAAGGTTTTAACTGGATAATTCAATGTCGTTCCATCTGTTAACCTGAAACTAATATATCCACCTCTGTCGGTTGTATCCAAGTAATTATCGTCTACAGCTACCATAAACGTACCCAAAGTATTATCTATAAGAAGCATTCCTCTCATGGTAAATTTTAGGCTGCCAGGATTTACAGGATACCAATTAACTGATTCGATATCATCCAGATCGGCACCGGTAACTCTGATAAAGGTTGGTACACTGCTCGTGATTGCTATTCCTACATACTCAGATCCGTTAAAAGGCGATCCTGGAAGAGTTTTTAATGAGGCTATGACTGTCATCAACTATTTATCATCGAGCGTAAACCCATACGATCTTCAGTCGTATGGATGTAAGCGAAAACCTTGCCTGTGCCGACTATCTGATAGCCAAAGATAGGGATATTAATGCCGCAATGAATATTGCCTTTTGGGGAATACTTGCGACGAAAGTAAAGCTAAATAGGGCCGGAACGGCCCGAATCAACGCCTGTGGAGATACAAGCACTCGAACTGATTTAGAATATTCTGAGTCACAAGAGGTATCATTGAAACAGGAAGCCTGCGGATCTTTAGTCCACAGGCAGTTCACTTAGATGTGGAAGCATCTTAAAATACTTCATCTTCTGTATTTGTCTTTCATGTCCTCTGGTATGCAGGATACACGCATTCTGTCAGACAGGAATTTATCTTGCAATTTTATCAATGATGCTACTTCGGAATTTATCTTGCCAGTGATACGCAGCCATGTCTCGGCAGTAGATTCCTCATCTTCCCATTCGGCATGTTCTTTCAAAGTTTCAAAATCTGCACCCAACCTGTCAAGCTTCGACTTAAGTAATTGTTCGTGGCTGATACCGTAAGCTAAAAATTCAACTAAGACAAATTCTTTCAAGATTCCCGAACCTCTATATATCTGATTATAATATGTTTAGTAGACTCTTGCTTGCAAATTGGCACAAAAATCTTATCTTCAATTCTAATATTTTCAATTTGTAATAGTTTAAAAATGCCCTAGCAATCGTTATTATTTCCCAATATGATATCAATTCTAACTGAATTATCCCCAGTGCTCGTCGTTACATCTCCGACATTTTCGTCGTACCCGAGTCCATGATCGAGTGCCCAATTCAGTCCCATAGATGATAAAATCACTGCGACAATAAATGCAACAACATGTAATATTTTTTTATTCATTTAATGAAACCTTTATACAATTCCCGTTTTCTATCTATATTAGATATTGTACTAATTTTTATGTATGTTGTCAAGTGGCATTGATAAATAACATACTATATAACTATGAGCCAAGACGTATACATTCTATCGAATTCTGGAAATGAGGATCTTGTCACCAGTATCAGTAATGATATATTTATTAACAAGATATACAGATCCACAGAATTAACATCAGAGATACTTATAGGCATGGCTAAAAATTGCTTAGTTGATTATTTCTATGTTATAATACCAAATTCTGCATATCGATTTTTGGATTTCGATTTTTCATATAGACCGGAAAAGTGGGATAGCCATTATATGCATATCTGGAATAATAACACTAATGTCCGTTTATTCAATAAAAAGTCTGTATTACACAATCCGGAAAGATATACAGACAGAGCCTTATTAAATGGGAAAACAGAAATTAAAAATATCAATGATCGAAGACGATGCGACATCGTCTTCGATATTGTCTTCTTAAGCTACGGCGAAGATAATGCCGAGGCAAACTTCAAACTATTATCAAAGAGATTTAGCAGAGCAAAAAGAATGACGGGCGTAACAGGAATATGCCAGGCTCACCTCGAAGCTGCCAAAATAGTAAACACAGATATGTTTTATGTCGTCGATGCTGATGCTGAAATTGTTAAAGACTTTAATTTCGATTTTGCACCCGACGATTATACTTCGATGTTAGCTACAGTATGGTATTCTAAAAATCCAGTAAACGGATTGGAATATGGATATGGCGGCGTAAAATTATTCCCTACTTATTCAGTATTGAACTACACAGGGTCTGCTATAGATTTCACAACATCGGTCACTAAAAATATAAATGTTATTCCAACGATTAGTAATATTACTAAATTCAACACAGATCCATTTTCCTCGTGGAAAAGCGGATTCCGAGAATGCGTGAAACTTTCGTCCAAGTCTATCAATAATCAACTCGATATAGAAACTGAAGAAAGATTACGGAGTTGGTGTAATATTGGTAATGGACAATTTGGGGATTTTGCAGTTGCTGGCGCTGCCCAGGGTGCTAAATTTGGAAAAGAAAACATTAATCAACCGGATAACTTGAAGTTGATTAATGATTTTGAATGGTTAAAATGGAAGTTTAATCAGCAATAATCGCCAAGTAAGTTTTCTACAAGAAGATTAATATCTTTCTCTAATACGTCAGTTGAAATAAAGACTTTGATATCCCTCATTTTCTTAAACGATGCTTCCATCTGATCCCAGCGGGCGCCCCTGTTCATAGGAATAGGATGCGTAATTTCGTTACCTTTTAATTCAATAACATTTCCGTCATAATATTGAACTAATATCTGTTCAATATATTTGGATGGGATTTCCTTGGCAATAATCTCTTTAACAATTCTGTCAAAGACTGATGGCCTTGATATTCTGCTTATAGCTTTATCAATATTGAAGCTTGTTGTGGTTCTCTTAGCTGGCATACATGTATCTCCTGAACATGTATTATTTATACGAAAACAGCCGGGTGTAACCGACTGCTTTAATATTACGCCTTATTTGCTTTAGCTGCTGCATCTCTGATAATCTTTTTATTAACTTTGTCATCTAACGCTGCCTTCTTTTCTGCAGCACGTTTCTCGGCAGCATTTGCCCGATCACGTTCTCGACGCTTTTCCTTTCGTTCCTCAGCCTTCTTCTCTTTAAGCTCTTCCGGTGTAGCTGGCCGTCCTCGCCCTGGCTTCAGTTCCGGAGCTAACGCATATGCTTCTTCTCTCTTAGTCAGGGCATCTTGTTCAAGCAATTCTGCTTGCAAAATAAGTCCCTTTGCCATGGTAGCCGGATCTTGCATTTTTGCTGCAATTGCTCCTGCAGCTTCTGCCTGTTCCTCTGGTGTGCGAGTATCTTCTCCAGGCTTTACTGCCTCTGCCGCCTTATATTCTTCTAGCTTGTTATCAATCGTTGCATTGATAAGTGCAAGCGAAACCGATTGACCGGGGAGTGGTAACATAGTTACATTTGAAACAGGTTCCTTTCTCAAGTGCCCGCGTTGGTGCAATGCTGTTAAACAATTCAGTCCATCCGGGAAAGTCCTGCGATTCAATACTTCATAGAAGTCATTAGTTTCTTTTGCTTCTTTGCTGTTTAAGCATTGAATCAGGTAGTCGTGGTAACTATCCGGCAATCTTTCAGTCTCGACAATAAGACAAAACTTATCATCTGTTGGTAATTTTCTAAAAACTACTGCTACCCTTACGCCTGTATTCTTAAGTTGGCCTGCATGTTTTTTTAAGTTTTCAATAGCCATTTTTTATCTCCTTTAAATATAGCCGCTGCCACAGCGGCTATCTGGGCTTAACTATCCGTCTATTAGGCAGCTAACTCTTCTACTACTGGCATTCCTGGTGCATCTTCGGCTTCTTTCTTCTGGACACTTTCGACGTAGGCTAGGAAGTTTGTGAGCTTATTGAATGCTTCACCAACTTGTGAAAGTTCGCCTGCTTGGAATGCGCCACGACGCGATGCCAAGTCAACAATTCTAGAAAGAACTTGTAGATCTGAGATTGTTAGTTGTATTGGTTCCATAGTGGTTTGTCCGGCCACCTCTGCACCAGGTGTCACTACATCTGATACTGCTTCTGGTGCTACTTTTGCTACTTTTGCTTCTGTTTTTGTCTTTTTGTTTGCCATTGTGATCTCCGTTTAAGTAAATGGTTAAGCATTATCTGCTAAGTTTATTTATCATTCGTGCAAAGTATTGAGCGAATATTGGTAACGAAATTCAGGAAATTGCGTAGATAAGTGCAGTTATAATAGCAGAATCTTTCTCAATTGTCTTTTAGATCATTTTTTACTATGCATCTCTTATTTCAAGACTAAAAAAAGGTCCCACTGGGACCTTTTTTGTGTAATCGCTATTTACTTACCATCTTCATCAGGCTGGGGAAGAAGCGTTATCAGATCAGGTGGCCAATCGATATAATAAGACCATTCCGCATCCCTGATTTGAATTGGCAACTTTTTCCTCTTTGCCAGGATTTCATAATAGGATGGCATATATGGTCTCTTCTTTGGCACAATAGATCCGTCATTGCCCTTTCCGCTGTTGCAAGTCTTGCATGAAGTGCAGCAATTTAGCCAGTTGGTCTTGCCGCCGTGGGATTTAGGAATAACGTGATCCAGTGTAAGTTCAACGAATTTAACTTTCCCACGCAGTTCCTTGCACCTGTTAGTAGATTGTAATTGACATATGAAATCATCGCGAAGATAGATATTGTTTCTACTGTACTTAAGTGACTTAGCCCATTTGACTTGCTTGGTCATTATGACGATAGATGGAACTTGTACTTCTAGGTGTTGCGAGTGGATAACCCAATTGTCATATCCTTTTAGGACTTTAACTTTATCCAGGTACACCAATTGCATAGCTTTCTGCCATGACAACACCGACAGTGGTACATGCGATAGTGGCATTCCGTCTGAGTTTAAAAGCAGGGTGTCCATGTTTTACCAATCTTGTTTATAGTTATTATAATTTTACAAGAAGTAAAATTATTAGTTAAGGATTTTTATTTATAATTTCTATGTATTTTTCAAATTCTAAGGGAATGCCCCTCAGTTTAAGGGCTACAGCATCTTCCGACCTGTCGAAATGAGCATCGAAGGCTTCTTTGTATCCAGAGAAACTTTGTCTCCAATCGCCTGTCTCGTGCCTTACGACCCTATACTGAACCTGGTTGTTGCAAGACTCGTCTACCCAATTTTTAAAAAATAGTTCTATTATGCGATGCTTATCATCTGCTACATTGTTCTTAAATTTAAAACTCAGGGAGTCTGACATCAATAATACCTTATTGATATATTTATCTAAGTATTTAATATAGCAACAATTTTAAATTTATTGCATTGATCGCAGCCCTTGCATCTGACATATATTCATCCCGCTGCTCGTAATCTATCTGTGATTCACTAGACCACACCGATTCGAATACTTCTTCGACAGTAGATTCTAATCCAGTTACATTATCGGGAAGATATCCTAATTTGAGTAATTTATATTTCGACTCTCGCATAAGTCTTTCTCTCGCAATAGACTTGGCTACAGTCTCGATAAATTCTTTGTTAGTCGGGATCACATAATGAGTTGTTTCTTTATCTGTATCCATATGATTTCTCCGGATCATAACCATATTCTAACACAATCACATTAACTTCTTCATCAGTAAATACAGGTTTACCTGCAATCATTGCATTTAACTCACACGCACGTAAGTTAGCGGCAAGCCTGTTTAATTCTGCTTTTTCTTGCGAATTTATAACCCCCCAATAGAGTGTAGCTAAGTTTATAGATTGCATGTTTTGCAAGATCCATTTAGTCTCTTTTGTGTCTTGGTGACCTTTTATGTATTCATTAACTACGTTAATATAATTTCCGTAGAATGGATTATTCTCACTTCTGGAAATCGAGACAGTCATTGGTGGGCTCGATGGCAGATCTACATTGTGTCGATAGTAATGTCCGCCAGCACCAAGTGGAATGCTATACGTATCAGCATACACAGACTTCATGTTCTCTATTTGAATCCGAGTAAATACCGGGATATATTGAACAAGCTGTTCATCCTCTCGGACAAACAGTGCTCCAGTTTCTTTTTTAACTAACACCCTATCGGCGGTTCTGCGGGCTGTTAGTATCTGGCTCGTACCATGCAGTCATACCAAACGGTGCAACAAGACGCCGGCCGGTATCACCGTGGATCAGGAACAATGTATCGCAATACAGCTCATCTCCCCAGCTACCACAAGGATAACCGTCGGTCATCATGATAAAGCGTTCTGGCTGAATATCATTTTCCTTCATGTATTCCCAATTACACATAAAGTCAGTACCGCCGCCGCCTTTGATATCGTATTCGTCAATCTCTTCCAGATTGTCTGGAGTATACGACTGTTCGTTATACACTTTAGTATCAAAGCACCAAACACGTAGTTTAAAGTCATTGAACTGTTCCATGATGCCTTTAACTTCACTCAACAAGTCCCGGAGCATTTGGTCACTCATAGAACCCGAACAGTCAATTGCAACCGCCGCCTCTACGCGCACGTCTTCTTTTGTGCCTGGCAGATAGATTCCGCTCGACTGGCTCTTACGTGAGCACTTGCTCCAAGTGAAGTCATTCTTAAACATGGATTGGATCTGCATATTCAAGATCTCACGCCAGTCCATTTGTGGCTCGGTCAGGTCGGTAATCATGCGACGTACACTCAGCGGGGTATTAGTAGCACCAGCGGCTTTCGCAGCTTGCATAACCGCAGCACGAATCTCATCTGAAAGAACGCGGCGTTCCTCTTCGGTCATCGGCACGCCCCTACCATCACCAGGCTCCAAGTGAATATCAAATTCTGGATAGTTGGCGTTAGGATCTTGCATCAGCAGTTCATACACTTCTTCGGTGAACATGCCTTTGTATTTTGAATCAAAGCAAGCCTGCACACCGGATGTCTTTGGATCTGGCAGCTTACCAATACCATGCTCGTGTAATTCGTAGTTGATAACAAAGTCAGCGGCAGCATTCCACATTTTAGCTTTCCGGCTTCCACGACGCGTCATGTGGTCATAGACGCAATGCTCGACTTCATGTGCAACCAAGAATACAGTTTCCTGCTTGTTCAGCGTGGAAATGAAGTCACGGTTAAAGTAGAAATAACGACCATCTGTAGCAGCAGTTTTACACCAGTCGCCATCATCAGTTGCATCCTTCAAAATGAGGCGTGTAGACAATGTACCCCAGAATGGCTGTTGCAGCAGCAATGTAATTCGCGCCCTTGTAAGCTGTTCAATTACTTCTTCGAAACTATTTTTTGCCATGTGATTTCCTTTTATATGCTGTAATTATAATGCTTGTGCTTTTATTAGTCAATTGGTGTCAGATGTCGTCTGCACAATTTTCTGCGTAGGTTTAGCAGCAATTGCACATTGACTGATAGTCGTCGAAGATTTCTTCTTTATATGGACATGAGTGATCATCTGCCTTCACTGCAACATTTACCGTATTTTAGAACGGCATATGTATAGTCTTCGTCAGGCTGTGTCAAGTCGCACCACCGCCTGAGCATATCCACCAGACATTATGGGTCCTCCATACAGTTCCCAACCATCATCTAAATACTCATTGACTATACGATCCAAGTCAACATGTGACTTGGTTGTTATCAAATGATATTGTTTTATTTTCATTTTAATTTTCCAACAAAGTTAAGTACATCAGTGATATTACCGTCAAATACACGTTCGTTCATGGAATCGTAGATTTCAAATCTATTAGCATTATCAACAGCTTCTCCAAACGGGCCAGATATATCTCGATGGTTCTTTGGATGATTTAGTATCCGTTGCATCTTAAATGGCTGCCGATGATCAAATCTCTCGATCAATTTGGTATTTCTGAAAGTTTTTAATGTATAGTTAGGCATCAAGCATCTTTCAAAATATCAAATACTTTCAATTCTTCAGCAAATGTGATTGCTTTTTTTATCTGAATCTGAGCGTCGATGAGTCTTCCGTTAATGTCGTCTAATTGTTTTGTATTCAGGTTTCTTACGTATTCGCTTATTTTTGAAAACGCGCAAATATCTATTATAAACCCTACCTTAATTTTATCTTTATCGAATCCTTTTGAGTATATGCTATCGTATCCCAGCAACTGTGCAAATTCATAATCGGAGACTTCGACCAATTTTATCGAAGAAGACATATCGGCAATAACTTTCACCATTTACTCCTTTTCAAATTTATCCATAAGTTTTTCAATTAACTCTTTTGTATCCATTTCGAGATGGTAATCACCACGTTCTAATGCATCATTTAATATGCTGCGCAGAAGCCGTAATCGTTTCTTATATTCTGCATGATCCATAATTATATTATATAGGATCTTAAGTGAGGTGTCAATGGATTTAGATGCTCACGATTATAATAGTGTCATAATCGAAATGGAAAACATGAGCTAATATAATGACAAAAGGCGCTTAAAAACGCCTTTTGTAGATACCATGTAAAATATGATATTAGTTGGATGGAATTTCAGTCTTCCAAAATATATTTTCCATATTTCTCATGGAAGGTCTTAAACGCCTTCAACAATCTATGATTGATTGGAAGATTATAATCCCGGAGCGCAGTTTTAGCTCCAAGCACAATCATTTCAGTCTGAAAGTTGTCCATCATGAATACGAAGAAGTGATCAACGCATTTATGCCAGTCTTCCATGCTAAAGTTCTCTTCCTTGACCTTGACCCGATCAGTCCATTCTTTCAGTGTGTAACACATCGAGATGGTCAGCGAATACATGGCGCTCAGGTCCTTAACGTTCAAGACTTTTTCCTTGCCGGTCAGCACGTCTTCTGGCTTAGGCATGCGAGCTGCAATCTTGCGGTGTGCAGCGAACTCGCTTGCAAGCCCAGACCCAACAGTACCAGCCACCAGTGCAGTGTTCATCGACTCCGGCAGTTCATCGCTGATCAACTGTCCAACGAACACCCACGAACGTGGAGTCGCAAATGCCTTGTCCGGAGACTTGGAGTTAAAGTTGAACAGGTGTTGCTTGTGGTGCGACAAGAAACCAACCACGTCAGCGTGTACACGGGAGCCAATGGCCCACTTTTGCCAGTCGTCGAAGTTGGAAGACATCTCGATGTGAACCAAACGATTAGCCAGAGGACTCGGCATGCGGAAAGTAACACCCTTGTCGCTTTCACGGTTACCAGCGCAACAGATCGACACGCCGGGTGGCAGATGGTATTCGCCAACTCGACGATTCAGGATCAGCTGATACGCAGCAGCTTGCACACTCGGAGGAGCAGCATTGATCTCGTCCAAGAACAAGATAGCATTGCTGAACTTAACTGCGAGGGCAAGCAGATCAACTTTTTCTTGTGCTTCTTCGATTGCATAACTGTCAGTTCCTTGCTTGGCAAGAGCCAAGGCAGACTTTGCCGCCTTAATATCGCGATCCTTAATGTTCTGTGGCAGATCGGAAGGCTGTGCCCACTTCATCGTTTTGGTGGCCGGATCGTAATACGGAATACCTTTAATGTCGGTAGGTTCCAGCAACAGCAAACGCATGTCGATAACTGGACGACCTTGCTCATCGCCAATTTCGGCGATCAGGTCAGACTTACCAATACCCGGTGGCCCCCATATCATCGCAGGGCGTCCAACTTTCATGCATCGCAGGAGCAAAGTCCGTACGTCGCGTGGTCGTTCAGAGCGTGTCATTTCAGTAGTAGCCATGTAGTGTGTTCTCCAGTTAGTTAAAAGTTGCTATGTATGTATTATGCAATAGATGCCTGGTCTTGTCAACTGATGTTATCTTTTCCACACATAAACTGCATTTCCTGAATTCCAGTATCTATCGTAACCGTTGTTCTTCATATTTTCCCATTCGGACAAGGTTTGGTCATAAATTGGTAAAATTTTACTTAGTTTATGTTTTTGATAGTTATTGCGATTTTCTAATGTGCTATAGTTATGTGTATAACTATATGATTGGGCATTATCGCGTTGGTGAGCAAATCCGAGAACGGAATATAAGTTACCTGTTCCCCATCTAAGATCACAAAAGGATACTATTTCATTTATATCAAGCACACTACATGCATATTTGAATAATTTAGAGGCACCGCCAATCACATTTGTATTAAGGATGCTGCAATATCGTATTAATTCAAACTGACACGCATTGAATCTCGATTTCCCTACACTCATGCATGCTATTATTTTGTCATCCATTTCGAGACCTATATATAACGTTGCAGAAGCAAACCCCTGTATATGATTTGCATTAAAGAATATCCTTGCAGTTTTCCCATCTAATACCTTAAGACGAGTCTTTCTTGCAAAAATTCTAGTATTTAATTTAAGAAAAGACGATAATCGAGATTTACATATATCTTTCTTAGTATGCCATTCGACATCTGTTATATGGAATAGCTTTATGCCGACGGACTTTGCAAATTTATCTTTTTCTGCATGATAGTCCATCTTGCCTCGAGACGCCTCACAGTGCCAGTATAATCCATCATATTCTATTCCGATTTTAAATTCAGGTAGATATATGTCTATTTCTTTTCCATCTAATATTTTTCTATCGTTGAATAATATAGGGCCGTTGTAGATTTCTCCAATGAATTTGTATATTTCTAATTGGCCAGATGATTCTTTAAGTTCGATGCCTAAATCCTGAAATTTAATACATAATTGCGAATGTCCAACATTTAATATTTCTGCTATATCGTATATAGATTTACCAGAATCATAAAGATTTGCTAGGTAATTTCTGTCGTTTTTTAATTTGCATATTTCGTCAGGTATATGCAGCTGACATTGTCTATCTCGTCCGTACTTATTACGATGTGTCTCTGTTATTTTACACTTAATGCTATCCAACTTAGACATAGAAGTAACACCATACTCTGATAATATATCAGCATGTATTTTATCTTGTAATGTTTTAGATTTGAATGGATTATCTACTCCAAATTTTTCGAGCATAGATGTTGCATAATTTATTTTTGCTATATCAGTAGATAGATAAGATTTTTTGCCGAATCTTATCATGCATGTATTTTCTGTTTTCTCTTTTGTTGCATCGTTATTATGAGCACATTTGGACGAACAGAATGTTCTATATGAATTATTTTTTATATTCCATTTTACTGGATTACTGCATTCACATACTTTATTTTCATTTATGTCATTTAGTATATGCCAGAATTTTTGCTTTGTTATTCCTGCCGATAGATACGAGGTCTGCTGATTCAATTTCTCCATTAAATCTTTATTACACATAAATTTTTTCAATGATGCATAATCAGAATTTGCCTTTTTTATTATTTCTAAAAATTCCATAGTTCTCCATATTTATAATATATTTATCGGAATTACCGATGACGGGTAATATTACAGATCTGGGACTACGGAAGTGATTTGCGCTTATAAGTGTTTTCCGAACCAACAGTAAATTACAAACCGTTTGTTGGTTGGATTACTTTTGTGAAAGGAATTGTAATGTATCACAGGCCACCATTTATCTCTGGTTATTTTGAGATGGTAAGTACCAAACCGAATATTAAAAAGATCATTGCTCATTTAATACGTCCAGCCAAGACATCCCACATGAGTTTGGCTTCGGCTTCTTCGATAAAGTTAGGCCAAATCTTCATTAGCTTGTCATCATTGATTTTCTCATAACCCTTGTTAAGTTTACTGGCTACGAGCCCGTCTAACTCATAGCCCGTAACATCCGCCTTAAATTGCATGGCTTTGCCGCCGCGGCGACCCCAGAAGACGCAGCAGTTATGACCGTGGCCGGACCAGGGACGAATATTCTCCTGTGGTGTAGGTCGAAGGAAGTAACCCCAAATTTTATCTGAGGTACCTTCGGTATTCCAACCGATGAATTTAAATTCTTGACTCATACAGTTCCCTTCAATTTGCTAATTGTTAATTGCTGTTCCAAACTAGGCCAATCCGAAAGATAAATTCTACATTCGTAATTGTGCTCTATTCCATTGCCAGATCCGCTGCCGGTGTTACTGTTACCCTAATTATATTACACATGCCTGCTATGGGCAACTGGGACTACACAATTAAGTAATATGTGCGTTTAAACGAATCCATTTTGCAGTTTCTTCGTTATCTGTGTAAATCTTCACTGCTGGCCGATTATAACCACCCTCTTCGATCATATAGTCTGCTGGCGTGTATGTAGTATACATCAAATTTAAGAACTCTGCAAGGTTTATCACATCCTGGATGCTCAATTGACCGTAATCAAATCCAAACTTTGCCTTGCGTGATTTCAATTCTCGGAGGTTTATCATGCCAGGACCCACAATGTAACTGGTACGGTTACTGTCTCCTCAATAATTGCACTAATTATATTCCATCGACCTCCGCCGAGTCCAGCGCCTATAAACGGAATATGTAATTCACAGTAGTCGCTGGGTGTTTGAGTTAATTGCCAATTGATTTGTTCGAAGCAGGTTTGTATTGCGTCGTAACTGCAATTACGTGTGGATTGCCCGAATCCCTCTTGCGTAATTGCATTCCAAATGACAAGATCAGTAGATACCGCAACAGGATATGAAACACCTAGTTCTAGTCCTTCGGGTCTGGAATACTGCACTCTGTAGTCGTTGTAAACAGCAGGATATTTGTTTTTCACTGCAAGTGCAACACCTGACCCCATTACACCCTGCGCATTGCAGCCGTGGACAATGTGTCCCTCGGTTACATCCATCAAGTTACCAATCTTAGTTACGATTTTCATTTGATTAATTTCCTTGCTTCTCTACATTGTTCCACTATTGTTGCAATGTAATATACAGTGCCATGCTCGATCAAACGGTTTTTTGCTTCTTCTACTCTTGCTTCATCGCAGAATTCAGAAGCAAACACGTTAGTCCAATCGTCGAGTGCAGTTATGGCAGCCGACAATGCCTTCTGCACTTGTTCCTTATCTTTCTTATTCATCCACGAGTTTTTATTAATTACGATCGGTTCCATTTCCATTTCCCCTCAATATTCTTGATACTTCATCCATATCCAACAATTTCTTACATTCCGATGGCATACTGACGCTACCTACAACAGCATAACATCTCGTGCATCTGTGAGCACATCCACTTGTTCATGAACACTTATCTTTTTAGACATTATCCGTGCCTCCCGGCTGCACCGATCCTGTGTTCCATGCTCCAGGAGTAGTCTTCTGGGAGCACGTCATTTACGCCAGATTTACCGACCATGTCTGGATTCTTAGATACCATGGTGATATATTCATATGATGGATCTGCTCGAAGTTCCTTCATGAAATCCAGAGCGCCCTTCATATTATTCATTTCAAAGTGTAGAGATTTAGCTCCTCCGAAAAGTTGCCACCAAAACACCATATATCCGTTATGATTCATTGTTCTCCCTTTTAATTGCTCGTTCACGTTCTGTAGCTATGTCTGCATGGGCTTGCTTGAGTGTTTTTCCTGTTGTTCCTACGTATTGTACGCCGTCTTTCCAGTGTGCATACATTGCAATACCCTCTGAGATGCCGTCGTAAAATTTAATGATTAATTTAATCTTGAGATCTTCAATTTGCTCATTCATATCATATCACTATATTGTTAGTGCGACCAAGTTCTTCTTTAAGATGCATTATGTCATCTTCTGCACTTGCAAGTTCTTCTTGAAGATAAGTTATCTGTCCGCGAAGGCGAATGATTTCCTGCTTCAATTCAAAGATTTTTTCATCCTTTGGATCTTCATAGTTCATAATTTAACATCACTTAGTCTTTTGTAATAATCACGACGAGCATCAATAGCTAACTGCACTTTCCAACCAGCCGACTCAAGAAATTTTTTAGCCTCATCATTAGAACAACCTGTGCGGAGCTGTACCCATTTTATCTTAGATTGCATATTTAGATTGTTCATTTTTGTACCAATTAAAAAGGTTGTACACCATTATAGCGTGCAACCTTTTTATGTGTCAACAGATACAATACCTGTTATTGTGTAATTTTTGGCATACGACCTTAACGAACGCTCAGATCCACATATGTATTATATATGTTGTAGGGAAAATATGCAAATGGCTATTTTAGTCTGTAACCCACTGACAGCATATACATGGTATCAGTTATGGGGCGTAGTCCGTGGAAATATGTGTCAGGGCGGAAAAATTCGAACCTCCACCATTTTTTGGTTGGCCCTTCGACATATACATCATTGGATGATTTCTTTAATACAACATTTAATCTGTATTGTTTATGCGTTCGGATCTTTGTATCCTTGTGCCGCATTACACTGCACCCGATTGGGAATTTCAGAATGTAACAGTCGAACAGGAATGTATTCAGAAAGACGATTCTGGAATAACTGCCTTCCTCTTTACCTTTTTTCCACACATTATTCTCCGAGTATATCTTTTACCCGTTGATTATCGTCGATCAGTTTAGTTAATGTCTTAGCATAAGAAGAAAATCTTTCCTCTGCATGTTTCACACCAACCTTGTAGGTAGATCCATTTTTTAAGGTAATATCGCCTATCAATGTTTCTATAGTTTCCGAGGCGTGAAATGTATCTGTAAATCCTGAATTCATATCACTTGTGGGTGGTGAAGTTTTCTCCCAATCCACTCCTATAGTTTTAACTGTGAATTTGAATCTTTCATAGGCACCCTGTGCTTTCTGCCAATCATACTCGTGAATACTTTCCCAATCGGATCCGTAGTATGACCATCGGCCATCGGTTAGCTTACCATTTTCGATCATGTAAGCCCACACAAATTTAAGTGAATTATTCATACTCTGTAATCAAGCCCTAATTTAGTTAATCTATTGTATTCCACCATCCATTCGTCATGTGTCCAATTATATGGTTCTAAAAATTTGTTTGTGTCGGCTTCGGTCATCCATATTTTATTTCTAACAGCAGGCGGCATGTTCAATACGACCTTGTGAACTTGATCGAATGGTGTCCGAGAGAGAACCAGGAATGTATCGGCTTCGGTCATGCTCTTAATGCTGCAATGATTGCCTTAGCTTCTAATCTGTTTCTGATCGTATCTAACGTGAGACCACCATTCAGTTGTTTCGGCTCCCTGGTGTCATAGGAAATAAGATCATAATCCGCTAATTGGTTGTGTAATTTCCTAGTTATTAGCATTTCGATGTAAAGATTCAAATTCGGGGACTCCATGTAATACGGTACAGATTCGTGTTCGATAAACCACTTCCTATCCTTCTTCAAATGGGCCTGGCACCAGCTGATTCCTCTTGCGAACTGCCCTGATGCTTTATGTTTAATTGTATATAGTCTCATACTAATTCCTTAGTCTAAATGTTAAAAATAATTCTGCAAGTGGATGATTATTTGGATCGCGAACACCGTATGCTATACACCCGTATCTGGTATCATAGTCGAAGTTATCAATACCCTTTGTGTGGGTATTTCCGTTTATAGATATTAGCGTGGTCCAGAGGGGTAACTGATCAAATTCTTCCTGCGTAAAAAGCCAAAGTGTATCGGCGAACTTGACCATGTCATCCTTTTACACATAGAACTTGCTTTAATGTTTCTACAATTTCCACAAGATCAGTCTGTGCTGCCATAACTTGGTCAATATTTTTGTATGCACCTGGAATCTCATCGATAACATCTGCATCCTTACGGCATTCCACACCGGAAGTTTGTGCTTCCAAGTCGAGTGAAGTAAATAGCTTCTTTGCTTGATTTCTGCTCATACATCGGCCAGCGCCATGCGAACACGAATGATACGAATCAGCATTTCCTTTGCCGGAAACAATATAGCTTTTGGTTCCCATCGAACCAGGGATAATTCCCAGCTGACCAAGTCGTGCAGATACAGCACCTTTTCGAGTTACCCAAATTTCCTCATTGTTGTGCTCCTCCAACGATGTGAAATTGTGATGGCAGTTAACTACTTCGCCCAATGTAATCATCTGTGGAAACTTGTGCTTTAACACTGCAAGTACCAAGTTCAATATTGTGTCGCGATTGAAGCGAGCGTAATCTTGTGCCCAATGCATAGCTTCAATGTAGGAATCGAATTCGGGTGTACCTTCATCCAACCATGCCAGGTCCTTATCAGGCAGACCCCATCCACGCTTCGCAGCTTGCTTTTTAGCAACTTCAATTGCTACAGTTCCGATCTGATTTCCAATGCCGCGAGAACCTGAGTGCAGCATTACCCACACTCGATCTTCCAGGTCGAGACAGATTTCGATAAAGTGATTTCCACCTCCCAATGTTCCAATCTGTCGGGCGATCTTCTTTTCATCAGCCCGACCCAGGATTGCCTTCATTGTAAGTGTATCCCAGCGGTCCATTGTCTTGCGTAAATTCTTACGTAGAACATCGGCATACGGGCCGGAAACTGATGGGATACCCGCCTTGTGCTCGTTAAAGCCAACAGGAACATCGCGTTCAATTTGATTACGTAGAGACAGCAATGATTCTGGTAAATCGCTTGCGGTGAGGTTGGTCATAACTGCACAAATTCCACAACCTATATCTACACCGACAGCAGCTGGAATAATAGCATTACGGGTTGGGATAACAGATCCTACTGTCGCACCCTTACCCATGTGGACGTCTGGCATGATAGCCATATGACCAGCAAGGATAGGCAATTGGGAGATGTTCATGATCTGCTCGAGAGCAGCTTGTTCAACTTCCATATCTCCTATCCACATTTTTACATTTTCGATTTCCATTTCTTACTCCAATGTTATGCCTTCTCTTAGCATCCATGCTACTGCATCTTCTCTCGGAATCAAACACATCTCCCTACTAAATTTGTTTTGGGGACGAGTTGTCTTTGATGGATGCAAGAGAATGATTCGAACATAATGGCCATTTTTCAATAATGCCTTCACTCGATATACATTACTGTAATAGAAGACGAAGTCTCCTGAAACCAGTGGCCTATTCAGGGCATCACACGTTTCCGTCATGTCGTTCGATTATTTCTCGAAGGATTTTTTCAACAAACTGATTCAAAGTCATATCAGCTTCATGAGCAAGTGTCATCAGTTGAAACATTTCCTTATCGCCCAAAGTCAGTTCAATCTTAACTCTTGTGTCGTAATCCTCGCCCTTAAAGATTGCAGTCATCTTTTCCAACATATCATCTTCCAAATCAATGTCGATAAATTTCTTATCATCGTATGATACGTCGGGATCGATGTTTCTGTTAATTGCTTCTGCAAGGTGTATATTCTTGTAGTCGGGATTGATCCAGCGATATTCTCGTTCGTTTGGGCCATCCCATGCTTGCATTTCGTAGATCACTTGTGTTTGTGTATCAAAGATACAACTGATGCTGACACCGTTGTCGCCGTGTTCATTGTTCCAATAATCCATACCACGCGCATTTTCACCGTAGCATAGCCACAGATAATCGTCGCTTGTGGACATCTTGTAGTCAATACTTTCCAAAAATTCTTTAATTGTAATCATAATCCTTTTAACCTTTTTACTGTGTATTGTTCCATTACTTCTTTTATCAAAAATTCAAAGCAAGTGTCCCATCCTTGACCATCCGATCCACACGGAATCTCTTTATTAAGATATCTATGTGCCTGTGGAATTACTCGTTCGCATTCCCAAACTGCAATATAGGACAGTGCTTTAATAATTGTTGGTTCCCTGCATGCTAGTCTAACACCGTCCTGCCAATTCATGCCGACTTATACCTCTTCTGAAGTTCTTTTTCTTTTACATCAAGTTCCTTCATATGCTTATCCAATTTAGCAAAGTCTTTCTTTTCCCACATTTCATATGACTCGCTATTCCGTGCAAGCCAGATGCCCTTGTATTCGACTGCGTTTTTCATTTTAGATTAGCTTCATCGGCCGGATGCATGATTCCACGCGAACGTCCTATGCCATTATAGTATGATTCGTCATCGACTGCAACCACCGTAATAGAACCCATAGTTTGCTTGTATTCATTCGATGGTTGTCGGTATTTGACGATACTGCAAGCAGTGCTATCTCCAGCAGCTTTCCTGTCCAATTTTGACAGCAACGCAAGGAGGTTGGTTTTACTTAGATAAATTTTTGCCATCATATTTGTATTCCAGAGTTATAAAATTAACTAATTATAGCAAACTACTACAATTTTAGCAACTGGTTATACTTCCAGTATAATATCCCTATCGAATCCTTTATTGGTAGCATAACCATGATAACCATACGGATTGCACACCACACGAGTTTCATTAATCATATAATCCCAATTCTCGTGTGTATGTCCATGTACCCAGAGTTTAATCTCTGTATGGTTACCGATTAACTCTTCCAGGTCAGCAAAATATGCATGGTCCACACCATATGGTTGACGCTGTTTGCGTTTTAAGAAGTTACCGGGGCTATGATGTGACATAACAACAGTAGGGCCATCAAATGGTTCTGCTAATTTTTCATTCAGTGCATCCATGAATTTATTATGTTGCATAATAGTGAATCGTGGATTTATGCTCATGCCCTTGTGCTTGATACAAGCATAGTCATTCATGCCTCTTTCAGCATCAGAGATGGCCCTGTAATCGCCATTATTCATTCCGGTCCACATTGTTCCACCAAGGAATCTAACACCGTCGAGTTCTCTCCAGTCGTTATTAAGAAAGTGGAAGTTATCGGGGCCAGTCTCCTCGAACTCGGTCCATCCTGCAATAATCGAATCATGGTCGTGATCGTAAAATTCATGGTTGCCACAAATTCTCAGAACATGCTTGAAGTGCTTACACATTTCTGTTACAAATTCAGTTCCGCCCATGCCCACACCAATGTCGCCCGCAAGCAACAATGTTGTATCTAATTCATCGGAACTTTTATCGGACCATAGATGGTCAAATTTATTTTCTCGAAATTCCAAATGCAAATCTGACCATAATTTAATTTTCATTTTATCAATCCTCGACGCTGACGTCTTTGTATTTCTTTTTTATATTCTTTTGGTGGTAATCTTTGTCCACCTATCCAATATTGTTTTGGGCCAGCCCCTTCGATAACTGCCGGGCCGTCCAACCTGTGTCGTAAACCGTGTTCATACCACTGAAATATTGTTTTATGTGATACCGCCGGCCCTTCCCTGTAATCTCGGTGAACTTCTCCATTCAGGTACCAAATTTCCAAATTATAATTCTTACTTATGTAAGCCGGTCCATATGTTCGATGTAATTTATTATCATTATTATAATATCTTATATCTGAACCAGTCTTACACAATCCACCATGCCACCATCTGTACGGTGATTCCGTAATTCCATAATATGGCGGTGCCTCGGCACGAACTACTCTACGATCCAGAGTAAGTTCCTCATATAATCTGTCGAGTGAATCTTGTTCGTTCATAATAAATTGTACAGTCTGTGTCTTATTTGTCAAACTGGTAGCAATTTTCCAAAAATCCCTCGATGCCACCCGACAACTTTACAACCATAGCATCCATTTCTGAGAATAGAATAAGTCTTGTCTTTGTAAAGAAATATGGATACTCCATTTTTGCCATTCCCATCCGATGGCGTGACTTTATTGTTTCTGGTAACTCGAAACTATAGGCAGTGAATATTTTTCTGATTATAATAAATCCAGCAAGTGACAATCTCAAACTATCTTGCGTATGGAACAATTCACTATGTAGTTGCTCATCGGTAAGTCCAGCCATTTCTTCATGTGCTTTACGTATTTCGTTAAAAACAGCTGACTTTAGTGGTGTCATATCTATATTTATAATAACCATCTACCTATGCCTATAAGATTAATAACTGTGAAGAATAAGATCTGATAGAATATTACCTTAGGTGTATTTGTATCCTTTATCAACGTTAATGTTGCTATGTTCGATGCAATGAATAATATGTAAGCCCATCCACTTATAGGGACATTAAGAGCAAGAAGGAGTGATGCAAGCACGGCACCCCAAAAGGATATCTGCTCTATGATAGTTTTCATTATTCGGTGATAAATAGTTGTATGAGATTAAACGAAGTAGTCGGACAACACATGATAACAGATTTGCTGCAATTATGCAAGCACGAACTTCATTTGGACGAACTTCCAGAAATAAACATAATCAACGACCAGCCTACTATAGCTGCTGGTACATCCTTTGGTCAGTTCGACAAAAACGGAATCAATGTTGTTTCAAAAGACAGGCACCCAATGGATATCATGAGAACGCTCGCGCACGAGCTAGTCCACTGGAGTCAATCTGTCAATGGACGAGAATTAGACGGATCTGACGGTAGCGACATTGAAAATGAAGCCAATGCCGTTGCTGGAAAAATACTTAGGAAATTTGGCAGAGCACACCCGGAATATTATATAGATTCCAATGATAGACACCCATCGGCAGCGGGTTAAGAAGGGAAACATTCTGTGGAACAAAGGTATTAGCAAGTATAATACTTAATCTTCCTCAGTACACAATGCCCCGGCAGTCAATTTAAACACCTGGAAATCGACTGTTTTAAACGTCTTGTTTAGACGATCAGCTAAATTGTATGCATGCCCAGAATTGGAAAAACTGACCTTCTTGTACTTTGGTCCAGGATATGAAACTAAGTTACTCATAGTTCGAATATTGATAGGCTTACCGTTGAGAAATACTGCATAAATTGCATCGGCATCCAGCACTTGTTCTGCTTTATAGGTTTTAGAATTTACATTTTCGAGTAAAATTACTGGTTTAGGTCTTGACATTTCTATATCTCCAATAAATATGTACGTATATTTATCAAAAAACACAGTTTTTACTGGCTTTCTATATCCACTTAATATTTAAAAAGTTCCACCATCGAGAATTTTTGTAACAGATTCTGAGATCTTAATAACTTCCACAGCAGGCTTATTTGCTAACTTTTCTAAAGTGTCAAATTCGGCAACTAACGCTTTAGCTTCGGCTACTGTCATCCTATACTCGACTGTATTCTTGTTGATGTTCTTAAGTCGAGTTCGCAGTTTGTTTATTTCATACATGTGTTAATTTCTTTACAACAATTTGCATTTCCATATCCTTAACTAGTTCGGGCCAGGTCATAAAGAATTTCTGATAGGTAATTTCTTTATATCCGAGACGATTCTTATCATTGATAGCATACTTCATATCATTGTCGTGCCACCCCGGTCTGAGATAGATCCGAGAGCCTGCTGCCCCACAAAATACAATAGTATTACATTCTGCATATATATCGGGCATGTTGATAAATCCCCACAAGTGGGATTTATAATTTAAATCTTTCTTATGGCCGATCCATCCGTAATTCATGCTTTACTTCTATTTTTTTCCTTACGCATACGAATAAGGTTTGATCTCATTTCGATTTCTGTCTTGAATGGGCCAGCATACGTATATGTTTTCAGTGTCGACAGTTTAGGACAATATGCAGGCATCCAGTTCTTAGGAAAGTTTAAGCAATAATATCCTGCACTATAATACACATCGCTTGTCTGTTTCTTACTAAACAACGGCAATGAATTCCCCTTTAGTATAACTTCGAATGGTTCGGTGAAGTCAACAGGAAAACTGTTTATGTAGTATGTCTTTTTAATCTCGGCATTAGGTATAGCAGTTAACAAATTTTCAAAAACATCCTCTTCGAAGAATTTATTTACTTCCTTCCTATTAATGAATTGTGTCTTCTGTCCTTGTGCCATTAGCACATATTTTTCTCTGATTTCCGTTAATAGTCCTATTCTTGTTTCGTCTGTGTCGCCAATGACAAGCCAGCTAGTTTCCGTTATCGGTTTTAATTTAATTGACATCAATCCTATTCCTTATACTTTGATCTAAGCATTGAAATAAATGCTGAGGAACTACTCTCGATTCTCTTCAGATCCCATTTGCCACAGAATTTCATAAATCCCATGCCTATCTCTAATGCCGAAACATTTTCTCTATCAGTCTCGGTTGCTATAATTTCTAAACATCCAATTTTTATATCATCGGGAATCTGATCCAGATCAATTAGTTTCTTGTTAAAGGTAAACTTATCTTTAACTTTTACTTCTACACCGTGGTGGTCTATCCATTTCTGTAACATGAAGTTGTTCCACGCATAGCCCTTATTTGTATCACCATAAGCTTCACGGATACCTATTAGCTTTTTAGTTCCCTTTTCCCTTACACCTGGATATGCACTAAAGATATTATCAGTTTTGTCGCCGCGCACACATTTCAGGAACAATGCATATTCGTACCATTTGTCCTCGCATACAAAGTTTGGATTTTTCTTCCCAGCTTTAATCTTAGCATCGGACGTTAGTATGAATTCCAGTTTGTTATTGTAATCGTCGTAGACGCCATCTTGCTTTATCTGAATATCTTTGACAGGATCATAGAGGGTGACATTAGGATATCTCAGCAATTGAAAGAAGTCTGAGTCGGAACTAATCAAAATATGAATGTCATCCGGGTGTGCTTCAATGAACACGGCTATCATATCATCCGCTTCGGCTCTGGGATTCTGTAATACTGTTACATTGGTCTTTGTGTCTAAATATGTAACAAGATCGTCGAATGCTTCCACAAGGATACCATGATCCTCCTGTTCCCTTGCTGATTGTTTAGCAAATTCTACTTTACGGTTACCTTTATAGTCGGGATAGATATCCTTACGCCAGCTGCGGCCCTCTATGTAGAATACTGTATGGGTACCGAGCCACCTTGTGTATTCTTTTTTCATACTGCTAAGTATCATGTGCAAAGCCATGCCGATACGGCTATCTAAGCCCATGCTTGGGTTGCACATATTGATTTGGCGATGAAATAAATTGTATCCGTCTGTGTGAATGAATCTGTGCATATTAAAGTATTTTTCTTCCTTGAGTACCTTCACGTATCTGATCCCACTCTTTAGGGTGCATTCGCCAATATACAAGGTTCGACTTAGTGTTAGGCGTGTTGTAATGCCGCTCAAACACGCTGTCTCTCCTTGCATGGATGTGGCCGTCGCAGCCCGGTGTAGGATACCACTTGAAACACAGCTTTTCTCTGGATGTATATTTTATACCGCCGAGCCGCCGTTTCATTGCATAGTAGCTATTGCCTATCATTTATATCCTTTTCTCCCTTTTATAAGAGTTTCTGATTCCGCACCCCAACGCTTGACAGTTTCTAAATTGGCTTCCGAGTCTGCTGCGAAATCACCTGTACCATCGAATTCCTCCATAGCAACATTACGGCAGACTTCCATGAACCACTGGTTCACAATTAGATCCGCCGTCGGGGCAGTATAGCCCTCGGCTTCCAACTTTTTAACAAAGAATTCGTTCCAATCCAATTCGAAACTACCCTCTAGCGAGGTCTTTTTTGCAAAATCCATACTAAGGACGGTAACCCACGGTTCACCTTTGAGTGTAGCAGTTTGTTTTGAATGCTCCAAGTCTGTTATCTTACCAGTCTTAAAATCCAAGTCTAGTATAGTTAACGATCGTTGTGTTGTATCTTCTATAAGTTCGGCAAGTGCATAGAAATATTTGTCATCAGAAATTTTTCCATACTTCCTTAGTAATTCTAATTCTTTTCTATTATATTCTGTCGAATCATGCTGATCTTTATTAATTTCCAAAAGCCTAGAATCGAGATCATATCCCGCTAATTCATATTCTGCTTTTGCAACTTCCCTTGTCTTTCCAGCCATCCCCCATGTGTACGGATACCACGAAAACGGTACTATTTTCTTTGATGCCATTCTTACTCCCATATTTTCCTCCATGTATACGTGTCTGCGAAAAACCTGCACGAAACCTGTGCAGGTTTCCTGTTTTGGAATGACAATCTGGTTTGGAAATCCAAGATGGATAATCCTACAGGTCATTTCCCTTTAAAATCCTTACCTCTTCGTCCATCATGTCTTCGTGCCATTTTGTTAACCAGGGCGTTTTATCACAGTCGGAAATATGTTTCATAACATTCTTTCTGCCCGCTGACTCCATAGCTTCCCCGATGAATAATCTCATAACTTGTTTACCATTACACTTTATAATGATTGCCATTTTATCGTCTGGATTGATGTCCCAAGTGTAGTTATCCATTACTATTCCACATAATCTTGAACACCATTGCATCTGCAATGTCTTGGAAGTACCAAGTAATCTTAGTTAATTTAATCAGCAATTCGTTCTCATCTGGATCATCGACATCATATTCTTTCGTGTAATAAAACTTTCCCTTACTTTCATGGCGTTGGCACCATAGTTTAAGATGTAAAAGTCCGTGCCAAGCTACGTGAACTTTATGCCACTTCAATGCCTTTTTCTTATTTACAAATTTCATGCAAGGCTGGCATATAAGTGCATTTGCAAGTTAAGTTTAAATCCGTGATCCATGCAATACCTCGCAGTATATTCGTGATTTTTTTGATTGGCATCTAAGTCAAGAAGGTCTGGTTCCCAAAAACTAATAACCTCCACCACTGTAGAACGTTGATCCATCGTAATGTTACCCTTTTCTGCATGCAACAGTTTAATCTTCTGTGGGAACGTATTGTAAATATTCATTGGACTGCAATATACAGATTTACCTGTTTGTTTACTCCAATCATGTGCCCACTGTGGCACTGTGTTATATGGACTATCTTTATCTGAACTCATTACAAATTTTAGGCAATCTGCACGTTTGAGAATTAGCTCAGTCGGTGAAAGATATTTTGTTGCAATGCCATTCTTCTCGGAACATTTAGGACTGCATACCAATGTTACAAACTCTGGAACACTTTGATTAACTGTGCCATTACTTTCAATTTGCATTTCACCGAATAAAGCTCCATCTATTCTATGTTTACCATAATTGAAAAAGTCCATCAGATTTTTTTGCAATAGTGGTTCCCCGCCTGTCACTACTAATACTACTTTCGGGAATGATCCAATGGAGTGTCTGGATTTTGATTCGACCCACTCGGGCACTTCTAAATCACGGTCCAACCAATATTTTCTAATTGTATTTGTAGCCTTAATAGCAACTTCCTCGAATGTCATCCAGTCGCCGTCATCGAAAAAAGTATCACAATTATGAACTACACAATTATTAGTAAGATATGTATGATTGTCTTCTACTTCTAAATTATAAACTTCTCTGTCAGCAGATTTAGTTCCATATAGTCTCGCCCAACCTCTCCCATCTTTAACAAATTCTACAGACTTCACAACTCTGCCATTATTAATAAATGCAGCTACTTTTTCTCTAATTTTATATTGTTCGTCCATTCTTAATTCTGCCTGGATAAGAGGGAGGAATAATGTATCATATCCCTCTTTTGCAAAAATGGCCTTGCGTTTTTCCATCCATTCTTTACCTCTTGGTGATTTTTTAACCCATAAAGCATCATCGGCCCAAACTTCTATAACTTTCTTTTGACCATTTACGAGAAAATCTGGAACTTTATACGAAATAACTAAATCTCCATTTCCAACGAAAGTGATCGGTAAATCTTTACAAATATTTTCTATTTTTATTTCTAATCCAGATTTTATCTGTGATACTCTTGTTAAGAATCCTTTAAGAGCGGTTGCAGGATTAAACATAGGATTGTGCTCCTTCATTCTTGATATGTTTGCAGTCCTAAAATCATCATCTTTCCAAAGATTGGACAACCGCGTTGCTGCTTTATCTTTTTCTCCATCACTCATTGTTCCTCTGTTACTCTCAATAAACATTGGATTAAAATGTGTTTTATGTTCTTTATTTCCCCAATGGACTAACTTATCGCCTGGTAATAAATTTTCTGCATTTACCCATCCACGATTCGATGTTAAAAATGGATGTTCTGGTGTACACCATACAGGTGAGCTATTAGTAGAAACCTTTACAATATTTTCTGCAATGGATTTATATGTCTTTGTTACATTTTTAGGCTCGAATTTATCACCAGACCAAGACATAACTGAATCACCGATTCGAACTTGGTCTATACGTTTTTTAGTGCTGTCCCCCATTGTTATAAGTGTCGATGGTACAAAACAAAATGAACATGCGAGATTACATTTAGTTAAACGGATGAAGAGTGCAGGCATTCCGGCGTACGGCCCTTCGCCCTGCAAAGTGAAGAACATACTTGTTACAAAGAGACTGTCCGCAGGTGCCTCTTTGAAATATTTTTGACCGATAATTTTATTAGTTCCAAACAATTTAATTCTCCATTTGTGCCAAACATAGATAAATATCTATGTATAAAGCATTTTTTAATAATATAACACATAACAAACACTAAGCAACAATTGTCGTAAGTATTCTCATAATTTTTACACATACCTTAAACACAAAAAACGAACTCACTGTGGGTTATTATAGTTAGCGTCCCGAACATTTTGTAATTCCTTTATTTCTTTTTTTAATAATTTGAGTGCTGCATCTTTCCGCCTTCTGGCGTATTCCAGTGACGGGGCAAATGAAAAATACTCGACATCGGGATCGCATTCTTTTAAAGATTCTGCTATCTGCTTTAGTTCTTGTATTGATAATGTCACATCGACCCTTGTAATTTATCCATTATTTTAGCTGATTCATACATATAAGTCAAGTCGTCAACAGTTACAGATCCCTTCCTTTGTGCTATTTGTATGATTTCTTCGAATATTGTATTTCTGATTTTTGTCTTTACACCATTCGTAATTCCACTCTTTATTTCAGCTGACATTGTCAATGTCTTGCTAAACATTTCTGCAGCTTCATCTATTTTAGTAGGATCTTCCCAGGTAACAGAACCATCTAATTCTAATGTCACGCAAGGCTTTTCATCTCTGTCATATATTGTTATGATATTTGTCGGAGGCGGCGCGCTAACCCAATGTGCTGGTCCGCCAGAATTTGACGACCAGGCGCCATTAGCTGCCGTAACTGCACTCGATATGCCAATTGTACCAGACGTTACGTCTGGTAATGTCACTGTGCTTTGTGCAGGCATCGGCCCGATTGTTGCCCATTTAGGATTATTTATTGCCATTTTTATCTCCTAATACAAGTTTTTCAACTAGTTTATATTCTTTGTAAGCTTCAGATAATGCGGGGTATTCTAGTAATGCAGCCTGTTGCATTTCTAACACCTTTACCTTTTCCTCTAGTTCCCGTACGTGTTCGTGTAAATCCATTACAGGAATTTGCATACTCAGACCATTAAACTGTTCGATCCAATTCTGTGTAGAATTGTTAAACAACCCTTTGTTATATTTCATACTTAATCCTAAAAACTAATGCATCATCCGGGTCTTCGAATGCAAAATATGCATCAGTTATTACTAACTCGCCGCCAAGTTTTACTTCGACTGCACCATTACTATTATTATCTACCCACTCGAGCATTTTATGGTATTCGAGTGTATGTTTGTGTTTAATGATGATTTTATATTTCTTATCAAACTCAGGTGGGCGTGTAGGTAAGGGTAGCTCCATTTTCTCCGTCTTCGACTGAAATGATGCGCCCATCACACTTTTTAGATATGTAATCAATTGGTAAATACACGATGATGGGGAGATAATGTTAAATTCTGATTGTAAATGTCGATTCTGGACAAATGCTGCCCGAACCACTAAATTACAGAAGCATAATAAATGTTCTATTACAATACATAAACTTTATTCAGGTATAAATTCTATTATACCATCTGATTCCCCGTCTTCCGACACAATAACTTCATAGTATCTATTCGAACCATATTTTGGAATTAGGTGATTTTGTAAAATATCCATAGATATCATTTCGCAACTCTTATGATTCATTTTGCCGACTTTAATAAAGTCTTGCAATGCCCACTTCACTAGGAAAAATTCTAATTCCCGATCTAAGTGGGTCACTGATATTTTTACACCCACTTTAAAGATGTGCCTATGTTCATTTTCTAAAAATCTGATTTTCTCGTCGATCGATGCTGCACCTGGGTAGAAATGAAAACCTTCAAATTCTGTTCTAACTTTTATAAATGTCTTTGTTATCATTTCTTAACTACCTTCTTCTTAGCTGGCTCTTTAACCTCGACTTTAGTTTGGGTATATGCACTCAATGCGTCTGTTGCTGCAACTTCTGTTTTTTTAGCTTGTTCTGCTTCCTCAATTGGGTCTGGTTTTAGTTTGGATTTTGATTCCGTATCGATCCCTATTGCCTGTGGATTCAATTCTGCATCTTCAAAGTGTTTTACAATTTCCGGTATTCCTTCTTCCTTAACATCTGCAGAAATTACTAATGGTTCCCTGATTTCTTCAACCACCTTTTTCGCGGCAGCTAAGTTGACTGGTGGCTTGTTGACCTCGGCATAGGATGTAGTTGTATCGATAACTACATCGTCGCCATACTCACTCCATGCTGTGAATCGGTTACTATCTGTAACTTCGGTGTGGTTCATGCACCACACGCCTGGATTAGTTTCTCCGAAATTCGAGTCATCAATTTTAACAGTTAAGTTAATGCTAGATGTGCTTACGCATGGAATAGCAACGCTAAGTACTGGTACAAAGTTTCTAGATTGCCAAATAGCTGGACTCAGAATTTGCAATACGTATACGTGTTTGTGCGCAGGGTAATCCAGTGATACCATAAATCCCATGTCTAGCAATGCATGAATTTGGGCAGCCCAGTCCGATGCAAGTGTGTCGCCAACAACATACACACCACCTTTCATTTCTACAGAATCGAATGAACGATTTGCACTGAGGAAAATATGTGGCGTCTTATGTTCTCTCGCTAATGTTTCAATTTCAGCAATGTCCTGCAACCCCACTACAAACAATGTCTTCTTACAAAATGCTGGGGTTTGCTCAATTTCCGGACCTACGAAAAACTTTACGCTCTCGTGTCCCTTTCTTACGAATGTATCCATACTATTTCCTTAATAATTTGTTAATTAGCTCTGTGGCTGTAAAATATTTCTCTAATAAATGATCTGCTAAATTGTCAACCGACGCCCTTATTTCTTCATAATTTTTCATCAGATATTCAATCTTGTACATAATATCTTCTTTATTTTCTAAGTAATTCTCGAATGATTCTGTCCATTCTGTTGGGTAGAGAAAAATCGGTTCATACATTTCGAAATAGCTTAACCTGAAGGGTAATAACGGTATCGCACCCATTAATGCACCTTCGAATGGACTAATACCTAAAGTTTCTTGTAAGTTAGCAGACCATACTACTTTAGACTTAGCAAGTAATTTATGATATTCTTGTTTAGATAATTTATCATCTTGGCACACAACAAATTTATATTGTGGCATAGACGTTGCTAGGTCTCTGAATATTTCTGGTTGCTTTTCTGGTGCAATCCTGTGTGGAAATATAATGATATCTTCTTTCTGTAAAATATCATACTTAGATAAAGTATCCGGGAGATAATCCATCGGCCAACCAGTCAGACTAATTTTCCCAGTCGATGCATGTTTAAAGTAATTTTCGTGACCTACTATAGATTTAACAAATAAATCTACATGGTACTGTGTTGCAAACCAATTGTGATCAATTGCATGGAATAATGCACGTTCAGTGGAATAAGTCCAATTTTTGTCCTTTATTAGCCTGCCTAAAAAGTCCTGGCTGTCATATGACCCGGCATGAACAAATGCATGTAACTCCCAGTCCATAGACATAAGATCATTTACATATTTTATTTCTAATATAGTGGGATTCCAAAAGTCGGTAAATAATATTCTATCACCCTTTAATATTATTCCATCTTTAACTAAGTTAAAGAATTTATTTGCCTGTTCGTTCTTCCATTGATTCGTAGATAGGAAATCCAGAAATGCACCGTGCGTCGGCGTTCCACTATTTGTATCGCCATCTATTTGTATTATATTAAATTCATCCCCCGCCGCGTCCTTTAATAATTTTGGAAGATATGTATGCCATTCACACGTATATCTCGATTCTAACGGCTCCAATGAAAAGATAATTATATTTCGCAAACTAGGTACCTCCGTCCCATAATGTATAAATATTATTTATAAAACTGCATACTAAACATGACAAATACTGAAATTAAAAATATTATCAAATCATATCCAGGAAAAATAACTGATTTAAACACTATTATAAAAAATTATATTATTAATTTAGATTTAGAATATCCAGAAAAATGGTCATTATTCCAACAAGCGTATCATGCAATTTACTTAGATTCTTATTATACTATACTGTGCCCCGTTTGTAAAGAAAAGCCGTTAAAATTTTTAGGACTACGATACGGATATAGCAAGAATTGTTCTGGTACATGCAGGAATAATAATCCGGATTATAAATCCAAAACAATAGAAACAAGTAAATTACGATACGGAACTGACTTTGCATCACAATCACAGGATTTTCGAAGTTCGGTAGAACTCACATGTATTACTAAGTTTGGTGTTTCTCATCCGATGAAATCTGATAAAATTAAAATAAAATTAGAAAATTCAATAATGAAAAAATATGGTGTAAAAAATGTATCTAAAGACCACAGCGTAATCTCCAAGATTAGAATGAGCAGAGAATTAACGGGAGATTGGATTTCTCGAAATAAAATTGCTGATTTAGAAAATTATAGACGCGATGTTAAGTCTATAACTACGACAAACTATCACACTCATTTTTATAAAATAAATCCACACAATTTGCAAAGAGCACGGTATAAATACAGCCTAGATCATATTTATTCCGTTGACGCTGGTTTTAAAAATAATGTTCCTGCTAAGATTATAGGCCATTGGACAAATCTTAGAATGTTATGGCATATAGATAATTCTAAAAAGAATGTAAAATGTGATAAAACTTTAAAAGAATTATACGAGGATTATAACTCTGTATAAATTCTCATTTTCGCCATTCTATATATCCTCTGGAATATCCATCTGGTTTTGCTAGTCCGTCTCTGAATGCTGTTAGCACTTCTGTTTCTCTGTCATAAGGCTTAGTCCATAACTTGTCAACATTTAAATACCCATCCGATATTAACTGTACCGAAGTCTTCATAGAATCATGAAAACTTGCATTCCTCGGACTGGGGAAAACCATATTAACAGCCTTCCACAGGAATTGTCCGAATGACAACTTTGCCTCGGGATATTTTTCTGCTGCTAAAACTATTATAGCACGTTCAGCGTAGATGTTCAATGATAGATACTCAGGTTTATCTGATAAATCAACTATGTACTTAAATTGCCTATTACGTAATCCTGTTATGTCTGTCAACTCCACACATTTCTCTTTTAGCCAGAATTCCTTATTAGCATTTCCGACAACAACATATTTGCTGACTTCAGGATTAATCATCCTTAGCATTCTATAAACAACAGTAGACAAGAATCCTGTTCCCAAAATTAGGACTGTGCCGGACTCTGGTATGAAAAGTGATTTAGATATATTGACTCCACATGCAACGGGTTCTATAATGTATTTAGGATTTATCTCCGGTACTTTAACAAAGGTTTTATCTTTTGCATTATAAAAATCAGAGAATGCTGGCTCACCTCTAGTAGCAACAATATCGCCCTCCTTTACACCCTTAATATTTTTGCCAGCTTTGGATACTACGCCCAGCCCTTCGTGTCCCTGAATATTTCTCGGTAATAACTGGAACTGACCTGCAAACATATCTACGTCAGATCGGCATACGCCTGTCAACACAGCCTTTACTTCGATTTCATCGTCGGTGATTTCAGGCTTGTCCCACTCGCCTTCTACAATATCGTGCTTGCCGTTTGTATAAAACATTCGTGTAATCATTCGAATCCTTCCAAGAAGTTGTGAATCTCTGTATCTATAAATCTCGAGTCAGACTGGCATTGAAGCATTTTCCCATATGCATTAGCCGGACATAATCCGAAGTTCCACTCGTATGTCATGCCATCTTTGAAAAACAGAGTAACCGATTGTTTATCATATCCTTCTTTCCATGATGCAGACATCTTTAGTGAGATTCTTCCAATTCTTGCATGTGCAGTTGCTACGTCGTTCACATCGTATATACCGTTAGGATCGACTTTCCCATATGATGTGGTTTGGATATTCTTTAAATCCCAGCGTCTATATGCGTGTTGGCTGAATTCTGACCATACCAGTTTGTCCTCTCCAAACATAATCAGTGCAAAGCAATATAAATGTGGCATCAGATCATATTCTACTCCACCGAATGATTTGTCCCGTGTTGTAAACCAACTGCCTGGGTTCGGGATCCTGTTATTACTATACCAGGTAATATCTACGCCCATTAAATCTTTACGCTTGACCATTTCTACTATGTTGCCGTAACTATCTCTGAACAGATTATTTTTTACAAGGTGAAAATTTGTATCTGGAAAGTCATCGCACATTTTACTCCAACTTGCAACAGATGATACTCCGGGCTTCTCAATGAAGATTTCTTTTGTTCCCGTTTCAGCAAGTGTTCTTGCGATGGTTTCATGTGTGAAATTGGGTGTGCATATAACTGCTAAGTCATATGCTTTTTTAATTTTTGGAACTTTCTTCCCTTCTGGTGCAAAAGTATCGTATATGTCTACATCATGCCCGAGACCTTTTAACTCTGGATAATACACACTCGATCCAATTCCTCCGTAACCTGCTAATAATGCTTTCATGCCCCACCCCTTAATACATATGCCATGACATCTGGTCCATCAACTACTACGCATTGATTTGGGTAGACAAGAATGCCATCGGCCATCCATGTACTTCTGACAAGGGGTTTACATCGCATCATCTTTGGATGAATTTTTATAATGGAACATATGTATAAAGAATTCTTCCAGGATACTGCTAATTTAGAAGCATCGGTAATTTCATTCCCCAATAAGTCCTTATGTTGTATTCCTTCCTTAGCCATTAGCTTAGTTCCTCTACTGTTTGCCCATTGAAGATTATTTCTAATTCTGGAATTTCTGTAGGCATCTTACCTTTGAAATCTTTTGCAATAGTGATGTGTGGAATATATTCGTCGTAGTCATGCGTGGCTCCGTATTTCCTCATAAAGAGTTCGTGGAGTCTCACAGCATTAGGGCAATAAATTTCTAGAACAAGAACTTTTGTGTCTGTTCCAAGAATTTTATATTCGGTTGCAATTGCCCTGGATGGTAATGCAAAATCTTCCTTTACAACATCGGGACATTCTTTCTTTGAGTAAATAAGTGTGCAATGATATTCATCCGGATCCTCCAGATTTGGAATATCCAGTCCTGCTAAAAATGCATATAATTCCTCTCTGCTCTCCACCGACGGAATCAACGATGAATATGTGCCGCCTGGATATTGTGACTCGAACAGGTAATCAGCTGACATACTTAATTCTCCGTATTAGTCTTTCTCCCATCCACGGTGAGTTAGCATTTTTGTCTTTTTGCATTCTATTGAATTCGTCCATATCAATTTCTCGACCATCAACGACCATATCGGTTACTACTGCCATCGAAATAATAGGTTCAAAGTAATCTGAGTCCGATCCTGAGTCCATCATTGTTACTTCATCGTAGGCATGGTCGAGGCTTTCGGCCTCGACCGCATACCTGTGGACAAATGTTGTAAGTGTCTCGACCATATATAATTTTTTAGTCATTTTTGTATTCCTGCTAATTTGTTAAGGACCACCTCTTGCTCGGCCCAGCATGCCTCTTGTTCTACTCTAACTTTATAGTATTCGCGAATTGAATTTCTATTTCCCCAAATAAAATCCTCGTACCGTCTTAATCCGTTACATGGACAATCTTCGACAAATTGTTGGCCACCCAATTCTTTGTAATACACAAAATCATCCTCATAATTTATTATGACGCCGTCCGGATCCTTATCGTGTTCTAATAGACATTCTGCCAATGCAATTTCGTAATTATCTGTATCGTTACTATAATCGAATGCCTGAGGTGCATAATGTGTTCTTCCACAGTTGCAGGTAATCGATGTGTTGCCGCCCCCGACAATGGATTTAAGAAACATCCTCGACGGCATCTTTTTATTTACAGAATATTTCTTAGTCATTATATTTCGAATTTTTTTGCATCTTCATAGGACATTCGGAATCCCGATGCATTTTCATGCCCGCCACCACCGTAAGATTCTGCAATTTTTGCAACATTTACGGTGCCTTGCAACGAGCGTAGTCCAAACATACGCCCGTCTGGTGTATCGTAATAATACGCCGAGAATGGTTCATTCCTGGCCAATCTGTTGCACATCTCAGATCCCATAAAGGGCGATACATTTGCAACAGGCACATTGAATCCTGCTATATTCATTCTGCGAACAACTAGAGAGGACAACAATTTGATATCGCGCCTGTCTTTTCTTTCTATAGCTGCGCCGTCCCGAATCTGGGCCTGCACATCTTGAGAGAGCAACATGTCCCAATTCTCGAATGTATATTCATAGCTGAACATATTAGCCTGAAACTCTCTTGTTCCCGGGATTAGGAATTTCCAGCGATCCCGGTCATCTACATGCTTAATTAGTTGTGGTACATCTTTCTCTGGATAGAAATGCTTCCAAGTGAGCATTGCGCCACTTTCCGTATTTTCGTAACTGTATACTTTTAATAAATTAGGCGCAGTAAAATCCTGCATAGCATTTATAGCAGTTTCGTGGTGGTCAATGTGAACTACTTTGTTTGCACTAGTAACAATCTGCTCCATTACGGCTCTTGGATAACTAAAGTCTACAATATATACATCCATGCCCTTAACTTCCGGCGTCGGACTATTAAAGAACCCAGCATGAAACTCGGTATATGCTCCTAATGCCTGTCTTACTACCCACGCAGATGTAAAGCCGTCTGCGCAGTTGCCGTGATATATACATAAATTGTGTATCATCTATTCCCTTTGTGCCTTATGTTATTTTTTGCTTTCCTTCTTCTCTCAGACATTGCATATTTTGGTTCTATATCGTTCATAACAGCATGAGATAAAATCATACCATTTAACATACCATACATATACTCATAACTGCTATCCCGGGGACTACAACAATCCCTTTGGATTTTAAGTAGGCTTTCCAGCTTTATAGAAGCTTCAGTTACTGTCTTCTTCATTGAACAAATTAAACAAATCTACCATTTTTAATTCACTTTTCTCATTACGAGTATCAGCTAGTTCGTCCTGGTCAATCTGTGTCACTTTAATCGAATCCCAGTCAAATAGCGAATTACTAACATTCTTCACAGTAACTTCACTGCCAGTGCCACCAAAACTAATTTTTTCCAAATATGTTCCATATTCCTTAATCATACCACGAGGATCTGGGTTGGCAGGGTCGAATAATTTTTCAACAAAGTCATCGAAGAATAAAATAGAACTAGGCACATACTCACTAACTTCATTTGCGATTGAATTGCCTTTCTGCTTTGACCAATCAGTATATTTAATATCACGTGTGGCATGCTCAACGTCTGCTAATCTATTAATTTCCTGAACAGCATCAATGTGATTGTAAACGTTGTGCGCCATATACAAAGCATACGTAAACGAATCCCAGCTTGTCCTGCCTTCTTTTTTCATCTTATTCTTATCGCCGTGGCCCAATACACACATGTCGCCAGTGACAAGTCTATCCATGATTGGACCTTGCCATGGCATTGCCATCTGTGAACCCTTCAAATTCTTATCATCTATACCACTATCCATCGAGTATGTTAACCTCTTTGAATTGAAGCTATTGTAAGTATACGTTAATCCGTAAGCAGTTGCAACAAACGGACTAGCCGCGTCAAATGATAGAACAATATTTGGATTATCGTGTTTTCTTAATTCACGCATTATAGATGTCAGATAGCATGCCCAGTCCAATCTGCCGATGCCCAGGAAGTGAATCCAGTCCTTGTCCTTCAGTGCGTCAAGCTCACGCAAGTCTAGCAAACGATTCAACACAGACGGCATGTGCTTCATGTTAATACCGGCGAATGCGTAGCCTTCTATCGTCCTGTCTGGGCTGTGACCCATGGCCTCTACACATGCAGGAATACTGTACTTAATAACTTCGTCAAACCACACCTTCGAGTTCTCTGGTGTGCTACCAGATAATACGTTCAAGAACTTGGTTGCACCTGGCTTACGGTTCTTAACAAAATATTCTAAGTTGTGGAGCGTGATGTCAATGGTATCCTCGAACTTTTTCAATCCAGTCTTTTTAGCAAATCTTGTATCTGCTGCGAACGCAGGAACATCGAGTGTCATACTCCAATCTGCTGTATACTCGAGCCAACGCAAAATCTGTTCACGCAATGCATCACCCTCTGGGCCCTTAATTGTTGCCCAATCTAATTTCAACACACCTGTTGCAATCTGGAATCCGCCAGAGTCACCTAAAATCATAGATGTACTTCTGTCACGAGTCTGCACCATTGGATCAGTTGCATTAGCTTTATCTAACTTTAATTGAGCATGCCCAGCACTAAATAATCCATAGGGATAGTAATAATATGCTTTCTCTGGATCCAAAAAGTTTAACCCCTCGTGCCCATTCTCGAACTTGGCCGGCAATGGTCTGCCTGCATATCCGGGAATTGCATCCATCTTGCCTAATTGAATTGTATAGAATCCGCTAATTGCTGGCAGATATACAGCCCAATTCCCTGCCTTCTGTCTTGCCCCTAAATCAACTTGCTTTTTTGTCATTCTTATTTGCTCTCTTGTATGTGCATATTTAGGATTTAAGACTTTCCGGCCGGGAGAATATAGGAGTATTTCCCCAGACCAGAGTCAATATCAATCTTTAATGCACCCATATCTGAGAAATACATTGTTGTAGTCGATGCTGTTTCGCTCAACTTCAAAATGCCAAGGACCTGGCTTAGTGGCCACGACCACTGATGTTTCATTGTACCTGTAACATTGTCTGCGAATGGCACTGTTGTTCTATCTGTCGGACCCGTGCCAACGTGAAAGTTAAGTGTGCCAGCATCCACACTTACGACAAAACGTTTCTCAAATCCACCTAATACACCCTGGAAGTACGAAAGAGCTGCAATACGCTTCTTTTCTGGGGAGATAGTTACATTCCACGTGGCACCCTTGAATGGTGGAACTTTAACTTGATCATTTACCATGCTTTCGCTCATAAAGCGATAGTTAGCACTGTGCCCGCTACCGCTCTTAAACAACAGCTCTGTTGGCACTGTTGCAGTTCCGCGGAGTTCAGTCACTATATCAAGTGACGACTTGTCAGAAGTGAATCCGGGGAAGTCTAAACAACCCTTCAACACTGCAATCCTGGACAACCCGACAGTTGTATCAATGCCTGTGATTGGTTGGTACATACTTCCAAATACTACAACGGTCTTTTCAGCATCAATTGCTTCCAATTTTGCGTCTGTAGCACTTCCTACGATTTTTACAATATCTATAAAACCCAAGCTGCTTGTGTGTTTTACAATGTCTTTAAAGCTGTCCAATAAGTTCATTTGTTTTCCTTTAATATTTGTGTAACGTGACCGTTCTCATCTTATAAGTTTACGCGAAAAGGTAACGAAAGTCAACCGTTCACATCTTACTGAAATCAAATAAAGTCTCGCAATGTCTTTTAAGTGACATAGGTTTCAATTTCTATATAAAATCTGCAAAATGTCAATTATTTGTTAGATTACTTATCACCATTCATGTAAGTGTAGTTAGTATATTGATAAATAAATCATTGAGGATAATATGAACTACGAAAAAATCTATAAAAATCTAATAGAAAAATCAAAAAGTAAAACAAGACTGGAGTATACTGAGAAACATCATATTCTTCCAAAATGTATGGGAGGGACCGACGATGCAACAAATTTAGTAATATTAACCTACGAAGAACATTTTCTTGCCCATCAATTGCTTGTTAAAATGCATCCCGGAAACAAATCACTAATCTATGCATTATCAGCAATGTGCATGAATGCCGGAAGTAAGGGTATGGTTCGTAATAATAAAATGTTTAAATGGATTAAAAGGCAGCTCTCCGATGCAAGGAAAGGAATCCCGAGATCTGACGAAACTAAACAGAAGCTGAGTATCGCAAATCAGGGAAAATCGTTATCAAATGAAACTAGAAAGAAAATAAGTGATAGTGCAATTGGAAGAAAATTAACTGATGAACATAGACTTAATATATGTAAAGGTCAAACTGGTAAAATTGTTACCGATATGACTAGAAAAAGCATCAGCGATTCTTTAATTGGAAAAAATAAAGGAAAAACCTATGAAGAAATGTATGGGCCGGAAAAAGCATCGGAATTAAAGCAACTTCGTAGTGATTCTTTAAAAGGAAAACCTAAATCCGAAGAACATAAGAGAAAATTAAGTGAAGCTAACAAGGGCAATAAACCATCAGAGGAAACAAAGCAAAAAATTCGGGAAGCACATAAAGGAAAAATCACTTCGGAGGAAACCAAACAAAAGATTAAGGACACAAAGTTAGCCAAAAAGTCTGCTGAACATCTCGTGCTCCTTACTGGCGGCCTTAAGGTCCCACTTGAGAACACCTAGTAGATTTTCGATTTTTTTATCCACAATACCAGCCATCATCATCTCAGTATCAAATGGCAGGGATGTAAACCAATCCGGCAGGTGAACTTCATCCACCGGCATTGCAATACTTGTTAGCACATTCTCGGATGTCTCCTTCAACTTACACACAATGATTTTCTGTCCGTCGATAATCGGCATAGCATGATGATCTCTGTGAATTTCTCTTAGTTGATTCCATGCCAAACTTGCTGTAACGTGCCCGGGCACATGAAGATTACCAACTTCAATGCCTTTCATCTTCTTGAATCCAGCATCCTCTATCTTGTCTCGATAATGGGTTAGTTTATTAACAGCCTTAGGAGTGCCTTGTGCCCATGGTTTCATGTCTTCAAACTTTTCTTTGAATACACGAATCTTCTCGATAACTATATTCTCACCTTTATCGGTCAACGTGTCTAACAAGATCTCTGATAAGAATTCCTGGATAAACTTGGGAGTGTCTGCCCTTTTTAAGTCCAGCCCCATAGCTTTCACTTTACCTGGCTTCGTAGCCGAGTCCAATCTAATCCCGTCCTCGTCATACATTAAACATGCATAACGCTTCTTAGACATCCATATCCCAGACACAGATACAGTTTCTCGCGAGCTTGCAATTACACCAGTTGATCTCTTAATAGGTACATTCATCTTCTCTAACAGGAATCCTGGGAATGTAGCAGACACAGCTGATGCCAGTGAATTATATGTATCGATGATACTTTCTTTTGTCCACACGACTTCGCCACGTTCAATCTCATCTCGCAGGATCGGATATGCAGAGAAATAACACGAATCAGTATCTCCGTAAACAATCGACTTTCCATAGTGGTCATATTCGCCAGTCATCATTTCATTAGTCTTAGCTGCCATGTGCTTAGTAATCGTCCTGCCTGACAGGGTTGTCGATTGACCTAATCTCTGATCGAAGAACCTGCTGCCAGGATTCAACAACGCACCATAAGCACTGTTCAGGTTAATTTTCTTAACCAACTGCCTCTTGTCCCAGAATCCAACAATGCGTTTTAGGTCCTTCTGGTCTCTGTGTATCGCTTTACCATCCTTAACTGTTAAGTTATGCTGGTTCATGTACTGAACTACACGCTTCTTGTGTCCTTCTTCTACTAATTCCTTTAGTTTTTTCGGCTTATACGACTCAGCATTTGCATAGGAATTGGCCTTTAGTTCTGCATCGCTAATATCGCTTAAATCAAACAAATCTGCTGGAACTGCTGTACCCACAATCTTAGCATTATCTTCCAAGTCTTGGTAGTTCGTCATAATGCCTTGCAGCACTTTACGCTCATTGTACCAGCGTGTTAACAGCGACGGGATTACCCCGTCTACGTCTGTTTTAAAAATAGTACCATTTGCACTAATGCACCAAGGCTGACCACTCTCGAATATTAAGTCACTAAGTTCTCGACCAGTAACTTCGAACTCCGATCCATCCTCCATATCAAGTATTAGCTTCGTGCCTATGTCCTTGTTATAGAAGTCGTCCATTTCTAACACATTGAATTTATCATTCCACCAGTTAGCAAAAGTGTATTTGGCGCCATTTGCTTCCCACGATTCTATAGCTTCATTTGTCCGTGTCAACCTAATTTGCCCAATGATAGTCTCTGGACTCATATTCAGTGTACGGATAACAGATGGATAGAGTGATTTCATGTCAGTTGAAGCAATCCAACGATGAAATCCTTTCTTAGGTGTTGCAACCCAGCCGCCGGCTGCTCGGGTAGCTAAGTCATCCTTAGCTGAATGCTTTTTATCGGGACATACCATTCCACGTCCATGTGCTTCTACTAAGATGTTTTGATCGGTTACAGCTACTGCACCCATTGTTGTTTGAATTAATACACAACTAGAATGAGCAATTGAATTTGCCAAGTCAATGAATTGCAGTTTCTTATCAAGTTTGTCTAGTAGTCGGGTATCCTGAATGTTGTACTCTAAAAATTTCTTAAAGTCGTCATTGTAAAGTTCGTCAAGTGTCCCATCATATTGCAGTTTGGAATCTCCTAACTCGATTTCAGCAATTGCATTAAGTGCATAGCTGTGGCGTTCTTCGTAGTTATATTTCTTATAGATTTGCATGTAATCTACGTGGACTCGGCCAATCAAATCGTATGTCGGCTGCGTTTTGCCGCCACGTTCGAATTCCCGTACCTTCGGCTGTTGTTCCCATAAACAAAGTCTTCTTGTCTCTTGTTTACCAAGGACTTTCTTAATCCTGTTAACAACATATGGGATATCGTATGCTTCGCTGTTCCATCCACTCAACACATCAGCATCCTCTATAACATCCATGAACGCATTTAGCATTTCTCCCTCTGTGCCAAATAGCACCACATTGCCGACCTCGTCAGCAATAACCTGTGCTTCATCCCATGTAAGAGTTTCCGGCGGTATTGCGAGACATATTATTTCGTCTATCCATTGTAAGTGTATAGATATGGATGTAATATAGTTGTCTGCGTCACCGGCCTGAGACCATCCTGTCTTTTTATCGAAGCTTGTTTCAATGTCGAAGAATGCTATGTTAAGAGCAGGTGCTTCGGCGTGGAGATAATTGTGTTCCAGACATCTGAAGATAGGATCGATGTCCGATTCCCAGCGTTTGACATTATGTGATAATGTCTTAACTAATTTCGTCTTCTCAGCAAAGGATCGTGGTTGTACTTTCTTAACCACATCGCCATAGATAGATTTGTGCGACCCGCGAGGATCATTCATGAAGAAATGGTAATCAGGTGGATACTCTTTGTATACCCTCTTACCATTAATTCTTTCTACTATCCTGATTACTTCTGCGTCACCGCCTCTGCGGTAAAATGCGTCTATATAAATTTTCTATCCCCTTAAATAATTCAACCTAACCCACCAGCTTTGAATAGTTCTTCTAATTCTTCGAAGTCTTCGCGATGATCGTTCATCTTACCTTTCTGAACAAGCCGAATTAGTTTGGTTAGTTGGCCCGGTTTAACTTCCAACTCTTCTGCAATTGCTTTAACAGTTTCGCTAAGACCTTGTTTCAGGTCCTCGCATTCTTGCAATACAGCAACTCCGTCATTTACAAGACCTTTTAGTCGTGCGACATTTTCTGGTGATAATTTCATAACTCTCCTGTGCTTTAGATACTTACTTAGCTATGTTGTTATTATAGCAGTTCGATTTGCGAAAGTCAATTAGCCTGGAGTGTTATATGCCTCGCTCACATCCGACTAATTCATATCGTGCAGAAGCTTTATTAAATATCACTGACCCTTGTTTGGCCAGAGCAAATGCAATACTCTCGGATTCGGCGCGCAGTTTATTATGTTCTCCTTCATTTTATCCAGTTGAAGGAAAATACAACTTTTATTAGGCTTTTAGACCCGGAACGACTCACCACAACCGCATTTGTCGCGTTCATTGGGGTTGTTGAAGCGAAATCCTTCGTTCAATCCCTCGCGGATGTAGTCCAGTTGCGTACCGTCGATATAGACCATGCTTTTCGGATCTACCAGTACCTTGACGCCGTGCTCTTCGAACACGACATCCTCGCCTAACATTTCGTCGACGTATTCGAGTGTGTAGGCCAGACCGGAACAGCCGGTCGTCTTGACACCCAGACGCACGCCCAGGCCCTTGCCACGTTTGGTGAGGTAACGGTTGACATGCCGTGCTGCGGCTTCTGAGAGCGTCAACGTCGTCATTTTAATGTTTCCATAAATTCGGCTAAGTCGCTTTCCCAAACCACTGTTAGTGTGTAACCCAGAGATTCCAGGTACGTGCCGGCTCTTCTGAGTTCTTTATTACAAATTTCATTATATATTACTCCCTGTTATTATTTATCAAATAAACTTTAACAGGGGTAATGTAGTGGCTTTACACCCTATACCAGGAGCTGATTACAAATTATTTTTGTTTTTGTAATCAGCGATAGCAGCCTTTAGGCTATCTTCTGCTAGTATAGAGCAATGGATTTTACTGGCGGGAGAGCCAACTCCTCTGCAATTTCACTATTTTTAATTTTGCTGGCTTTATCAAGGGTTAGCCCCTTGACCATCTCGGTGACTAGGCTGCTTGCTGCAAGAGCGCTGCCACATCCGTATGTTTTAAAACGAGCTTCAGTGATGATCTGTGTAATAGGATCGACTTTGATACTGAGTTGTAAAACATCCCCGCAAGCCGGGGCTCCCACAAGTCCCACTCCTACGTCGGGGTCATCTTTGGCAAATCTGCCAACGTTGCGTGGATTCTCAAAGTGATCCAAAACTTTATCTGAATATGCCATATATACCTCTGTTAATACTTACCTAGTCGTCAGACTGTTCCGGTACGACCACCCAACCTAGTTTCAATAAATCTTCGCGTATCTCATCGGTGACAACAGCTTCATTCACATACTGTCGTGAAATTCCGCTAGCCGGATCGACGCTGGCAACCAATTCGTCATCTTCACGAATACCGGAGCAATACCAGTCAATATAGTCGCCTTCTTCACGCATGTCTGCAACTATGCCACCAGCACCTCGCCAAGAACAGGACCACCGTTGATCCTTAAGTATGGGCCAAACTTCATTTTTAGTAAATTCTCTGTTGCACATGGCGGCATATAGATTCTGTGCATAGCTAGTCTGTGCTTTCACTTTTTCCACAATCCACTCGGTTGATCGTAGATCATGCTCCATATTATCAATCTTCCATTCAGCAGATGCTTCTCGAACCATCGCATCTGCATCCATTTTAGTATACATTTCGAGCATAGCAACCGTAACAGTATCTGTAATAGTTCCTGTCTTCTCTAATATATGCTTTATAGCAGAATCCCGTTGAAATGTGTTACGTTCTGGACTCTTAGATATTTTTGTCATTTTAATCTTTCAGTAATTTTACATATTTGATCGCGTCGGCATAATCGGACTCATCCATTAGATAGTCAAACTTACCTGCTAATACACCAGACAAAGTCTTTGGGTTGTCCAGGATATATCTAGCTCTAGCATGCCACGGTAGATGCACTGCAATGAATTGTGATGGCAGCACTTCGTCCTGGATAACAAACGGTGCATCCCAGTTTTTCTCAGGCACCTGAAATTCGATTGTGGGTATTTTCGTTGCGGAGCCGTAAAAGGGCTCCTCACCAGCCCATATAGCGCGCGGGCCTTCGATGCCCCTGGCTCTGGATAGTTGGATGCCTTCTCTTGCAACTTGATCAATCATGTCTCTGCTTGTTTGATGGTAAAGACGGACGTGACCTGGCTTTATTGGAGATGTGCCAGGCAGCGGTGGCAGGTCAGAGACAATTCCTCGCGTGATAACTTCATTTATCTTCATTATCTTCTTCCGAATGCATTACCAGATATTGGGTCATTAGTCCCTCTATACATTCTCGGATCATATCCATGTATTGGTGATAGCAACCCTATCTGTTGCTTGTAATCCGGTTCATCACCTGTGAATCTGTACATTTGATCTGGCATAACTCTCTTAAACCATTCGACAATAAGTGGCCTGACATCCATGTCTGGATTCGAATCCTCTAATGACAATAGTTGGTCATTAAATTCATCGTCCTCTATAATCTCCTGAATGTAGATAGGAGCAATGGCAGCAGGAATAGGCTTCATCATTAGTTCTTTAACTAAGTCGAAATCTTTGTGGGAAATTGGCAATTTATGTACTGCTTCTGAAATTTGTTTATTCTTGACTGGTTTAGTTATCAGAAATGTCCCGGACTGTTCATCTGCATCCCACTTCGGCAATAATCTGGAAATCATATGTCTGTACAATTTTTTTCTACTGGGCTCATTTGCTGAAAAAGATAATCCAGTAACATTAGGATAATGGTGTAGAAAATTCTTCATAATATCAACCACGGTGGAAAATACTGTAGACGAATTTCCTGTTCCTGTTACTCCGAAAACACCATATGGTGCACCTCGACGATTGGTATAACTTTCTGGCTTTACACGAAATTCCATTTCCCAAAAAGTCGGATCATTAGAATGTGCATGACCGGAAAACTGATATTCTATTTTGTCGATTCGGAATTTTGCAATAACTTCATTATCTGAAGTGTATTCCCATTCCCACTGGTTGCCACCTTGAAACAATTCTGTTAAGGATTTTGTGGGCCTATATCCGTATCTAACTGCACCGTACTCTAAGTCTTTCTTGTCGGCAGCGTGTGATGCTCGCCTCATATTAGAGTATGGCCCAGCTACCTTGTACCCTGTGCGTTTATCATATACTTCGTATTTCTCTGAAACTTCTTCTGCAACTGCATGAAATCTTGGAAGTTTACCCTTTAGTTCAAGGTAGTCATCGCGGAGTCTTGATTTTAGAAATTCTCTACCAGCAGCGCTCGTAGCCGGGCTCATGATTTTATCTACGTAAGAATCCATACGTTGTTGCAAGAGACCTATTTTACGGGCATCGCCTGGTGGCAGACTTCTGTCACTTGTGCCTTTCGGCAATAATATTTCTAAAATTTTCATATATGTATTTATCGGAAAAATGATAATACATAAATGAATTAAGGGGACAAGCCCCTTAATGTCACTCAATATTAGATATTGAATTCTTTAGCTACGCTTGCTGGGATAAGATCCAAGTTATATTCTTTGGAAATCTTGGCAAGAGCCGGGAGCATGAATACTCCGCCTGGTAATGCCATAAGAGTTGCGAATCTGGCTGTTACGCCTAATTCTGCTGCTGCTTTATTAGCTGCTGCTATTTCATTCGCAGTTGCATCGCCAGAAGATGCCTTTTTATATGTATCCCACATATCGGTGCTTTTCTTTGTTTCTGCAAGTATAACTGTCTTTGATTTCTCAAATGCTGCTTTAAATTCTTCTTGTGTTTTTGGAAACATTGAAAAATATTCAGTTACCGATTTTGTAAAGTCTTGTTGTTGTGTTTTTGCCATTTTAATTTTCTCCGTTAGTGCCATAATTGGCCACATGTTAAAACTGCCTCCCAATGAGCACAGTTTGCATCACAATGTATTTATCTGACGCATGCTGCATTGCAACATATTTAGACAATTATTGCAAGGCAGATTTTAGTGGCTCCACTTTAAACTTTACGAATATTCCTGTACACGAGATTTTTGATTTCTTTACTCAGAGTAGACGGCATGCTTTCCATGAATTTATCTTTCGAACCCGTAGTTGCATATAAACGAGTTTTGGATGAAGATACACCACTTACATCTGATTCATGTAATGTTCTTCTGCCAGATGAAATAATACTTAGTTTAGAACCCCACTGTTTAGCATACGGAGTCATTCTTTCTCTGAAGTTTGCTATTCTATCGGATCCAACGACAAAATAAATGTCGTCGTATTTTTCACATAATAACTCTAGTGCCTGGAATGGTGTTTTTATTGATATTTCAGAGGACATATTTACACCCTTGAATGCAGCTTCGCACACACGCCGTTTAAAATTCCATTCTAGTGGATCCGTGCCAGCTTTTTGTATCTGCGATAGATATATCATGTGGTCAGCAGATTTAATTTTTGCAATTTCCAAAACTTTAGAGACAAGTTTCTCGTGTCCCTTTGTCGGGGGATTCATTCTTCCAAAGGAAAAGACTATGCTGCTCATTGCTATATTATAGCAACTTCTCAATAATAGTCAAATTAGTCTTTTGACGATTTTTGAGGCTCGTCTTTATTTAAAGCTCGGGCCTGGGTCATCCGTGCATCATCTTTATTATCGAGTAATTTATTCACAGTCTGGTAACCTGTACCATAAGCAAGATACAGTGCAAACATTTCTACAGACATGGATCCCATAAATGCAATTTTCCACATAAACACTGTGGCCCCGAATGCAACTAGCATAGCAATAATCCTGGAGTGTGAGTATTTTCCCGTGGCATTGTCTCTACATGCTTCTTTTATTATTGTAGAAAACGATACACCCATCCTTGCAATTGATTTAAACATTCTGTGTCCTCGGTTAAGTATATTTATTTAAAATTAGGATATTTTTAAGTGGGCATATTTTAGTCGTGGAAAAGCCCCACGGATGGGGCTTTTATTAATCAAATGCTATTAAGCGATCTGGTATGTTACGATAACGCTGACCGAACGCAATACGTTACCAGTTGCAATATCATCCAATTGAGCCAACGATGTTGTTGTGTTTGCATATAGCAAATCACCAACTGCATATGAAGCTAATCCAGTACCGCCGTTGGCCAGAAGAATACCTGTTACCATTGTTGTTAGATTAACACCGCCAGCTGCAATTGCAGTACCAGTTGATGTTACTGGGCAAGTTAGGTCGGCGTTAGTTGTTACTGTACTTGCATTGCCAGTTGTCGAACCAGATGAACCAGCAATTGCTGCGTGACAGTTAATACAGCTAATGTACCGACACTTGTCAAACTAGATGCTGTTACGCCTTCTACCATTAAGATTCTTGCTGGTGTGCTCATAATATTGCTATAACTCCATAATTTTCTATTAAGCCGTCAATTTCAAGTTCACCAGTCACTATATATTGGTGTCTCGTAGAAACAACAAATGTTTCTGCAGTGGATACTAAATCTATAACTGTTGTATCAACGTGCTGTGTTGTGATTAGTGTGACCAACCCCTTAGCATTAACTGTGATTGTCGGGACAAGGTGGTCATCGCCATATACGCCGGGCGACAAATTTACTGTTGCTAACGTTGTCGGAATTGTGCCCGACCCTGTGCCTGCAACATCGCCGGTTAAGGTTGTTACACCACTTGATGTCGGTATCCAAGACAACGTGGTTCCGTCAGTTGTTAAAAGCTTACCTGCATTAGCAGTCTGCGATGGCATCAATGCATTTATTGCAGTGCCGGCAGTTGTTTGCCCAGTTCCGCCTTTTGCAATAGAAACTG
>Ga0209702_10000535_pt1 | contig 80043 bp, 52 predicted proteins | sample FRY01_FD_187210 | JGI IMG/M metagenome (GOLD analysis project Ga0209702, IMG submission 187210) | Freshwater microbial communities from Lake Fryxell liftoff mats and glacier meltwater in Antarctica - FRY-01 (SPAdes) (version 2) | ecosystem: Environmental > Aquatic > Freshwater > Ice > Glacier...
TCTACGTGGCCACCGCTACCGGAAAGATTTACCGCTGGAGTGGGACCATTTACATCGGAATTGACCCATCGCCAGGCAGCAGTGATGCCGTGGCTGAGGGTTCTACTAATCGCTACTACACCGCGGAACGGGCCGCCGCCGATGCCCCCGTGCAGTCCGTCGCCGGACGCAGTGGGATAGTGACCTTGGCCAAGGCCGATGTCGGCCTCGGCAGTGTCGATAATACCACGGATGCGGACAAGCCGGTCTCGACCGTGCAGCAAACGGCCTTGGATCTGAAAGCCTCGCTGACGGCCTTGAACCTGAAAGCTCCGCTCGCTTCGCCAACCTTTACCGGCACGGTTAATGGGATCACCGCCGGCATGGTCGGTCTTGGCAGTGTCGAAAATACCGCGGATCTCTCCAAGCCGATCTCGGACCTCACCCAGACCGCGCTGGACGCAAAACAAGCCGCAGGGAGTTATGCGACCTTGGTCGATGGCACGGTGCCAGCAATCCAACTGCCATCGTATGTCGACGATGTGGTGGAATTCGCGGAGGTCGTTAATTTTCCGGCTCCCGGGGAAGTCGGCAAGATCTACGTGGCCACCGCTACCGGAAAGATTTACCGCTGGAGTGGGACCACTTACATCGGAATTGACCCATCGCCAGGCAGCAGTGATGCCGTGGCTGAGGGTTCTACTAATCGCTACTACACCGCGGAGCGGGCCGCCGCCGATGCCCCCGTGCAGTCCGTCGCCGGGCGCAGTGGGATAGTGACCTTGGCCAAGGCCGATGTCGGCCTCGGCAGTGTCGATAATACCACGGATGCGGACAAGCCGGTCTCGACCGTGCAGCAAACGGCCTTGGATCTGAAAGCCCCGCTGACGGCCTTGAACCTGAAAGCCCCACTCGCTTCGCCAGCCTTTACCGGCACGGTCAGCGGGATCACGGCAGAGATGGTTGGTCTTGGAAATGTTAGCAACACTGCGGACCTCTCCAAACCAGTCTCGACCGCACAACAAACGGCCTTGAACCTGAAAGCGAACCTCGCTTCGCCAACCTTCACCGGCACTGTCAGTGGCATCACCAAAAGCATGATCGGTCTTGGCAGTCTCGAAAATACCGCGGATCTCTCCAAACCGATCTCGGATCTCACCCAGACCGCGCTGGACGGAAAACAAGCAGCAGGGACATATGCGACCCTAGTGGATGGGATGGTTCCGGTAAGCCAATTACCACTTACTTTGGATAAGATCACTGCTGCACCAGTGCTTCCTGTAGTCGCCTGGGGGAGAAACAATTCCGGCCAGACGACCGTTCCCAGTTTGGTCAATGTCGCCGGAGTGGCGGCGAGGGAGGGCCACAGCCTTGTTCTTCTGGATAATGGGACCGTGGTGACATGGGGCAATGGCACCGCAGTTCCGGCCAACTTAGAATCGGTCGCCGCGATCGCTGCAGGCAGCTCACATGATCTCGCAGTCAAGAGTGACGGCACGGTCGTGGCCTGGGGGAATAACACCTACGGTCAAACGGCCGTTCCTTCCGGTATCACCACGGCCACCCAAGCGGCGGCGGGTGAGAAGCACAGTCTCATCCTCCGGTCCACCGGCGCGGTCACGGCATGGGGGGACAACAGTTTCGGCCAAACCACCGTTCCTGATGCGGCCTCCACTAATGTCACCGCAATCGCGGCGGGTTATGACCACTCACTGGCCTTGAAAGCGGATGGAACCGTGGTCGCCTGGGGCCGCAGTGACGCGGACCAGACCAGTGTTCCGGCTGGCTTGAGTAACGTCATCGCGATTGCCGCAGGGGCCTATCACAGCCTCGCGGTTATGAGTGATGGCACGGTTGTGGCCTGGGGCTGGAATAACGGCGGTCAGATCACGGTGCCCGCCGGCCTCAGCGGGGTGACGAAAGTCACCGGCGGCTATGCTTTCAGCGCTGCCTTGAAGAGTGACGGCACGCTGGTGGCCTGGGGTGATAACACCGACGGTCAAATCACTATTCCCGCTTCTGCAACCCAAGTCACCCATCTCGCGGCAGGAGCCAACCATATGCTGGCACTGCGTGCGGATCTCATCCCGGCCCAGGTCGCTCGACTGGATCAGGACAATATCTTTACCGGGAAAGTCGGTATCAAGCGCACCCCGGCCACCAATTCGCTGGAAGTGGAAGGGACCGCCAGCAAGACCACGGCCAGCGGCTGGCTGGCCAACTCCGACCGCCGTATCAAGACCGAAATCACCAGTCTAACGGGCGCTCTCGAGAAAATCGACCAAGTCCGTCTGGTGGACTTCCGCTACACTGAGGATTACCGCGCTGCCCACCCGGCGATTGACGACGTCCGTTACCTTAATGTGGTCGCCCAGGAATTCGCCGAGGTCTTTCCAGAGCATGTCAAGGAGAGCGGGGAGTTTCTCGCCGATGGATCACCAATCCTACAGGTGGACACCTATCCGCTCACCATCTACTCGGCAGCCGCCGTGCAGGAACTGCACCGCGATAGCTTGGAACTTCGGAGAGAAAATGAGGCCCTAAGGCAGCAGTTAAACGATCAGGAAGATCGACTGAACAAGCTGGAAAGTCGCTGAATCCATGAGACTCCCTCATTCCATGATCGGCACGGCGCTGTTGCTACTCGGCTTCTCTCCGAGCTCGTTGGCTCAGAATTACACCCTGGCGCCAGCTGCTCTCGACTACGGTGGGGGGCGGGCCACTAGTTCGAACTATACCGTCGATCTTTCTAACATGGCGGGAGGTGTTGGCAGCTCGGAAAACTATACCGAGCGAAGTGGCTTCGCGGGGCAGTTGTTCGATGTCGAATTCACACCGCCCGTCAGTTTGGTGGCAGATGGCACGCCCAAGATATTTACGGCCGTGGCCGCCGGGGTGGGGGACTTGATCCTCAGCTATCAGGGGCGCGGATTCACAATTTATGATGCGTCGTCCGAAGCGCCTTCGCTACCCGGTCTCTATCAGGTCACCGCCTCCTCTGCTGGTGACGTTTTCACCGTCAGCGCAACGGTCGATTTTGTGATCTCCGGCCCGGTTGCGGTGGCGGACGCGCTTACCAAGCCGCTGGACAATTCTGACATCGCCATCACGCTACCTGAGCTTTTAGCAAATGATTTCCTCGTCCTGCCAGATGGTAGCGTGACTTCCACCGGGCTCTTGATCACCGGCGTGACGGCCGGTCCGGGCAACAGGGTGTTCCTAGGTGAAGACTTTGATGCCGGATGGATCTTCTTCATGCCCTCGGTGGATTCGGTTGAGGCGTTTGCTTATGTTATCAGTGGCGGAGTTTCCACCGCGAATAGTGTAGTGACGGTGACCGCTCTTAGCACCGCGCCCCCCTTCAACCTGCAGATCGTGCGGCGCGGCAGTCCGGTGTTCGACGGATCGCGGACGACGCTGGCGATGGATTTCATCGGGGTTCCAGGTCAGGACTATCAGGTTGAGTGGTCCACCGATCTGGCGATCTGGCTTTCTGGCGGGACCATCCCCACCGGCTTGACCGGATCCTTCACTGTGAATCTCAGCCTTGAGGGGGACCACCTTTCAACATGGAACCAAAGCATGTTTTTCCGTACGAAGCGTTGATTCACCCATCCCCACTGATAATCCACCCTATTCATGAAACGCCACCTCCTAACAATCTGCGCTAACGCCGCTCTGTTATCTCCGGCAGTGGGGCAGATTCTTATTGAGAAGTTGTTTCAAGTTAATCAGACCATTACGGACAATGGTCAGTATGTGGATGTGCGAGCGCTGTCGGATTTTGGGATGACTTCTATTCTCGATGTAAATGTCGGGCTTGTCATGCAAAGCGCTGCCGGGAAGACCATGCGGCTGGGCGATTATTTCGTTTCCCTCACCTATGGTATTGCCAGCGAGGAGGAACGGGTGGCCGTGTTGCTGAACCGGGCGGGAGCCAACGAGACGAACCCCTGGGGCAGCTCCCTTAACGCGGAAAACCTAAGCTTTGATGATTCGGGGGATGCCCCCAACAGCTTCGGCATTACCTCCGCGACTGGCACCTATGCGGCGGACGGGCGCCTAGCGGTCGATCCTTATGGTAGCCCCTTGGCCTTCAAGGTGCTGGACGTGACTCATGGCTTGGACTCACTGAATGGAGACTTGTTAGATAGCAATATCTATAATTTGTTGGTTGCCGATACCCGTCAGGGTGGGGTGGGGATGCTCTCCTCATGGACGCTGGGCATCACGGGGAACGTCGCGGAAAGCGGCACTCTGGATCTCGGTCCAGCTGCTACGATTGCCGATGTAGCGGGTTCGGGCAGTCAGGAGGTCAAGGCCGGGCTACTGGTGTCCGGCAGCGGCACGGACTCGCTCACGGCGAAGATCTCCGAGAATCTGGTGCTCAGTGGTGCGCTCACAGGGAATGGGAGTCTGCGTAAGTCTGGTGGTGGAGAATTGACCTTGAGTGGAAACTCGAGCGATTTCACCGGTAAGGTGGAGCTGTCCGAAGGGGTCCTGCGGATCGACGGCAACAATGCCCTCGGTGCCGGTGCCAAGCTCGAGGTTTCCGGTATTGGGACCACCTTGAAGCTGGCGAACTCCTCTCGGGTGAATGCTCCGATCTCGCTAGCCAACACCCAGTTGGTCATCGAAGGTGATGGTGAACTGGGAGGAGCGCTCACCGGGAATGGGAGTCTGCGTAATTCTGGTGGTGGAGAATTGACCTTGAGTGGAAACTCGAGCGATTTCACCGGTAAGGTGGAGCTGTCCGAAGGGGTGTTGCGGATCGACGGCAACAATGCGCTCGGTGCCGGTGCCAAGCTCGAGGTTTCCGGCATTGGGAGCACCTTGAAGCTGGTAAACTCCTCTCGGGTGAATGCTCCGATCTCGCTAGCCAACGCCCAGTTGGTCATCGAAGGTGATGGTGAACTGGGAGGTGCGCTCACCGGGAATGGGAGTCTGCGTAAGTCTGGTGGTGGAGAATTGACCTTGAGTGGAAACTCGAGCGATTTCACCGGTAAGGTGGAACTGTCCGAAGGGGTGCTGCGAATTAACGGCGACTATTCGGGAGCAACTGGCGAGTTTAGCGTGGCGTCCGGAGCAACCTTGGGTGGCAACGGAACGATCGGAGGGCCCACGACCGTAACCGGCACGCACTCCCCGGGCAACAGCCCGGGACTCCAGATCTTTGACAGTCTCCTTACCTATTCCGCGGGGTCCTCCATCTTGTGGGAACTGGGCGTCAACGCCATCGGGACACGTGGCTCTGACTACGATGGCATCGATGTTAACGGAGGGCTTAACTTCGCCGGAGCCACCACCGTGTCTCTGGTTTTCGGCGGCACGGTAGACTGGGGCACCGCCTTCTGGGATAGCGATCAAATTGGCACCGCCGGATGGAAAATCTTTGACGTCGTTGGCGCGCTGGACGGAGTCGATAACCTGTCTTTGGATTCCACGGAGGGCTGGCTGGATTCGAATGGGGTGGACTTGTCCGCCCGACGGTCGCAAGCGGGCTTCAATCTCTATCAGGAATCTGGCGGGATTTATTTAAACTATCAGGCGGCGGTTGTTCCTGAGCCATCATATCTTCTTGGTGTCATCTGCCTTCTAGTGGGATGGGCCTCCTGTCGCCGCCGTTGATGCAATGTCCTCTCCCGCGAGGGCGAGGGGGCGCTTCAAGGATCCAGAGCAGCGGAATTTACTTTCTTTGAGAGGGGGTGGGAAATGGTAAGCGACTGAAATGGCGAAAGAATCGGGCCGGATCTTCGGTAGCAATGATTCGACGTCCCATTATGAAAAAACCTCTTATTCCTGCCTTGTTGGCCACCTTAGCGGTGGGTCTTTTTGCGGCTTCCGATCAAAAGGAGTCCAAGGAACACGATCTCGTGATGGCCGCGATGCCCAAGATCGAGGCTCCCGCGAAGAAGCATCAGATTCTTTGCTTCTCGAAGCCCTACGGGTTTCGTCATGATTCCATCCCGACAGGTGAGGTCATGCTCTCGGTGATGTCGGAGAAGACGGGCCTCTTCGATGTTACGTTTTCCGATGATCTGAGCAATTTCGAGCCGGATAACATTAAGAAGTTCGATGCGATCTGCTTCAACAATAACACCCACATTCAGAATGGTTTTCAAGATGTCGCTCTTCGCGAATCCTTGATCAACTACGTGAAGAACGGAGGCGGGATTTTCGCGATTCACTCAGCGACGGACGGCGGCTGGGCTGAATACACCGAGATGATCGGTGGAAACTTCGATGGTCACCCCTGGGGTTCCGGCGGAACGTGGGGAATTGCCAACGAGGATCCGACACACCCCATCGTGAAGGACGTTCACGGCGGAAAGGATTTTTTGCTGAAGGACGAGCTTTATCAATACCAGAACTATGACCGTTCAAAGGTGAGAGTGCTCCTGGCCCTCGACATGACTAACGAGGAAAACCTGAAACAGAAGGGCAAGCGTGCCGACAACGACTATGCGCTGGCGTGGCTGAAGGAGTATGGCAAGGGCCGCGTCTTCGTGAGCTCGCTCGGCCATAACAAGGAGGTTTTCTACGACCCGGAGATCCTTAAAATGTGGGTCGAGGGCTTCCGCTTTATTCTCGGCGAGACCGATGTGCCCACGGCTTCGATTCCGAAGCCGTAAGGTTCTGGCCTTCCTGTGAGGGCGCGGTGACGAGCACCCGCCCGCAGCTGGCTCCTTGGGTTATGGTGCGTCAGGGTTCACCAAGATGCGGAAGTAGCTCTTGGCTGGCGCGGGGACGGGAGTCGGGATCAATAGTGATGAGGTTGTCGTTGCCGGAGATACGGCAGCAGGAATCTCACTTCTAAGGTTCGACCAGTTTTCAAGATTGGAGCTGGTCTGGATGAGGTAGACCTTTCCGGGAACACTGGACCAGGTTGCGCTGAAACGGTTGTTGCCAATCGTAAACTCCCTGAGGCCCAGGAATGAGGTGGCGTCGTTGGCAGTAGTGCCTGCGAGGAACTCGGAGAGGTTGGAGTATCCATCACTGTCGAAGTCGAGATCACGGTCGCCATCGTCAAATGGATTCAAGCCGTTAGCGATTTCGTAGTCATCGGGGATGCCGTCACTGTCCGAATCACCCAAGGTGTTGGAGGTGGAGAAGAGGACGTTGCTCAGGACGACACTCTCCGATCCGCCGATTCCCTGGCCGGTGATGACGAGGGTTACGTCGTCGGCTGCCGCTGGAATGGTTGTTTCCAGAGGGAAGGTGTTGTTGAGCTGGGCCGAGGCATCCTCATTGAGGGCGTTGAATTCGTCGCGATTTTTATGCGCGTTGTAATCGTCTGCACCGGCGGCATAGACAGTTGCGTCTTCGAGGTCGGTTCCAGACTCTCCGCGGTATCCATTGAGGAAGCCATTGGGGGCTCCATTGACTCCGCCGGTGGTTCCGGTGGTTGAAGGTGCTCCGTTGCCCACATCCCATGGATCGATCAGGTTGACGGTGGTGGGAACTCCACCGACGGTGTAGATCAGCTCGGCCTTGAAGCGGTCGGTCGTTTCATAGTTGGAGCCTCCGCTGGTATCAAGAGCTTGAAGTTGGGCGCTGAAGTAAACTTCATCTTGGGCTGTCAGATCGACTGTTTCACTCCGGACGACGCGCAGGGCCAGACCGCCTGTGTTGTCGAGGGTCAGAGTGCGAAGGGCGGGATTATTGATCCACTGCACAGCGGGGTTGGTGGCGAGGTCGGTGTTGATATCGGTCAGGGCACCGGTGAGGTCGCCTTGACCCATGGCGAAGCGGCCGGGAACGTTCACCGTGATGGATTGGGTGACGGTGGGGTAGCTGATATCGATGATGTCAAAGGTCAGGGCCCCTGGCGTGAGCGGCGCGGGGACGGCGAAGGTCACGAGCCCAAAGTTGCCAGTGATTGGTGTCACGCTGGTGGTCTGGCTGGTCCAGCTGGGTCCACCGTTGGTGCCGCTGATCTGGACGTCGAAGGTCACCGTGTCATCGTCGAATCCGGGGCCATTTTCAGCGCGCACGATGTTGGTCGGGGCCAAAGTTGGTAGGGCAGGTAGTTCGAGGGTGATGTCCACCGTGGCGGTTTTGGCGGAATCGACAGTGTCGGTGAGGACGATTGTCCGGTTCGGGATGAAGGGAGCGAAGGGACCAAAGCTGACCGGTTTTGGAGCGGTGTAGAGACCGGAAGCCGGGGTGATGTTGCTGGTCCAGCCGGTGCTGGCACCGAGATTGACCGGGGTGATGATTAGTGGGGCTGAGAAGCTGTCATCGGCAGGGTTCGGAGTGCCCTTGTTGTCGAAGACGATGGGTCCGGAGTAGGCCTGAAGCTGGGGCGGAGCTTGGTCGATTCTGATTCCGGTGACGGAATAGGTTTCGCTGGCCGAGTTACTGACCGCTTCGATGACGAGTTGGACGGAGTTCGCACTGGCCGGAATGATATGGTTGAGGGTGTAGGTGAACGTGCCGACACCGGGAGCGAGCTCAGCTTCGCTGAGAAGCCCGTTCGGAATCATCAGGTCATGCCGAGTGGTGAGATTCACGGGGCTGGCGGTGTTACCATTGATGATCAGGTAGGCGACGAAGGTGTCGTCTTCCTCGTGGCCGGAGGAGCTGTCCGTGACTTCAAGGGTCCGGAGAACTGCAAGTCGGGCTGTCCGGTCGTGTTGATCACCTGGGAGCGCAGCGCGTAGACGGGGGGGATTCCGCGGGGGTTGTTGAGCGAGGGGACGCGGGTGGCGTCGTCAACCGTCCAGCCTGGGAGGTCGAGTTTCCCGATCGTGATGAGGGGAAGGTTGGTGCCGAGGATGTTGTTGGTGCCGATCAAGCGCTGTGGGAAGAGCGGGACGGTGGCCGTGCAAAGCGCGTTGCTTGAATCGGCGAGGATCAGGTCAAGAGAGCCCGAGGAAAACTCGGCGACGGGGATGTTGGGAAAGGTCACCGGGGTGTTGTAGGCGCCGGTCCGGCCAAGAAGGGTGCTGCCGACAGGCCCGGCGACCGTCCAAGTGGTGCCGACGGTTCCTTCGGGAATCACGGTGACGCTGGCGCTGAGGGTATCGTCAGCAGGATTGCCTAGAGTTCCCTTGAGATCGCGAATGGTTGGGGATCCGGTGGCGGTAATCAGGCAGCTGGTGACTTGAGTTTGCAATTGTGCCGCAAGGAGGAGGTCCGAGCTGGTGGCATTCGCGTTATGGACAGAAATGGCCAGCGTGTGAATCCCGGGGCTGAGACGTTGGATCGACTTGAGAACTACGGCATTGCCGCCAATCGCGGGGTCGACCAGCGCATTCCCTCCGGTCGTGGTTCCTACCGCAAGCCCGAGGTCGGCCCAGCGGACCGGGTTCTCGGTATTTGCCGTTCCGTTCGCGGTGGTGAGGTAGTCGTCGAGAGCTGCCGCAACGGTATTGATGCGGAGAATCGCTTCGCCATCGAGGTAAACAAAGCCACCATCGTCGAGAAGGTAGCGAATTTGGGGCACCACATAGAATTGTCCGTCATTCGGGACCGTAAAGGTCGTGCGGAAATATCCCGTAAAGCGTTCGCCACTGGTGGGAGTGGTGAGATTGGTTGCAATTCCTGCAAACTCGGCGGGTGTAGGATCTGGTGCGGTGACATAAGTGACTGCGCCGTAACCAATAGGGGCGATTCCTGATCCGGCTTCAAAACCGGCGCCTGAAGTTGAGAAAGAGGGGCCGGTGTAGGAGGCGTTGAACTGGGCTGCGGGTGCAAACCACGGAGTGGTGCCATCCGGGTGCGGAGTGGTTGCTCCTGATCCGGCAGGCAGGGCACCGGCGGTCGGGTGCAGATAGTTCCAAGTATGATTCCAATCGATGAGGGTCGACTGGGCATGCAGTTGTGCAGGAAGGTGAGTCAGGAAGGCGACGGCAGCAATGGCTGTTGCGAGTGGTTTCATGGGATTGTGGTGCTTAGGTTCGTGGCGCTGGGAGGCAAGGGGAGCAGACGTTTATTATAAGCAATTTTATATCTAAAGATCCAACCGAATATGTTGGGGGATGGGATTTTCTTCGATCACGAAAGTTGTCCTGCAAATCCAATCACGGGGGTGACGGCCCGTGATCATCAGTAGGAGGGGATTCGATTCCTTAAAATTGAGGTTGTTGAGCGGGTTTAAGGGCTGCCCGGACGCTTCTCTCGAAAGCGGCTGAAAGATTGGCCGGGTTTCTCGCGAATAGGTCAGTTCGCCCATGAAGTCCCTTCGAACCTTTGCCCCGTTGGCCCTTGCTCTCCTCGTTCCGCTGCTTTTTCTGAAAGCCGAGCCCACAAACGAGCCTGCACACGGACCTGAAAGTCCCCGTCCCCTTAAGGCCCTCCTGATCGCCGGGGGCTGCTGCCACGACTATCAATCCCAGCACGAGATTCTCTTCAAAGGCATCCAAGAGCGTGCCAACGTCCGCGTCGATGTCGTCTGGACCAACGACCGCTCGACTAATCCGCCCCTTCCCATCTTCGATAACCCCGATTGGGCCAAGGGATACGACGTCATCATTCACGACGAATGCGCTGCCGCCAACAAAGACCTCAAGATCATGGAGAGCATCCTCAAGGTCCACAAAACGATCCCGGCGGTGCACCTTCATTGCGCGGTGCATTCTTTTCGGAATGGCACCGATCAATGGTCCAAGCACCTCGGCCTCCACTCGACCGGTCACGGACCCCAGAAGCCTCTGTCCATCGAATACCTCAATCCCGAACACCCCATCACCAAGACGCTCAAGAACTGGGTGACCGAAAACGAAGAGCTTTATAATAATCATCAAATTTTCGATGCTGAGCCCCTCGCGCTGGCGACTCAGAACGTCGGAGACAAGGAGAACACCGCCATCGTTGCCTGGACCAACACCAAGCAGGGCGCGCCCTCCTTCTCGACCACCGTGGGCCACAACAACGCCACCGTCGAGGACCCTCGCTACCTCGATCTCGTCACCCGCGGCCTTCTCTGGGCCTGCGGAAAACTGAACGACGACTACTTGACGCCCTACACTGGGTCAAATTTGGTGACCGAAATGAAAGCCGTGGAGGCCAAGCCCACGACCTCCTTCGGCAAGCCTCCCAAAGACGCCATCATGGTCACCGTCACCGCCAAATCCGTTCAGGAAAGCGCTGGCCACTCTCCTTGGAAAGCGATCGATGGAGATGAAACAACCCGCTGGACCGGCAATGGCGCCGAGATGCCCAACTGGCTTCAGCTCGAGTTTGAAAAGCCCGCCACCCTCACCGGAGCCGAGATCCTCTGGGAGAAGCGGGACCAGTGGTATCAATACAAAATCGAATCCTCCCTCGACGGTGAAACCTGGGTCATGGCGTATGACGGATCCAAGAACGAACGGAAGAGCGACACCAAAGACAGTTTCGACGTCAAGGAGATCAAGTTTCTCCGCGTCACCGTCCTGAAACAGGAGCAAGGCTTGTGGCCCGCATTTTGGGAAATCAAGCTCACTGGACCTAAGGGGCCTCTCAAGCTCTTTCCCATCCTAAATAAAGAGGAGGCCCGTCAGGCCAAGCCGGTCGATGGCACAGGGCTCGAACAATCGGGCAATATCAAGCCCCGCATCGTCAAGCTCACTGCGGCCGAGGAGGATGAAATCCTCAAGGACACCACCGTCCCCGAAGGATTCACAAAGACCCTCTTCGCCCCTTGGCAGACCGCCAACTATGCCGTCTATGTCGCAGCCTCGCCCGGCGGAGATCTTTATGTCTCATCCGATGGCAATGGCTCTCTCGGTCGTCAGCCCGGTCGCGGACGTGTTCTTCGTCTTCGTGACAATGACAACGATGGTCGCGCCGATGAGGTGACCGAATTTGTGCGCGACATCGATTCGCCCCGCGGTCTCATCTGGGATCACGATCGCCTTTACCTCCTCCACCCGCCGCATATCTCGGTCTTCTTCGATCGCGATGGCGATGGGGTCGCCGAGGAATCCAAGCGCCTCATTTCCGATATCGCCTTCGGCTTCAAAGACCGTCCCGCCGATCATACCACGAACGGACTCGAAATGGGCATCGACGGCTGGATTTACATCGCCGGAGGTGACTTCGGCTTCATGAAGGCGACCGGCACCGATGGCCGCACCCTGCAACACCGGGGCGGGGGAGTCATTCGCTTCCGACCCGACGGTTCCGGCCTCGAAATTTTTTCCACCGGCACGCGCAACATCCTCGGCACGCCCATGTCGCCCACCCTCGACATGTTTGCCCGCGACAACACCAACGACGGTGGCGGTTGGGACATTCGCTTCCACCACTTCACCGGCCTGAGTGATCACGGCTACCCCCGTCTCTATAAGAACTTCGAGAAAGAGCACATCCACCCCCTCGCCGACTACGGTGGTGGCTCCGGTTGCGGTTCTGTTTACATCTCCGAACCCGGATTCCCCGACGAGTGGAACAACGCCCCCTTCACCTGCGATTGGGGCCGTCAGGGCTCCTTCCGCCACACTGTGAGCCCCTACGGCGCGACCTTCAAGGAAACCGCCGAACCTGCCCCCTTCATCAAAATGGACCGTCCCACCGACGCTGATGTCGATGGTATGTCCGCCGTTTACCAAGCCTCTTGGAAAGGCCCCGCGACCTTCAACTGGGCCGGCCCTGACCAAGGTTACATCGTCCGCGTCACTCCCAAGGGCTACAAGCCCGAGCCCATGCCAGACTTCGAAAAAATGACAGACGCCGACCTCGTTTCTGCGATCAAGTCACCATCACATATTCGGCGTCTGGCTGTTCAGCGAACAATCCTTCGCAGGGCAGAATCGGTGACCACTAACCAAAGTCTCCTTGCTATCGCAGCGGACGATTCAACTTCGTTGGAAGTCAGAGTTGCGGCGCTGTATGCTGTGACCCAAAGAGGAATCGGGAGTGAGAATAGCATGCGGATTGTGAAATCCGTTTTAACGTCATTGGAGAAATCTGAGACAATGGCTCCGTTTTTCACGCGGGCCTATGGAGACATGGCTCTCGATCTAGTTACTCAAGGAAAAGCGACTCCGCTCTTGGATGAATTTTTCAAGTGGGGTTTGGAATTGAAGGACCCACGACGTCTTCTCGAAGCAATAGTCTCAGCAGCGAGGCAGAACAAAATCGAAATGGCTCCTGCCATCGCGAACCATCTCTCTTCTTCCGATCCCGTCATCGTCCACACCGCCTACCGCGCCCTCGCCAAGATGGGTGCTCACGAAGCGGCCTTTGCCAAGATTGATTCCGACGATATTGACACCCGCAAAGCCGCCGCCTGGGCCCTCATGCGCATGCACAAGGTCGAGGTCGTTGATGGCCTCCTCGAATGCCTCGCTTCCGAAAAGGACCTCGAAAAACGTCGTCCCATCCTCTCCTCTCTGGCCCGTCTTTATCACAAGGAAGGCGAGTGGAAGGGCGACTCCTGGGGCACCCGCCCGGACACCCGCGGGCCCTACTATGAGCCTGTCACTTGGGAACAGTCCGAGCGCATCCTGAACGCCCTCAAGGCGACCCTCGACACCGCACCCGCCGAAGAGGCTGCCTTCATCGTTGAGAAGCTCAATAAGAACCGCATCCAGTCCGATGAAGCTCTCAACCGGATCATCGAACTCGCTTCCACGGATGACACTCTCATCCCGGCTGCCATTGCCCAGATTGCCGCCAGCGGCGAGGTCCCTGCGCAAGCTCTTCCTCTCATCATCAAAGGTGCCCGCAACCCACAAACTCCTCCGGATGCCCTTTTCAACGCCGTCAGCATCCTCGTCAAAAGCGATGATCAAGCCGCTCTCCCCGCCGTCCTCACCGCCCTGACTACCCTCCAGAATGCCAAGGGCTTCGGCAAAGACTACGACGCCGCACGCGGAGAATTCCTCAACGCTCCCAAGCTCGAAAACCATCACCTCATTCTCGAGAAGATTGCCGCTGAACAACCCGACACCCCCGACGGCCAGTGGGCCTCCATGGCTGTCCTCCAGCTTGCTTCCCGAAAAGATGGCAGCCCTGAATCGCGTGAGATGTCCCTGAAGGCCATCGACGTCGCGTGGGCCGATCCTAAGCAACGCCTCGCTCTCATTAAGGCCGCGACCGACCTCCGCAACCCGATCCTCAACGACCAAATCGCGATTGCCCTCAGTGATCCCGATGCCGCCGTCGCTAAGGCCGCCAAGGCCGCCGCCAACCGCTTGAAAATTCAGGCACCCGGCGAGGACAAGACGCCCAAGATTGCCACGCTGAAAACTCCCGACGCCATCGCCCAGGTCACCCAGCACAAAGGGGACGCCGCTCTCGGCCAGGCTGTTTTCGCCCGCGCCACCTGCAATGCCTGCCACACCGTTTCGCAGGCCGAGGCCCAGAAAGGTCCTTACCTTGGCAACATCACCGAAACCTATCGGCGCAAGGAACTGGCCGAGTCTATTCTGGATCCGAACAAGACGATTGCCCAAGGCTTCGCGACCAACGTCTTCAGTCTCAAGGACGGCAAAGGTTTCGTAGGCTTCGTGACCGATGAGTCAGGCGACAGCGTCACCATTCGTGACATCGCCAGCGCCGAACACTCCTTCCAGAAATCCGAGATCAAGGATCGCAGCACTCTCCCGACTTCGCTCATGCCTCCGGGATTGATGACTGGCTTCACGGTCCATGAAATGGCCAGCCTGCTCGACTACCTCGAATCCCTCGCGAAGAAGTAGCCCTACGGAGCTCGGACTTTAATCCGAGCAAGCTCCGCAAATGGTGGCTCTGCCCAGAAGCAAGCCACTTCAAACCCATCAGCGTTCGGGGAAAATCACGGGATCCTCTTGAGTGAAATCGTTGATCGTTTGAAAGGGGGAGGAGATCACCTCGCCATCTTCCAGCGTTTCGATCTTGGCACGGTTGATTCGGGCGACTTCATACGAAGGGTCCACCTTAAGTGCACGATCGAGCGCATCCAGCGCGAGGGTCTTGTCGCCAAGATAGCCGTAGCAGAGTCCCAGATTGCCAAGAGTGGAGGGATTTTTTGGGTTGAGGGCGTGTGATTTTATAAACCCATCCTTTGCCCGCTCGAAGTCCTCTTGCCCCATGAGATCGAAAGCCTGATCGAAGATCTCTGAAGCTTTGAGATATTTTTCCAAAGACAAATCATGCTTCAGAGCAACCTGAGTTGCCCCTGAAAGGAGATTTTTTGCTTGAGCATAAATTGGAGATCCAGGCTGATCGAGATCGATGACTTCCCTCGCCGCCTCGACGGCGCGTTTGATTTTCAGGACTTTGGCCGAAGCGAGGCTGAGGTTCGCCCATGCCTCCAGGAAATAGGGATGGATCCGCACGGCTTCTTCAAAGTAAGGAATCGCTTGTGCTTCTTTGCCTTGTTGGCTCAAGAGGCATCCTTTGGCATATTGAACCAAATAGTAGCCGGAGTGATCCTGAAACAGGGTATCGATCAGGGTCGCGGCCTCCTCCAATTTTCCATTTTCCATTTTCTTGAGAACATGATCGACGCCTTCTTCGAGATCAGGTTTCAGTTCGAAGAAAAAGGGGCGCACCCTCTTCTTCCGTATTTTTTTCTTCTCATGACCTAGGATGGACGTGAAGTGAGGGCATTCGGAGCAGGTTTCCTCGGTGCGGATTTGAGCACAACACGAAGAGCAGATGAGTTTGCCTTCGTTGAGCAGGCAATCTCGGCGACCGCGGGAACGAGTGCAGACGGGGCATTTTGAGGGTGGCATGGCGGGATGATAGACTTGCCCTCTGAGCCTTGTGAATGATGCTGTTCGAGATCTTTGCTCCCGCGTCCTCCGACGCTGTTTCAAAAACGTGGCCCACAATGAGGGGCAGGGCCGCCTGATTCATTCTTGTTGGGAAGCAGGCGGGGGACACTGTTGGAAACTTCATGAATGAGAAGCGAGGGTTGGATGAATTCCCCTCATTCGAGTTGGCCCTTCATTTGCTCGGTGCAAGAGCCACTTGATTGAGTGGCGTCATCTCAACAATAAATTGATAAAATGAAAAAAATGAATACCAAGCTTACCGCGATCCTCAGTGCAAGCGCTCTTGTGGCAGTGACTCCGGCACAAGCCGGTGAATTGACGGCCGGCCTCTCCCTTGATTACAACTCGCACTTCATTTCCTACGGCTTTGATGTCTGGGGTGACGGTGATGATCCACAAGGAACCTTTAACCCGAGCCTGTCCTTGGACTATAAGATCAATGAGGCCTGGTCCCTGAGCACCGGCTTCTGGCTCGATGTGAACGACAACGGGGGCGGACCTTTCGAGACGGTCGAGACTGACGTTTGGGTGGGTGCTGCCTACACTTACGGGATCACCACGACCTCGCTGACTTTGCAGAATTGGCAATACGGAGGGACCAGCGAAGGTATCCTCGATCTCGGCTTTTCTTTCGACACCTTCCTCAGCCCCTCCATTACCATTCACAAACGCCTCGATGAAGGCGCAAGTGGTGGCTTCAACGGAACCTTCCTTGTCCTTGGTGCGGAGCATAGCTTCGATGTCACTGATAAATTTAGAGTGACAGTCCCCGTGTCCGTGGGCTTCGCGATGGACGAGTTTCACACCACGGAAGAAGGCTACGGTTTCGCGTCAATTGCTCTTCAGGGCAGCTACTCGATCAATGACATGACCTCCTTCAATTTCGGCACAACCTACTGGGATACCGATGCCGCCGTGACGGGAAATACTGAAGAATCCTTCATGGCCTACAATGCTGGTCTTTCTTTTAGCTTCTAGGTTCGAATCTCGACTAACAGATCATGAATTTTAAATCACTAAGCTTGGCCGCTGCCGCTCTGGTCACCAGCCTTTCACCTTCGGGGGCCGCTGAAACGGTCAAAGTGGGGGTTCTTCATTCCCTCAGTGGCACGATGGCGATTTCCGAAACTTCGCTTCGGGATGTCCTCCTCTATACCTTCGATGAGATTAACGCCAAGGGCGGAGTCCTCGGTAAAATGATCGAGCCCGTTGTTGTCGATGGTGCCTCCGATTGGCCGCTCTTTGCCGAGAAAGCTGAAGAGCTTCTGGTCAAAGAGAAGACGGCCGTGACCTTCGGTTGCTGGACATCGGTGTCTCGTAAATCGGTGTTGCCGGTTTATGAGAAGCACAACGGACTTCTCTTCTACCCCGTTCAATACGAGGGCGAAGAAATGTCCAAGAACATCATCTACACTGCCGAGGCTGTCGGGCAGCAAGCGATTCCAGCGGTTGACTACCTCCTCAAGGAAGGCATGAAGAAGTTCTACCTCATCGGCACCGACTACGTTTATCCCCAGACTACCAATCTCGTTCTCTTCGAGTATCTTCTTTCCAAGGGAGTGTCGGTGGAAGACATCGGGGGGGGACTTCGTAAGGGGGCTGACGGATCTGTCATCTCTGCGGGCAACTACACGCCTTTTGGTCACTCTGACTTCCAGCAAATCGTTGCTGATATCAAGAAGTTCAGTGCTTCGGGGGAGGCCTGCGTGATCAACACCATCAACGGAGATGCTAACGTGCCCTTCTTCAAAGAGTTTGCGGCCTCCGGCTTGACTTCCGAGGATTGCCCGGTCGTTTCTTTCTCGATCTCCGAGGATGAATTCCGCGCCCTTCCTGCCAAAGATCTAGTCGGTCACCTTGGTTGCTGGACTTACTTCATGTCCCTCGACACCCCCGCAAACCGGAAGTTCAAGGACGGGTTCCAAGCATGGCTGAAGAAGACCGAGGTGGCCGGTGTCGTCAAAGAAAATCGTGTCACATGCTCTCCTATGGTGCTCTCTTACGACGGGGTCTATCTTTGGAAAGCAGCCGTTGAAAAGGCCGGGAGCTTTGACGTCGATAAAGTCACGGCAGCGCTTGAAAGCGGCATCTCCTTCGAGGGTCCCGGTGGCACGGTCACTTCCCAAAAGAATCACCACGTGACCAAGACGGTCTTCATTGGAGAGACTCTGGAAACAGGACAATTCGGGATCATCGAATCCTACAAGGATGTCTTTGGTGAGCCCTTCCTCAAGGGAACCTTCGGCAAATAATCCCTTTACGCGGACATCCGATCGGTAATTTTCAAGGTGGGATTTTCATGAACAGTCCTCGCTCCGGCCACCGGTCCCGGAGCGGGGATTTTTTCTTCGCGGTAGGGTTTGGGGTCCCGGGATGCGATCGCCTCTATTTTATAAGTGATCGTTAAACTTGGCACTCAATGTGCATTGCAGGACCTGTCTATGAATCGATCAGAATCTCTCAAACGCTCTTTTTTCTGGGCGCTCATGTTGCTGGCCTTGGTCGGGCCTGTGAACGGAGAAGAGAAGGAAGCCCGCCGCTTGTTAGGGAAGTTGATTCTGGCCAGTAGAGGTGAGCAAAAGCTGGTTGTCGAAGAGCTCTACGATCACGGAGACACAATTATTAAAGACGTCATTGAAGGATGGCGAATTGGAGAGATCTCGGTGGTGGAAGTCGAGGGAGTTCAGACTCCTCTGCTGAAACGGGGTGAGGGTGATTACGTAGTAGTGATGACTGGGAAAACCTTTTCAGGAGGCGACGGGGGCACCATCAATCGTGCTTCTCGCGGTCTCCGAAAGAAGCTCCGCAACGTCGTTGACTTCCTAGACCTAAGTTCGGCTGATTCCAATGAGCGGATTGAGGCCGCGATGAAGTTAGGGCTGAGCCAAAAGGGCGATTATGTTGAGGTTCTCGAGGAACGCGTTGGTCGGCAGAAGGATCCTTCCGTGCGGGAGGCCTTCGAAGTGGCACTCAATATCGCTCTCCTTAAAAATGGCGATGAGACTCAGAAACTGGAGTCTGTGAAGGAGCTGGGTGAAACAGCCTCGTTCCCGGCCCGTGATTTTATTGAAGCACTTCGCACTGAAGCGGAAGAGATCGGTGGGGACGGATCCTCAGATCTCATCAGGGCCTGTGTCGTCGCTCTCGAAAAGATTGATAAGATGCAGAAGAGAGTCTAATTCTTTGGGGCTCTGGTTCGAGGACTCAGTACCGGGTCGGTTCTCCTGTTGGTGTCTTATGGCTTGGCCATCACCTTTGGCTTGATGGGAGTCATTAACATGGCTCACGGCGAATTCATCGCGATTGGTGGATATACCGCCTACGTGGTTCAAGGGATTTTCGAAAGCACCTACGGCATCGGATCCTCTGGATACGAGTGGTATTTCGCGCTCGCCTTACCGGCTTCCTTCGTCGTCGCCGCCTTCTTTGGAGTGCTCCTGGAAAGGGGCGTTATTCAATTTCTTTACAATCGACCGCTCGAGTCACTTCTGGCGACCTGGGGGATCTCGATGATTAAATGATTGCCGTGTTAAAACCGTTTGAAGCCCGGTCGGAGAAGGTGATCTTCTTTTCGATTGTGGCCGTGCTCGTTCTCATGCTCCTTCTGAATACGATGGTTCAGGAAGGTTCGTCCCTTCACTTCTGGGGCAGAGGTTTCTGATGTCAGTTGCTTCGGCCCACCCCGGGCCTGCCGGGCACACTCATCCCGACGAATGGCCTTTCGAGATGTTGGTCTTATTTTGGGGCGCAATTCTCGCAGTCGGGCTCTTTAAATTGGCCTGGAAGAAAGGCTAGCGCGCTCCTTGATCAAGCTCAAATCAAGGCACGCTGGAGTTGTTCCATCCGCGGGTCGGGATCTGACCCAGGAAATGGGGTTGGCGCTTGTCAGGTCGGGGGCGCTCGGGAATGGTGCTCGCGTCCATGAATTGGCTCGATTCCCTCCTCAGTGTTCCCCGTGTCTGTGAATTCCTTCTTAGCGAGGAATGGAGTCGGCATTTTGCGCCGGAGTGTCTGGACCGCGGTCTTCGTCTCGCGGCCTCCGGGAAGGTGCTGGATATTGATCACTTCATCGGAAGCCAGTCAGGCTTTGTGGCGACGGCTCGGGTTCAGGGTTCGCGGGTTCAGCCCTACAAGGTGAGTCTGAACGGTAGGTTTGAACGGGGGGAGTGGCTTTTTTGGGGCGGGTGCGCTTGTCCGGTAAGTGAGGATTGCAAGCATGTCGCGGCCTTGGTCTATGACTTGCAGAAGGCAATCAGGGAGGCTGAAGAGGATATAGGCGAGAGCCATGATCATCGATTCTGGCTGAACTCCCTCACCAGTGCGCTGGGACATGAGGAGAAGGCAAAGAAGCAGGCCAAGCCGTCCCGCAAGACGGCGGCGTTGGCGTTTCTCGTGACTTTGCGGGATGACGGCTTGTTGCGGGTGGGCTTTGGAAAGATCGCCTATCCTTCAAGCAAGCGTCCGCCTAGGGTGGAGAATGCCAGCCTCACGCCCAGCATCCGGACGCGAGTGCCGGCTTACTTTCAAGAAGGGGATGCCGAGCTGACCTTTGGTCTTCAAAATCGCATCCCGAAGGCGCCGGATTCCAACCGCTATTGGTATGAGGTCCGTGTGCTTCAGGGGCCGTATGCCGAGGCGATCCTTCCGCAGATGCTCGAAACGGAGCGGGTCTTTTTGGCGGACGAATTCACGGCGGCCCGTTTTGCCCCTTTTCCTGATCCGATCAAGGCCGGGCCCTCGTTGGCGCTGGCTCCGCAATGGGATGTTTCTGCGGACGGGGATTGCACGCCTTCGGTCGGCCTTCTTTCCCGGGAGGTTCGTCTCATCGAAGTGGAGGGGCCGCATTATCTTGATTTGGGAAAGCACCTCCTCGGGCCGATTGAGCTCGCTCCCGGGCATTCCCTGGAGCTCTTGCGGGCTTGGCTGAGTGGGCCCATCGTCACGGCTGGCGCAGCGGCACGACTGACGGCGGAGATGGAAGAGCGAGGAGTTCCCGTCGTTCTTCCCCGGCCGGTGACCCTAGAGGAGAAGGAATTGAAGCACGATGGCGGGCAGGCCATTTTGACGTTTTTCCGGGGCCCGATTTTAAAATCCCTCCAACGTGCGGTCTTCGGTGGTTCGACTCAGGTGGCGGCTCCGCCGCTCATCGGGGCTTCTCTTTCTTTTCGCTATGCCGACCGTGAATTCAACTTTACTCCGACCTTTCCAAAGACCTCCCGCATCGCTTCCCGTGATCATCTTTTGGTGGTGACGCGCGATGTGAAGCTCGAAAAATCAGCCCTCACCATGCTCGCCGAGGTTGATATCCTCCCGGCGTTTGAGATTTTCAAGAAGGACGTTCTTAATGAGAAATACCAGGAGAGCTTCGGGATTGAGGAGGAAGTCGAGGATTGGGATTTTGCCTGGGCCAATCATTTGGCGGTGACCGTTCCGACGCTTGAGGAACTCGGGTGGGAGGTGCGCTACGACGCCACCTTTGATCTCTCCGTCACGGAGGCGGAGGACATGTTCACGGATCTCAGCGAAGATCCCTCCCAAGGGATCGATTGGTTCCAGTTCGACACCGGGATTGTCACCACGGAAGGGCAGCGACAGAGTCTCATGGAACTCATCGCGAATTTTCTACGCACGAACGATGACATTCCTGATGATGAGGAACTCGATGACGACCAGCGGGTCCTTGTGACTGACAAGTTGGGCAAGTCCTTCTTCAATCTCCCGGCGCGGCGATTCTTCCGGATCGTGAGGTCTGTCCGCGATCTCTTTGATCGACCGGACGACGGGCTTCACCGGCTTGAAGCAGCCGCCATCGCCGAGGAACTCCAGCTTGATGAGTCGAAGACTCTCGCCGATCTTCGTGCGCTGGGGGAGCAGCTTAAAAAGAAAGAGCCGCACGTGCCAGTGGCCCTTCCTTCCAAGATTAAGGCGGAATTACGAGACTATCAGAAAGACGGTTTCCAGTGGTTGCAGTTTCTCGCCCGACACCATCTGCACGGGATCCTGGCGGACGACATGGGACTCGGAAAGACCTTGCAGGCGCTCACTCACATCGTGGCTGAGATTCAAGGGAAGCGGCACGAGGGTAAGCCCTCGCTCGTCGTGGCTCCGACCAGTGTGGTGCCGAACTGGGAATCGGAAGCGAAGAGATTCGCGCCAAGTCTTAAGGTTCTCGTACTTCACGGGCAGGATAGGCAGAGTGACTTTAAGAAGATCGATCAATGCCATCTGGTCATCACCTCCTACGCGCTCTTGCAGCGCGACCAGGTGGAACACCGGAAGCACCGCTACCATCTCGCTCTCCTTGATGAGGCCCAGTATATTAAGAATCCCAAGGCCAAGGTTGCCATCGCGGCCTGCAGGCTGGAGGCACAACACCGGCTCTGTCTTTCGGGCACGCCGATGGAAAATCATCTTGGTGAGCTTTGGTCGCTCACGCGCTTCTTGATGCCTGGATTGCTTGGAACACAGGAGACTTTCAACAAGATCTTCCGGACGCCCATTGAACGTCATCGTGACACGGAGGCCCAGCGCGCTCTCAATGCCCGCGTTGGAAATCTCATTCTGCGCCGGACCAAGGACCAGGTGGCGCGCGAGTTGCCCCCGAAGACTGAGATGATTCACCGGATTCCCCTCAATAAAGAACAGCAGGAAATTTACGAAAGCGTGCGCACCGCGATGGATTCCAAAGTTCGCGAGGCCATCGCCGACAAGGGCTTGGCCCGGTCACAGATCATCGTGCTGGATGCCTTGCTCAAGCTCCGGCAGGTCTGTTGTCACCCGCAGCTTATTAAGACCGAGATTGCCAAGAAGGCAAAACGATCGGCCAAGCTCGACTTCCTGGTGGAGCTGCTCGCGACCTTGATCGAAGAGGGACGGCGCATTCTTCTCTTTTCGCAATTCACGACGATGCTGGGAATGATTGAGGACCACCTGAAGAAGGAGAAGATCAAGTATGTCAAAATCACCGGGGCGACGCGGGATCGCAAAACCCCGGTGGAGCAGTTCCAGTCGGGTGAAATTCCGATTTTCCTTATCAGCCTGAAAGCGGGGGGCACCGGCCTCAACCTGACGGCCGCTGACACCGTGATTCATTATGATCCCTGGTGGAATCCAGCGGCTGAGAACCAGGCGACCGACCGGGCTCATCGGATCGGCCAGACCAATCCTGTCTTTGTTCATAAACTCGTTTCGGAAGGAACGATCGAGGAGCGCATTCTGGAACTGCAAGCGCGGAAATCCAAGTTGGTGGAAGCGTTGCTGAGTCAGGAAACGACCAAACTAAAACTCGACACCGAAACCCTGGGCAATCTTCTCGCTCCCATCGATTCGTAAGATTCTCCCCTTTTCGAAAAGGGCTTTCCCGGGCGATGTTGCGGACGTTCTCGGGGTCAGCAAGGCAGTCGTAGAACTCGACCGGGGCGCGGCGATGGGAGAGGTCGTGAGCTTGGCCCCGGGTGAGACGCATTCCGCTGATGGCATAGCGATACATTTCCTGCCGGATCTCGCCGAGATCGGAGAAGGTGGAGTTCTCCGTCTTTTGCTTCAAAGTTTTCGATCTTGGCACGCGGGGTCCAACCGTCGGTGGTCTTGCCGTCGAAGAGATTGATCCATTCGGACCGGGCGAGGGCGATGGAGAAAAGAAGGATGGCGAGGGCTTTCATGCTGCCATCCCATCTGAATCAGAGGTCGAGGGCCAATGTTTTTTTTTGATGGGGTTTTTACCGGGGGGGGGGGATTGGAATCACGAAATTCACGAAATGGACGAAAGGTTGAGGGGCTTGGAAAGCGCCGCCACTTTAGCGGCCGTCGCCGGTGTAGATGATTTTTCCGTCCTTGGGGGCTTGTGGCCACGGGGTTTCTCCGGGAGCCCAGGTTTTAGGTTGGGTGGCGCGGATTTTTTCGACTTCGACTTTGATCCAGTTGGCAGCAGTGGCGTTTTCCTCCTGCCCGTAGACCCAGGGGAGGGCGGGGGACATGACGCGGTCCATGCCGGTGAGGGGCGGGCGGTCCATGCCGGCTTTGTCGACGATGGCAGTGAGTTCCTTGACGATGTCGGGGTGCAGGGCGGCGATGTCTGTTTTCTCTGAGGGATCGTTTTTGAGGTCGAAGAGCTCCTTGCCGATGAGCTTGAAGTTGCCTTTGAGGATGGCGGGGAAGCGGACGCTCCCGGAGACTTCAAAGATGATTTCATCGCGCGGGCTTGGGGCTCCGGCGAAGAGAGTTTCGGTCATGTTTTTTCCGTCGAGCGGGCGTTCTTGCTCCAGCGATCCTCCGCCAAGGGTGGCGAAGGTGTTGTAGAGATCGGTGATGTGAACGAGGCCGTTGTGGGTCGAGTTCGGGGCGATTTTTCCGGGCCAGCGCATAACGAAGGGGACGCGGACGCCGCCTTCGAAGTTGGTATTTTTGGTGCCGCGATAAGGCGCGTTCATTTCTTCGGTGAGTCCGCCGTTGTCGTTGGCAAAGATGAGAAGGGTGTTGTCGCCGAAGCCAGATTCATCAACGGCGTTGACGATGCGACCAATGGCGTCGTCGAGGCACTTGAGGGCGGCCTGGCGTTTTTCGTAGCGATCGCGGTAGCGCGGGATTTCTTCGAGCGGACCGTGCACGGCGTTGAAGGCGACATACATGAAGAGAGGTTGTTTTTCCCGGGTCATGCGGTGGTCGGAGATGACGCGGACCGCTTCGTTGGCGATGAGGTCGGTGCTATATCCGGGTTCGAAGAGGGGCTTTTGGTCGCGATGCCAATCGTAGACGGCGAAGCGAGCGGGCGCGTTATGCGGGATGGTTTTGTTGTGGTAGTCGATGCCCCAGCCGTAGTGGCCGTATTGGTGCATGAAGCCCTGGCCCATCGGAAGATGTTCGGGGAGCCATTCGCCGCAGTGCCACTTGCCGGCGATGGAGGTGAAGTAGCCGGCGTCCTTGAGAACTTCGGCGATGGTGCGCTCGTTGGTATCGAGAGCGTGAATGCGACGGGTGTCATCGCCTTCGGCATTCTTAACCAACTTCATATCGAGCATGGCGAGGTAGCTGGGTTTGCCAAAGTCTTCGGAGCGCCAATCCGACCAGGTGCGGAAGGCGTAGCGTCCGGTGAGAAAAGCGGCGCGGCTGGGGGCGCAAACGGCGTGGACGTAGAATTGCTGCAAGCTGACCCCGCTGTTGCGAAGGCTGTCGATGTGGGGCGTGAGGGCGGGGTCGCCGCCATTGAAACCGGGTTCATTCCAGCCCATGTCATCCGCGAGCATCACGATGATGTTGGGGCGTGAGCCATCGACCGGTGAGGCTGAGACGAGGGTGGCAGTGGCGAAGAGAAGAGAGAGGATTTTTTTCATGAAAGGGGGCGATTATTAGATGGCGTAGATCTCGATGGCTTCTTTCAGGTTGGTGAGGATATTTCGGCGCGAGGGTGTTTTCATCTGTGTTAAGAGCTGTATGATAGGAGGCTGGCCTTGGAGGGCAAGGGGCAAGGTGGGGAGCTCAGAAGTTGCCTTTCCCAGCGAATGATGCGGGCGTGAGGGGGGGGGGGGGGGGGCTAAAAAAAAAGCCCCTTCTACGGGGGAGTGTTACCTTTTTCGATGTGACCGCGTAAGCGTGTTAGAAAACGAAATATGGAAAGGAAAGTGACGAAATGATTATGGCGGATGTCCTGATGTGGACTTTTTTAATTTTGGGATTCTTGGTGATCACGGTGGCTTATTGGGTCGCCGTAGTAGGGTTGATGCCAAGACTGGTCGAGGGAAGTTGTGAGCGATTGGGCTCATCGCCTTGGAAGTCGCTTCTGCTGGGAGTCGCGATGGGCGTGCCGGGAATTGCGATTGGACTGGGGATTTTCAATGTCGGACCGCCAGCGGTAAAAGTTGTCGGGTTCATTCTGGTGTCTCTGGTTTTTCTGGCGGGCCTTGGTGGATCGGCTGGTCTGTGTTTACGGATTGGGAAGGGATTGAAGAACCCGGTTGATGAAGCGCAACCTTGGTTGCGGGTCAAGCGAGGGGGCATTGTGCTGGGGCTGATGATCATCTTTCCGGTGCTGGGCTGGGTGCTGGTCTTTCCAGCGGTGGTGCTCTCGGGCATCGGGGCCTTGTTTTTGAGTTGGCGTGATGGCCGTAAGTCGCTTCCTAGCTTGGAGACGGGCGCATGAAGAACGAGCGGTCAGATTTGTTTTCGCGTCGCCTCTTTTTACGGGGTGCAGCGGGCGTGGCTCTTTTCTCAACGACGAGTTGTGATCGGGTTGAAGATTTCCTCGGGATGGGCCTGAAGATCGGGCCCTGCGTGCCGCCGACGGGCGAGGGGGTCGATTTGATTTCGCACGTCATCAACCGGGTGAGCTTTGGCCCGACTCCGAGTGACTATGCCCGGGTCAAGGGATTGGGCGATTCAGAGGAAGCGGCGGTGGCGGCCTACTTGGAGGAGCAGTTGAATCCGGAGAAAATTGCGGATTATCGGGCGCAGAGGGCCGCGAGGAGATTCGAAGCACTCAGTGCTCCGCTCGGGGAAATGTATGAATATAAAGAAGAGTTTCTGTTAGAACAATTGACCGGTGCGACCTTGGTGCGGGCGACTCGAAGTGAGCGGCAGTTGTTTGAGGTGATGACGCACTTTTGGACGGATCATTTTAACATCGATTCGTCGAAGGAGGACTGCAAGTGGTTGAAGGCGGCGGATGATCGCGAGGTCATTCGGCAGCATGCCTTGGGGAATTTTTCGGAGTTGGTGAGAGCGTCGGCGTTGAGTCCGGCGATGCTTTGGTATCTTGATGGTCGCGAGAATCGCAAGCGGAAATCAGAGGAGAAGCCGAATGAAAATTACGCCCGTGAGTTGTTAGAGTTGCACACGCTGGGGGTGAAGGGCGGATACACTCAAGAGGATGTCATGGAAGTGGCGAGGTGTCTGAGCGGCTGGACGGTGAGGGGGAAGAAGAAATTTTTTAAGGGGAAGGTGGAATTCGATGCGGGTTCGCACGATGACGGGGCGAAGCGGGTGCTTGGTCATGAGATCGCAGCCGGGGGCGGGGAAAAGGATTTGGAGGCGGTGCTGGACATCGTTTGTAATCATCCGTCGACGGCGCGTTATCTCGCGGAAAAGCTGTGTGTGCGTTTTATCGCGGACGAGCCGTCGGCGGACTCGATCGATGAGGTGGCCCAGGCCTTTACGGCGAGTGGCGGGGATATCCGGAAGACCTTGCGGGGTGTCTTTGCGACCCGGGAGTTTTTGAAGGGAACGCGCGGCGGGAAGTTGAAGCGGCCCTTTGAGTTGATTGTTTCGGCCTTGAGAGTGACGCGGGCCGAGGTGAAGTCGGAGATGGATTTGCTCGATTATTTGGTGCGAATGGGGCATGCTCCTTTTCAATATCCGACGCCGGATGGTTATCCCGATATCGCTTCGCCCTGGACCGGGACCTTGTTGTGGAGGTGGCACTTTGCGGTGGCGCTGGCGCGGAACGATATCAGCAAGAAGATCGTGGTTGATGAGGCCAAGTTGACCGAGGAAGCGGGTGGTATTGAGGGATTGGCGGCATCTTTGTTGGGGCGGGTGGCGACTGCCGGGGAATTGCAAAGCGTGGAGCGGGCAGGGGAACCGCTGGCGATGATTTTAGCTTCACCAGGATTTCAATGGCGATGACGACGACAGGGACAGGATTACTTTCAGGGAATGGCGATGAGCAGCGGACATTGATCGTGGTGTTCCTTCGAGGAGGCGCGGATGGCCTGAGTCTGGTTCCGCCGGTGGGGGACGACGGGTATTATTCGGCGCGGCCGACCCTGGCGGTGTCGGAAAGGTCGGCTTTGAAATTGGGAGGGGCGAATTGCGGGTTGAACCCGGCGATGTCGGAGTTGCACCAGGTCTTTCTCGAGGGCGATTTGACGGTCGTGCCGGCGGTGGGATCGAACGATGAAACGCGCTCGCATTTTTATGCCCAAGATTTGATGGAGCATGGCGGAATGGTGGCCGGAGGATGGTTGGGAAGGTTCTTGCGATATCGGGACGGAGCGGTGCCGACCGCGCTTTCGGCAATCGCGCTGGGGAAGGCGATGCCTGAAGTTTTACGGGGAGCCCCGGCGGCGACGGTGATGGAATCGATGGCGACCTTTTCGCTCGGGAAAGGCGGCGGGGCGACGTCGAAGTTGCAGGCTGAGTTGGCGTCGCTCTACGGGAACGATCCCACGATTTTGGGGCCGGCGGCGCGGGATACTTTGCAGGCCTTGGACCGGGTGGCGGAGATTGGCAAAAGTGGGAGTGGTCCGAAGAACGGGGCAACGTATGGCGAGGATTCCTTTTCGAACGGGTTGCGTCAGGCGGCTCAGTTGATTCGGGCGCGAGTGGGCTTGGAAGCGGTCTCGCTGGATTTGAATGGCTGGGATTCGCACTTGGCGCAGGACACTTTGATCACGCCGATGATGACGCGTTTGTCCGAGGGCTTGGCAAATTTCCGAAAAGATCTTGGTGGGATGATGGCGAAGGTCACCGTGGTGGTGATGACGGAATTTGGACGGCGAGTGGCGGAGAATTCTTCCTTTGGCACCGATCATGGCCGGGGTGGGGTGATGTTCCTGATGGGTGGGGGTGAGCGTGGGAACGTGCTGGGGAAGATGCCCGAGCTGGAGACGGGAATTTTGGTGGGGCCGGGCGATGTTCCGGTGGTGACGGATTATCGTGAGGTCTTGAAGCCGGTGCTGATGAAGCACGGGGCGGGCGGGGCAATGGGAAAGATTTTCCCAGATTGAGGGGGTTTTCACCGCGAAGACGGAACGGCGCGAAGTTTTTTTTGGAGCTTGGGTTGAGGGGCTTACCGCAGAGACGGAGAGGTCGGGGAGGGACGCGGAGAGGGTTTTTTGCCACTGAAGGGGCAGAAGGTTGAGCGGGGCGCAGAGAGAAAGTGAGTGGTTTCCTTAGCGCCAAGCTTTCTCAAGTTCCTCGCGGGCGGCGTGGCGGTTGAGGACCTTTGAACAGGATTCAAAATCGACTTTGGAGATTTGATTATATTTAGCCTCGAAGGGATGCTTTTCGGGGAGGGCGTTGATTTCTTGTCGAGCATGTTCGATGTCTCCGATTGCAGTTTCGATCCAAGCGGCTTCGAGGGTATCAGGGATTTGTCCGAAGACGGCGTGGATGTTTTCGAGTCGACTGGAAAGGAGTTCGTGGACCCGGTCTTCGATGGAGCCGCGGTAGCGCATATTGTAAACGAAAACTGTTTCAAGGCGCTGTCCGATTCTTTGAATCCGGCCTTTTCGTTGCTCGAGTCTGGTGGGGTTCCATGGGAGATCGAGGTTGATGAGGGTTCCGAGAGTTTGGAGGTTGAGGCCTTCACTTGCGGCATCTGTCCCGATGAGGATTTTGAGCTCGCCGGTGGAGACAAGCTGTTTGAGATCATTACGGTCAGCTGGTTGCCTAGCGCCTCGTTGATAAAAGGCGGATCGGCCTGATCCGGCGTAGAGTCCGATCAATTGATTTGGGAATGTTTCGCGACTGAGTTTTTCGGCGAGCCAAGCGGCGGAATCGTAATATTGAGAAAAAATCATGCAGCCGAGATCGGACCAAGGTTGACTTCCTGCCTGGGGGTCGCCTTTGGTGAGGAGGCGGGACACGACCGCGAATTTGGGGTCCTCGGAATTATTGGACTCCAAGGCGGAGAGGTAGCTTTCCAGGAGGGCTTTTTCTTCAGGGTTGAGTGTTTTGAACTCTTGACTGTGGGGTATGCCTTCAAGCTCGGACTCTTCTTCGTCTTCAATCTCCTCCCAATTCTTGAGCATTCCCTTGGCGGTAGAAATCCCGGCGACGACGCTGCTGCCGGCCCGTCGAAGTAATAGGGTTTTCAAGAATCCTGCACTGGCGGCGCGGCGGGCGACGAGGCGGCAGAATTCTTCGGCGAGTTCATAGGCCCGCTCGAGGTAGGGAGGCAGGATGACTGCTCCATCTTCTCCTTCGCCGAGAAGCTTCACGTAAACGGGATCGAGGTAGGGTTTTTGGGTCTCGGGATCGATTTCGTTCTCCAAAAAGTCACGGGTCCGGCGGATGATATGGCGGATGAACGGGCTGTGAGCTTGGCCGTAGGTTTCTTGCAGATTCACGATTCGCAGACGGTCGGCGTTGGTGAGGTTCTGGAGGGCATCTCCTGGGACGACGGCCTGCTCGTCGGGGATTTCGAGGGAACGGCGAAGTTTTAGAAATTCGGGATCTTCGTCTGATGGAGGCAGGGGATTGCGGAGCCAGCCCCAGAAATCGGTGAGAGGGAGTGGGGAGAGGCTGGTTTCTCCGGTCACGGCGGGGAGGGAGGTTTCGGGGCGTCTCCATTCGCTGAAGGCGTTTCCGAGGACGTTTTCTCTTTGCTCGGCGAGGAGGGCGAGGAGGTCCCAGCCTTCGATGGGGTGGATCTGCACGGGGGTTGCGGTGGCGAGGAGGAGGCTCTTTGTTTGCCGTGCTAGGGTATGCATGTGGCGCAGGAGGTTGTTTTGGTCGGGATTGCCATCCAGGGGAGCTCCGGGCTTCATGCGGCGGCGGGCACGGTGGGCTTCATCGAGGACGACACATTCATACTTTTGGCGACCGAGGAGGCGGGCTGATTCGGTGTTAGCACTGAAGAGTCCTTGCGAAACGATGGCGACTTTGCGGGGGCATTTGAGAATGACGTCGTTCCCGGCATTTCCGTGAGCAATTCCGTGTTCATCGATCCATTGTTTGCCGTCCCAAACGGCGGAGGGCATGTCTAGGAGCTTATCCATTTCATCCTGCCACTGCCAGACGAGGGGCTTGGGAACGATGATGAGGACGGGGCGGTCGCCGTGGAGAGCCATGAGCATGGCGGACATGGCGAGCTGGATTGTTTTTCCAAGTCCGACCATGTCGGCGAGGATGAAACGGGCTCCGTCGGGGGTGAGGTGGGCTTTGAAGGCTTTATCAACGAAGTATTTCTGGTGAGCCCAGAGGCCGTATTGACGGCGGTAGACGGGAGTTTCGACCAAGGCGCTGGCGGCATTCTCGTCTTTTTTCCATTCCGAGATCGAACCGTAAACTTGTCGTTTGGCGACGCGTTTAATGTCTTGGAGGACGGCGTCGGCGAGAGGAAAGGCTTCGGGATGATTCCAGAGTTCGTCGAATTCTTCGCGGACCCAGGCAATGGTTTTGGGAGAGTTGTCTTCCCAGATGAGTTCGTAGTTCATCTTCCAGGCATTGCGTGACTCGTTCGCGCTCCCGAGGAAGGCGGTGGTGGAGCCATCAGCGAGTTCGATGACTCCGGCTTTACCATGGATGAGGCCAAAGGCGCTGTCCGGCATGACGCGGACTTCGAGCTTCCCGCTGGTGAGGAACTCGGCGAGCCGGGCGAAGCGGTTTCCGGCGAGGGTGGCTTTCTCCTCGGGCTTGGATCGGCACCATTCCTGGCGCATCTTGAGCATGGCAGAGCGGGCGCAGGCGACGTCTGCGGCCTGGAGTTCCGAGTTGCAGATGATGCGGATTTTTCCACTGATGCTTTCCAATTCCTCACCCGCCACTTCGAGGATGGAGGAGGAAAAGTAACCGGCAATGCGGTCGTAGGAACGGGCACCGCAAAGGCGCTCGGCAAGGAAACTGCGACCGAGGAAATTTGATCGGCGGGAGGAATGGTGCTGCATGCGGATCAAGGTTGATTGCTTTTGGTGATGTCTTCGATGATACGGTCGAGGTCATCTTCGGTGTATTCGCGCCCTTTCATTGCCCGGAAGAAAGCGGGCATTTTGGAGAGGAGGAGGGCGTTTTGTTGGAGATCCGCCGGGAGCTCTTTTCGGTCAATGGCGGCAAGATCTTGGAGTTCCTGTGAGTCGTTTTTTGAGAGACTCAGGAGAGGTGTGATGCGGTCCATTAGGGATTTAGGGGCGGGCGGGGGAATGATCCCTCGTTCGATCTTGCTCCAATTGCTGGCATCGATATCGAGCCGCCGGGCGAAGGTGCGCAGGGTCATTTGAGACTTGATTCGGAGATCCTTGATTTTTTTTTCCAAAATTCATTAGTTGTGAGGTGCCAAATTTCTGTTGGTTGTTCAAGTGTGGTTTTTTAGGAACCACAAAAGAAAAAGCGAGCGATCCGATCTTCCGATCAAACAATGATGAAAAATAAGAGGCTATTTTCGGTTGGAACCTTTTGAGTGCTCCGAGGATCGGAGCTTTTAAGCGGTGGCGAGTTTGGGTGGGGCGGGGCTTTTGGGGTGTGCGGGGTTTGAGGGTGGATTAAAAGCGGCGATCCTCGCCGCACTCAAAAGTCGTCGTAGACATTGAGGGTGTCGGTTTTGAAGGAGGCGATGGTTTTTTGAAAAGCGGGGGTCGTGTTTTTCTTGAACCACGAGGCGGAGCACCAATCGTAGTCGGTTGCGGTGTGAACCAGACCGTGTTTCACGGGGTTGTTTTGCACATAGTTGAGCCGGGCGAAATAGGATTTCTGGTAGGTGAGGGGAGTGTCGAAGTAGTTGTGCCAGACTTGGCGACCGGGGGTGGCGTCGAGTTGGTTGAGGAAAACCGCAGTGTCCCGGTGGAGATCTCCGAGCCAGGTGGAGAGGGACTGCTTTCCGTCATCGGGCGTATGGGCGACGAAGTGGTAGTGATTTGAGAGGACGGCCCACGCTTGCAGTTTCCAGCCATGTTTCTCGGCTCCGGCGATGAAGAGGTCACAGAAATGACGGAGTCGTTTCCGGGATTTCAGGTGAGGGCGTTTGAGGTAGGTTCCGGCGGTCACGATATAGAGTCCGGGCGAGAAGCAGTCGTGGGGAGGAGCGTGGGGCCACGATTTTGAATTCATTGTTCATTTGAACTAATCGAAACCGGGGACGATGGCAATGCAAAAGCCCTTTGGCGTTGTCTTTTGAGTGCTCCGAGGATCGGAGCTTTTAAGCGGTGGCGAGTTTGGGTGGGGCGGGGCTTTTGGGGTGTGCGGGGTTTGAGGGTGGATTAAAAGCGGCGATCCTCGCCGCACTCAAAAGGGCTTAATGGTCGTTCTCGAGGGCTCCGGCGAGGAGTTTGGCGGCTTTGGCGTCGGCTTCCCAGGCGGGGAGGCTTTGCTCGAAGCGGGCGAGGTAGGTGAGGAGGGCGATGAGGGTTTTGCGCTCGTTCCAGTAGTGGGGGACCTCGGCGTGGAGCCATTGGCGGCCGGGCTCGGCTCCGGTCTCGCTTTTGGCGACTTCGCGGATGGCGAAGAGGGCATGGCGGAGGAGGGAGCTGGAGAAGCTGCCTGCGTCTCCCCTGAGGAGTTTTTTGCCGAAGGCGGTGGGGGTGAGGAGGCGGACTTCGTTCGCTTTGGAGCTGGCGAGGAGGTCGTGGTAGTCACGGAGGCCGAAGCCTCGGGCCAGTTCCTGATAGGCTCCGGAGCGTTGCTCGCCGCGACTTTCGAGGTCGAGGCCTTTGAGGTAGAATCGTTCGGTAGAGCCGAGAGCGCGCCAGACGGAGCGGTCGATGCCGGGGGGGACGAGGTGGTCGCAGGCGATGCGGACGGCGTTGGTGATTGCTCCTTCGAGTGGGGAAGGTTCCTGGCCCCGGGTGCGGGGGCGGGAGAGTTCGCGGGCGACGTCAATGTCCTCGATGGCGCGGTAGCGGGTGAGGACGCGGAGGGCGGCGGCGTAGGCCGCAAGTTGGTAATCGGTATCGCCGAAGTCGGGGGCGTCAGCGTGGGGATCGTCGAGGTCGTGCATGGCATCGAGCTGGCGCTTCACCTCGTCCTCGACCTCGGGATAGACTTCATCGAGGAAGGCGACCTCTTCGCTGGTTTGTTTACGGAGAATGAGGAGGACTGTTCCTTGGACGTAGTTGCCAGCTTTGAGGGCGCTATCGGTTTCCGTGGCGATGCACCAAGCGGCGGTGACACGAAGTCCGCTGGCCCAGAGAATGAGAGCGAGGTCCGCCCAGACGGAGGCGTCCTGATGGGTGAACATGACGACCTGCATGCCATCGTCCGGCATATGCGCGGCGAGGTTGGAATAGCAATCGACCATGCTATTGCGGAAGGCTTCGTCGCTGCCGACGACAGCAAGAGCCTTCTTTGATCCGAGGTTCCAGTCTTTGAAGTTGCGATCAATCGATCCTTGATACCATGCGAGGAAAAAGTCAGCGAGTTCGTGGTAGTTTACCGCGTCCGCGTAAGGGGGGTCGGTGATCCAGAAGTCATTGACTTGTTGGGAAAGGCGACAGTCTGATGAAACGACTTGGTTCTCTCCTTCCAAGGATTGATAGCTCCACTGGGGTTGAAAAGTGACGCCAGTGGCAAGGGCGCCGCGGGTAGCGTAGTTGGCCATGGTGTTGAGAGCCTGGTTGCTGAAGACGTTCTCGATGATGTCTCCTTGGGGTCTCGGGTGCCAGCGAGAGAGTTTGGAATTGAAATCGGCGCATTTACCCAAGCAAACGAGAAGTCCGGGAAGGACCGTCGAGTTGGCCCGTGAGTTCGATTCGGCGTTCAAGAAAGCCAATACGAGAAGTTGTCGTGGGTTGAAGAGGTGGTGCCAATGAGTCCAGCCACGTTCGCGAATCGGTTGATCGGTGTTGAAGCCCGGTTCAATCTTCATCGAGGGTAGAAACCCTTTGGTTTGCCAATCGGTGAAGCGTTCACGGAGGAGCGCGAGGGTCTTTTCCTCGCGGGCTCGGTCGGGGCCGGTGACTTCGCGGTAGTGCTTGCGGGTGCGGAGATCGCCTTTCCCGTTGCGGTAGCTTTCGACCCAGCGGACGCAGTAAAGACGTTCTTGGAAGACGTCGTCAGGTCGGGGGACAAGGTCGTCGTTTTCCCAGAAGCGGAGGCCATTTGAATGGTGGGTGGTGGGGGTGGTTTTTTTGTCGCGGGAGCTGAAAAGTCGGGCTTGCTCAATGGTGCCAGGATCACGTCCTTGTTCGAGGAGGATGGGATGGGTGATCTTTCCTTTCGAGATGGTGCCCTGCTTGGCCTCGGCCATTTCAGTGGGAGAGACGCCGGAGAGGATCTCGATACGGTAGCGCTTTTCAGAGGGGATGGTGATGAGGCGGGCGATGGACTTGTTCTTGAGCCCGATGATCCAGGAGGGAGCGAGGGGTACGAGCCAGCCGGTCTCGGGGCAGCGGACTTCGACACAGTAGAGGTAGGCATCGGCGCGCCAGACTTGTTCATCGAGTTGGGCGGGGGTGAGGGAGCCGTCGGCGATCTTGGCGGAGAGTTTTTGCCATTCTCCGATGGAGAGGTCTTCGGTTTTGTGCTCGATGCCCCATTGGGAGACTTGGCGATCGACGGCGGCGTAGATTTCCTCCTGGGCCTCCCGGACTTGGGCGGCGACCTCGGGGCCCCCGCCGACGATATTGAGGGCGGACCAGGTGAGGAGGGCGGCGACAGGGTTGAGGTCGGAGGCGTAGGCTTCGCAGCCGATGCGAGCGGCTTCGAAGGGGATGGAGCCACCGCCGCAGAAGGCATCGCCGACGCGGGGGACGCGGCCGAAGCGGTTTTGGCCGAGTTGGGCGACGAGTTCGCTGATGGAAGTAGCAGTGGTGCCGAGGTGGGCGTTGATCTTTTGCCAAGATTCCGGGGAGGGGCCGTCGATTTGTTCGGGCCGGTCGCAGAGGGCGATTTGTTCGTCGTAGGGAAGGCGGGCGAAGACGGCGAGTTCGAGCTCGCGGAAGGCAGTGGCGAGTTCTTCTTTGCGCTCGCGTTTCTCGGCGGGCGTGGAGGCGTTTTTCCAGAGGGATTCGAGATCGGTGTAGCCCTGTAGCTCGGAGTCGGTGGCTTGATCGAGGACGCTCTTCTTGGGTTTGATTCCTTTGAAGCGGGCGCGGAGCCCTTCGTCATCCATCGTCATGATGGCGAGGAAGCAGGCTCGGTCACCCTCCGGGTCATCGGTGGCGGGCATGAGGAGCCCAATAATGGTGGCGCGGCAGAGGACGAGGGGCTTGCGGCCCCACCATTTACCGAGACCGGTGAGGGTCTGGGAGTAGTTGGACTTTCGTTCCTTGTAGGACTCCTTGGAGACACGAGAGACGGGGAATTGGGATTCGATGAAGGAACGCATGAAAGGGGTTTCTGTGCCAAGTGGTAATGTCTGGCTCTGAGAATGGGAAGCGGCGAAGACGGGGCATCGTTGATCAGGCAGGTGGCGAAGCCTTTTGAGTGCTCCGTGGACCGGAGCTTTTAATCGACGGTGAGTGTGGGTGGGGCGGGGCTTTTTGGGGTGTGCGGAGTTCCAGGGTGGATTGAAAGCGGCGATCCTCACCGCACTCAAAAGCCTTCGGCCCGGCCATTGCTTAGTCTGCTTCGCCGAAGGAAAGGTAATCGTATCGTGAGAAATCGACGAACTTCCGTCGATCCCAGAGGGTCATTGAATCCAGGGAGAGGACAGCACAGTTGGGTTCAGCAAATTCGGGGATTGCGGTCAGGTGGGTTTGGATTTCTTCGGATATTTTCCTGAGAGTTTCGGAATGGATCGGGTCTGCGAAGATCTGGGGTTTAATCAGAAGGATGATTTCAACCTCATAATAGTCACCCTCGGTGATTTCATCAAATGGATCCAAAGAGATGAGCATGGAATCAATAAGATCGTCCTGGGCGGTGATGGCGTTGAACAGATTCTCTTTTTGTTTTTCCCAGGATTTTTCGAAGGCCTCGGGAAATGCGGTGCGAGTATAACGGGCGATTCGCCAGTTAAGGAGACCGTTGAGCGTTGCGGGCGGCAGGATGGCGTCCACGCTGGGAGCGGATGTCAGGAGTCTCTCTCTGGGCAGGAGAATCAGAGCGGGGATCTCAGCAGAATGCCATTTGGGTTGGCCCTTGATGGCGACTTGGAATTCAATTTTTCGAGGGTTGAATCCATTTGCGAGATTTTTGTCGGGTTTATTCCTCCCTGGTTTCAGGATGATAGGAAGGAGTTCGACGGTGGGTTCAGCTGACAAGCTTCCGTTGAGAATGTCGCAGGTTTGTCTGAGGATGACGAAATACTCAGCAGGGTGGTATTGGTCAACGTGTTCACGGTCGATGATTGCTCCTTGAGCCCAATCAGCGGCTATCAGGGTATTGCGATCCACGATGCCGGACATCTTCAGAAATTAACGGTCTTTGGATGAGAGGTTTTCGCGAATGCGGGTCCAGGTTTGGTCCCTTTTTTGCTGTTCGTTGGTGAGGGAGTTCGGTTTGAGTATTGTTTTTGAGACCCCGCTATTTCCGAGAATCTGGTGGGCTTGGGCGGTGGCTGCCCGGTGTTCTTGAAGTCGCAGATTGATGAGATCTTTGATTTTATCCAAATCGGGATCAGGCAATTTCAGGAGATCGGTGATGGAAAGGGTGCCGGTTTGGGAAATGGGTTCTTCGAGAAGCCACGAATGGTCGGTGCCCTTGGTCATTGATTTCCAATAGTGACCCGCTTGAGTCAGGGTGGCTAATTTTCGACGCACATTTGCGTCGGGGATTCCATCTTTCATCCACTGGTAGATGGTGGGGCGGCTTTTGCCGAAAATTTCCGAGATCTTGGTGATGGAGAAACCGAAGGATTCACGGACCAAGGCGAGTTGATCTGGGGGTGAGGTCGCTGAGACAGAGTCGTCGGAACTGGCGGAGAGGATACCGTTGTGAATATAATATGTGGTATAGAGTCCGCTGAGAGTCTGGGGAGAAAAAACGAGATTGGTGAGAGTGATCGGGACTTTTGAGGCACATTTGATGGCCGTGATCGCGGAATCCCGGAGAATGGATTCCGAGCCGCCGGGTTCAGCTCCTTTGGGAGGGGTGTCCCAAGATGGATAGGTATGGAGAGCTATTGTTTGTGCCATTTTTTATGGGCGGTTGGGGTTGTGAGGGCGGTGAAAAGGAGTGAAATGGAGGCTCGCAGGGAGCTGATCCGCTCGAGTGCCAGAGTGGGCTGGAAGGACTCGGTCACTTGAAGAAGGTGGACGTTTTCAAGCCGAATGAAAGGGCAATTGCTCTCCAACGGTACGGGGAAGTTTAGATCGAGAGGGAAAAGATCTGGAGGGACAGTGAGGCCGCCACCCATGGTGGAGCAGCGAACCAGAAGGCGACCCTCGGGTCCGCTTTGGAAAATTGATTCGGTGACGCTTCCGAGACACTCTAATCCGAGGTCCGGTTGATCGGGCAAGCCAAGGATGGCGGGATTCACCCACTCGGTCAGGTCCTCATTTCCTTGGATCGGAATGTGATTGATATATCTGAGGACGTATTCTTTTACGGCCAGGGTAGGGAGAGCCTGATTGATGACATCGAGGACATCCTCCAGAATTTTCTTTTTCTCCATGAAGGCCCGGTAATCGGCAAAGTGGATGGCGACGCCATCGTCGTCCAATCTAATTAAGGTAGTGCGGGCGTGGTCCTTGAAGTCCCACTTTATCGTCTCAAACCAGCTGACTCTGGGGCCGGCATCACCGACGGGTCCGAACTTGATTGCGTTCATTTTGACCGAGTCGGGAATTGGGAAGCCTATTTCAGGAAACAGTTTGAGGAGGGTGGAGAGCTGCTCCGAGAAGTTCGCTACCTTTTCAAACTGAATGGAAACAACGACGCAGAGGAGAGGAGGGTCGATGTAGGTGATTTCAGTCATTTCGGGTGTTCTACGCGGTTCTTTACAAAAAACATTACACTATTCCAGTGTAATCCGAGACTTCTTTTCGAGGTTTTTGAGTTTCAGTCCGTGGAACTAGAGGCGGGGGGCCGAGACACGTTTGAATCGTCGCAGACGAGACTGAGCATGTCATTCCGGGCTGGATCGTATTGGTGGCTGAGGGAGGTGGGGTTCTCAGTGAGGGCGAAGCGGACGGCCTTGCGCCAGCCTTTGCCTTTGCCGTTGATTGCGTGTCCGGTGGCGGCATTGGTCATGGTGAAGAGCCACCAGCGTTCCTCGGGTTGAAGGCCCCTCCAGTTGGCGATGGCGGCTCCGATGTCGCGTGGGTCGGCGTCTTCGATGGCCCAGGCGAGGAGGGTGAGTTCCTTGCCGAGAAGGCGTGAGACGAGGGTTTGGGATTTGAGCCAGCGACCGGCGGGGAGTTTTAGGGATTTGAGCCGTTCGTTGAATTCCTGATGGACGGCTTCCGCGATGGCTTCCCATTTGGTGAGGGGGAGGATGCAGCGGAGTTTGTCGTCATCGTGACCAAGGGCGAAGTGGACCTTGCGGCGTTCCTCGGCGTCATCGAAATGGAAATGCTCGGAGAGATAGACGCGGGGATCTGCTTTGCCGCCCAGAGTGACCATGAAGTGGTGGCCGGAAGCGGAGGGCTGAAATCCGTAGCCGATAGTGGGCACTTTTGGCGCCGATTTCTTGGCTGATTTTTTAGGAGTGGCGGCCATCATGAGGGGTCTGTTGAGTCAGTTTGGATGACTTCGTGTTCACCGAGTTCGAGTTTGTGATCGGTGATCCAGTCGGTGAGATCCTGTCCATTCTTGAAGACGATCTGCTCACAATGAAGGATGATTTCTCCTTCGCCGATGATTTTTCTCATGGGGTCGATTAAGGAGTCGATCTCAGAGCGGGAAAGCGAGGTGGAGGGATCGGTGCTGAGCTCCATCCAGTGATCTGCTCCGATGGTGACTTGAAGGCCCTGTCCGTGGGCTCCGGTTTTTTCGAGGGCGTTGAGGAAGTCGTAGGCGGCTTTGACATCTTCAAATTTCTGCCTTCGTTTAAAGGTGGCAGGGCGGGAGGGATCGACGGCGACCTTGGCTTTCCCTTTGGGGACGTCCTTGCGGAGGATCTCGGAATGGATTCCATTTTTGGAGCCGAGGGCGAGAACGCAAATGGTGCCTTCGGGGACGGGGAAGGGATCGACGTAGGTGGCGGAGTCTTCGGTGGGCGTTGAGCCATCGGTCGCGTAGAAAATGGGGGCTGGAGGGGCGGAGAGGAGTTCGCACATCCGTTGGTCGCCTTGTTGGAAAAAGCGCTGTTTCAGAGTGATCTTATTTTCCCAGAATTTGGCGGAGCCGGTATCGCTGGTGCCGCTGGAGTCGATGGCGAGGAAGCTGAGTTTCAGATCGCTGGTGCGGAAGTTGTGGAAGTCGGTGACGGGAGCGCTTCCCTTGGTGGCGGTGGAGTCGATTTCCCAAAAAACGCGGTCTCCGTGAACCGGAGTGATTTTGAGGGAGACTTCGCCGGTGTTGTCATCCCGAGCCAGGACCTGGATTTTGATATCAGTCTTTGGCTGTGGGAAGGGTCCCTTGTCGATGAGGCTGCCGTCGGAGCGCCAAGTGCCCTCGGCGATGAGTTTACTTTTGAGAGTCTCGAGAGCGCTGGGGATGTGCCATTGCCAAGCGGCATTGGTTGCGGAGCGGGAAACGACATCCGAGTAGTCCATGACCTGCTGGGTGAAGAGGCGTAGCTCGCATTTTTTGCGGAAGCTGTCGGTGTCGACTTCTTCGGTGAATTTCTGTTTTTTGGCGAGAGCATCGCGGACCTGGCCTTCTCCGTTATACTCGTTGTTCTGAAAATTCATGAGGAAGTCTGCGGTGCGCAGCCCGTCCTTAGTTGGGTAGTGGAGGACGTTGAAGCCCTCTTTGGCGGCGCTGAGGAGTTGGAGGAGGATGTTGTCTCTCATTTCCCGTGCGTTGTTGAGCTGAGGATCATTGACGCCGGGGTTTTCACTCTCGAGCTCGGCGATGATTCCCCGGATGGCCTTGAGTTCCGCGGAACGTTCGAGGAGGCGGTTCACGACCTCGCGGTCGCCGGTGAGGAAGAGGATACGGTTTTTGTAGGTGGCATCATCCCAAAACGACTTCAAATTGGAGCTGAGCCCACCGCCGGAAGTTGGTTCGCTGATGACTAGGAGGACGCTGTCTTTTTCGAGCTTCAGTTCATCGGCGGCGGTCAAGGCGAGGACCTTCTGGTAGCAATCGCGATGTTTTTTTGGTTCGAAGGAGTTTTCGAGGAAGGATTGGAGTTCCTTAAGCTGGATTTCGCGGGTGAAGCCTTCTGCTTGTGACTTAAGTTTGGCAACGACGTTTTGGACGTCCTTGAAGTAAAGGCGGCCTTCTCGGTCGGTGTGAAGATACCAGGCTCTTGTTTGATAGGGCCCGATGATGTTTTTATTGAGCTGTGAAACCTCGCGTCTGGGGGCCGAGAGGTAGGCGACGATGTCGTTGAGTTTGAGTCCCTGGGCTGCACCGGAAACCGTCGAGAGGGATGAGACCAGGAGAAGGGCAGAGAGATCTCGACAGTCTCTGGAAGACGTGTCGAGATCGCGGTCGATCACTTCCGCGATGGCAACGCCGTTGCTGGCGACATCATGGGCGATGGCGTTTCCGAGCTTGGAGTTGATGGCCTCGATTTCCGACCGGGTGTCCTGATCATTGAGATCGATGTCATATGGGTGGATGAGAGCCTTTTGGCTGGCGGATCCGGAGTTCCACATTTGTGCGGTGATGACCCGCATGAGCTTGATGAGGGCTCGGGTTTGCTGAAAGCCAGGATTTTCACGGAAACGAGCGTAGAGATCGCGAAGCGAAAAGTGAAAGGGGTAGGATGAGATCAGGTTCGTGCGGTAATCGGCTGGATTTGCGGAGGTGAGATCCATGTCGCGGGCATCTTTGACGCACTGGGCATAGGCGTCGGCGACTTCGTCAATTTTCTCTTGCGCCGGGAGTTTTGAAAATAAGCGGGTCCGAAGAATGTGAAAGATTTCATCGTTGTTCAGGGCGACCGGTGCAAGTGGTTGGGCACTTCGGTTGGTTTCATTTTCGAGATTTCGAAGGGCGGTATTGAGGGAATGTCCTCCACCTTCGTAGTTTGCCTTGAGGTCTGCGATGACGACACAGACGTTCGATAACTCGGGTTTGTTGACGGCAACTAGCAGGTTAGAAAGCGCGGTGGTAGTGACCTGTGCTAGATCGGAATTTCCAATCTCCTTTGATTTGGCGTCTTGAAAGTAGGGCGGGAGCTCGTCGAGGAGGATCAGGGTTGGCGGACCCTTGAGAAGATTGATCCAGGCTGACTGTCCGGGAGCTTGGAGGGGGGAATAGTAATCGGCAAAGAGTTCTTTTTTACCAAGTTGGGAGGCCAGAGCGCCCCAGATACCGAGGGGGGCATCGTTTTCGCGACCTGAAAAGCCAATGACTTTGACCTCACCAGGTTGGCTGCTTGCATCGTAGTGTTGTCCGAGAGATTTTTGGCGGATTTTAGGATTTTAGGATTTTGGCAGAGTAGGCCAAGAGTGATCATACCGTGGGTTTTGCCTCCCCCCATGTTTTGACTGAGAACGAAGACGCCTTGATCACTGTGGCCTGCAAGTCGGCGAAGGCCCAGTCGGGAGAGTTGGATTAAACCGTCGGTGAAATAGTTTTCGTCTAAGAAGTCGCTTCCAATCTTACCGGAGAAGAAATCAGAGAGGTCGAGGGCGGTATCATTTCTCGATTCGTTAAAAACGGAGGCACGCGGAGTACAGGCTTCTTTGAGAAATTGAATCACCGAGTGAGTTTGCAGTTTCGCCACCAGCTATCAAGTGAACTTACTGGATATTCTTTCAATTATTAATCTTAAGAACGCGCTCATTTGTAAACTTGTGTTCGGCGCGCGCCCGCTAGTGCTAGTGTTTCGTTATCACCCTCTCGCGTCTTCAACCCCTGAGAGACCATTTTTCCATTCGGCTAGTTTTTGGAAGAGTTTGTCCCGCTTTTGGAGGTCTGAGACGTCGTTACGTTCGCCGGGGCGGTTGAGGGAGGTGCGAGGGGGCTTTTTTGAGAAAGAGCAATTTCAGGTTGGGGAGGATCGCTGAATGGGTCGGGATTGAAGTCTCAAACCACGAGGGGGGGGGGTGGGCTTGGTGAGAATTCGACGCGGGAGGGGGCTTTTCCGTTGAGGTATGACAACAAGTGGTGTTTTCTCCTAGGAAAGGATGGCGAGTTGGAACGATGACCGGCTTGAATTGGCGCTTCGAGCGTCCAAGGAAGGGGTGTGGGATTGGGACTTGGAGAACGGGACGATCCGTTACTCCCGCCGGGCTTTGAGGTTTTTTGGCTTTCGCCGTGATCTTGCGCCCAACGTCTTTGCGGATCGCAAGGAACACATGGACGAGGAATCGGCAGCGGCTGTTGATGAGGCTTTGCGCCGGGTTTGCCAGGAGGGGGAGGATCTCTTTGCGGTGGAGTCGCGGGTCAAGACATTGGCTGGAAAGTGGAAGTGGTTCCGCGTCAGGGGGACCCCGGTGAGAGGGAGTTTGGGCAAGGTGATCCGGATTGTCGGGAGCCTGATTGATATTTCGAAACGGAAGGCTGCGGAGGATGCCCTGGGTGAGGAACGTGCCTTGATCAAGACCCTCCTCGATAGCATTCCGATGAATGTCTATTTCAAGGATTTGGATTCGCACTTCGTCATGGCGAACCTCCCGACGGCTCGTAAGATGGGTCTGTCCTCGCCGGAGGAATTGCTGGGTAAGACGGACTATGATTTTTTCAGTGCAGAGCATGCCGATCATGCGCGGTCGGTGGAGAAGGAGATCATGGTGACCAAGAGGGGCTTCTCCGATGTGACCGAACATGAAATCTGGGACGATCGCGAGGATACCTGGGTGAAGACGACCAAGCACGCGTGGGTGGGGCCAGGGAAAAAGGTCAAAGGGACCTTCGGGGTGACCAGTGACATTACCGATCTCATGCATGCCCGGGCGGAGCAGGAGCGGGTGGCGTCGGAGTTGCAGGCGCAAAATTCCCGGATTGAGGAGGAGCGACAGCGGATGCGTCTGGTGATCGACGGGGTGCCGATGAATGTCTATTTCAAAAATCTCGATCACCAGTTCGTGATCGTAAATCATTCGATGGCCGGTTGGGTGGGGTGTGAAGAGCCCGAGGAGCTTTACGAAAAGAGCGACCGCGATTTTTTCTCGGAGGAGCATTGGCAGGCTGCCGAGGGGGACGAGAAGCGGATTATGGAGACGGGCACCCCGATCACTGACAAAGTCGAGAAGGAGACCTGGAGTGGTAAGGAGGATACCTGGGTGATGACTTCGAAGTATCCCTGGAGGGATAGTGAAGGAGCGGTCATGGGGACATTTGGGGTGTCCAGCGATGTCTCGGATCTGGTGTTGGCGCAGCAGGAATTGAAGGCGAAGGCCGAGACCTTGCGGAAGAAGAATTTGGAAATGGCGGAGGAGCTCGAGCTGGCCCGGGAGGTTCAGCAGGCTTTGCTGCCGGATGAGATTCCCGAGTTCACCAAGGGCGGTGAGGTCTTGAAGTTTTCGAAGCTCTACCGCCCAGCGCCCGATCTTGCCGGGGACTTTTTTGAAGTGGTTCCGCTGGGGCCTGATAAGGCGGGTTTCTTTATCTGCGATGTGGCGGGGCGGGGGGTGCGCTCGGCGCTGATTGTTTCGATGTTGCGGGGGTTGATTGAGAAGCAGATTTCGACGGCCGAGTCCCCCGGTGATTTTCTGACCGGGCTGAACGAGGGGCTGGATCACCTTCTTGTCGAGTCCGGCGTTGAGATCAATGCGACGGCGGTCTACGGGGTGGTGGACCTGGGGAAAGGAGTGATTCAACTCTCGGTGGCAGGGCATCCGAATCCGGTGGCGGTCTTCGAGGATGGGGTGCGACAGTTGGTGCCACCCGGCGGGGTCCGGGGGCCGGCGCTGGGACAACAGCCGGGAGTCGTTTATCAATCGGTCACGGCACCTTTGGAGGGGTTGCGACGGATGATTTGTTTTTCGAATGGGATCCAAAAGGCGACCAACGCTGCGGGTGAGGAGTTCGGGGTGAGCCGGATTATCGGGATTGCCGAGCGGGGCGGTCCGCTGCCTCGGGTGCTCGAGCAGCTTTCGAAATCGGTCTTGAAATTCTCTGAAGGGAACGATGAGTTCCGAAATGCGTTATGCCTGTTGGCGTGGGAAATTGAAAAATGAGTGCCAGAGGAGATCGTCTTAATCTTGCTTTCAAGGCCTCGAACGAAGGAGTTTGGGATTGGGAAGTCTCGACCGGGGAGATTTATTACTCGAACCGTGTTTTGATGTTTTTGGGATATGGTCGAATTGGAGCGCCCAACTTTTTTGCGGATCCGGAGAGCTGTCTTCATCCTGATGACTTGGAGGATTTTAAGGCGAAGGTCGACCGGGTGGTCTCCCGCAATGGTAAGTTTATCGCGGTGGAGCCGCGGATTCGCAGTCAGGACGGGGTCTGTAAATGGTTCCGGGTTCGGGGCGTTCCGGTCCGTGATCCTGAGGGCAATCTGATCAGGGTGGTGGGCAGCCTGATTGATATTTCCAAGAGGAGGATGGCTGAGATTGCCCTGGAGGAGGAGCGGAGCTTGATCGATCTCCTTCTCGATAACGTTCCGGTGAACGTTTATTTTAAGGACGTCGAGTCCCGGTTTGTGAGGGCCAATGTGGCAACGGCGGAACGGATGGGAGCGGGAACGGTGGAAAATCTCCTGGGAAAAACGGACCACGATTTTTTTGAGCGCGAGCACGCCGATGCGGCGAGGGCGATCGAGCTTGAGCTTATGCGGACAGGCGAGAGCCAGGAAGAACTTCTGGAACACGAAGTCTGGGAAGGTGGTCGGGAGTCCTGGGTGCTGGTGACGAAAAAAGTTTGGTATGGTATGAACGGTGATGTTCGGGGGACCTTCGGGGTGACCCACGATGTGACTGAGTTGATGGAGACCCAGTCAGAGCTGGAAAGGATCGCCGCCGAGCTTTTGGTGGTGAATCAAGAGATCAGCGAGGAGAGGCATTTGCTTCGGTTGGTGATTGATAGCATCCCGATGTTTGTTTATTTTAAGGATCCTGAGTCGAAGTTTGTTTTGGTGAACCAGGGGATGGCGGAGCTGATTGGTGAAGAGAGCCCGGAGGATGTCGTCGGAAAGCATGATCGTGATTATTTTTTGCCCGGTCTGGTGCAGAGTGCCACCCATGATGAGCTGGAGATCATGAGGACGGGGAAGCCAAGCATCAAGAAGCTGGAGCGAATTACGTGGAAGGATGATCATGTCACCTGGTCGGTGAGTTCTAAGTTTCCCTGGAAAGATCATGCTGGAAAGATCATCGGGACTTTCGGAGTTTCGGGGGATGTTACCGAGTTGGTGGAGACTCGGAACAAGCTCTCTGAGATCACGGACGCGATGGAGTCTCAGAATGAGGCGTTGGAGGAGGAGTTGAATTTGGCCCGCGAGATTCAGCAGGCGGCGCTTCCTCATTCTTTGCCGACGATTCAGTCGGGTCGCGGGACGGCGAATTTTTGCCATTGTTACCAACCGGCGAGTGATCTGGCGGGAGACTTCCTGGAGGTTGTCGACCTGGGTGAAAACCGGGCCGGGTTTTTGGTGTGTGACGTGATGGGGCACGGTGTCCGGGCGGCCTTGATTGTGTCGATGCTGCGGGGGCTAATTGAGAAGCAGCGGGTATCGGCCAGTGAGCCGGGAGTATTTTTGGCAGGCCTGAACGAGGGGCTTTCCCACCTTTTGGAGAGAACCAAGACCGAGATGTTTGCGACGGCCTTTTACGGGGTGGTGGACTTAAACGCGGGGGAGCTTCGCTTGGCTTCGGCCGGCCATCCTTCGCCGATTCTGAAGAGAAATGGCGTGGTCGAGGTTTTGAATCTCAAAGGGCGATTGCGGGGCCCGGCGCTGGGCATGGTTCCGGGGGTGCCCTTCAATGAAACGGTGCTGCCCTTGGAGGGCTTGGAGGGCTTGTGGGGCTTTACCGACGGGGTCTTCGAGATTCGCAATGAGGCCGGAGAAGAATTTGGAGTGCCGCGAATGTGTGAAGTTTTGGGTGGTCCGGAGAGCGGCCAGGAGTTGTTGGAGATGATCGTGGAGGAGGCTTTGAAGTTCTCTGGGGGAAAGGTGTTTGAGGATGATATTTGCTTACTCGGGATAGAATTTACGGGCGGAGCTTGAGCTTGCTCGATTGTCTGCTACACGGGCACTACCTTGAGCGAAAAAGTTGCCATTCTAACTTCCGGTGGAGACGCTGCCGGAATGAATCCTGCGGTGAAGTCGGCCTGTGATTATGCCTTGCAGCATGGCTTGAAGCCCTACCTTGTTGATTGGGGGCTACGGGGATTGATCGAGGGGTGGATTTATGAAGCGACGAGGGACAAGCTCTCGGGAATTCTTCACCGGGGGGGGACTGTTTTGGGGTCTTCGAGATCGAAGCGATTCTACGATTACCAGTATCGGGAGCAGGCTTATAACAACCTCAAGAAAGAAGGGATCACCAAGCTGATCGTGATCGGGGGAGATGGCTCTTTCAACGCGCTGAACCAATTTTATGCAGACTTCGGAGTGCCCTTCGCGGGGATTCCAGCGACCATCGACAACGATATTCCGGGAACCGATTACTGCCTGGGAGTGGATACGGCGCTCAATATGATTCGCTGGAGTGTCGATAGTATCCGCGATACGGCGGCGTCATTCTCGCGGGCCTTTGTGGTGGAAACGATGGGCCGGCACTGCGGCTACCTCGCCATGACCAGTGCCCTCGCGACGGGGGCGGAGGTCTGTTTGGTGCCTGAGATTGCCTACGATTTGGATTCCATCGCGGAGCGTTTGCGGAAGGAGAAGGAGGAGGGGCGAAAGTATCTTTTGGGGATTGTGGCGGAAGGAACCGGGATGGGCGAATCGCTGACCCGCTGGATGAGTGATTCGCTGGGAATGGATGCCCGGCTGACTGTTCTGGGTCACGTGCAGCGTGGAGGATCGCCGACGGTTTACGATCGCATCATGGCCTTTAAGTTTGCCAATGCGGCGGTGGAGGCTTTGCAGTCCGGACAGACCAATCGGGTCGTGACGTTCAAGGATGGAACTTATGGCAGTGCTCCGATTAGCGAGATCACGGACCAAAAGCATCACGTTGATCCGGACCTGATTAAGTTGTGCGAGCCGATGAGCCACTGATTGGCTGATACCAACTCTCCCTAGCGGATGATGCCGCGTTGCGATCCTTGCATGAAGGCGAGGAGTTTGGCGACCTGGGGGTTTTGGCAGAGTGCCGGGTCTAGGGCGGCGAGCGCGCTGGTGAGGTTGTTTTCCTTTTTGAGGAAGATCTTTTTATAGAAGGTCTTGAGCGCGCGGAGATCTTCTTCGCTGAAGCCCCGCCGTTGCATCCCGACCTGGTTGAGGCCGCGGACGGTGGAAGGGTTGCCATCGACGATGGTGAAGGGGGGGATGTCCTGGACGATTTTTGAGATGCCGCCGGTGATGCTGTGGGCACCGACGCGGCAGAATTGATGGACGGCGGTGAGGCCGGAAATGATGGCGTAGTCCTCGACCACAACGTGTCCGGCGAGGGTTCCGTTATTCGAGAGGATGACGTGGTTGCCGACCTGACAGTCGTGGGCGACGTGGGAGTAGGCCAGGAAGAGATTGTCCGAGCCGATGCGGGTCGGCGAGTCTTTGGTGGTGCCACGGTGGATGGTGGTGTTCTCGCGGAAGACGTTGCGATCACCTGCGATGAGGGCGGTGGGTTCACCGGCGTATTTGAGGTCCTGGGACTTCGTGCCGACGGCGGCGAAGGGGAAGAATTCGTTCTCGTCTCCGAATTCGCTGTGGCCGTGAATGACGACGTGGGAGTGGAGCGTGCAACGGTCTCCGAGGCGGACGTTGGCCTCAATGACACAGTAGGGGCCGATCTCGATATCCTGTCCAAGTTCGGCCTGCGGTGAGATGACGGCAGTGGGGTGAATCATGTGGTATTAGAGGACCGTATCCCCTTCGTTGGAAAAAAGCGAGCGTGCTTCGACGCTGGTCTCGTGAGTTCCCACTGGCGCTCCAGATTGAGCCGGAAGATGACGAGGTGACGAGGTGACGAGCGTGTTCCAGTTGAAGGGCGCGATGGGGGCTCTTTTGAAGGGAATCACAGAAAAAGGAGAAGTCGCGGAATTTAGGTTGAGGAGCTTTGAGGGGTGGGGTAAATGTATTGGCCTTTGAATGGGGTTGGATCGAAGACGGGATCAGACCCACCACCCAGGAGCGGAGCGACGACGAGGACGATGATCATCTCGACTTTGGTAATGCCACTTGGGGAGTGATTCCTTTTTCTATTCATCATCTTGCTTCGCTTTGTTTTCGATACTGAGCCATCTTCTTGACCACCACGATCAAAAAGGGGCTCTTTCTTTGATTGGAGGGAGGTGGTGCGAACCCCGCTCGGACTGCAAGTGCAAGCTCCGTGGGGACAAAAAAAGCGGACCTCCTGAGAGGTCCGCTTCGGAATTTTCTGAACCGTTGGCTTCAGGAGCCGCGGGGAGCTTTGACGTCAGGGACGTCGTCCCCGAAGATGGAGTCCTTGCCGGCTCCGAAGAGTCCGCCAGCGCCACGTCCTGGTGAGATGGGCTTGCCGTTTGGGCCGATCTTGCCACCAGTAACCGCACCGTCGGGGGTGAGGTAGATATACTGCTTATTAAAGGGACCTTCGTCGAAAACCGGATCCGCGCCACCACTCTTGAGAGGGGCGACGACAATGGGAACGATACTTCCGGGTGAGGAAAGAGGCTCATCGCCTTCAAGCATCACGTAACCGAATCCGTTCTCACCTTCGGAGAGCATCTTTTCAGGGGTGCTCCAGATGTTGTCACCGTCCTTGGAGCCTTTCACGCCTTTGACGTAGAAGATCTTCTCGGAGTCCACGGAACCTGCTGCGATGAGTTGGCCGAGGTAGGAGTTGGAGTCATTGCCATCGGGAACCACTTCCAGGCCCTCGTCAATGAGTTGCTGTTTGGTGGATTCGGAGGGGTAGCCGCCATACATATCAATAAAGTTGATGAGCGCGCTTCCGATCTCTTTGGCGTTACTGGTTGCTTGCGCTTTCGCGGCCGCCTTTTGCGCCTTCAGAATTGCCGGTGTCGCAAGGCCCGCAAGGACCGCGATGATGGCAATCACGACAAGTAGCTCCACAAGTGTGAAGCCCTTCCGCATTGGATTTTTCTTTAGTTTCATGTTTTTTCTATGGTTTGGAGGGAGAACCCTCCGTTTTTTATGGAGGGAGGTGAGAACACCAACCTTCCAAGGGAAAATAAGCTTCCCATTCTCTTCCGCAAGATAAAAGGAGGCGGCGACTATCGAAATGCGGCGGCGAGTCCTTCAAGATCCTCGCCGGTCGCCTGATCGGCAGCCAGAATTGCTTCTTTCTGAAGAACAACAAGTTGTTTGATGCCCTCACGGGAGAGATCGAGCATGGCGTTCATTTGTTCCGAGGTGAAGACACTCTCTTCGCCGCTGCCTTGAAGTTCGACGAAGTCTCCGTCTTCGGTCATGACGACGTTGAAATCGACGGCGGCATCGCGGTCCTCGGGGTAGTTGAGATCGAGGATGGCTTCGTTCTGATAGATCCCGGCGCTGACGGCGGCGACGAGTTTGGCCATGGGGAAGGCCTTGAGCTTGCCCTGGGACATGAGGCGGTTGAGGGCGATGGCGACGGCGACGCATCCGCCGGTGATGGAGGCGGTGCGGGTGCCTCCGTCGGCTTGTAGGACGTCGCAATCGATCCAGAGGGTGCGGCGGCCGAGTTTCTTGAGGTCGATGACGGCGCGGAGGGAGCGGCCGATGAGGCGTTGGATTTCCGAGGAACGACCGTCGAGTTTTCCGCGATTGATGTCGCGCTGCTTCCGGTCGTGGGTGGAATAGGGGAGCATGGAATACTCGGCGCTGACCCAGCCACCTTCGACTTTTTGGAATTTCATCCAGCGGGGGACATCTTCCTCGACGGTGGCGGCGCAAATGACCCGGGTCTTACCGAAGGAGACGAGAACGGATCCGGTGGCATTCGGCGCGACATTGGGGATGAAGGAAATCGGGCGGAGTTCGGAAATTGTGCGTCCATCGGGTCGGTCCATGCGCGGGATTAGATTCCCAAGGAGAGCAAAGCAAGAGGTTTTGAACGATGTTCGGAAGTTGTTCGCATTTCTTAATGAAATAGGCTTTTGGGCACGGAAATCACTAAACTTTGCAAAAATTGCACTGCAGAGCAAAAAAATCCTTGCCTCAAGAACAGTTTGGGATACTTCTCGCCGCCCCATGGCAAGAAAATGCTGGATAGAGCGCGACAAGCGCAAAGCTAAAACCGTCGCTAAGTATTCTGACCTTCGTCACCAGTTGAAGAAGGAAAAGGATTATATTGGCCTGACAATGCTTCCTCGTGATGCAAGTCCGACCCGTTTGGTAAACCGTTGTGAAGTGACCGGCCGCCGCCGGGCCTTCTTGCGCCGTTTCCGCCTTTCCCGGATTACCTTCCGCGAGATGGCTTCCCACGGCCTTCTTCCTGGAGTGACAAAGTCCTCCTGGTAGGTTATTGGCTGAGGTCTGATCGGAGGGGATGTTGCTCCTAGTATCGTGCTGCGTCTCTCTGTCTCACGCCTATGCCCATTTACGAATACCAATCTGAAAATCCGGACGATCCGAAGCATAGTTGTCGCATTTGCGCCAAGGGCTTTGAATTACAACGTCCCATTGACAGGGAGGCACTGGTGAAGTGCCCCCTTTGTCGTCATCCGGTTCGCAAGATCGTGAGCCGGGTTAATAGTCCCAAGGTGAGTAAGCCTTTTTCTGATTCCGACGCCAAGGCGGCCGGATTTCATGTCCTTCAAAAGAATAGCGATGGAGGCTACGACAAGATCTAATGCCGACCTCAGATGAGTGAAACATTATTTCTGATTGTAAGCGCGACTAGTGAGGTCCCCTTCGAGTATCCGACTTGGACCGAAGCCGCGCTCTATCTGGGAGCGATTCTTTTTTTCCTCCTGCTCAATGCCTTCTTCGTCGCGTCTGAATTCGCGATTGTAAAAGTCCGGCCGAGTCAGATCGAGGGGGAGCTGGAATCCAAGCCGCGCCGTGCTGGTATTTCCAAGCACGTCGTCAATAATCTCGATGGTTATCTTTCGGCCAATCAACTGGGAATCACGATCGCCTCCTTGGCATTGGGCTTCCTTGGAGAGCCTTTTGTGGCTAAGTTTGTTGGTCCCTTTCTGAGATCCTTGGGATTCATTCCCATCGACTGGATTGGAAGGATTTCTTTTGTGGTCGCGATTCTCTCGTTTACCTTTCTGCACGTTGTGGTGGGGGAGCTTCTCCCTAAGTCGATCGCAATTCGGAAGTCCCTTGCGACGACTCTGCTGATTGCGCGACCACTGCACTTGTTCTATGTCAGTTTCGCTTGGGCGATCCGAGTGCTCAACGGGACCGCGAATTTTCTTCTCAAGAAGCTCTTCAAGATCGATCCCGTTTCAGAATGCGAGGCGGTCCACAGTTCGGAAGAGCTGGCCTTGTTGGTAGAGGAGAGTGAGCGCCAGCAGGAGGTGACGGAAACCGAGCGCGAGATTCTCATCAATGCCCTCGAGCTGAACGATGTCTCGGTCAAAGACGTGATGACTCCCCGGAGTGAGGTGATCTTTCTGGATCTCGATCGAGGATTTCCCGAGAATCTCGAGCATGCGATCAAGTCCAAGCACACGCGTTTTCCGTTGGTTCGCAGTCACCTCGATCAGACGGAAGGGCTCATCCACATCAAGGACGTGTTACGGTTGATGAACGAGCATGACCAAGATCTGATGCACATTTGTCGCCCGCTGAAAGTGGTGCCGGAGACGATGAAGCTGGATGATCTCCTGCAGCTCTTTTTGAAGGAGCGGGCCCAGCTTGCGTTGGTTGTCGATGAGTTCGGAGACCCTGCCGGTCTTGTCTTCATGGACAACATTATGGCGGAGCTCGTGGGAGATATTCACGATGAATTTGACGAGGACGAAGAGCCTGATTTTTTAAGGATTACGGACGAGGAGTTTGTGGTGGAAGGAGGCTTGAGCCTGATCGACCTTCATCAGCACGAATCTTCGATCGATATCGAGAGCAGTGATGTTAGCACGATTGGTGGCTATGTCGTTCAGCTCCTGGGTCACCTTCCTGAACCAGGCGAGACGGTGGAAGTGCTGGGATTTGAGGCCGAAGTCACCAGCACCGATGGTCGCCGGATCGAGCAACTCCGTTTTACCAAGCTTCCCGAGCGTTCGGTGGGGGCAGAAACGAGCGAAGCGTCCTAATGTCTGTCGAAACAGTTGAGCTCGTTCTCTCGCCGGCCGAGGCTTCCAATGAGCTTCTTTGGCCGCCGCTGATTGCCCGGCAGTTGAAGATCGATCCCAAGCGGGTTCAAGAATTTCGGCTCCTCAAGCGTTCGCTCGATGCCCGCAAACGTCCGGTGCGATATCGCCTACGGCTTGAGGTTGGGGTGGATCAAGCCCTGGATCCGGCGCCTGAACTGACCTGGTCGGCGCCTGTTCTGAAGAAGGAACCCGAGGAGATTGTCATCGTGGGCTGCGGGCCGGCGGGGATGTTCGCGGCCTTGCGCTGTCTCGAGATGGGCTACAAGCCGGTGATCCTCGAGCGCGGCAAGGATGCTTCAGCCCGGCGATTTGATCTGGGCCCTATTTTGAAGGAAGGGCGGGTGATTGAGGAATCGAATTACTGTTTCGGGGAAGGAGGCGCGGGAACATTTTCTGATGGGAAACTTTATACCCGGGCGACCAAGCGGGGGCCGGTGGCCGAGGTTTACCGGACCTTGGTGGCGCACGGTGCGCCGGAGGATATCCTCGTCGATGCGCATCCGCATATTGGCTCCAACCTTCTCCCCAAAGTCGTGATGGCGATGCGGGAGTCCGTGCGGGCCGCTGGAGGCGAGGTCCATTTTGGGGCGAAAGTCACGGAGTTTTTGCTCACCGGAGATCGCATTCATGGAGTGGCAACGGCAGATGGTCGGGAGTTTCGAGGCAAGGCCGTGATTCTCGCGACGGGGCATTCGGCGCGTGATATTTACCGATTGCTTCATGAGCAAAAGATCACGCTCGAAGCGAAGCCCTTTGCGATCGGGGTGCGGATCGAGCATCCCCAGTCCTTCATTGACCGGGTGCAGTATCACCTGCGGGAAGGCGAGGAACGGGGGCGGGATTTACCGGCTTCGCGGTATCGACTGGCGACCCAAATCAAAGGGCGGAGCGTCCATTCGTTTTGCATGTGTCCGGGAGGGTTTGTCGTTCCGGCCTCGACTGAGAACGACGAGGTGGTGGTGAATGGGATGAGTCTGAGTCGTCGGGATTCGCCCTTTGCGAACAGCGGGATGGTGGTGGGGATCGAGCCCGAGGATGTCCGGAATTTTCAAGGAGACGATGTCCTTGCGGGGGTTCGTTTTCAGAAACACATCGAGCAACTTTCCAAGAAGGCCGGAGGCGGGGGGCAGGTCGCGCCCGGACAACGGGTGACGGATTTTCTGGCGGGCAAGGTTTCGAAAGAACTGCCCAAGACGAGTTACTTTCCGGGGCTGAATTCCGTTCGTCTGGATGAGGTCTTGCCGAAGCAGCTCAGCGAGCGGCTGGCGGGTGGTTTGCGGAAGTTTGGTAAGATGATCCGGGGTTATACCGGACCGGATGCTTTGTTGATTGGATTTGAAACGCGGACGAGTTCACCGGTGCGAATTCCGCGTGGCGAGGATTTGCAGCATCCCGATGTCAAAGGATTGTATCCCTGCGGCGAGGGCGCGGGTTATGCTGGCGGGATCGTTTCGGCGGCCCTCGATGGTCGCCGCTGTGCCGAGGCCGCGATGGGTGGGGATATGGACCTTGGACTTCAGTCCGAGTAGGGCCCTACGAGACGAGCTCGGACTGAAGTCCAAGCTCCGTAAAAAAACCGCCCGCGGTCTCCCGGTGGCGGTTTTTGAAAAGTGAGTCGGCTTGATTTAGGCGCGGCCAAGGTAAGTCGATTCTTCGGTGCTGACCTTGATGCGATCGCCTGGCTTGCAGAAGAGGGGGACCTGAACGACGAGCCCCGTGGAAAGAGTGGCGGGCTTGGTGGGGTTGTTGGCGGTGTCTCCTTTGATTCCTTCGGAGGAATCGGTGATTTCGAGTTCGACGGTGGAAGGGAGGTCGATGGAGACCGCGCTGTCTTCGATGAAGAGAACTTCAACTTCCTGGCCTTCGGTGAGGAAGTTTTTGGCATCGCCGACGAAGGCCCCATCGAGACTGGTGGTCTCGAAGGTCTGCATGTCCATGAAATGGTAGGTTCCAGGCTCGGAGTAGGAAAACTCAAGCTTCTTGCGTTCGGTATCGACGATGTCGACCTTTTCGCTTGAGGAGAAGCGGATGGTCTTGGTCTTGCCGGTGTTGAAGGAACGAATAGTGGCTGCGATAAGGGCGTTGCCCTTTCCAGGTGTGCGGTGCTCGAGGCCGAGAACGATTCCTCGATCGCCTTCGTATTTGATGCACTGCCCACGTTTGAGGTTTGTTGCGACGGTTGCCATAAATTTTGTAGTTAGATTGTCGGAGATGAAATAGGGGGAGAGAGGGAGGTGGTCAAGGGGGGACTTAAGGGGAGGGAGGATCATTCAGTCGACCGGTCATTCTTTCCGAGGTGGTCGCGCTACCATGCGATGGTCTTCGCAAGTCCGGGTTCGAGATTAAAAGAGGGGTTCCAGCCAAGCCGGAGCAAGGTTGCGTTGTCCGCAGCCGCATTTCACGTTGTCTGACAATGTGCACAGGAGGCGTGACAGCCCGCACGCTCTGACCTTTCGACCGACCAACGGGAGGCTAGTCCGTTCACCGAAACGCTTTGAAGTGGGACGACGACGAACACCAGAGCAGATCTTGGCGGAAGGCTTTCATTGCAGGTTCAACAGCTTGCGCACATTGTCTGACAACGTGAAATGCAATAGAACCTGCTAAAAGGGGCATTTTAGGCCATTTTGGCCGAGCTGAAAAACCAAGAAAAAACGCTGTAACCCTTACAGTTACAGCGTTTTATTGAGAAAATGAATGGTACTCGACGCTGGATTTGAACCAGCGACCCCTACAATGTCAATGTAGTGCTCTACCCCTGAGCTAGCCGAGCGGCGGGCGGCAAGCTAGAAGCAAGGGAACGGTCTGGCAATACTTTTTTAAAGGGATGGGGAATTATTCAGAACGAGGCCCTAGTTCTTCTTGATGCTCTCACTTTCGGGTCGGGTCCGACCTTCTTTGATGGCGGTTTCCAGGATGCCTTGAAGACGGGTGGCAACTTCGGGATTCTCCTTGATGACGTTGTTTTTTTCCGCCTCGTCCAGTGAAAGGTCGAAGAGTTGGAAGGTGGGGACGTCGTTGGTGGCGAGAGTTTTTTTAACCTTGGTGTTGTAGGCTTTCTTCTTGTCGTGACGGGTGAGTTTCCAGTTTCCCGCGCGCATGCCGAAGTTTCCTTTCCCTCCGTTGTCCTGTTGGATGAGGCGGTTGCGGCCCTTCGCGCCTTCTTTGCCAATGAGTGCGCCTAGGACATCGATGCTATCGAGACAGGCGTCCTTGGGAAGCGGGGTTCCGGTGAGGCTGGCGAAGCTCGCAGCCATGTCGATGGTGCAGACCATTTGTTCGGAAGTGCCGGCAGGGATGCGGCCTTTCCAGTAGGTGATGAAGGGCGTGCGGGTGCCGCCTTCGTAGACGCTATATTTCCCTCCTTTGTAGGGCCCGGACGGTTCGTGCGCTCCGATCTTTTCGAGGGCTTCATCCGCGTAGCCGTCATCGAGGACAGGTCCGTTATCGGAACAGAATACGATGAGGGTGTTCTCGGTGAGCTTGAGGCGATCAAGGGTCTTCATGAGTTCGCCGACCGTCCAATCGAGTTGGACGATGGAGTCCGCCCGGAATCCGTGGGGCGTGACGCCTTGAAATCTTTCGTGGGGAATGCGGGGAACGTGAAGATCGTGTGAGGCGTAGAAGAGGAAGAAGGGGTGGTCTTTGTTTTGTTCGATCCAGGCGACGGATTTCTCGACCCATTTGTCGGCGAGGTCTTCGTCGCGGAAGCGGGCTTTGTGTCCACCGGTATAAAAGCCAATACGGGAGATGCCATTGTGGATGGTCGAGTTGTGGCCGTGGGACCAGTCCATCTTGAGGGTGTCGCGATGGGTGATGCCGGTGGGGTGGTCGGGTGAGGGCTTTGTGTGACCAACCCAGAGGGGGTCGGCGGGATCGAGATTGAGGACGCGGTGTCCTTCGACGTAGACTTGGGGAACGCGATCGTTGGTGGTGGGGAGGAGGAAGTTGTAGTGGAATCCAATTTCCTGGGGGCCGGGTTTTAGGTCGCCATTCCAGTTGGGTCCCTTGCCTTTTTCGCCAAGACCGAGATGCCATTTTCCGATGACGGCGGTTTGGTATCCGGCCTTTTGCATGAGGTCGGGGAGGGTGAAGGTGTCTTGGTCGATGTTGAGAGGGCCATTGGGAGGGGCAATTCCTGTGTTTGGAGTCCGGAAGGCGTATGTTCCGGTGAGGAAGGAGTAGCGGGTCGGGGTGCAGGTGGAGGCGGAGCAGTAGCCGCTCGTAAAGCGCTGACCGCCAGCGGCGAGCTTGTCGATGTTTGGCGTTTTGAAGGTGGAGGCGCCGTAGCAGGAGAGGTCGCCATAGCCTAGGTCATCGGCCATGATCACGATGATGTTCGGTTTCTCAGCAGAGTTTGCTAGAATAGGGGCGGAGGCACACAGGGCTGTGACTAGCGGGAGGACCGAGCGGAAGTTCATGAAACAAAAGTTTTAGAATCCCCTGGGACCTTGTCGATCCAAGAAGTGAATTGGTTCGTCACGTAGAAAAGAAAAGGGACACATCTCGAGGAGGTGTCCCTTGGAAATTGTCCGGAAGAACGAGTTCCTTACTTCTTTTTCTTGGCGACCTTTTTAGGAGCGGCCTTCTTGGTCACTTTCTTTTTAGCCGCTTTTTTAGCAGGCTTGGATACCGCCTTCTTGGGTGCCGGTTTCACGGTTTTTTTGGCGACCTTCTTGGCGACCTTTTTAGCAGCGGCCTTCTTGGCCACTTTCTTCTTAGCCGCTTTTTCAGCAGACTTGGGTGCCGCCTTCTTGGCCGCTTTTTTGGCGGTCGGCTTCACGGTTTTTTTGGCGACCTTTTTAACGGCCTTTTTAGTGTTGGTCTTCTTTTTTGCAGCCATGGGTTTGTGCTGTTTTAGTTCGCGAGTGATCGCGGTTTTCTCTTCGGGAGTCAGGACTCCTACTGAGATCAGTGATAGGATAGCCTGACCTAGGCTCCCACCGAAAGCATTTTGTACGAGATCTTTTAATCTCGGTTTGATGATGAGGTCGCGAGTGACCTTTGCTTCGTAAATATGAGCGCGGTTAGTCTTGTTCCGAGTGGCGAGATTTTTCTTCTCGAGGTTACGCATCACCGCGAGGGTGGTGGTGTAGGTTCTCTCCTTGTTGCCGTGGAGAGACTCATGTACGAAAGAAACCGTATTTGGTCCCTCACACCAAAGAATGGCGAGGGCATGGAGTTCCTGTTGGGAAGGTTCTTGGTAGTGGGACACGGTCTTAATGAGATTAACTTTCGGCGGTAAGAAAACCTTAACTTAAGAATACTTCAAGATTAAAGTTTCTTAACTAAATCACTCGGGTGCCCCGTCGTCTGGGGGATTTCCTTCAAGGTTTTCGAGAGCGGGAGGGGGCAAGGCCATTTTGGGTTGTTTGATGGCGGGGTTGAGTTTTTCAAGCACGGCCCAAAATACGGGATCTCCAGGATTTCCGTTGAAGAGAACTTTGCCTTCTTTTGAAACGAGAATGACAACTGGAAAGTTTTGAATTCGGAAGAGTGAAACCAGAGAGCGTTTTTCTCGATCGATGATCCAGTGACTGGGAATGCTACCCTGGGTGCTGGTGAGGAAATCATCGGCATCTTTGCGTGAATCCGAGGTGCCGGTGAGGAGGACTGAGAGCGAAGGGATGCCGTTGTCTGTTAGAGTTTTTGCGATCGCAGAATAGGCGGGCATACCTGCAAGCGACGGCTGAACCCATGGCGTCCAGAAGTGAAGGAGGATTGCCGGTGATTCTCCGATGATGTTTTTGAGGGTGGTGGTGGTACCGACCTTCTCTTGATTTTCGAATGAGTCGTCTAAATCGAGGGTGATTTTCCGCATGGCTTTTTTAAGGCGTGCTTCGGTGATGAGGGGTTCAAAGAGACCGGCCTGGGCGGGGCTGAGCCAGAAGGCTTCGATAATGTGTTTTTTAAAAAGCTCTTCGTTGTTTTTTTGAAGGGCATCGAGTGCGAGGGTGTATTCCACGATGCTTTCGAAGTCTTCCCTCACGGAGAAGATGGTGCTGTCACCGACCGAGAATTTTGAGAGTTGTTTTTGGAGGACAGGAGCGTAGGCGGCGAGGGCCGCTTGATCGGCCTCGTCAACGAGATAGAGGAAGCGTGCTTCGATGAGGGTTTGCTCGGGGAGTCCACCTTTGGTTCCGGCGAGGTAGGCTTCGCTGAATGCTTTTTCGTCACGGGCTTCCATGAGTGCGTTGATGAGATCTTCGCGTGGAGTGGGCGGGGGCTCCTGGGCGGGGAGGCCGAGGAGAAGGGTGGCGTAGATGGGGGCGATGAGTTTCATGGTGTAAAAAAAGGCGGGCTGGTTTGAACCAGCCCGCTTGTAGGGAATTGATGTTGGGTTGGGAAGTGGGTTTAGCGTCCGGGAATGATCAGAGTGCGACCTTCGATGATGTTGGTGCTGGTGAGTCCGTTGGCCTGTTGAAGTGCTTCAACAGAGACGTTGTAGCGACGGGAAACCCCCCAGAGGGTATCGCCTTTTTGAATCATGTGCTGACCACCGCTGGTCACAGGTGCCGGGGCTTGGGGCGGGGTGGCGACCGAAGGATTGTAAGCGGGAGGATTGTAAGCGGGGGGAGTGGAGGCTGCCGGTGGGTTGATGGGGTCGACAGGCTGGTAGGGGGCTGCGTCGGGGTTGTAAGCGCCCTCGGCGGGGATGCCGTATTGGTCGGCGGGGGCGGCAGCCGGGGCTGCGGGTTGGTTGTTGAATCGCGAGCAAGAAGCGAGGAGGGCGACTGGAGCGAGCAATAGAAGTGTTGCTTTCATAGCATCAGGATACCGAATTATTTCAGAAACGCGAAATAAATTTTCAACTGAAAGGGCGGGCTTGTGATTGGGGTCCGGGGTCGCTAGCTTCCGCGCACTTATGGAGCTTTGGAAAGCAATTGTTGTTGGTATTGTGCAAGGTCTTGCCGAGTTTCTCCCGGTCTCGTCATCGGGACATATTGTCCTGACGCAGTATCTTCTGGGGATCCGCGAAGTGGGCGGGGAACATCAGCCTGATCTTTCGTTTGAGATCATTCTGCACCTGGGAACTCTGGTGAGTGTCTTGATTTTTTTCCGCAAGAGTCTGTGGGCGCTGACGGAGTCGCTCTATAAGAAGGAGATGGTTGAGGAGCGGAAGATGATTCTCTGGTTGGGGATTGCCACGGTGCCGGCGGTGATCGCGGCGCTTCTCTTTAAAGACTTTTTCGATGAGGCACCTGGGAAGCCGGTTTTTGTTTCGGGACTTCTGATGGTGACGGGCCTGGTGCTTTTTGTTCCTCGATTGGTGAAGGGACGTGCGGCAAAGATCGGTCTCCGAAGCTCGATTATTATGGGGGTGGGGCAAGCCTTTGCGATTCTTCCGGGAATTTCGCGTTCGGGTTCAACAATTGCGGCAGGTTTGGTCAGCGGAGTGAAAGCGGAGAAGGCTGCGGAGTTTTCGTTTCTGATGTCGATCCCAGCGATTGCGGGTGGGTTTGTTTTGACGATGAAGGATCAGATCGAGGTGACCGGTTCGTTTTCTGGTGCCATGAGTTCCTGTTTTAACCAGGCCTATCTTGCTGGTGCCGGCGCTGCGGCCGTGGTGGGCTTGCTGGCGATCTATCTGGTAATGGGCGCGGTGAAGCGCGGGAAGTTAGAATACTTTTCCTACTATTGCTTCGCGGTCGGAATGGCGGGGATGATTTATTTCAGCCAAGCGGCTTAGCGCTTATTGGAAGTAGCCTTGTTGCTTTTTGGAGATGGGGAGGCCGAGTTTTTCCATGGCGGCCAGCATGTCTTCCCAGACCTTGCGCTTCTCGCCGAGTCCGTCTTCCGGTCTTAAGAGGTAAGAGGGGTGATAGGTGACTCTGAGGGGGATGCCTTGGAACTGATGCCAGGCTTCCCGGAGCTGTTCGACGGGGGCGTTTTTTTTGAGGAGCCCGTCGGCGGCACTGGATCCAAGGGCGATGATGACCTTGGGTTTGACGATATCGATCTCGGCCTGAATGAAGGGGAGGGAGCAGGCCAATTCTTCAGCTGAGGGTTTGCGATTGTTGGTTGTTTGATTTTTGGTTGCGGGACGGAATTTGCAGATATTGGAGATATAGACTTGGTCGCGACCGAGGCCCATGGCCTTGAGGATCTGGTCGAGTTTTACTCCGGCGGGTCCCGCGAAGGGCTCTGTCTTGAGTTCCTCGTGATACCCGGGAGCTTCGCCAATCAGCATGAGATCGGCTCCGGGATTTCCGCAGGAGAAGACCATGATGTCGCGCAGGGTGCCGAGGGCGCGTGCGGGTGCCCAGGTTCCGGCGATTTGTTTGAGTGAGGAGATTTGTTCGTCCGGGGTGTTGCCGGTGACTCTGATCTCGGTGGAAGGAGTGGGCGGCAGGGAGGTCTTGGCTGCGGCGGTCGTGCTCGCCGGGGTGGGGCGGTGGGCTTTGCGAGCATTCCTGGTAGTTCCTCTGGTATAGAGTTCGAGCAGGACGGCGCGGGCCTCGTCATCGACTGGGACATGGGTGACACCTTGGTTTTGCAACTGATGGAGGTAGTCGAGGATTGTTGGGGCGGCCACGGAGGGAGGAGATCACACTGGTGATCGCTTTGCGAGTCCACTTGATCGAAAAACGGATAGAAAAGGGTGAAAAATCAAAAGAAACCTCTTGACCCAAGCCGAGATCTCCCTATTTCTCCCGCCCACCTAGTTTTTAGACCTATGTCAAGAGTATGCAGCATCCGCGGTTCCAAAGTTCGTGTTGGACGTAAAATCCACCGTTCCGGTTTGGCCAAGAAAAAGGGCGGCATCGGTCGTCACGTTACCAAGACGGTGAAGCGTAAAGTTTCACCTAATCTTCACACCAAGCGTGTTTGGGTTCCCGAACTCAGCAAGTTTGTCCGGGTGAAAGCCTCGGCGAAGGCGTTTAAGACCATCAATAAGAATGGGGCTTTCGCGACGCTTAAGAAGGCCGGCCTGATTTAAGGGCGCTTAAGTTCATTTTCACGTTTTGTTTTTTGAGAAAGAGCAGGTTGTCATGACCTGCTCTTTTTCTGTGATTGAGGCTCGGACGCGCTCGACGTCGTAGAGGACCAATTGCGGGTCGAGTGAAAGAGTGGGGGATGTGTTTCGGTCGATCGTTTTGGCGACGCCAGATTCAGCATCGGGTGTCGAGCGGCGACCCCCAGATCTTTCGTTGCCCCAAGGTTCGAGCGAGGAAGAATCGCAAAAGTCGCGACTTGCTTGGGCTATCAAAACATTCATGATCCAGTTCTCGCCATATCAGTCGGCAGGTATCATGACTTATTCAACTCACTCACCCCGCCCGCTCTCGAAGGTCGCTTTTGCGATGGCACTGCTGTTTACGCCGTTCACCGAGGCTCGATCTGACGAGGCTCAGTCGCCTCTCATGGCCTACGTTGGCACCTACACTTCCCCGTTGAAGAACATGCGCCCGACACAGGTCGATCTGCCGCCTGGAAACGGCCGCGGGATCCATCTGTTTCAGGTTGATCGCAAGACCGGTGCCATGAGTGCCAGCGGCCTGCACGAGATGGGCACCAGTCCGAGCGCGCTGGTTTTGAATGTTGCCAAGACGCGCCTCTACTCTGCTAATGAAACCGAGCGGATCGGTGATAACGAAGCGGGGTCGGTCAGTGCCTTCGCCATTGATCCGGCCACCGGCAAGTTAAAGCTGCTCAACAGCGTGAATTCCGGAGGTAAAGGGCCAGCGCATCTCAGTATCCATCCGTCCGGGAAATTTGTGTTGGTGGCGAACTACTTCGGTGGCTCCGTAGCTGTGCTACCCATCCTTGACGACGGCCGCCTTGGGCCCGCGACCGATGTTAAGCAAGACGCGGGCAAAGTCGGTCCGACCAAGGCGACCAGCGCGCCACCTGGTAGCTTCGCTTTTAGCGGCCACGATCAGGCGCATGCGCACATGATCGAGTCAGATCCCTCGGGGCGCTACGTCCTGCATGTCGATCTCGGCTTGGACAAGATTTTCGTCTGGCAATTCGATGCCGAGAAGGGATTGCTGACGCCGAACGATCCACCATCAGTCTCGCTGCCGCCTGGCGATGGGCCGCGGCATTTTCATTTCCATCCCAATGGAAAATGGCTCTATTCGTTGCAGGAGGAGGGTTCGACCATCGTGCTGTTCGACTACGATGCTGCCAAGGGTACGCTGGGCTCGCGTCAGACGATCTCCAGCCTTCCCGACGGGTTCGCTGGCAGCAATTTCTGTTCCGGGATTCTAGTTTCTGAGGACGGCAAGTTCGTCTATGTCGGCAACCGCCTGCATGACAGCGTCGGGATTTTCTCGGTCGGCGAGGCTGGCGAGCTGAGCTTCGTCGCGGATGAGTGGACGCGTGGCAATTACCCGCGCAGTTTCAGTTTTGATCCGACCGGTAAGTTCTTTTACACCTGCAATCAACGCGGCGACAATATTGCGGTCTTCCGGGTCAACAAAGGGTCCGGCAAATTGAAATTCACCGGCCATTACACGCCGGTCGGAAACCCGTCGACCATTGTCTTCCTCGATCTCGCAAAGAAGAAATAGGGATGCGCCCGGGTAGTCGGGGTCAGGGAAATCAGCACTCAAAAAAAAAATAGAGATGGACACCTGAAGTCGGAGACCCTATGATCCCGCCGTGTTGAGAATTTTTGCTGGACGATTTGCCCGAATAACTTCGGGAGGGATCGCGGAGCAGCAGCTGAAGCCAACGACACTATGCGACACTATGCAACACTATGGAAAAACAATTGGAGCCTTGGCGGCAGCTTCCACGCTCGTGGTTAGATTGCCCATGGTCAGCTTGATTTTGCTGCTGATGGTTTTAACGCAACCGCGGCTCCAGGCCTTCCCGCCGGCTCCCTATTACACGATTCATGGGGACGTCCGGGATCAGTATGGGCTCTTGATTCCGGCAGGAGGTGCCACGGTGCTTGGTTTCCAAGGAGGCAAGGAAATGATGCGGCAAGCTCTCACCTCGGTCAGTGGTGCCGATTACAATTACCTGATCCGGATGCGGATGGACATGTTGCGACCATCTACCGCCGCTTACAGTTCAAAGGCCATGACCTTGGGGGGCGTTTACACGTTGGCGGTGGAGATTGGCGGGGAAATCCTGTATCCAATCGAAATGGCCAGCCCGCCCTCCGTTGGCAGTCCCGGGGCCCGGCGACGCCTAGATCTGACCTTGGGCATCGACTCGGATGGCGATGGGCTGCCTGATGCGTGGGAGGAATCGCAGCTATATCATGCGGAAATACGGCCCGGGATCAACGGTTGGGATCTTTCGTTGATCGACCGTGATGGTGATTTCGACAAGGATGGCATCAGTAATTTCAATGAATATATTGCGGGGACTTACGCCAGCGATGCCAGCTCGGCATTGGCCTTGAAAATAAAGGAGCAGCTCGGGGATTTCGTGCGTTTCGAATTCTACGCCATCTATGGGAAATCCTATATTCTGGAGGCCTCGTCCGATCTTCAGAACTGGTCGGCAGTCTCCTTCTCGTTGGCCGCGCCGGTTTCGGAAACGCTCGTTGAGAGCCAATCCTCACTGCTTTCCTCGACCACGGGAATCACGTCCATCTACTACGCCGGGGCACTTGCTTTGACCCCTTACTACCGTCTCACCAGCCGATGAAATTATCCGGATTGATCCTGCTTGCTGCTCTCTTAGGTCTTTCAAACGTTCACGCGCAGTGGACCACCAAAAGCTATTCGCTTGTCTCTGGGTGGAACGGGATCTGGCTGGCCGGCGACGCGTCCCATACCACGGTCGCGGACATCTTTGCGGCCTATCCCAACGTCTCTGAGGTTTGGCGGTGGAATCCCAATCCCGACCAGATTCAGTTCACCCAGACGCCTTCGGAGCCTACCACTGCGAGTGAGGAATGGACCGTCTGGAAACGTGATGATCCCGCCGAACAAATATTGACCCAGATGCTCGGAAATTCCGCGTATTTGATCAAATGCGCCAACACTACCTCGGTGAGCATTAAGCAACTCGTCAAGCCACCTGTGGCGACCTGGTTGGTTTCAGGGGCGAATTTCATCGGCTTTCCCTCGGCTGGGACGGGGGGCTCAGGTCCAACGCTCAGTTCTTATTTGGGCACTTACCCGTCGGCAAGCACGACGGTGCTGGCCCCCTCCGCCAAGATCTACAAATACATTGGTGGTGAACTCAGCCCGGCGAATCCGATGCAGGTGGCACCGGGATCCGAGAGGGTGGACTCTAGCAAGGCCTACTGGTTTAACGTCGCCACCGTCGGCAATTTCACGGCACCGGTGGAATACGAGCTTTCCAGTAGCAATGGTCTGGCGTTTGGGCGGACGCTTTCGGCGATGACGGTCGGCGTGATGAACCGCTCGACGAGTGCCATGACGCTCACGATCAGTCTTGAGGCTTCTGAGTCGGCCCCGACCGGACAGGTTGGAATCACCGGTGGCGTGCCGTTGACCCGCCGGGTCTTTAACAGCAACACCAACTCCTACGACGAAACGCCTGTCACTGGCAGCTTCACCGTCACCGTCCCTGGTTCGGGCCGCATCAACCTCGAGTTCGGGATTGACCGCACCGCGATGCCCGGAAATTCCAGCGCCTTCTATGCCTCGATCCTTCGGATCACCGATTCTGCGAACCTCTCGGATGTCCGGTTGCCGGTGAGTGCGCAAACCGCGACGACCGCCGGTTTGTGGTTGTGCCAGACGAGTGTTACCAACGTCGAAAGCACGCTCAAGGACACCGGCTCGACGACCTCCCAGCCATTTCCGTTGATCTTCCTCATCCACGTCGACTCGGTCGGTGCCGCTAGGATGCTATCCCAAGCTTATGTCGGGAAGTTGACCAGCGCCGGCAACCCGATGGGCATTTGCATCAGCGAGAACCAGGTGTTAGGGGCCGCCGTTTCAGACATCAAGCCGCACCGCTACGTCGCCTGCCAGTTGCCGCCCTCAGTCTCATTCATCACCAGCAGCGGGTCGGTCGCCACCGGGGCCATTGCCGATTGGAACATTTCTATTCCTTTCGACGATCCTGCCAATCCCATGGTCCACACCTACCACCCGGACCACGACAACCTATCTCCCTCCTCCAGCAAGCTCCAGAACGGGGCGGAAAGTTTCAGCATCAGCCGCTTCTGTAGTTTCACCTTCACCGCCACGCCACCGGCTGGCTCGTCCGTGCACGGATGGGGATCGACCATACTCGGTGGGACTTACGCGGAAACCCTCACGGGCCTGAACAGCAAGGCTCTGCGGGTGAGCGGAACCTTTGCGATGCAGCGCGTCTCGGAGATTGCCGACATCGATCTCACGCTACCATAATTTCAAGACTTCCGCTAATTTCAAAACAACAACAAGCCATTCCCTCACGACATTTGCCATGAAAACCAAACTCAGTGCGCTCACCCTGCTCCTGTCCGTTTCGCTCGCGTCGGCTCAGACCGTCCCTAATTTGCTTAGCTATCAGGGCCGGGTAACCGATGCCTCGGGCGTGCTCATCGGCAATAGCGCACCGGTAAACCGGGCGGTCACTTTCCGCATTTACAGCGGCTCCAGCGGCGGCAGCGCACTTTACGCAGAAACCCAGACCGCGACGATTTCCGGCGGTGAGTTCAGTGTGCTGATCGGCAATGGCACCGGCGTCTCCGGCTCCCCGGGGCCCAGTGCTCCTGCATCTCCTGTCAAGACCCTCAATGACACACTCAACTCCACCGCTTACCAGAGCCTCTACCTCGGCATCACCGTAGATGATGGCGTGCCTAGCACGGTCGATGCAGAGATTTCTCCGCGCCAGCAGCTCGTCAGCGGTGCCTTTGCCTTCCGTGCAGGCGTCGCCCAAGCTGTCGTCTCCGGTGCGGTCAATACCGCCATGATAGGCGATAGCCAGATCAGCACCAACAAAGTCGCGGCCAGCGCCATCACCTCCGCGAAAATCGCCGACGCTAATATCACCAACGCAAAGCTGGCGAACAGCACCATCACCGCCACCAAGCTCGATACCACCAGCATCGGCGTCTGGACACCCAGCGGAAACAACGTCTATCGAAGCGCGGGAAATGTCGGCATCGGCCAGACCAATCCCGGATTTCCCCTCAATTTCGCCAACGCTTTGGGCGATAAAATCTCCCTCTGGGGGAATTCCGGTGCCCATTTTGGCTTCGGGATTCAAAACAACTTACTCCAAATTCACACCGACACTAGCGCGGCCGATGTCGCCTTCGGCTCCGGCTCTTCCGCTTCCTTCACCGAGACCATGCGAGTCAAGGGCAACGGCAATGTCGGCATCGGAACCGCCGTGCCGGTGGCGAAGCTGGATGTGAATGGCACCGGCCGCTTCGGCAATGATACCGCAAAAATCGGGAATATCGATGTGGGCTTCTTTGGCGATGGGGCGAACATCGGCCTCCGCGCCCCGGCCAATGGGGCCTCGTGGTTCCAGTCCGCAAGCGGTGCAAGTACATGGATGCAAGTTGCCAATAGCGGCAATGTCGGAATTCGAAATATCAACGCCAGCAGCGCTCTCCAGGTGACCGGCGTCATCCACGCCCATGACTCAAGCGTTGGCCCCGATAACGGTTACAACGGGGTGATCCGAACCACACGCCCGCAAAGCGTCGGTCAGCATATCAACATGACCCGGGCGGGGAATGCGGTCTGGTCTCTTGGGTATGTCCCAAACTCCAATACCTTCGGGATCGGCGGGGGTGCTGCGAACGACACCAGCTTCAATCCCTTTTTCCGGATTGCGACGAATGGTAGGACGATGATCAATACAACCGACTCTACACAAGGGGATCTCAACGTAGGGACGACAGGTCTTGTTTCCGTCGGGAGCCGCAATGGAAGTGCAGGCTATTGCCGAGTTCGTTATGACAACGCTGGGAGATTCTTTTTCGAAGGGTTCAACACTAGCATCAATAATGGTTCTTGGAGAGGTTTTAGCATAGACGGGAACAGTGATATCGACTGGCAGTCTGATCGCCGTCTGAAGAAAAATATCGTCGATGCGGAGCCGATGCTGGATCGGTTGATGCAACTGCCTTTCCGCAGGTATAACTGGAAGGATACAACCGATGTCAATCCGATCAAGGAGTTCGGGGTGATCGCCCAGGAAGTTGAACCTTTGTTCCCCGATCTGATTGGCCGTGGTGAAGACGGTATCATGACCGTTGGTTATACCTCCTTCGCTACCATCGCCTGTAAGGCGATCCAAGAACTGAAAGTCGAGACGGACGCCTCGCTTGAAAGTCTTTCGAGCGAGCTTGAGGAAAAAGACGCGCGGATTGTAGATCTGGAAGCCCGCCTGAGCGCGCTTGAGAAGCTGATTACAGCGGCTCAGTAAACGCGGGTAGATAATCAAAGATATCCCTCATCATGAAAAGTATTCCACGTATTTTGAAAGTGATGTCCCGGCCTGGGCGGCTGGTGGTGCTTTTGCTACTCGCCACAGGCGGCATCTCCGGCCTTCAGGCGCAGTATGAAGTGAAAAGCGGTGCCTACAACCGGCTCAGTCAGCGCGTCCCGCAAAACAACACCGCGCGGATCGCGCCGGTGGGGCCGGGCGTGACACCCAGCGGCGACCCGACGATCACTCCGCAGTATTCCAACGTCGTCGAAACCTCGGCGAGTGCCGGGCCGGTTTCCACAGCGCCGGGTTTCCCGTCGAGCATCGTCTCCGGAGCGGGAGTGATCCTCAAGCATGCCAGCGTAGGCACCACCTTCGCATCCGGGGTGCCGCGCTATTTCTTTGGCGATGAGATCAAGCCGCCGACGGCGATTGTCAATCTGGCCGGTGTGCAAACCACCATCGCGAACCCATCGACTTACTGGCGCATGGAACCCGTGCGCCCCGGTGAAATCCTGACCAATCCCAGCGGCGCGCAGCCGCTGGATTACAAGACCGGCACCTTGGCCACCGTGCCTGGATTGGCAGAAGGCATCCTGGCTACGTATTATTACAGCCCGCACGCGAGGCGGGTTTACGCCCACACGCCGGGAACCGTGGAGGTTACTTGGCGCTCCACCGTGCCGGATGGCAGCAACAACTACGTTTTCTACAAAGAACGTTTCACCGTCTCCTCCGCCACTTCTGCTCCTATCCGGACCATGTTCTGGACTGAAAAGAGTTTTAACGGCCCGCGCATCGTCATTCCCTCCGGGCGGATCGTGACCGTCAATCCCGTTTTCAGCAACGTCTTCCCCGCGACGGTGCCGGAGGAATATGTCGTGGTGGGCAGCTCCACTGCGGACCCCAATGCCGACGCCACCCAGGTTCTGCGCACCCTTTGGTATGAAAAGAACAACGGCTTGGGCGAACTCCATGCCTACAACCTAGAAGGGCGGATTTTCGTCGAATATCTCGGCACCCTCCAGGAGGACGGCAGCCACGAGTTTCTGGGCGCCGACATCGTCAACATCCAGCAGTCGTTGCAGCCGAAAACCCTTACTGTCGAATTGGGCAATGAGATCCGCCCGCAACCCGATGAAACCCTGGTGGCGTCGCCTGTCGTCACCAGCGCCGCGTCTGAGGCCGCCTACTACGGCTCAAATCCCCGGCCCGACGGCTCTCTTGCCTATTTCGCGGAGCGCGAAAACGACATCGAGGATCGCGTCACGTTCTACTGGATGGAGACTCGGGATGCCGCCGTTTCTCTCGATCCTACAAAGTCCCCGGGCTTGGCGCTCAACTGGCCAAAGTACCTGAACAAATATCTGCAAATCTGGTCCCCGGATGTGACCCGTTTTGCCCATTACACCGTGGATGCCGGAGGAAGCTCCGTAGCGACTGGCACCGGCCTGAAATTCGAGGGCGGAAAAGTCCCGACCATCATTCATCAGGATTCGCCCAATGGTGAAGGCATCATCGATAGCGTGAGCCAGCGCTTTATCGTGAACCTTGGTAGTGGCGGAGATCAGCTCAACCGCACCCTTCTCAAATTCACCGGCGATAACGGCGGTGTCTGGTATGTGCCACTCATGACCCAAGCAGATGGCCGCACTAACTTCCAAGATGGTGAGGGCACTAGCCCTGCCAACGCCACCGCCTATGTCGGTGAACGGCTTGTTCCCCCTTCGCCGGACTACCTCGCGGTCGGCTATGTCGCGGAGGGAACCTCCTACGCGCCCAATGCCTACATCGACCCGTTTGCTAATGGTGTCGAAGGAGCCCTCAAGGGAGCGATCATCCCCGTGAATGCCTTGGAGGGAAACGAAAACCTGCTGACCGTCTGGTGGTTTAAGAAAATCCCCGCCAAGTCCGCGGAGTTTTCCGACTTTTACACCCCGGCCAAGATCGGCCGCTACACGGTGGATTACCGGAAATCGAATCAGGTCGTCCACGAGGATTTCGACGCCGGGGCCTCGGGATGGACCAATAACACCACCTCCACGGGACCCGACGGCAAATTTCTCGGCCCTTACGGCACGGCACCTAATACCGCCACCGAGAAGATCTTCGCGATCACCAACAACGAGGGCAAGGGCACGGTCGTCTCCTTCACCTTCCACCGCATCGATTCCTGGGACAGTGAGTTCTTCAAGGTCTTCATCAACGGCAACACCGTCATCAACCGTAATTACGGCATGGAGAAAGTCACCGAGAACGCCGAGGGCACGGCCGTTTACGGCGATGCCACCTATTCCTGGTGGATCGTGCCCGTTGAGAACGGCTTCGGCAACTACACCGGTGGGGGCTGGGCGGATCAGAAGTTCAAGGTCGCGATCAAGATCGTTCCTAACAACGGTCACAGCCTGAGCTCCGTGAAGGTCGGCTTCGGCTCGACCCTCAACCAAGCCGCTTCGGACGAGGCCTTCGCGATCGATGATTTTGCGATCGACGTGCCGCTCCCACAAATCGTGCTGGCTTCCAACCTGGGCACCGACAGCCTGCCCTCGGCGGTCTCCAGCGGCAGCATTTACAACCAACCGGATCTCTCGAAGCCGGGCTACAACCCCAACGAGGAGCATGCCCTCATGCTCGGCGGCCGCGGCTACGCGCTGCGGGACGACCTGAACATCACCAGCGGGGCGTCCTTCACCTCGCTTCCGCGCGTGCTCATCCAATACACCGATCCCGCCGACAACCGGCCCGCGATTTCGGTGTTCGAGGTCGTGCGCGAGAGTCCGGCTTATTCATTTTCCTATCCGGTGACGGCCGCCACGATCCTTGGTTCGCCGATGCCGCTGCCATTGCTGCCCCTGCCGGTGGATGCCAACGGACAGGTCACAAACATCGAGGTCAAACCCGGTGGGGTGGATCAAGATCCTCCCTCGGCACAGGACGCCCCGTCCAGCTACACGCCCTTCACCTTCAAGGACCGCAAGGGCTATGACTGGGTTTACCGAGGCCCGCACACAGACGGCAATCCCTCGCTCGGGATGCAATTCTATTACACCATGCGCGCGGATTACCACATCCCCGGCATGGCGACACAGCCTGCGCCGGGGACGATCCTACCCTACCTGCGCCCCAAAAATCCCGACGGCACTTTTGTCGGTGATCCGGTTTCGGGCACTCCGCTCACCGTGCTTTATTTCCCCAAGTGGCCGGACAGTCCGCCGACTTTGAACATTGGGGAAACCCTCGCGCTTCCGAAGCGAGGCCTCCCGGCGGTCCGCGGGCAGACCAGTGCGCGCATTCTCTACCAACAGTCCATCGCCAACACGGGCACGATTACCTCAAGCGTGACCCTCCACGACCCGACCCGCGCGAAGACCGTGCTCCTCAACAGTGCCTCCGTGGGTCTGACTCAACTCCCGGTATCGCTCAAGACGACGATGCAGAACGGCAAGACTTACTTCCAGCTCGCCCAGCCTCACCTCCAGCAACGTTTCTACCTCAATCCCAACCTCGGAAACATCGGCGGCCTTGAGCTGATCGGGGAGTTCGTGGATGAAATCGCTGGAGAGGATTATTTGAACCTCAACGCACTGAGCCTGGCCGATGTCTCGGCCCTGAAAGGGCTGGCCGATCTCTCCGATCCCGACAAGAGCCGTTGGGATACCGCGATCGACGCGCTGACCACCACGGTCGAGACCTTCAAGGAAGATCCCTCGAAACGGGGAACCTACATTGTTGATTCCACCAAGACCCAGGTGGTCGGAACCGCGAGCCTGCCAGAGATTTCCTTTTCGGACACCGCCATCGACAGCTATGCGCTGACCGCGCCTGGCAAAGGCAGTGGCTTCGTGACCCTACTCTTCGGCGATGGTGAGGCCTTCACTCCACAGGGCGAGCCCGTGGCGATGCAGGTCGTCAAGGTTGTACCGCAGCTTTACAAAGGCGATTTGAAGAAAATTTCTGCCTCAAATCCGCTCGATGAGCAAACCACGCTGCGCCACAGCGGAGACTTCGCGGCCCATCCGGAGCTCTACGATTTCGAATGGAGCTACTCCTATCCGGTCAACGGCATGGCTCCGCCGACCTACGAATATTCCATGGTGCGGGTCATTGGCACGACTGCGACTAAGAATTGGTTCATGCTCGCCAATCCGGCGGGTAACCCGAGCGAACAAGCACCGCTGACCTATCCCATCACCCAGTATGAACTTTCGCGCTCGATCCAGATCAACAACGCATCCTATCCGGATGGCTCGGGGAACTCCGGCCAGATCCTGAAAAGCGTCTCCGGTCTCAACATCACGGATTCGGTGCCCGACGAGGTAATCTTCAGCGCCAGCTTGGATCCCACCGACGGCTTCGTGCTCCACGTCAACGGTGTCCCCGCCGTTGCCTATCAGCTTCCTTTCGGAGCGAACGTCCCGGGTAACCTCACTCCGGAGGCTCCGCGTTCCGGCCTGGCAAGCGATGGCCTGGCCTATCAGTTCTCGGTGAATCCCTCCTTCTTCCGTGTTGGCAGCAACACGATCGAAGTTGCCCTGTATTCTTCGCGAGGGGTGAACAGCCCGAGCAGCCTTATCGATTTCCGCGTCGACGTGCCGCAGACGGAGGACAAGGTAGCCGAACTCGGCTCCCCGTGGCAGCAGGCGAGCGGCACACATACCAACACGATCGTGATCGGCGGATCGGCCGGATCGGCTCTCGGCGATCCGCTGCTCGTCTTTTCGGACGCTTATTTCACGATGCGCTACAAGGCGAAGGACTCGGCCAATCTGGTCACCGGGAGCTCGTGGAGCGCGTGGATGGAGCCGAAGCTCGTCGAAAGCTGGGTCAAGCGGGTGTTGGACGGAATCAATCCGTTCAACCAGCGGCAAACCGATCTTTACAACAATCCGATCAGCACCGACGTCAGCATCCTCACCCAGGCCGGCAAGCGCTGGGAGGGGGACGTGGCCTTGAGCTTGGCGGATATTGATGATTTTGGCCTCATTGAGATCTACGAAACCGTCCTCAACCGCGTCAAAAACCAGAGTCTCGATGCGGGCGTCACGACAGATTCGGTCAACAGCACCCTGCTGTTGGTGGCGGGTTACCTTAATGATCTCTACATGACCCTTGGCAACGAAGCGTGGGACGACGCGCAAAATCCGACGATCCTGATCGACGGGGAGCTGGGTGTCGATCAGGTCAATTCCGCCCGCTTCTCCTTCGAAGGCCAGCTCGCCACCATGATGGATGAAACGCTGACATTGTTGCGCGGACGGGATGATTTTCTCAGCCCCGGGGTGACCACTACCCCAGCCTACAACCGCCTCTACTGGAACTACACCAACGGCATCAACTCCGGCGAGCCGATCTATGCGGTGAACTACGACATCAAGGAGAAGTCCGGCGGTCCCTATGCCGATGGCACTCTCGACGCCAGCGATGCTTATTACATGTTCCCCCAAGGCCACGGCGACGCCTACGGCCATTACCTGACGGCCATCAAGGGCTACTACAAGCTCCTGACCTCGCCAATCTTCACCTGGGTTCCCATGACCGAGGGTGTCGACGTGCTCGGCCAGACGGTTCAGGTCGATTACCAGGACGAGCGGAAATTCGCGGCCGCCGCTGCCGCGCTGGCACGCACCGGCGTCGATGTCCTCGATTTCACCGCCAGAAGCAAACACCAGGACGGGGATGACGATGGCTGGGCGGCGAAGAGAGACGGAAAATTCAATAAAAACACCGGCCGCACCCGCCACTGGGGAACCGATGAGTGGTCGTCCCGTGCCTTCCAGGGCGCCTATTACAACTGGGTGAGTGCCAACGCGATGCTGCCGGACGTCGATCACGTGAACGAGGGGATCCAAAAGATCGACCGAACCACCGTGCCGGAGATCAATGAACTCATCAGCAGTGCCAACAAGATTTTCACCCTTTCGTCCTACGAACAAGCCCACCTTAATCCACTGGGATTGGCGATGGACGCGATGGCGTTCGACATTTCTCCGAGCGAACTCGCGGCTGGCAAATCCCACTTCGAACAAATCTATGATCGGGCCACTCAGGCGGCGCTCAACGCCAAGAACGCGTTTAACCAAGCCGGCAAGATGAACCAACTGCTGCGCCAGCAGAACACCAGCCTGGACGAATACAACGACGCGGTTGCCCGGCAGGAGAGGGCCTACGAATACCAGCTTATCACGATCTTCGGGACGCCCTACGCCGGTGATGTTGGTCCTGGCAAGCTCTACGAGCAAGGCTACGTCGGTCCGGACCTTTACCATCCGCATTTTATCGACCGGCCTTCGCCGCTGGTTGCGACGGATGTCGAGGTCACGGTCAATTTCAAGGAACCCATCAACCACGATCCCTTCAAGGAGTGGTCGATGGACAACGTTTACAACCGGATCAACGATCCCGTTCAATACGTGACCCGCAGCTACAAGATTGCGCCCTTCAGCATCGCACAGTTCTCAGACACCGTGGCCAACGGACTCGGGAAGCGGAGCCAGACGGGGGATTTGCAGGCCGCGCTACTGGATAGCTATCAGGCCCAGGTGAACCTCCGGGATTCAAACAACACCTTCTCGGTGCAAATGCGCCGCTTCGAGCGGGAATACCAATTGTTCGCGGAAATCCGCAGCGCCTACAACAGCGCGCAGGATGCGGCCGCCAAAAATCGCGACGACGCGGCCGCCATGAACAAGACCGCTTCCATCCTTTCCGGAGCGGCGAAGGCCTACGAAATTGCCAGTGAGTATATCGACGATGTCGCCAAGTCCATTGCGGAGGCAGGTCCGATAGCCGTTGGCTTTGCAAACGACCCCACCTCAATCATGCGTTCCATCTCACTCAATGCGGGAGCGATCGCGTCCTACGGGCAGAAATTGATGGGGATGGCCCTAGAGGCCCAAATTGGAATGCTTCAGGCCCAGGCCGATGACCTTAGGCAGGAAGCCGACCAAATGCTCGAGGGTTTCGATGTCGAGGCCTCGCAAAAACAGCACATCATCGAGTTCGAGCGGCAGTATGACCTAGTTCTCTCGACCGCCTTCGAAATGTCCCGCCGACTCACGGAGTTACAGCGCAGCACGGAGCGGGTTTCCCGGCTCTACGCCAATGCCAACCACATCCTCTCGGAGCGGGAAACCTTCCGCCAACGCGCCGCCTCGGTGATCCAAGGATACCGCACCCGCGACACGGTTTACCGAAATTTCCGCAATGCGGAACTCTCACAATACAAGGGCTTGTTCGACCTCGCACAGACCTTTTCGTATCTCACCGCCAAAGCCTATGACTACGAGACCGGCCTCCTCAATTCGCCCGAGGGCCGGAGCTATCTCGATCGGATCACCCAGACGTATTCGATTGGAAACTGGGACGGCACTAACCCGATCGAGGGTGGTCGGGGGGATCCGGGCATCGCCTCCGTCCTCGGTGGCCTTCGCGATGATTGGGCCGTCGTAAAGGGACGGCTGGGCATCAACAACCCGGACCCCAACGGCACCGCGTTCTCACTGCGCCAGGAACTCTTCCGCATCCGGACCGATCTCCCCACTGTCGATGATGACCTGCTCTGGAAACAAGTCCTGCAGCAGCACATCATGAGCAACGTGATGAATGACCCCGACGTGGCCATTCATTGCAACAACATCAGTAAGGCCGACGGCTCGTGGGTGCCTGGATTCGTGATTCCCTTCGCCACGACGATCCAGCCCGGATTGAATTTCTTCGGCTGGCCGCTGGCCGCCGGGGATCACGCTTACAGCCAATCGAATTTCGCCACGAAAATCAATGCCTCCGGTCTGTTATTCTCCGGCTACATCGGCATGGACCCGTTCGCTGTCGGGACTCCAGGTGCCGGCGGACCGGCGAGTTCGGATCCCAACGCACTGAGCGCCACGCCCTACGCCTACCTCATTCCGGCGGGCGTCGACACAATGCTCGCGCCGCCCTTGGGCGACACCAACACCCTCCGCAGTTGGGCGGTGAAGGATCAGGCGATTCCCCTACCAAAAAACCTCGGAGCTACCGCGTTCTCGGCAGTCCAGTTCTTTACCCCGCAGGGTAGTCTCAACGAGCAACTCTGGATCACGCGGAAGCACCCGGCCTTCCGCGCGGTGAACGATCCGGCCTATTTTTACAGCTCGATGCCGTCGGAGTTCACCAATAGCCGCCTGATCGGCCGCAGTGTCTGGAACAGTCAGTGGAAGATCGTGATCCCGGCCTACTCGCTGCTCAACAACGAGCAGGCCGGAATCGACCGCTTCGTGCAGAGCGTGAAGGACATCAAGCTCTTCCTGCGGACCTATTCTCACTCAGGCAATTGATCCAGGGTCCGCTATCGGATGAAGCGACGGATCATCGATCTTGCTGGCGCTCCACGGTTTCGAGATGAATTGAGATGGATTTTCATTTTCTGTGTTTTTGGTTTCAGGTTGCTCCCGGTTGGGTCTCCGCCGGGCTACTAATTCAAACCCCGCCCTACCGTAAAACCCTTGAAGTTTCCTGCGGGGAAATCGCGGATAGTGGTTTTCGAGACCGATTTCGTGTTGCGCGGTTTCGATGGAATCAATCATCGTCAATGGTATTCGCGGTATTCATCGCCGAACTCTTCCTCGATCAATTTCCAAGCGATACCTTGCGCAGGCGCAGTGCATTCAGGATCACGGAGAGCGACGAGACGCTCATCGCGGCACCGGCGATCATCGGGCTGAGGAGTATGCCAAAGAAGGGGTAGAGGACTCCAGCGGCGATAGGCACGCCGAGAGCGTTGTAGATGAAGGCGAAGAACAGGTTCTGCCGGATGTTGCGCATGGTGGCGCGGCTGAGGTGGATGGCCTTGGTGATGCCGAGGAGATCGCCTTTCACGAGCGTGATGCCCGCGCTCTCGATGGCGACATCGGTTCCGGTGCCCATGGCAATTCCGACATTGGCCTCGGCAAGGGCAGGGGCGTCGTTGATCCCGTCTCCGGCCATCGCCACCACGGCTCCTGCTGCTTTCAGTTTTCTAATGATGTCGATCTTGTCCTGCGGCATGACCTCGGCGTGGACTTCATCGATACCGAGCTCGCGGGCCACGGCTTCGGCGGTTTTCCGGTTATCACCGGTGCACATGATGACTTTCAGGCCGAGTGCGTGAAGCTCCTTGATCGCTTCTGCGCTGCTTTCCTTGATCGGATCCGCGATGGCGAGAATACCGGCAACGTCGTTGTCGAAGGCGACCCATACCACCGTGCGGGCATTTTCCTGCCAAGCTTCCGCATCCTTCTGCAAATCAGAGGGAATGGCGATCCCGCTTTCTTCGAGGAAGGCCCGTTTGCCGACCCTTACGGTTTTGCCATCGACCTTTCCGGTGACACCTCCGGCCGTGGTCGATTCGAAATTCTTCATCGGAAGCAATTCGAGACCGTTATTTTTCCCTTCATCGACGATGGCTCGTGCCAAGGGATGCTCGCTGCTTTGCTCGATAGATGCGGCGAGTTGGAGAAGCTGGGTTGAGTTGATTCTTGATTGGGCTTTCGTATCGGTGACACGCGGCTTTCCAGCGGTGAGGGTGCCGGTCTTGTCGGTGACGAGGTGAGTGACCTTCTCGGTGATCTCGATGGCTTCGGCGTTTTTGACCAGAATACCGATCTGCGCGGCGCGACCGACGCCGACCATGATCGACATCGGAGTGGCGAGTCCGAGCGCACAAGGGCAGGCAATGATCAAAACCGAAACCGCATTGACAAGTGCGTAGGCCATCGCCGGGACCGGGCCGAAGATCGCCCAGACGATGAAGGTGATAATGGCGATGCCGATCACAATCGGAACGAACCATCCGGCCACCGAATCCGCGAGTTTCTGAATCGGGGCGCGGCTTCGTTGCGCCTCCGCGACCATGTGGACGATCTGGGAAAGCAGAGTTTCCGAGCCGACTTTTTCGGTTCGCATCACGAAGCTGCCGGTCTGGTTGACGGTGGCACCGATCACTTTGTCGCCTTCGCTTTTGCCGGTCGGCATCGGCTCTCCGGTAATCATGGATTCGTCGAGGTTGCTGGAGCCTTCGGTGATGATCCCGTCGATGGGAACTTTTTCGCCGGGGCGGACGCGGAGAAGATCGCCTTTTTCGAGGTCATCCACCGGCACGTCATCTTCCTTGCCATCGACCAAACGGTGGGCCGTCTTTGCCGCGAGGCCAAGAAGCGCTTGGATGGCCTCGCCGGTGCGGCGGCGTGCCTTGGCTTCTAAGAGCTGCCCGAGAAGAACCAGCACCGTGATGACGGCGGCGGCTTCGAAGTAAAGCCCCACCTCGTCATGTCCCCGGAAGGATTCGGGAAAAACTCCGGGCGCGATCACCGCGACCGCGCTGTAGAGAAAGGCCGCGCCCACCCCGGTCGCGATCAGGGTGAACATGTTGAGGTTCCAGGTCTTTATCGAGCGCCAGGCCTTGATGAAAAATATTCCGCCCGCCCAGAAAACAACAGGTGTGGTGAGGGCGAACTCGATCCATTTCGATACACTCTTCGGAATAAGATTTTCAAGGTCGAAGCCGGGAATCCAGTGGGCCATGGCGATGACGAAGACCGGCAAGGTGAGGGCAGTCGCGATCCAAAACTTGCGGGTGAGGGATCGGATTTCCTCTGCATCTTCGCCTTCGGCAACCACCCCGGCCGACTCCAGGGGCATTCCGCAGATCGGGCAGTCGCCGGGCTTCGGTTCCTGAATCTCAGGATGCATCGGGCAAGTGTAAATCGTAGCGGACTCCGGTTTCCACATCGGATTCTTTTCGAGAGCCATCCCGCACTTGGGACAATCGCCGGGCTTGTCGGATCCGACACCCGGACACATCGAACAGAAGTATTTCCCCCGGGGCGGGGGACTGATTGATGCGTCGGTCTGATGGGAGGCGGGGTCGTGCTTGCCGCCGCAGCAATCGTGCTTGAGTTTTTGATTCATGAAAAATGATTTGAATTTTAATCGAGTTGCCCCTGCCCAGAAACGTTGCGTGGGGCTTGGCAGTTCATTGTATAGGCGGTGGTGAAGTCCTTGAAGTGTATCACAGGTCACTTCCAAATACGAACAAACCGTAGCCGATTACGGGATCGTCACGCGACAGCGACAGAATATCCGTGTCTCATTTCCCGTCGGCACGAGGACCAAGTAAGTCAGCCATTCATTACGCCCCTCCTGAACAACCTCGTTAGGGACACTGCCACTCGTCGCCCAATTGGCGGTTTCTAGATCGTTGCACGTCTGGAATTCGTAAACCACCCCCAGTTCGGCATGGTTCTGTGGTCGGCAAAAACGAAACTTCACCTTTGGTGTCCCATTATCATCAACGATACTGCTTTGCACGGGTTGTTGCCCGGAATCGTTCACTGTGGGTTCGCCGCCAAAAACCATCTCGTGAAACGCGTTCAGCCCATCTCCATCTGCATCATCATTCCCTGATTGAGAACTCGTATTTTCGAAGTAGGTGACTTCCCATGCGTCATCAAGACCATCGGAGTCACTGTCATCCCCCGGCACATCGGCAATGTTTATTGTAATGCTAGCGGTGTCAGTAAGAAGCCCCCTATCCCTCACCGTCACGGTCAAAATGTATTGGTTGATCATCTCATAATCGATTGCGGCGGCAGTGGTGATGGCTCCGGTGCTGCTGTTAATCGCAAATTCACCACCGCCATTTCCAGCGGTAATTGCATAGCTTAGAGTATCCCCAGCGTCCGCATCGGTAGCAACAACGGCTCCTACAGCCGTTTCGTTGGAAACGTTTTCTGCCGTCTTAAAACTCTGATCCTCGACCACGGGTGCCTGGTTAGCACCGGCCAAATCGATGAGTTGTTTCAGTGTGGTTCCCTGCTGACCGCCTTCGAAAATTTGAGTAACTTCGTTCGAGGTAATCGCACGACTCCAGATCGCAAGGTCATCGATATCCATCAGCGTGAAGTCCGAGTATGTTCCCGTTCCGTCCTGACCAATGTTGGTCGCGAGTCCATCGAGTGTTCCAGTGGTTCTTCGGGGAATTTAGTGCGCGATTTTGAGGCTGGGGAGTGATGTCGGAGCGGGTATAAGGAGCGGGTGCAATATCAACTTCATCGTCACTACAGTTTGCTTTTGGGTCTGGATACGCCTTGGA
>Ga0209702_10000536_pt1 | contig 80037 bp, 60 predicted proteins | sample FRY01_FD_187210 | JGI IMG/M metagenome (GOLD analysis project Ga0209702, IMG submission 187210) | Freshwater microbial communities from Lake Fryxell liftoff mats and glacier meltwater in Antarctica - FRY-01 (SPAdes) (version 2) | ecosystem: Environmental > Aquatic > Freshwater > Ice > Glacier...
TGCCCTCGGCATCGGTAAACGAATCTTCTCCAAGCACGTCGAGCGCTTTGGCCGCAGTGTGAAAATAGTAGAAGAGCCCCGCATCGCCCATGCCGGGATTTTCTTTAAATGTGTAGTGCTTGCCCAACCATGAGATCGCAGCCTTCACGCGGGGATCGTCTTGGGAAAGACCGGCAAAAATCATGCTCTTCAAGCCAGCGTAGGTCATCGAAGCGTAGCTGCGCAGGCCCCCTTCAGGCGTTGTGCCAGCCTGACTTTCGCCACCGGCAGCAGGCGTGTAATAGAAGCCACCATCGGGATTCTTTGCGGCAAAGGGGAGCGTGTTGTTGGGCCCTTCAAGGTTTTGAGAACGCGAGACAAAAATCAAGGCCCTTGCGATTGCCGGATCATCGGCCCCATTGCCGACACTGCGGAGTGCCTCAATCAAAAAGGATGTGTTGGAAAGATCAGGCCTGTTCTTCTTGCCGTAGCCAGCGCCACCGTAGGCGGGATCGGATGGCCCCGGCCCCTCGTCCTCATTCCACTGCAAGCCTTTTACGAAAGCCTCGGCTCCTTGAATGTCCTTGTCGTAGCGGCCAGTTTTATTGCAGGCAGACAAGGCCAGCATGGCAATCGATGTTTCATAATTGGCAACCGGCGAGTCGGTCGGATGGATGCCCCCGTCGGCTTGCTTAAATTTCAGCAAGTAGCCAAGTCCCTTCTGGAGAACCGTCGCATCAACCGACGTGCCACTTTTAGCGAGCGCCGTCACAGCCAATGCTGTCACAGCAGGACCCACCTGCGAAGAAAAACTGCCGTCTGCAGCCTGCCCCTGCTCGGTGAGAAATTGCGAGGCTTTCTCGATCGACGCGCGGATCGCAGGTGCATCGGCTCCGCTGGCTCCAGACGCAAGGGCCATAAGCGATAGCATGCCTAGCAGAAAAGCGCGAACGATCTTGACGGGCGGTCTCATAGCGAGTCACTCCAAAACAAATGGACGAGTACCAATAAACCTTTAGCATACGCTGAAATCGATCTGAATTGGAAGTCCGCGACAACCCTTGAGAAACTTTTGGGCTGCGACACAAATACGCCTGCTGCAGTGGTCGGATCGATAGAATAAGACGATGGAATGAACGTTCTGCCGGGCAGTCCTTCTTTCACAGCTCCTTGCCGAAGAATGATTCGGGCCTTAAATTATTTGGCCTTTGTATTAGAATTCTGGCTGAACCCGCCAGCACGACGGGTTGTATGTGTTCTCAAATACTCTCTAACCCCAAACACGAGCCGTTGAAGTCTGTTCAGTTGTCTTACGGTGCCGACCTGCCGCTCGTGCTTGAGCTGGCTGCCGATGCGCTGCTGGCCAACTGCCAAGGGCCGCAGGGCGCAAGTGGTGGGGCGGCCAGAAAAATTATTACGAGCGCCATCGTTACACCCTGCGAGGGGCCGGCCATTGGCCAGCATGTTGTCGCCGGTGATCGGGTGACGATTGCAGTGGCTGGAGCGGTTCCGCAGTCGGCAGAAATCGTATCTGCCGTGGTGGAGCAACTCATCCTCGCAGGCGTCGTGGACGACGACATCGTTGTGCTCTCCGCGCCGCCTCTGGAACTCTCTGCGAGCGACCCAGGCGTGACGCAATGCACAGACACGGCGCCACCTGCGGCCACAAAGAAGGTGGCTCGGAAATCAAGTGCAAAGAACCACTCTGTAAAGCGTGTGGCATTCGACCCCGCGGTTGATGCCGAGACGGCCTGCCTGGCGACAGACGAGGAAGGCCGGCCGCTTTATCTTTCCCGATCACTTGTTGATGCCGATGTGGTGATCGCGATCGGAGAGTGGGGCTGGAACGCGGCCCTCGGCGGCCGATCACTGGAAGGAGAATTGTGGCCTACATTTTCCCGTCGCTCGTCCCAACAAGATCTCACTCGTACGATCGCCAAAAGAGGGCGGCACGCTCTCGCTGACTGGCGCACCAGCATGCAGGCAAGCCGTTGGCAACTCGGCTTGGCCGCGAGTGTGCGGGTTGTTGCCGGCCGCGGCAACTCGCTTGCATCGGCTGCGTTTGGACTGCCCGATAGCGCTGCCAGACAGGCCCGCATGAAGGCAGCCGCATGGAGCCCGAAAATCACGGGCCATGCAGCCCTGGCAGTGGCCTCACTGGGATCTGCACAGGCTGGATTTGCCGCAGTCACCCGCGCGGTTGCGGCGGCCGCACGGATTACAAGTCCGGCTGGCACCATCTGTATTGTCAGTTGCTGGGCAACGCCTCCGGGAGTGATTTTTTTGCGTTGGCGACAGGGAGTTCCCCTGGAGGCTCTGGTGCATGAGGCAATTGGCACTGGCGATCCAAGCCTCATTGCCGAAGCGTTGCAGACGCGACTGTTTGCTCGGGCGCTTGGCGAGCGGCGGCTTGTGTTGCTCTCACAACTTGATGAGGGACTCGTCGAAGAAATGGAGTTCTCCTTTGCCGCAAGCGGTGAGGAGGTTAAGCGACTGGCGCACCGCTCCGAAAGCGTTGTCGTTTTGCATGAAGCCGACCGGATGCTGCCGCAGACCAGTGGTGAGGACGACGGTTTTTAAGAGAGCAATCCCGGGGCTCTGTCCTCAGTCCCAGTGGCTTTGCTAGGGAACGACAATCCGGTGGCGAAGATGCTCCAGATCAATCGGCCCCCACGCTCTTGAGTCACGACTGGCCGAGGGAAAATCACCGAGCACAAACACCTCGCCAGCGCCCAATTGCCACTGAAAAGTGAGCGTTGCTGGGGGCGTGTGCAAGATATCGCGCCAGACAACGAGAGATTCGACCCAGCGATCACACTCCTTGGAATCAATCGCGACGCCCTCACGCGTGATTAAAAGCGAAAGCGAAAGCGGGATGGCAATCGCAGTTGAGCCATCCACTGCGTCGTTGGACTCGGTTGTCGGCCAGGCTGCGACAACACCCCACGCTGGAGGAGAGCCGGCGGGCAAGCCAGATCGAAGCGGTGAATCGCCGCTGGTGTTGAATGGCAGCGGCCAAGCCACGCCGACCAGATGGGCGTCGAGCCGGCCGGCGATGAAGGCATGTCGGCCGGCTCGATCGAGCGGCCATTTGACGGCCCGTGGCCCAACGCGAAGAAACATCTCGATCCGACTGTTGGCTGGACAACTTGCCGGCAGGTGAATGACTGCTGCCACACCGACATCGTTTACAGGCAGGAGCCGGCGGCTTTCGTCTGGGGCGAACGAAGCGTCATCGAAGATAAGAGGCTGTGAAAATGTGCGTTGCCAGATGCCGTCGCCGCTTTGAAATACCGCCTCGGGCACAAGGGATGCGAGTTGCGACAACACGCGGGGCGGCGTCAAAAGCGGCGTGCCGTTGAGCGCAAGATCGCCGTTGTGAATCGATATCACTTCGCGGGGCAGGCCGACCACTCGCTTGATGGCGGTTGTGCCATCGGGAGCAGTCAGAATCCATGGCTCAAATCGGCGCGGCACGGCGAACCTGTCAAACCAAGGAAAAAGCCCGCTGGATACGCGATCGCCGGGTAGTAATCCCGGCCCCATCGACAGGCCAGCCACTTCGTAACAGGCCGGCCACGCCGCCCATACGATCCCACACACAAGCACGAAGGCCCCAACCCTAGCAGGGGTCATAGCATCTGGAGTGACAAGCCATCGCCGCTGCAGACTTCGTCGCATTGAGGCCTGTCCTCAAAACACTTACACATTGACCCACTGATGGCTTTTACCGCTCAAGAGCACTGCATCGCAGACCCTTTGCGTTTCTAAGGCATCTCGGAATGTCGGATGGGCAGGTTGCTTCTTGGCGTAAGACTCAAGAAAATCCGCCACCTGATGGACGAAGCTGTGCTCATAGCCAATGGCCAGACCAGGCACCCACCACTTGTCCATGTAGGGATGATCGCCGTCTGTCACATGAATGCTCTTCCAGCCTCGCATGTTGCCCGCGTCTTTGTAATCAAAAACCTGCAGGCGGTGGAGGTCGTGCAGGTCCCACTTCAGGCTCATATTTTCACCGTTGATTTCAAACGTGTAGAGCGCCTTGTGACCACGGGCATACCGCGTGCTCTCGAAAAGACCGAGTGAGCCATTTTGGAAGTGACAGAGAAACGAGCAGGCATCGTCGATTGTGACCGGCTCTCTCTGGCCCGTGAGTTGGTGCTGGCGTTCTCTGACAAAGGTTTCGGTCATTGCTGTGACATCGGTCACAGAACCGTTGAGCCAGATTGCCGTGTCAATGCAGTGAGCCAGCAGATCGCCCGTCACACCGCTGCCAGCCGCCTTGGCATCGAGCCTCCAAAGGCCCGCGCCACCTTGTGGCAAATCAGCCGAGATCGTCCAGTCCTGCAAAAAATTCGCCCGGTAATGAAAAATCCGCCCCAATTGGCCGCTGTCGATGATCTGCTTGGCAAATGTGACGGCCGGAATACGGCGGTAGTTGTACCACACCATGTTCGGCACGCCCGCCTTCTCGATGGCGGCCACCATCGTCTCTCCTTCGGAAGTGTCCATCGATAGCGGCTTCTCGCAGAGAACAGCCTTGCCGTGCTTGGCCGCTTCAATGGCGATCTCGGCATGCAGATTGTTGGGCGTGCAAATGTCGATGACATCGATATCGGGGGCGGCCACAATTTTTCGCCAGTCGCTCTCGACGCGACCGTAGCCCCAGCGGTCGGCAAACTCTTTCGCTTTGGCAGGATCGCGGGCGGCCACGGCCTGAAGCACTGGCGTGTATTCCAGATCAAAAAAATCGCTCACCCGCTTGTATCCGTTGGAGTGGGCTCGGCCCATGAAGCCGTAGCCAATCATGCCGATGCGAAGAGGCTTTGCCATAAGAAGAGACCTTTTCAATGAGAGCGAAAAGAACCAGGAAAGAAATTCGGAAAGAGAAAAAGATCAATTCCAACCATCAGCTTCGCGGACGGCGATCATGGTCTTGAGAATCGTGTTCCAGGTGGCTGGATTTTCCAGCATCGAATTGGGGAACATGCAGCCGTCCCAGCAGATGTGCTGGATGCCACGGTCAGCCGCTCCTTCCAGCCAATAGCCCGCGCACTTGACGATGTCGAGTTTTCCGTTGGGATCGTCGGCCGGGCAGTGCTTGCCCGTTTTATCGTGAGCGCCGGCCCCATGCACGTCGCCGTCATTTTGAGCAACGTGGAAGTCGATTGTCCACGGCCGGAGTTTGTCGGTCATCTGCTTGTAGGCGGCGTAAAACTCGTCTGGCGTGTATCCGGATTTCACCAGTGCATGTTCTGGTGCGTTGAATCCGAGTAGATAAAGATAGGTGTGGGCGAGATCGGCTTGAAAACCCAGCGTTTCCGGCATGCCGACTTCTTCCAGAAGATCGAGCACATCTTTCCACGAATGCATGCCCGCCCAGCAGATCTCTCCTTCGGCGGCGAGACGCTGGCCATGCGCGGCGGCAATCTTCGCTGCTTCTCGAAACGTGTCGGCTATTTGCACGGTGTTGGCCCGGGGGTTTTCCCGCCACTTGGCCACACCAAACTCGGCTGAGTCGATGCGGATCACGCCATACTTGCGGACGCCGCGTTTTTCAAAGACGTTCGCGATCCGGCAGGCCATCGTGACCGCCGAGAGAAACTTTTCCCTCGCAACCGCGTCGCCCATGGCAGAATCACCCACGGTGCCTGGCCAGACGGGTGCTACGAGCGATCCGACGGCAAAGCCATGGCCCGCGATTGTATCGGCGATCGCGCTTAGATCCGCATCGCTGGCCTCGGGGTTGGTGTGCGGTAAGAAGAGAAAGTAGTCGATACCGTCAAACTTCTGGCCGTCGACTTGTGCGGCAGCAGTCAGAGCGAGCATTTTCTCCAAGCTGATCGCTGGCTCTTGGCCTTCGCCGTCACCCTTACCGACGAGGCCAGGCCACATGGCGTTGTGAAGCTTGGGCAGAGATTTGTGAGGCAAGTTTGGGGCTGTCATGGCTGGACTCCGATTCAGGGATTGTTTCCGATGGTGGGCAGATCAGCGTGAACGTCAGGACCAAAATAGCGGAGGGCAACCAGTGGACCTGGCCCTGTGTTGACTACTTCGTAACCAGCGGCAGCCGCTTCGGCTGAAATAAACAGTTCGTCATGGGTCATCTCACCAAAGCGGATTAGGGTTGGCGTGGCAACAGCGTGAACGCCGACTCGGCCCTCGCCTTGCACGGTGATCCAGCCACTGGCGCCGGCATCGTGGATCGAGATCTTTGCACCTGGATCGAGCGTCAATTCTTTGGCGCTAAAGAGTTGTCGGCCGTCGATATTGCCATAGACGATCCAGCGGTCATGCGCCCCTTTTTCCGAACGCTTTTCGTCCAGAATTGGCTCCAGATAATTGCTCTGCTTGAAGTGTGTGTCGACATTTTTAGCCCAGTCGAGCTGGCCGATGATGAAGTCGATGTCGTGATGATTCTGCTTGGGCATATCCTTGACCAGTAAGCCCCACGGCACAGCGCGGCCTTCAACGAGCGATTGAAACATGGCAAACACGTCGCTGCCCCACTGCGGTTCATACGTTAAAAGCGAGCCTGGAGCGTGAAGCACGCCCGGAGGAATCAGCCAGCCGGTGCCCCGCTTCAGTCGGTAGGCACTCGATAGATCCTGAATGCCGTTGTCGCCGCGATTCCAGTTTTCCAAACACTTCCGCACATCAGCGCGAGTGGTGCCGGGCGTGAGGCCCATGAATGTGTAGGGGAAGTTATTGTCGCAGTTGTTGTACTGCGGCGGAAAGTAGTAGCTCTCGGGCTTGCCCTCTTGGCCAACCAGCTTGGCATCCTCAAACGACTGGTGCATGTGGTGGGGAATCGGTCCCATGTTGTCAAAAAATTTGGAGTAGACAGGCCATTTTTTGTAGCGATCCCAGATCGCTTTGCCGACGAGCCGCTGTGCGCCTTCGGCCACCGCATCGCGGAGCAGAAACCGCTGGCCTTCATAGATGCACCAACTCAACCCCTCGTCAGGCACTCGTCCTTCGTTGGCAGCTTCAGTCGTACTGGCAAACCAGCGCTCATCGATGCCGCCACGGTCGAGACCGTAGGAGTAGTAGTCGGCGGGGTGCAGACGCAATCGTTTGCCGGGGTGGAGAAAGCTGCGAGGCACCCATGTCGGCGAGAGCCGCAGCATGCCGTGACCGGCATTGAGAGCCTTGTCGAGAACGGCGGTGAGATGTGTGGCTTCAGGGAGGCAAGCGGAGGCGTGGGCAGCGGAGGCAGTGGCCATAAAAACCCCAGTCGCAAAAAAACGGGAAAACAGAATGAACAGGTGAAAGTTGTACGAATCTCGACGAAGAGCCGCAAGAAGTGGGGCTTGCTGGCGTTTGTATCGGTGATCTTCGGTGGCGATGCCTTGCCAGCCGAGATGAGACCGCCTATTCTCGCACTCTCTCCATAGAGGGAGTCGCACCCTGCGATCCTTCGCCGCCAATAGACCCTTCACCGGCAGAAACACAGATGAAGTCTTACCCACTGTTCATGGCAATTTTGCTTGCTTGTGTCGGCTTTTCGCGAGCCGATGAACCAGCACCCATCCCGCCGGCCCCCGCACCCCAGATGATTTTTTTCCTCGGGGACAGCATCACCAAGGCGGGCGGCTATGTGAGAATCATCAAGGATGCATTGATCAAGCAGAGCCCGACGAATCCGCCGCAGATTCACAATTTCGGGCACATGAGCGAAACCCTTTCGGGCCTGAGCGAGGCCTATCATCCCGGCCGCCGTCCCTGTGCGCACAACTGGCTGGACAAGGTGCTCGAAGAAAAGCCCAACTGGGTCATCGCCTGCTACGGCATCAATGATGGTATTTACCATCCGTTCAGCGAGGTTCGTTTTGCAGCCTATCGAGAGGGCGTTGAAAATCTGATCCGGAAAGTCCGTGGGGCTGGCGCTCGTTTGATTTTGCTCACGCCGCCACCCTTTGCTTCCGCAGGCCCGCCCTTGCCAGTGGGCCTAGATGCTGCTGGTCGGGAAGCATTTCTGGCACATGACAATGCCGAAGCGGAAAAAGAGGCCGCGAAAGATGCGACGAAATTCGGTTACCGCTCTGCCTACCCCTATTACGACCAAGTGCTCGCGCGCTATTCTCAATGGTTGCTCACGCTGGAGGGTCGCGACGGAGTGAGTGTGGTCGATATTCGCACGCCGATGCTGGCCAGAATCAAAGAGACTCACGGCGGCGATGCCATTCACCCCAACGGCACAGGCCACGCGATCATGGCCGAAACATTCCTCCAGCAATGGCCGACAATCCAAGCCACTGCGCACTAGCGATCGCTGGCTTTTGCGGTGGCTGTCACCGTTTGTTGAGGAAGACAAAACCGCCTTTTTTGTTGCCTGTCACGATGTCGATTCGGCCGTCGTTGTTGAGATCGCCTGTGGAAAATTGCGTGCCGATGCCAGAGTCGTCGTCGATCTTGTGCGGCGTGTATCGCACGGTGGTCGCACCAGCAGGCGTGCGACTGCGACTGAGTTCAAACCAGTAGAGCACCGCCGGTCCACCCGCATCGACATCTCCCGCAGCACCGTGGGCAAAGTGGCGTTTACCCGTGACGATATCCTTGAGACCGTCACCATTCAGATCGACGACTTCCAGCGAGTGAGGCTGAGAAAACTGCACCCCGTCGAGGCTCTCGTTGGCCGCCGCTGGTAAGATCGCGTGTTCGATAAAGTCGATCGCTTCATCTTTCTTGACTTGCTCAAACCACGAGAGCCCGTAGCCGTGGGCGGCAAGGCTCGAGATCACGTCGCCATCGCCGTCGCCATCGACATCGTAAACATGCATCTGGCAGCCTTCCTTGCCAAATTGAAAAGCATGCTTTTTCCAACGCGTGGCCAGTAGTTTTTCCGGCTGCTCCCACCAGCCCTCTATCATCAAGAGATCCATCCTTCCGTCTCCATTGATGTCGCCGCTGCCGAGTCCGTGCTGGTATTGCTGCCACTTGCCTTTTTCGCTGCACGGGTGAAAGAGCCAGCGATCTGTGCCGGCAGGATCGGCTGGCCTCGCAAAGCCCAGCACGCCCCCAGTGTGAAAGAGGAGTTCCCGTTTGCCATCCCCATCGATATCAACCAATTGAGGCGATTCATTGTCGACGCTTGGGTGCACGAGGTGTCGCTGCCACGGACCGCCGTTTTTGCCTGGGTTTTGCCACCAGACAGCTTCCTTGCCGGGCCAGACATTGACGATCACATCGAGCCATTCATCATGATTGATGTCGTCAATCAGCGTGATGAAATTATTGGAGTAGTTCTTCGGAAGAAAATCCTGCGGCGGATAGATCTCGTGCCGTGTTTGATAATCGGGACCGGCATACCAGTAGGGGCCATAGACCGCGTCTCCGTGGCCATCGCGATCAATGTCGCCAAGGCCAGCGCCTTCGGCATGAAAAGCATCTGTGAGGCGAATTTTTGTAAATTCGACCGCAAAGGTCTGCCTCGACGACAGTCCTCCTAAAACGATCACCAGCAGAACCATGATCGCAAGGCGAAGAAACAGTTGCATGGTGTTTGTTCCCGATTGTTATTTCTAAAGGAGCTACGCGATGATGTCGTGAATCACACTGCCGCCGACATCGGTGAGCCGAAAGTTGCGGCCATTGTGCCGGTAGGTGAGCGATTCGTGATCGATCCCCAGCAAATGCAAAAGCGTGGCGTGGAGGTCGTTGACGTTCACTTTCTTTTCCACGGCCTTGTATCCGAAGGGATCGGTCGCGCCGTAGTGATAGCCCCCCTTGACCCCGCCGCCAGCCATCCAAATTGTAAAACCGCTGGGATTATGATCGCGGCCGACGCTGCCCTGGGAATCACTCGTGCGGCCAAATTCGCCCCCCCAAATCACCAGTGTGTCATCGAGCATGCCGCGAACCTTGAGATCGGACAGGAGGGCCGCTGCCGGACGGTCTGTAGCGAGGCCGCACTCGCGGTGGTTGGTTTCGATATTGTTGTGACCATCCCACGGCACATCGTCCACGCTGCCGTCCCCGCCCACACCGCGGCCAGCAAAGATTTGAATGAACCGCACGCCACGTTCCAGCAACCGCCTCGCGATGAGACACTGCCGAGCAAAGACCTGGCACTTCGCGTCCTGCGTGCCGTAAAGTTCGTGGATTCTTTTCGATTCCTCTGAAAGATCAGTGGCCTCGGGTGCCGCCGACTGCATGCGGTAGGCCAGTTCGAAATTGGCGAGTCGGGCCGGAAGATCGGTCTGCGTCGGCCGACTGAGAGAGTGCTCGGTATTGAGCGAGTGGAGCAGGTCGAGTTCGGCCCGCTGGGCGTCGGCAGTCTGACCACTGCGACGCACGAGATTGTCGATCGTCTCCTTGCGGCGAGCATCGATCGCCAGAGCCTGATGGCTCTTGGGCAGAAATCCGGCCGACCATATCTGATCGTCTCCCCGCGGCTTTTTTTCGTGCATGACAACAAAACTGGGCAGGTTCTCGTTCATTGTGCCCAAGCCATAGTCGAGCCAGGCCCCCATGCTCGGCATGCCCGGCCTGTTGAGTCCACACATCAACTCCATCGAAGCGGGAGCGTGATTGTTGGCCTTCATGTGGCACGAATGGATAAACGTCATGGAATCGACATGCTGCGAGAGGTGCGGAAAAAGGTCGCTGGCCCACGTTCCCGAGTGGCCGTACTGCGCCCACTTGAAGGGGCTTGCCAGGCATGTGCCAGTCGTCTCAAAAAACCCAATTTTTTTATCGGCGTCGGGCAGTGGTTGGCCGTGGCGAGCCTGCAACTCCGGCTTGTAGTCCCATGTGTCGACCTGCGATGGCGCGCCGGTCATAAATAGCCAGATCACGCGTTTTGCTTTCGGTGCATGGTGCGGTAGCGCCATGGCAGCAGGATTGGTGCTCGTGTCAGCGCACGTTTCGCGTCCCAGAAGCGCAGCGAGCGCAAGCGATCCGAAGCCCAAGCCGGACTCGCGCAGAAAACTTCGCCGCGTTGGGAGGAGCAATTCACCGAGGTGGGGTGGGAGGATGTGCATGGTCGGCGTCTCAAAACGGTAAGTGATCTGCTGTTTAAGCTCGATCAATCAATGTAGATAAATTCGTTTAAGCAGAGGATCAGTTGGCAGATGTCAACGAGCGCTCGATCGCGCTGCCCCTGGTCGTTCCCTGCCTCCTGCTCGCGGGTAGCAAGCAGCGCGGTGAGTTTTTCGAGTTCCTCGTGTCGGGGAACCCGTGAAACCGCCGCGCTCAACGCATAACCGATTGCGGGCGATCCGGACCCTCCAATCGCCTCGCGAGCGCGTTTGGCAAGCCCCTCGGCAGCCAGTCTCACCAGAGGAGAATTCATCATGGCGAGCGCTTGCGTAGGCACGGTTGCCGTGCCGCGAGCGCCGATCGACTGAATCGGTTCAGGCTGGTCAAATTCCTGCAAAAACGCCACCGGCTCACTGCGCTTTACAGTCAGATACACACTGCGCCGTTTGCTGGCCGCGTCGAGCGTGCCTTGTCCATACATCGTCGTGTCGAGCGTGCCTGCCAGCGAGAGCAGCGAGTCGCGGATCACTTCCCCCTCCAGACGCACAGGCTGCCGGTGCCAGAGAAGAAGATTCTCTGGATCTTTGATCCGGCTCGCGGTATTCACAACCCCCGATTGCCTGTACGTAGCACTCATCACAATCAACCTGTGGATGCTCTTGAGTTGCCAGTGGTTCTCAACGAGTTTTCCGGCTAGCCATTCGAGTAATTCCGGGTGTGTCGGCTTCTCCCCTTGGGTGCCCAAGTCATTTGGAGTGGCGACGATGCCGCGGCCAAAGTGATGATGCCAGAGACGATTCACAGCCACTCGAGCCGACAGTGGACCAGCGCCGCTCTCGGCGTCGGTTAAAAACCTCGCCAAAGCCACGCGTGGATGCGGCACTGGCTTGCCATCAGCACCTGTCATCAACTGAGCTTCTGCTGCGTCGGTTGCGATGGCGGCCCGGACAAACCCAGCCTGCGCCTTCTCCTGCTTGCGACTGACATCCCCTCGTGCCAGCACAAATACATCGCCGCCCCCGCCACCAGTGGCATAGATTTCAACGAGCGCAGGCTTCGGTTCCTTGGCGTCGATAGCCTTGAGAGTCTGGTTTAATTCTTCCGTTGGTCCTGCGTTGAGTGCTGCTAGCACAGCCATTCGCTTGGCTTCCCACTCCGCTCGCACAAGGTTCGTGGCGATGGGATTGGGGTCGACCTTCACCGTCGTGTGCACGGTATTTTGCAGGCAGGCGATCATGGCGTAATAGTCACGATGCGTGATGGCGTCATACTTGTGGTCGTGGCACCTCGCACAACCGATCGTCATCCCGAGCATGCTCGATCCCAGGGACGCAATCATGTCGTCTAATTGGTCGTAACGAATCGGCTCAGTGGTTTTGACCGTGAGTTGTCCCGGATAGGGGCCCGCCACAAAAAATCCGCTGGCACTGACGGCGGCATAGTCGCCAGGTCGCAGCACATCGCCGGCCACCTGCAGTCGCACAAATTCGTCGTACGGCATGTCGTCATTGATGGCCTTGATGACAAAGTCGCGGTAGTGATGGGCCCCTGGACGGTTGTTGTCGAATTCGTAGCCACCGCTCTCGGCAAAGCGCACCGCATCGAGCCAGTGCCTTGCCCACCGTTCGCCATAGCGAGGGCTCGCCAGCAGGCGGTCGACGAGTTTCTCGTAGGCATCGGGGGCAGCGTCACTGAGAAAGAGTTGCAGTTCTCCGGGAGATGGCGGCAGACCAGTGATATCCAAAAAGACGCGACGGGCGAGCGTCTCTCGAGGGGCCGGGCCGCTCGGTTCGATTCCTGCATCTTCCTGTTTGACAAGCACGAAGCGATCAATGTCGCCGGTGCACCAATCACTCTTTTTCACATGTGGCAGGGGAGTTGATCTGAGGCGGCGATACGACCAGTGCTGCCGGCCAGCCTCAACATCTATCGCCCGCTGTCCGCTTTCTGCGAGCGGTTCATCACGAGGATCGGGCGCATTCATTTCGATCCAACTGCGAAAGTCGGCAATGACATTGTCAGGCAGTTTGCCGTCTGGCGGCATCTCAAAGCGGTCATACTCGATGGCAGACAAGAGCAGGCTTTCGGCTTTTTTTCCCGGCACAATGGCCGCTCCGCTCTCGCCCCCCTTTTCCATGCCGGCCCGCGAATCGACAAAGAGTTCGGCTTTGAGTTTGCCGTCGCGGAGGGCTGCGGCTGAGTGACACTGATAGCAGTGCTCGACGAGCACGGGTCGAATCTTCGACTCAAAGAAGGCGATTCCCTCCGGCGTAGGAGTCGCGGCCGCGACGCGAGCACTGAACAGAAGGCCGACAGCGATTGCCGTTGCTCTGCTCCCGCGACAGAAAATTGCCTCTCTGGACCGCAGCTGAAATGCAAACCCTAGGGTCACCGCAAGCCTCGTCAGTGCTCCTAACATAGCGCGTTTCCGAATAAGGGCTGCTTGATTGACTGAAGCCGAGCTGAAGCCAGCCTGTCGACACTCGCTCAAAAGAGACTCGATCACTATAACAATGATCTCCTTACTCGTTACTCGATCACTCTCTTTTGGGACGAAAGCAGCGGCGGCGGTCTCTTCGGCCGCCGGTTGCCGAAATTCAGATGTTTTTTACGATCCTCTGCCCGAGTTGCTCAAAGTCGCTCAAAGTGCGTGACGAACTCGTCGGTCGGTCGGCCCGCTGTCCCTACTGCCGCCACGCGCTCACCGTCCAACGACCCGAAACTACTGAGCCGACCCTCCCGTCGGTTGTTTCCAGCAGCACCAAGCCGGAAAGTAGGGCGAGGGAAAAAGAGGCTGCCGTGCCGGTCACGAGAGCCCAAGGATTCGCTAACAAGACCCCGCGCACGTCTTCATCCTCGGGCGCTTTCTCTGTCACAGCCGACACCGATGTCGGCGTGCTCAAGCATCTCCTTGTTGGAGTCCTTGGCACGGCCGCCTTCTATGCGTTGCTCTGGCCGATTGCCTGGAGCGACGGCAAGCAGACCTACCTCGGTCGACTGTTCATCGGCACTTCCACCATGGCGCAGGGTGGGTGGGTGCCAGTCGCAGAACTCTTTCTATTCTTCTGGGCAATCGGCATGCTCGTAGAAAAGTGGCTGAAACTCCGCCGTCAAAAGCGTGGACTGCTCTACGATGTGTTGCCGATGGAGTATGGCGATTCGATCACGCTTGAAAATCTTGATCGCTTTGTGTCTCACATCCGTGGTCTGCCCCGCGACGCAGTCGGAAGCTTTCTTGTGACGCGATGCCTGCGCGGACTCGAACACTTCCGCGTCCGAAAAAGTGCGCCCGACACCGCCACGATGCTCTCCAGTCAGGGTGACATCGATGCCAGCAGCGTGGACTCCAGCTACACGATGTTCCATGTGTTTATCTGGGCGATCCCAATCCTCGGTTTTCTCGGCACGGTGATTGGCGTCAGCGCGGCAGTCGGTAGTTTCACTGGCACGCTCGACGGATCGAGCGACATCAGCGTGATGAAAAATGCCCTCCGGGGCATCACCGGCGGTTTGGCCACCGCTTTTGATACGACACTCGTGGCGCTATCAATGGCGATGATTCTGACATTTCCGGTTAGCGCCCTGCAAAAAAATGAAGGCGATCTGCTCGGGCAGGTAGACGAATACACCAATGAAAACCTTCTCCGCAGGCTCGACGACGGTCGTGCCGGCGGTGCCGAACGAGGGATCGGTGGCAATCGCAGTGAGGTGCAGCGCGTGATTGAAACGGCACTTGCGGCCCATCGCGCGGAGCTTTCCAGTTGGGGCGAGTCGCTGAAGGTGCTCGGCACAGAGATGGTAACTCGCATCCAGCAGGGATGGAGCGATGTCGATGCACGCCTGATTGCAGAGCACGGTCGGCAGGCCGAACGGCTGGCCCAGACAGAAACAATGCTCAACGCGTGGAGCCGGCGACTCGGCACGATTGGATTGGAAATTGCCGGACAGGTGAGAGAAGGTTGGAACGAAGTCAATGAAAAACTAATCGCTGAACATTCGCGACAGGCTGGCCGAATCGGGGAGATTGATACACTCGTGGCCTCAGCAAGAAACGACCTGGCGCAGATGGCGATGGAGTCAGCCGAAACGCGGCAGCGGGCAAGTACGGTGATGGCTGACGCGGCCAGCGGTGTGCAAACATACGCAACATCACTGGAGCGGGCGCTGTCTGGCCTTTCAGATGTACTGGAACGTCTTGGAGAAGAACGCATCGTGGTAGAGACACGGACAAGGCCGTGGTGGAAGCGATTTGTTGGGGGCCACAACGGAAGCGACAGTCGTCGTTACTAGCTCATGTCACGCAGAAGACAGGCCCGCAAGCACGAGGTGTCGCTCTTTCCGTTTCTCGACATTCTGGCCTGCGTGATTGGAAATCTGATCCTGATTATCACAGCCGTCGTGCTCGATCAGATGGATACCAAGCCGATTGCTGAGGCTGCCAAAATCGATGATCTGCGCGAGCAGACAAAGCAGGACGTTGACCGATCCGAGCTGCTTCAAAAACAACTTTTGCAGCTTCTTGCTCAGGCCGATGTGAAGAGCCAGCGAATCGCCGCGGCCGGTCAAAAGGTTTTAGATGCGGAGAAACAAGCGGCCGCCGCCCAATCTCGCCAACAGCAGGCTGCCCTCCCTGCAAAGCCCTCTGCGATCGCTGCGACGGATCAGCCATTGGCTCGTGAGATTCTGCGGCTCAAGGACGAGAGAAAGAAAAGTGACGCTCAGGCCTCGCAGTTGGCGGTCCAGATTGCCGAGCGTAAAAAACCTGCCGAGCAATCGATTGTGGTGCTCCCACCTGGCACTGGTGGCGGGCCCACACGCAGCCTTTTTATCGAGGCTTCCCATGGAAAGTTGATCGTGCACGAGGGCACAAAATCTTGGGAGTTGCCTGCAGACAAGGCCACGACCGATCCACGATTAAAAGCGGTGTTTGAAAAAGTGAAGGCCGATAAAGAGGCGATTGTGACGTTTTTAGTTCGTGGAGATGGCCTCGGTGCGCTGGCTGCTGGACAGAGGGCCGCCGAGGAGGCTGGCGTAAGAAGTGGCCGCGTGCCACTTCCCGGCGACGGCAGTCTCGATCTTTCTAACGCGCGCTAAACAATGCTGCAGGATTCTGTCGCTCAGGATCGGATCGAATGAAAAGACGTCGTCGCAAAAAACCGGCCATTGGTGGCAATCTGGATTCGCTGCTAGACACGCTGACGAACGTCGTGGGCATTCTCGTCATTGTCTTGGTGACCGTACAGCTCGCGAGCCAAGAGGCGGCAAGCCGGATTGCCGAATCGGTGCAGAAGATCGATCCGGTGGAGATTGAACGCAGCGAGGTCCAATCTCGTCAGGCACAAGAGAATGCCGCCAAGGCGGCAGCGTCGCTCAAGCAGGCGCAGGCAGCCTCTCGGCAAGATGCCGGACAGGAAATTGCCCGTCTGGAAGCAAGAGCGGCCGTGGCTTTAGAGGTCGCCCGGCTCGCTACGGCAAGAGCCATCGAATTGGAGCAGAAGCATTTGGATGACTCCGCGGTAACGAAACGCGCAAGCGAAGCTGCTTCAATCGAGAAAGTAAAACTCGAAGCAGAGCGAAAGCAGGCCGATGATCGTCGCGCCGCTCTGGCGGTGGAACTGACAAAGACGCCGCTGCCAATTGCACCGCCGGCCAAGGAGGTGCGGCTTCCCGATCCACGACCGGCCCCCACGGGAGCCAAGGAGGCGCGAGTGCTGTGTCGCGAGGGCCGCATCTGGCTGGTCGATATTCCAGGACTCCAGGCAGAGGCGCAAAAAAGAGCCGCGTATGTTGTGCGACAAAAAAATCTTGATCCCGATGGAGACGATTGGCTCAGCGACGGCAAGCTCTTTGAGAAAACATTCAACGAAAGTCCGATAAAGTCGAGCGGCTTTGAGCTCAAGATTGTGATTCCTGGCAATCGGCCAGAGATCGTTCTCAAGCGTCTGCCGGGCTCTGGTGAGTCGGCCGAAAACACGATCAAAGCCAGCGGCGAATTAGCCCGGGCACTGCGGCGGGTGAAGCCCACCGAATATTTCCTGAGGTTCTTCGTCTGGCCCGATGGATTTACGGCCTATCTTCAAGCGCGGGAGTTTGTCGGTGGGCGTGGCTTTGCAGCCGGATGGGAGCCAGTTGGGAGCCCTGAGGAACAGCGAATTGGCTTGGGCAAATACGCAATTGGACCCAAACCACCCCCAGCGCCGCCAAAGCCACCAGGCCCACAGTTGCCCCCTCAGCCAGCCCCGAATCTGATCGATTAAAATCTCCTGACCTCGGCGACGGATCTGCAGGAGGACGGGCTTCTCGGGCCTGCGCCTTCTCTGTTTGAAAAGCCCCGAGAGCTAGCGATGGGGACGCGGATAAAAAACCATCACAAAAACGCCACTGCAGCCGATCGCGGCACGCCAACTCCCACTCACTGGCAATACGAGCTTCTCGGCTACGGGCTTTTTAAAACCCGGATTGCCACGCATGAATGGGACGGGGGTGCTGAGAGAAAGTTGTGTATAAAGGCTCACGTTACGGTTCGCGAAGAATAGGAATCTGGCATGACGCTTGCCCGACAGTCTGCTGCGACTGCCATTTTTGCTCCCGACCAGCTCCGCATCGAGCTGGCAGAATTGGCCGCGACAATCGCGGGCGAATTGCGAGTCGATGATCTGTCGCGGACCATCTATTCGACCGACGCGTCGGAGTATCAGGAGAAACCACTGGCTGTCGCACTGCCTCGGTCGGAAGCCGACGTGCGAGAGATCATCCTTTTTGCAGCGACCCATCGGATCGGTCTGATTCCTCGCACGGCTGGAACATCGCTGGCCGGACAGGTAGTGGGAAGTGGTATTGTCGTCGATACTGGCCGGTATCTCAATCAGATTCTTTCTGTCGACATCGAGCGAAAAACCGTTCGCGTGCAGCCAGGTGTTGTCCGCAACACGCTCAATCAGTTGCTGTCGTCGCACGGCCTTTTCTTTGCACCGGAAACTTCGACCGCTGCGTGGGCAATGATTGGCGGCATGGTGGGCAACAATTCCTGTGGCTCCAACTCGATCGCGTATGGATCGACCCGAGATCACCTGCTGAGCACTCGCGGCTTTTTAGCCGATGGCTCCGATGTGGCATTCGGCCCCCTCTCCGCCCCAGAGTTTGCAGCCAAATGTGCTGGCCCAGACACGCTCGAGACGAGCATCTACTGCTGCCTTCGCGATCTGCTGTCTCCCCTAGCCACGCGGCAAATGATTCGAGATGCGTTTCCGCGTCCCGAGGTGACCCGCCGCAACACAGGCTACGCACTCGATGCACTGATGGATGCTGACTGCTTTGATCCGCAGAGCGAGAAGCCTTTTAACTTTTGCAAACTGCTAGCCGGTTCCGAAGGCACCCTCTTCTTTGGCGTCGAGTTTGAACTCAACCTGATTCCGCTGCCGCCGCCGGGCATGCTGCTGTGCCTGCACTGCCGCTCGGTTGACGAGGCACTGCGGGCCACGCTTGTCGTGATGCAGCAGCGGCTTGCCCCGGCCCAACTGACGGCCTGCGAATTGATCGATAAAAAGATTCTCGACTGCACCAAGGAAAATCGAGAGCAGGCCAAGAATCGCGATTTTGTCGTCGACGATCCCGCTGCGGTACTGGTCGTTGAAGTTCGTCACGCCGAAACAGTCGTGTTGGAACAATCACTCGACACCATTGAAGCCGATCTACGTGCTGCTGGATTGGGCTATGCCTATCCCCGACTGGACGGCAAAGAAAGCCACAAGGTGTGGGAGTTACGCCGGGCCGGCCAAGGGCTCGTCAACAATCTTCCCGGTGACGCCCAGCCCCGAGAGATCGTTGAAGACACGGCGGTAGCCGTCGCCGACCTGCCCGCCTACATTGCCGACTTTGACCGCTTGCTCTCCGAGAAATATGGCATCGACTGCATCCACTACGCCCATGCCGGTGCCGGCGAGCTTCACCTTCGGCCACTCTTTGATCTGCGTTCGCCGGCGGGCTTAAAGATGTTTCGCGATGTTGCCACCGATGTGGTGGCACTGGTGAAAAAATATCGGGGCAGCTTGAGCGGCGAGCATGGCGACGGTCGGCTACGAGGTGAATTTATTCGCGCGATGATGGGCGACGAATGTTTTTCATTGCTCCAACAGGTCAAGCGCCGATTCGATCCCAAGGGAATATTAAACCCCGGTAAGATTATCGATACGCCGCCGATGGATACATTTCTGCGGATCCTGCCCAGCGATCTGGGAAACTCGGGAGAGGATCGATCGCCTGCTCGTGATCCGATTGAAACGTTCTCTCTGCATGAAACATTTTTTCGGTTTGCCGATACGGGCGGTGTGTTGCGAGCTGCCGAGAAATGCACCGGCGTCGGCCAGTGCCGCTCGTCGCACCTGATCGGCGGCACGATGTGCCCTAGCTATATGGCCACGCGGGACGAACAGCACACAACCCGTGCGCGGGCCAATGTCCTGCGTCAGGCCCTGGCTTCGCCTCGAGGCAAGGCCAACAACCCCTGGGACAGTCCCGAACTAGCCGCCGTGATGGATCTATGCCTCTCCTGCAAAGGCTGCAAGGCGGAATGCCCGTCGAATGTCGACATGGCCCGGCTCAAATCGGAGTGGGAGCAACACTGGCACGATGCACACGGAGTGCCGCTGCGGTCTCGAATCATTGCCGGCTTTGCTCAAGCCATGCGCTGGGCATCGCTGGCACCGTGGCTCTACAACGCGAGTGTTTCGTCGCCTTGGATTTCTGGACCGCTCAAGCGATTGATCGGCTTTGCCTCAAAGCGATCGCTGCCGCACCTGCACTCGACCACGCTGATGGCGTGGGTGCACAGACGAAAGCAGTCGACTGCTGCAACAATCACTCGAGCCACACCCAACGGCCGCATCTATTTCTTTTGCGATGAGTTTACCAACACGCTCGATGCCACAATCGGAATCAAGGCCTTCGAATTGCTGGAGGCCCTTGGGTACGAAGTCGTGATTCCAGAGCATGTCGAAAGCGGCCGAGCTCACATTTCCAAAGGACTGCTCCGAGAGGCTCGCGATCTGGCAGCCCGAAATGTTCAACTGCTGGCTGGTATCGTCAGTGATGAGTCGCCGCTGCTGGGCATTGAGCCATCGGCAATTCTCAGTTTTCGTGATGAGTACCCGGATCTCGTACCTGTGTCGCTGGCGGCCTCCGCCGAGCGTTTGGCCAAACAGACATTTATGATCGAGGAGTTTTTAGCCCGCGAGGTCGCACGCGGAAAAATCACTTCGGAGAGCTTTACGTCAACTCCGCAGCGCATCAAACTCCACGGTCACTGCCATCACAAAGCGCTCGCCTCAATCGATCCGACAGTGACAATCCTCTCGCTGCCTCGCGGCTCTAGCGTGGAGGTTATTCCCAGCGGTTGCTGTGGGATGGCTGGATCGTTTGGCTACGAACGCGAGCACTTCGAGCTTTCGATGCAGATTGGCGAACTGGTGCTTTTTCCAGCCGTGCGATCGGCTCCGAGCGAAACGCTGATTGCTGCTACGGGCACCAGTTGCCGGCATCAGATTCTGGATGGCACCGGCCGCATCGCCCTGCATCCAGTCGAAATCCTGCACGCAGCCCTCGCCTTGGGAGGAGACGCCTAAATGCCTCCTTGGGCCGCGCACGCTCAGACAAGCCGATGTATACTTCCCGCAATCGCGATCGCTTTGGCCGACAGCCCTGGCAAAAGCTCCTGCCTTGGCACCGTTTGACACCCTTTTTGGAGATTATTTACCAATGTCTCGAATGGTCAGCACAGGTCGCACGAGTCGCCGCGGTTTCTTGGGAACTTCTGCCGCCAGTACGGCCGCCGTGGCAGCCAGTAGCGTCGTCCCGTATTTCGCCTGGGAGTCTCGGGCCTTTGCCAATCAGTCGGCCAACGATCGACCGCGGATCGGTTGTATCGGCGTCGGCTCGATGGGCTCAGGCGACGCCCAACAGCACGCCCAGTTTGGCGATATTCTAGCCGTCTGTGATGTTGATAGCCGGCGGGCCGAGAGCGCAAAGACGAGCGATAAAATTGGCAAGGGGAAAGCTGACGCCTACCGCGACTATTCTAAGATACTGGAGCGGTCCGACATCGATGTGGTGAGCGTTGTCACCACCGATCCCTGGCATGTGAAAATTGCCATCGAGGCCCTGCAGGCTGGCAAGCATGTCTTCTGTCAAAAACCGCTGTCGCTGACGCTGGAAGAAAATCAACTTGCCCGAGCGGCCGCTGAGAAGTTTCCTAAACTTCAGTTTTTTATCGGCACCCAGCAGCGCAGCCAGAAGGACCAGTTTCTCCGCGCGGTGAATATGGTTCACAAGGGATTGCTGGGCGACATTCAGAAAGTCACCGTTGGCATCAATGGCGGTCCGACCGGCGGCCCCTTTCAAGTCGCCACTCCCCCTGCTGAACTCAATTGGGATATGTGGCTGGGGCAGGCACCCAAGGTCGACTACCGCGAGAAGCGCTGTCACTACGAGTTTCGCTGGTGGTATGAGTATTCTGGGGGTAAGTTTACCGACTGGGGTGCGCACCATGTCGATATTGCCCAGTGGGCTCTCCGCGAAGACACAAAGGGCAAGGGACCCATCGAAATCGACGGCAGCGACGCCAAGCATCCGGTACCCTTCAAGGATGGCTATCCGACGGTGGACGATTGCTACAACACTTCGCAGGACTTTGCTGTGAAGTGCAAGTTTGCCAGCGGAGTGGAAATGATTGTTGATAGTCGCAGCGACAACGGCATTCTTTTTGAGGGCACAAAAGGCCGTCTGTTTGTCAATCGGCAAAAGTGCAGCGGCACTCCAATCGCAGAAAACTGGGACAAGGATCAATTCACGGATGCCGATGTTGTGACGCTCTACAAGGGGAAGCCTTTCGAGGGCCACAAGCAAAATTTCTACCGCTGCATCCGCGAGGGTGGGTTGCCAGTGTCGGATGTATTCAGCCATGTCGTGGCGATGAATACCTGCCATCTTGCGGCGATTGCCGCGAGGTTAGGCCGCACCATTCAGTGGGATCCTGCTTCTGAAAAGATCGTCGGCGACGAGCAAGCAGCAGGCTTTTTTGCCCGCAAGCCGCGCGAAGGTTTTGAAATTCCTCGGGTCTAAAGCGAGCTGAGGCGAGACGATGCTAAACCTCGCAAGCGGTAGCATGATCTTCTAAGCCGATGTAGACTTTTAGGCTATTGAAAGCCTCTGCCCTGTTTGGAGACGAGAGACAATGGCTCGAACTGTAAGCAACGGCCGCACGACACGCCGTGGTTTCTTAGGAACTTCTGCCGCTGTAACTGCCAGCAGTTTTGTCCCTTATTTCGCTTGGGAAGCGCGGGCCTTTGCCAATCAGTCGGCCAACGATCGCCCGCGGATCGGCTGCATCGGCGTCGGTGGAATGGGCACAGGCGATGCCCAACAGCACGCCCAGTTTGGCGACATTCTGGCTGTCTGTGATGTCGATAGCCGCCATGCCGACAGGGCGAAAAATGATAGCGGTATTGGCAAAGGGAAGGCCGACGCCTACGGCCACTATTCCAAGGTGCTCGAGCGGCCCGACATCGATGTGGTGAGTATTGTCACCACCGATCCCTGGCATGTGAAAATCGCCATCGAGGCCCTGCAGGCTGGCAAGCATGTCTTCTGTCAAAAGCCGCTGTCGCTGACGCTGGAAGAAAATCAACTTGCCCGAGCGGCCGCCGAGAAGTTTCCTAAACTTCAGTTTTTTATCGGCACCCAACAGCGAAGCGAGAAAGACGGCTTTCTCCGCGCTGTGAATATGGTTCACAAAGGATTGCTGGGCGACATTCAGAAAGTCACCGTTGGCATCAACGGCAGTCCAACAGGCGGCCCATTCCCTGTGGCCACGCCCCCGGCCGAGTTCAACTGGGATATGTGGCTGGGCCAAGCACCGAAAGTTGACTACCGAACGAATCGCTGTCACGGCGAGTTTCGCTGGTGGTATGAATATTCTGGGGGTAAGTTTACCGACTGGGGTGCGCACCATGTCGATATTGCCCAGTGGGCTCTCCGCGAAGACACAAAGGGCAAGGGACCCATCGAAATCGACGGCAGCGATGCCAAGCATCCGGTACCCTTCAAGGATGGCTATCCGACGGTGGACGATTGCTACAACACTTCGCAGGACTTTGCTGTGAAGTGCAAGTTTGCCAGCGGAGTGGAAATGATTGTTGATAGTCGCAGCGACAACGGCATTCTTTTTGAGGGCACAAAAGGCCGTCTGTTTGTCAATCGCGGGGGCATCAACGGGAAGCCGATCGAAGAAAATTGGGACAAGGATCAATTCACTGATGCCGATGTTATAGCTCTCTACAAGGGCAAGCCGTATGAAGGCCATAAGCAAAACTTCTACCGGTGCATCCGCGACGGTGGGCTACCGGTGTCGGATGTATTCAGCCACATCATGGCGATGAATACCTGCCACCTGGCGTCTATTGCCGCTCGGCTCGGCCGCACCATCAAGTGGGATCCCGCGGCTGAACAAATCATCGGCGACGACCAAGCAGCAGCTTTTGCTGCCCGCACACCACGCAAGGGTTTTGAGATTCCTCGGGTCTAACCTCGGGTCTAACTCGGGTCTAAGTCTCAATCGCTCGGACACGGCGGAATCTTTTTTACCTCGTTTCGTCCGCCTGTCAGTGGTAGGGAGTGATTCATGCTGCGGAGAGTTTGTATGTGTTGCGCTAGGCCGAGGGCAACGGCATCTGCCTTAACGCTCACGATGCCCTGCATGCTCGCATTGCTCTTGAACATGGCGATGACGGTCGTCTTGGAGCCCGCCTCGGCTGCCGATCCGGTTGGCCCCTTATTCACTCGTGAAATCAAGTCACTGCTTTCCAATCGCTGCCTGCGATGCCATGGTCCCGACGCAGCCGCAAGACAAGGCGGCGGCGAGAATGGCCTCAGGCTCGACACGTTTGCCGGGGCAACGGCTGACTTGAATGGCCACGCTGCAATTGTGCCGGGCCATCCAGTCAAGAGTGCGATGATTTTGCGATTGACATCCAGTGATCCAGATCTTGTCATGCCGCCGCCCGACTCAGGCGATCGACTCTCACAAAAACAAATCGATGCGATCACTCACTGGATCGCCGCAGGCGCAATCTACGAACCCCACTGGGCTTATCAATCGCCCCGGCGGCCACCGCTGCCAACGGTCAAGCAGAAATCAGGGCAAAACAAATCATGGCCCCACAATGACATCGATCGGTTTATCGAGGCGAGGTTGGAAGCAGAGTATCTGGTTCCGCAGCCGGAAGCACCCCGCGCAGTGCTGGCTCGCCGGCTGGCTCTCGATCTTATTGGACTGCCACTCACACCAGAGGAGATTGATCTGTTTGTCGCCGATCAAGCTCCCGACGCTGTGGAAAAACTCGTTGATCGACTGCTTGCACACACCGGCTACGGCGAGCATCAAGCCAGACAGTGGCTCGATCTGGCCCGCTATGCCGACAGCGCAGGGTATGCCGATGATCCTCTCCGCACCATCTGGGGCTGGCGAGACTGGGTGGTCAACGCCTTCGACTCCAACATGCCGTTTGACGAGTTTACGATCAAACAGATTGCTGGTGATTTACTCCCAGGTGCAACCCTCGACGATAAAGTAGCAACAGCTTTCCATCGCAACACGCTGACCAATAGCGAAGGGGGCACGATCGACGAGGAGTTTCGCTCGGTCGCGATTGTCGATAGGGTGAATACGACGATGAGTACGTGGATGGGCACAACGATCGGCTGCTGCCAGTGTCACGATCACAAATACGATCCGCTCTCGCAGCGAGACTATTTTGGAATCTACGCGATTCTCAACAACACATCCGATGCAGACAGGCCGGGCGAGGAGCCTATTGTCTCGGTGCCGTGGGGTCCGCAGGCGCACAAGCGAGCTGCGATCGAAGCCCAGATCGTGGAGGTTGAAGCATGTGTCCCGCCGCCGAAGTCTGGCCAACAGGAGCCACCAGAGTTTCAGCCCACCCGCGCAATCGTGGCTGAACTCCGCCGGAAACTCACCGCGGAAAAGCCAGCTCCCACGACGACAGTGCCTGTTCTAGAAGAAGTCCCACTCGACCGGAGGAGGATCACAAAACTCCAGCACCGTGGCAACTATCAAGACCTCGGAGCAGAAGTCGCCCCAAGCGTTCCGGGCGTTTTTCCTCAGCCAAGCGCGACAAGCGAGGCACCCATGAATCGAATCGATTTGGCCCGCTGGCTTGTCGATCCGCGCAATCCGCTCACAGCCCGGGTAGTGGTCAACCGGATCTGGGAACGACTCTTTGGGATTGGCCTCGTTTCCACGAGCGAGGAGTTTGGCAGTCAAGGCGATTTACCCAGCCACCCGGAATTACTCGACTGGCTGGCGGTTGAATTGATCGAACGCAATTGGGACCTCAAAGCCATCACGCGACTGATCGTTACAAGCGCCACCTACCGACAGTCATCGAAGGTGCCTGCGGATGTACGGGCCCGTGATCCGGAGAACCGGCTCCTGGCCTGCGGCCCTCGCGTGCGACTCTCGGCCGAGACGATTCGAGATCAGGCGCTCGCCGCATCGGGATTACTCTCGCTCAAGAAGGGCGGTCCCAGCGTCAACCCGCCGCAGCCAAATGTCGGCCTGACTGCCGCGTTTGGCGGGGGCATCGATTGGAAGACAAGCGACGGAGAGGACCGCTACCGCCGCGCCCTTTACACCACATGGCGACGCAGCAACCCCTATCCCTCGATGACCACATTTGATGCGCCCAATCGCGAGGTTTGCACAGTTCGCCGTCCACGCACCAACACTCCGCTGCAGGCGCTTGTCACGCTCAATGATCCGGTATTTGTCGAAGCCTCTCAGGCGCTGGCTCGGCGGATGCTCCGAGAAAGTGCGGCAGACGGGCTGCGTGTTGGGACTGCTGCCGAGTGCGCTCGCCGTGGGTTTCGACTCGTGCTCGCTCGTCAGCCCTTGCTCGCCGAAGTGGAGCGACTCATTGTGTTGCAGGCCCAGGCCCGCAAAGATTACGAGCAAGACATGGAGTCGGCAAAGAAAATGGCGACCGATCCCATTGGTGAGGTACCCCGCGATCTTAATGCAGACATGGCCGATCTGGCGGCGTGGACTGTCGTTGCCAATGTGATCCTGAATCTCGACGAAGCGTTTATGTGCCCCTAAGTTAAGTGATCCGATGAATCCGTGGTCCGATGAATCCGTGGTCCGATGAATCCGTGGTCCGATGAATCCGTGGTCCGATGAATCCGTGGTCCGATGAATCCGTGGTCCGATGATTACCGTGGTCCGATGATTACCGTGGTCCGATGAATCCAATCGTTCAACACAAATTCCTTGAGACGCGTCGGCACTTGCTCGGCAGCATGGCTGGCGGCATCGGCGGATTGGCGCTTGAGCGATTGCTGGTGGGCAGTCCGGTTCTGAAAGCCGCCGCAACGGAAGGATCGCCCCCCACTGCCAGCAATCCGCTGGCGGCACGACGGCCGCATTTTGCCCCGAAGGCAAAACGGATGATCGTGATTCATCTGACAGGATCGCCACCGCACCTCGATCTCTACGACCACAAACCGCAGCTTGTCAAACGCGATGGCGAGGCCTGCCCAGCCGAGACGATTGCCGGCAAGACATTTGCCTTCACCAGCGGCACGCCCAAGCTTCTGGGCACACGACGGACGTGGAAACACTGCGGCCAGAGCGGCATGGAACTTTCGGATGCGATTCCAAATCTCCATCGGGTTGCCGACAAACTCTGCCTCATCAAAAGCATGTTCACCGATCAATTCAACCACGCCCCAGCGGAATTGATGGTCTACACAGGATCGCCCCGCTCAGGCCGGCCCAGCATGGGCAGTTGGGCGACCTATGGATTGGGCAGTGAAAATGAAAACCTGCCGGGATTTGTCGCCTTGATTTCCAGCGGCGTTCAGCCCAACGGCGGCACGAGCAGCTTTGGTTCAGGATTCTTACCGAGCGTCTATCAAGGAGTGCAGTGCCGCTCGAAGGGCGATCCTGTGCTCTATGTGTCGGATCCGCCCGGCATGAATCGACAGATGCGTCGCAAGAGTCTCGACGCGCTCAACGACCTGAATGAACTGCAGTCGCAAGAACTCGGGAATCCAGAGACACTCACGCGGATTGCCCAGTATGAGCTGGCCTACCGGATGCAAATAAGCGTGCCGGAAGTCATGGACATTTCACGCGAAACAGCCAGCGTGCTCAACGCCTACGGCGCGCAGCCTGGCCAGGCGAGTCTGGCCAATAATTGCCTGCTCGCCCGCCGGCTCATTGAGCAGGGCGTGCGATTTGTGCACCTCTTCGACTGGGGCTGGGATTTTCACGGCACCAATCCGGCCGAAGATATTCGCGATGGTTTGACTCAAAAAGCAGCTACTTTCGATAAGCCCGCGGCGGCATTGATCGAGGATCTGGAGCAGCGCGGGTTGCTCGAAGACACACTCATCCTCTGCACCGGCGAGTTTGGACGAACGCCATTCCGCGAGGGTCGCACAGCAGCCGGCAATGTGCTGGGTCGGGATCACTTTCCCGACTGCTATTCGCTTTGGATGGCTGGAGGTGGAGTCAAGGGAGGGCTTGTCTATGGTGAAAGCGACGACTTGGGATTCAAGGCGGTTCGCGATCAGGTTCACATTCACGATTTGCAAGCCACCATTCTCCACCTGCTCGGCTTTGATCACACAAAGCTGACATGCCGTTTCCAAGGCCGCGACTTTCGGCTCACCGATGTTTACGGCCATGTCGTCAAAGCGTTGATCACCTGATACTCTGGCTTCTTACGAAGCCTGTATCGCGAGCCCTATCGCACGCAAGGGAGGCTCGGCCGCCGCACCACAAAAAACCACCCCTCGGACCGCCGTCGCATTCTTGCGTATTTCCACTCATGCTCCCGTCGTTTGCGCTCGGTGTTTTTAGTTTCTCGCTTTTTCCCCATCAAATTCTCTGACAGACTGATCTTTTCAAGCTATTCTATAATCAGCAGCCGGTGATGACCGATCCAATGACTTGGAATGGGTTCGCGAGCCAAAATGGGAATGGTCGCCACGTGTTAGGAAACCGTTTTGTGCATGACTCAATCTCAATCCTCCGGGGTGGCAGGCGAGCCATCTGGCTTCAGGCCGCCGGAGTTGTGTTGGTGGCGTCTCACCTGGTTCAAGCCGCTGACCCATCCGGCAGCATCCGATTTGATCGTGACATCCGGCCCTTGCTGTCAGAAAATTGTTTTGCCTGCCATGGCCCCGATGCGGGCAAACGGCAGGCCGACCTGCGTCTCGACACGGCCGAGGGAGCGACTGCTGATCGCGATGGGGTGCGGGCAGTTGTGGCTGGTAATCCGCCAGCCAGCGAACTCTTGACTCGTATTTCTTCGAGCGACCCCGATGTCGTGATGCCGCCGCCTGATTCTAAGAAATCGCTCACCACTCAAGAGAAGCAATTGCTTCAGCAGTGGATCGCCGAGGGGGCGCCGTACGAGAGCCACTGGGCTTACTCTCCGCTGAAGCGTCCGGCAGTCCCGCAGTCACAGCAGTCGGTGCGGCATCCGATTGATGCGTTTATCAATCAACGACTGGAGCAAGAGGGCGTCGATCCATCGCCTGCAGCGGATCGCGTTGGATTGGCCCGCCGCGCAGCGATCGACATCACAGGCCTACCGCTTGAGCCTGCCGAGATCGACGCTTTTCTAGCCGATACCGCCCCCGATGCCTACGAGAAATTGATTGACAAACTGTTGGCCAGCCCGCACCACGCCGAGCGATTGGCTGCATGGTGGCTCGATCTCGTCCGCTATGGCGACAGCGTGGGCTATCACGGCGATCAGGAGATCACCATGTGGCCCTATCGCGACTGGGTGATCAATGCCTTCGCGGCAAACATGCCATTTGATCGGTTCACTCGTGAGCAGTTGGCAGGCGATCTCTTGCCGAGTGCAACCCTCGAACAAAAAATCGCAGCGGCCTACAACCGTCTTAATCTCATGAGTGCAGAGGGGGGTGGGCAAGACAAGGAATACCTTGCCAAGTATGCCAGTGACCGCGTGCGGGCCACCAGCGGCGCGTGGCTTGGCTCGACGCTCGGCTGTGCAGAATGCCACGACCATAAGTTTGATCCGTTTACGGCTCGTGACTTCTATACATTTTCAGCCTTCTTTGCCGATGTTACTGAGCGAGGCATCTATTCGGGATCAGAAGGCAATGGGTTGTGGGGCGAAGTGATGCGGGTGCCCACGCCCGAGCAGGCCGCTCAGCAAAAGGAGCTTGAAACGCGGATTGCGGAACTCAAGGCCAGCACCACGGCCGATTTTCCAGAACTCGTTGCCCAGCGTGAAGCATGGATTGCGGCAATGGCGGCTAGCCCAGAGGAAAGAGCGACTCTTCCCGAACCAGTCAAGGCGGCCTTGGAAAGAGCGGCAGAGCAAACGCCCGCCCAGCAGCAGGAAATTGCCACGTTTTACAGAAGTATCTCGCCGGCCATGCGGGTGGTCAAAGACCTGCTTCCAAAACTGGAGCTGGAGCATCAGTCGCTTATCAACGCCCAGCCCAACATGGTGGCGACTGTGGCGCGTGCCCCACGCCCTATTCGTATTTTACCCAGGGGCAATTGGATGGACGACTCCGGCGAGGTCGTGCTGCCGGCCACGCCGGCGTTTCTGACATCTTTTGCTGCTGCGACCCCGAGCGATGCAACACAGGCACAGCAGCGGCTCACGCGGCTGGATTTAGCCAACTGGATCACCGCTCAAGAAAATCCGCTCACGCCGCGAGTCTTGGCCAATCGACTCTGGGCGCTTTGTTTTGGACAGGGTCTTTCCAGCCGTTTGGACGACCACGGAGCGCAGGGCGAAGCTCCCAGCCATTCAGAGCTTCTCGATTGGCTGGCCTGTGAATTGCGCGATGGCCAGTGGAACATACAGCACTTGCTGCGCACGATCATGACCAGCGACGCCTATAAGCGTTCCAGCAGTGCTTCATCGGCGCTTGCAGAACGCGACCCAGAAAACCGACTTCTGGCCCGACAGGCCCGCTATCGCATTGATGCTGAAATGGTTCGCGATGCGGCGCTTACCGCCAGCGGACTGCTTGCCAGAACGATTGGTGGACCTAGCGTGAAGCCTTACCAGCCCGAAGGCTACTGGGACTATCTCAACTTCCCCAAGCGCACCTACAAAGCCGATAGCGGCGCAAACCTCTACCGCCGCGGTCTCTATGTCCACTGGCAACGGCAGTATCTCCATCCGGCAATGCTTGTCTTCGACGCACCGAGTCGGGAGGAGTGCACGGCTCGTCGCGCACGATCCAATACGCCACTGCAGGCCCTGGTGCTCTTAAACGACCCCGAGTTTGTCGAAGCGGCCCGCACTCTGGCTGCAAAGACGCTTGCAGAAGGGGGGCCCGATCCACGCGCACGCGCGCTCTTCATGCTGCGCCGGGCTTTGATCCGCGTGCCCAGCGATGCCGAAGTGAGCGTGCTTGCCGATCTCGTAGAGCGGCATCGGCAGGCCTTTGCTCAAGATGTGGAGTCGGCCAAAAAACTTATTTCGATTGGCGCTTCGCCGCAACCGCAAGGCATCGACCCAATTGAGTTGGCTGCTTGGACGAGCGCCGCTCGCACAGTGCTCAATCTGCACGAAACCTATTCGCGGAATTAACCGCGCCGGGAATCGCAAAAAGAAATCACACCCAGGAGTCGATCTATGGAACTCTCGGCGATTCTCGCGAGGCGGGCATTTCTCTCGCGGGCCTCTGGCGGTTTGGGGGCGGTTGCACTTGGGTCCCTTGCCGGAGCGACAGGAGCACGTGCCGCGGCTTTGGACCCAGCTCTCTGGCCGGGCGCCATCAAGGCCTTTCATGTGCCGCCCAAAGCCAAGCGAGTGATCTGGCTCTATATGGCTGGTGGCATGTCGCACCTCGACACGTTTGACAACAAGCCCACACTGGCCAAACTCAATGGCCAACCAATGCCAGAGAGCTTTACCAAGGGACAGCAAATCGCGCAACTGCAAGGCCAGTCGCTCAAGTGTTTTGCGCCCCAGCACGCCTTCCAGAGGTTTGGTCAGAGCGGTCAGGAAATCAGCGCGATTTTCCCCGAGATATCCTCTCGCATAGCCGATCGAATCGCAATCGTGCGCAGTATGCACACAGAGGCAATCAACCACGACCCAGCCCACACGTTTATGAACACCGGTTCGATGATCTCCGGCCGACCTGCAGCGGGGAGTTGGTTGTGGTATGGATTGGGCAGCGACGCGCATGATCTCCCGGGCTTTGTCGTGATGGTGAGCACCGGAAAATTTGGCCAGAGCCAACCGATTGCCAGTCGGCAGTGGCACTCCGGATTGCTGCCCAGCCGGTTTCAAGGCGTGGAGTTTCGTTCCAAGGGCGACCCTGTGCTCTATGTTGCTCCACCAGCAGGAACGCCACTGGCAAGGCAACGCGACATCGTGGACGCGGTGGCCCGACTCGACAATTTGCGCGGAGAACTTATCGGCGATCCAGAAATCGCAGCCAGGCTGGCGCAGTACGAATTGGCTTTCAAGATGCAGTCGAGTGTGCCCGATCTGGTTGATCTCTCCGACGAATCGCAGAGTACGTTTGATCTGTACGGCACGAAAGGGAGTGACGGATCGTTTGCCGCCAACTGCCTGCTGGCCCGCAGACTGGCCGAACGAGGCGTTCGATTTATACAACTCTACCACCGCGACTGGGATCATCACGGCGGCGTCAAGGATCAGATCAAGGGGTCGGCATCTGAAGTTGATCGTGGCGCGGCCGCGCTCATTGAGGATCTTGCAAGGCGAGGCATGCTCGATGAAACGCTGGTTGTCTTTGGCACAGAATTTGGCCGTACACCGATGGCGCAGGGCGACGGCCGCGATCACCATATGAAGGCATTTTCGATCTGGCTGGCGGGCGGCGGCATCAAGGGAGGCATCACCTACGGTGCCACCGATGAACTCGGCTATGGCGTTGTGGAAAATCCCGTCACGGTCCACGACCTCCACGCCACGCTTTTACATCTGCTCGGGATTGATCACACCACGCTGACCATCCGCGCCCAAGGCCGTAACTTCCGCTTAACCGATGTCCACGGGCATGTGATCCATAATCTGATAGCCTGAATGATCGCGAGTCGTCAAGGAGTTGGCCCCCATGAGAATAGCCAGATCAGCGAGACCATCTCTTTTCACTGCGGCGATTGGGCATCTGCTGCTTGCCGGCGTCGGCGCTGGAATTGCGGCGGCCGCCCCGGAAAAACAACCGATTCGCTTCGACCGTGACATTCGGCCGATCCTTTCGGAAAATTGTTTTTCCTGCCATGGCCTAGGCAAGCAGGAATCGGGATTGCGGCTCGATTCGGCTCCAGCGGCGTTCCTCACGCTCAAAAGTGGTGCTCGGGCCATTGTCGCCGGGGATGTGAGGGCGAGTGAATTGCTCGCGCGGGTGAGTGCTACAGACCCCGACCTTGTAATGCCGCCGCCCGATTCCAACAAAATGCTGACTGCGGAGCAGAAGGCTCTGCTCGAGGAGTGGATTGAGGCTGGCGCAACATACGAAAAACACTGGTCCTTTCAGCCGCCCGCCCGCGTGGCAGTGCCCGCCGTTGCCGAACCAGCCGCAGTCAATCCCATCGATCTCTTTCTTGAATCGCGGCTGGCTTCTGAGGGCCTGCCGGTCAATCCGGAAGCGGATCGGTCTACGCTCATTCGACGCATTTCTTTTGCCCTCACGGGTCTCCCGCCGACGCCTGCGGAAGTCGCTGCCTTCCTTGCCGATCCAGCCGCAGATGCCTGTGAAAAGCTGGTCGACAGACTGCTTCTGAGTCCTCACTATGCCGAGGAGATGGCACGGCACTGGCTCGATGCCGCTCGTTACGCTGACACGCATGGATTGCATCTGGATAACGAGCGGCAGATGTGGGCCTATCGCGATTGGGTTGTGAAATCTTTTGAGAAAAATATTCCGTTTGATCAGTTCACGATTGAACAATTGGCCGGCGATCTCCTCCCGAATGCTTCGCAAGATCAGCACGTGGCAACGGGTTTTAGTCGCTGCAATGTCACAACCAGCGAGGGAGGCGCGATCAACGAGGAAATGCTCTTTCGGTATGCGGTGGATCGCACCGCCACGATGATGCAGGCCTTCATGGGGCTGACTGGTCAGTGCGCTGTCTGTCACGATCATAAGTTTGATCCGCTTTCGCAACGAGAGTTTTACTCGCTCTATGCCTTCTTCAATTCAGCCGCCGATCCGGCGATGGACGGCAATGCGATTCTGACAGCCCCAACAGTCAAGGCGCTGACGGCCGAGCAGCTCCAAAAACAAGCGGAAATGTCGGCCCGAATTGTAGAAATTGAAAAGGAGATCGAAGCAATCGTCGACGGCATCGTCTATACCGACCCTGCCACACTCGATCCTCGCCCAGAGTCGTCGTCGAGCGAGACAATCTGGCTTGACGATGAGTTTCCATCAGCGGCAGCCGTCAAGAGTGAGCCAGGATCGGTCAGCTGGTTTGCAAGCGCCGCTCCAGGCGAAGTGCTCTCTGGTCAGCGATCGCTCCAACGCACAGCCACGGGTTTCGGTCAAGATTTTTACGACAGCGGTGCCCAGCCGATCGTGATTCCTGCAAACGCCGAAATCTTTGTCCATGTTTGGATCGATCCTGCATCGCCTCCGAAGTCGATCATGCTGCAATTTCGCACCGATGGCTGGGAGCATCGGGCCGTCTGGGGAGATGCGGCCGTCATCCCTTGGGGCGAAACAGGCAAGCCATCACGAGCTGTGGTTGGTCCTTTACCAGAACTAGGAAAGTGGGTGCGTCTCTCGATTCCGATTGCTACCGTTGGCCTAAATGCTGGCGCGCATGTGACTGGCTTTGCCCTGTCTCAATTTGATGGAAATCTGCGCTGGGATCTGCTGGGCATTCGCGCCAATGCTGATCCGGCCAGCGATCCCACCCAGTCACTTGCCGCGTGGTGGAAGGAGCGAACGAATCAGGAAAAGCTCGATGATGTGCCCAACCCGCTGCGAGGCATCGTCAAGGCAGGCCCCGAAAAAACCACCGACCTTGCTGAAGTTGGCCGCATCCGTCGGCACTGGCTGACGCACATTTGGAGCAGGCGTCCGGAGCAATTTAGAGCGGCGATGCGCGAGCTCGAAGGTACGGAAAAGTCGCGCGAAGAGATCGACAAAACAGCCGGACAGACATTTGTGTACAAGGACTTGCCGACGATGCGGGAGAGTTTTGTGATGATCCGGGGAGCCTACGATAAGCCCGGCGAAAAAGTTGATCGCGCCACGCCGGCTTTTTTGCCTCCGCTGCCCAGTGCCGATGGAGTTCCCGTCACGCGTTTGAACTTGGCGCAGTGGCTTGTCAGTCCCGACCATCCGCTCACCGGCCGCGTAGCAGCCAACCGCCTCTGGCAGCAATTTTTTGGAGTTGGAATCGTCAAGACCGGCGACGATTTTGGCGCGCAGGGAGAGATTCCCAGCCATCCAGAACTGCTCGACTGGCTGGCCGTGCAGTATCGTGACAGCGGCTGGAACACTCGGCAGATGGTCAAGATCCTGCTCACAAGCCGCGCCTTCAAAAGAGCCAGCATGGTGTCGCCGGAGCAACTCGCCCGTGATCCGGAAAATCGCTTGTTGTCGCGTGGGCCACGACTGCGATTGGACGCCGAGCAGATCCGCGACAATGTATTGGCGGTGTCGGGCCTGCTGGTGCGTCGGGCGGGCGGCAAAGGCGTCAGACCGTATCAACCCGACAACATCTGGGAGCCCATTGGTTATGCCGAATCGAATACCAGAAATTACAAGCGCGACTCGGGTGAGAATCTTTATCGCCGCAGCATCTATACCTTTCTCAAGCGAACAGCTCCACCGCCATTCATGGTCAACTTTGATGCCCCCAGCCGGGAGCAGTTTTGTTCGCGACGGGAACGCAGCAACACTCCGCTTCAGGCCTTGCAGTTGATGAACGATACCCAGCACATTGAGGCAGCACGGGCGCTCGGAGCTCGAGTGCTGATCGAGGGCGGGGCTGACGATTCTTCGCGGATGGAATGGCTTTACCGTACTGTCTTGTCACGCAGTCCTGAGCCGGATGAAATGACGGTGGCAGGAGAGTCGCTGGCCGGCCACGTGGCCCGCTACGGAGCCGATCCAGAGGCGGCCAAAAAGGTGATCTCGCATGGAGAATCGAAGCCGCCTCAACAGATTCCGCCCAGTGAATTGGCCGCCTGGACGCTTGTGGCAAACATGATTTTAAATCTAGACGAAACCCTGACAAGGAACTAAACCGTGGCCCACAACAGCCCCTCCGCCCACGATCTGTTTCGCACGGCCGCCGCGCGACGAGCGTTTCTAAAGACCAGCGGTGTGAGCCTCGGTGCTGCCGCTTTGGGCCTACTGGAAGGGCAAGCGGGATTCGAGTCGGTTCAATCGGCTTGCGCCGCTGCCAGCGATCCATCTGCGGCACGCGTCCACCCACCGCTGGCTGGCCTGCCACACCATGCTCCAAAAGCAAAGAGCGTGATCTACATCCATACCAACGGTGGCCCGTCGCAGATCGATCTCTGGGACTACAAGCCGGGATTACACAAGTTCTTCGATCAACCCATCCCACCAAGCGTGCAGGGGGGGCAGCGACTCTCAACAATGACGAGCGGTCAGGCGCGCTTTCCTGTGGCGCCGTCCAAGTTTCAATTTGAACAGCGGGGGCAGTGCGGCCGCTGGTTGAATACACAGTTGCTGCCGTATACCGCGGAGATCGTCGACGACATTGCGCTGGTAAAAACGCTCCACACCAATGCCATCAATCACGATCCGGCCTGCACCTTTGTGATGACTGGCAGCGAGATTCCAGGCAAGGCGAGCCTTGGCAGTTGGTTGGCGTATGGACTTGGCAGTGAAAATGACGACCTGCCATCATTTGTTGTCTTTACGCCGCTCCCAGACATCAATCCCAATCAGGCGATTTTTACGCGGATGTGGTCGAGCGGCTTTTTGCCGACACGCTATACAGGCGTGGCGCTGCGCGGATCGGGCGACCCGGTGCTCTACCTGCCAAACCCAGAGGGGATTACGGCACCCGACCGCAGGCGGATGCTGGACGGTCTTGGCAAGCTCAACGCCCGAGGCTTTGAACGCTACCACGACCCCGAGATTCAAACACGGATTGCGCAGTATGAGATGGCCTTTAGAATGCAGTCGAGCGTGCCGAGCTTAGTCGACCTGGCGGATGAAACGGCGCAGACTTTGGCCATGTATGGCGACGATGTAAAAAAGTCGGGCTCATTCACTCACAGTTTATTGATGGCTCGCAGGCTCGTGGAACGCGGCGTGCGGGCGATACAAATTCTCCATCGAGGCTGGGACCAGCACGGAAATCTGCCCAATGATCTGACAGCCCAATGCCGCGACACCGATCAAGCAACAGCGGCACTGGTCAAAGATCTTAAGGCTCGCGGAATGCTTGACGATACGCTCGTGGTTTGGGGCGGCGAGTTTGGCCGCACTGTTTATTCCCAAGGCGCACTGACAAAAGATAATTACGGTCGCGATCACCATCCGAGAAATTTCTGCATGTGGATGGCGGGTGGTGGCTCGAAGGCTGGCACGACGTATGGCGAAACGGATGATTTCAGTTACAATGTCAGCGAAAATCCCGTGCATGTCAACGACTTTAATGCCACGATTCTGCATCTGATGGGTATCGACCACTCGCGATTCTCATTCAAATCGCAGGGGCTCGATCAGCGACTCACCGGCGTGGAGAAGCAGCGCGTCGTACACGAAATTGTGGCCTGACGCCAACTTTAGCCCTGGTGTTTTCACTGGGAATGTTTTTTGGCTGGCTTGAGGACGTGCTGAGAGATGTCTGCTACCACGATTGTTTGGTTTCGTCACGATCTGCGACTTGACGACAACCCTGCACTTGCCGCCGCTGCCGCCCGTGGGAGCGTTGTGCCGGTGTTCATCTGGGCGCCGCAGGAGGAAGCCCCGTGGGAGCCTGGGGCGGCATCGCGGTGGTGGCTGCATCAGTCGCTTTTAAGCCTGGCCGCGGCGCTTGAAAAAGCTGGTGCGCCGCTGATCGTGTGCCACGGACCGACGCTGGCAACGCTGCGAAAGCTCATCGAGACATTTTCGGCAACTCATGTCGGATGGAATAGCCGCTACGAGCCAGCAGTCGTCGCTCGCGACACGGTCATTAAAAAGGCCCTGATCGAGGATGGCTTGGACGTCGAAAGCTTTAACGGCTCACTCCTTTTTGACCCGCTCAAAGTCGCCAGCAAAGAAGGCCGTCCCTATCAGGTGTTTACGCCGTTTTGGCGGGCGCTCTTGGCTCGGGATGAACCAGCCGAACCAATAGCACCTCCAAAACAACTTCGGCCTGCCAAGCCATCTGTAAAAAACCAGGCGCGGAGGGAGACCACAGGTCTCACAATCGAGTCACTTGATCTTTTGCCGACGATCGATTGGGCCACCACGATGCGCAGTATCTGGTCCCCAGGCTCGGCCAGCGCAAGCAAAAGGCTGCAATCGTTCCTCGATAAAGGCGTGCACTCCTACGGCACCCAACGAGATCGGCCCGACCACGACGGCACCAGTTCCTTGAGCCCACATTTACACTTCGGTGAAATCTCGCCACGGCGTGTCTGGCACGCCGTGCGTGCTGCGGCCGGCAGCCGACCGGTTGCCACGATCAGCGGTGATGCGGAAGTCTATCTGCGAGAAATCGGCTGGCGAGAGTTTGCTTCGCACCTGCTCTATCACTTTCCTAACACGGCCAATGCTCCGCTGCGGGCCGACTATGCCAGATTTCCTTGGGCCGATGATCCGATTGGTCTGCGGGCTTGGCAGCGCGGACGGCTGGGATTTCCCATCGTCGATGCAGGCATGCGACAACTCTGGGCCACGGGTTGGATGCACAACCGCGTACGGATGGTCGTGGCCAGTTTTCTGGTCAAGGATTTGCGGATTCCGTGGCTGGAGGGAGCCCGCTGGTTTTGGGAGACGCTGGTGGATGCCGACCTGGCTGCCAACACGCTCGGCTGGCAGTGGGCCGCTGGCTGCGGTGCCGATGCCGCCCCCTATTTCCGAATTTTTAATCCCACGAGTCAGGGCAACAGATTTGATCCCAACGGCGACTATGTTCGCAGGTGGGTGTCGGAACTCGGCAAGCTTTCTGCCGAAGACATTCACGAACCAGTCCTGGCCGATCCACAGCGGTTACTCGCCGCGGGCATCACGCTTGGCCGCGAGTATCCCGAACCGATTGTGGATCATGCCCAGGCGAGGCAGCGGGCGCTTGCGGCACTCAAAGTCGTAACGGCCTTGAAACGCCCATGATCGACTTACTTCTTTTTTTCAAGCTCGGCCATCTTCGTCCGCACCTTTTCCACAATCTTCTTTTGCGAATCTGGATCGGGTACCTTGTCAGCGGCTTTATCAGCTTCTTTGAGCAGGGAAAGTGCCTTTTTGGTATCGCCGATGTCATCTATTGTTATGGCCACAGCAAGCAATGCATAGCCGCGATTTTCCGCCCGTTCAATGCCCTTGGCCACAACGGAGGCCTCCGCTAAGAGTTTCACTGCCTCATTCTTATTGCCTAGATCGAATCGAATCTTGGCGGCAACCGCCAGAGCCTCCGCTTTTTTACGCGGTTCTTCCAGGGCTCGCGCGCCCTCTTCCAGCGTTGAAATCATTTCCTTTGCGTCTTCATTCTGGCCAGCCTTCGTATAACCCAGGGCGACGGCGGCAAGAGCCACCGTGCGAAACTTAGGCTCGATGCTCTCGGCCACTTCGACTGCCTTTGCTAGCGTTTCTTTGGCTGCCTTTGGATCAGCGAGCCCCCCGTCCTTGCTGCCATAGACGCCGCCAGCCTCAGCCAGAACTTCTGTTTTTCTGGTTGGGTCTGTAATGGTCTCCGCCAGAGAGATCGCTCGTTTTAGAGCTTCGCGAGCCATCTTTTTATCGGCAATCTTGGCCCCGGCACAGAGATGCGCCAGCGCGATGAGTTGTGGGGCCAGACGGCCGGCATCGCCATCGCCTTGCAATTTTGCAAAGGCAGCCTTTACCGACTCCTTTGCCCCCGTTGTGTCGGCTGCTGCCAGTTGAATTTTGGCTACTTTGACAAGCGCGTTAGCCTGAAGATCGGGTGTCGATTCCGACTCGGCTTTCTCGAGTTGCTGCCTGATTGTCAGGCCCTCCTTTTTTTGACCGCAGCCAGAGCTTGTAAGCAAAGAAAAGCTCCCGAGAACGACCACTAAAATTCTTAAAGCAGGAGACAAACGCATCGCTCAAACTCCACAGGGGTAGTGCCGCAGTACGGGGCCAGACTCAGAAACAGCAGGCAGAGGCTCAGAGATTATTGACAGAGAGTGAAAGCCTAAAACTTTAGGCGGGCACGCAACAGTCGGGCGTATGTTTCGGCCATCAGGTCGTCTTCTACAGCCTCATCCTCCGCCTCGTAGGTTACAGAAAATCGCAGGTAGGCTCCACAGTCGTCCCAAGGAACCGTTGAAATCGAGAGTTCGTGGATGAGAAACTGGCCAGCTTCCTGGGCGGTTGAAAAGACTCTGTCGCCAGCTCCCGAGGGACTTTTGGTGTAAAGAAAGTAGGTTCCTCCAGGCATCTCACAGGCAAAGCCACACGCTCGCAATACGCTGACGAGTTTTTCGAGGCGACGGCGGTATTTCTCGCGAACACGCTTGGGTATCTCTGGGTCGGCAAGTGCCGCGGCACCGGCTTTTTGAATCGCCATAAATTGGCCCGAATCGCAGTTGTCTTTCACATCGGCAAAGGCCTGAACTAATTTTTCGTGGCCGCAGACCCATCCCAGTCGCCAACCGATCATGTGAAAACCCTTCGAGAGCGAATGCACCTCGACGCCCACCTCCTTCGCGCCGTCGATCGAAAGAAATGAGAGTGGGGTTTCATCGTAGGAAAGCATGATGTGGGCAGCATCTTGCACAATCAGGATTCTATTTTTGACTGCAAAGGCCACGACTCGTTCGTAAAAATCACGAGTGGCGGTCTTGCCTGTCGGGCTGTTGGGGTAGCAAAGCACCATCATCTTGGTGCGGGCGAGCACCTCGGCCGAAATGCCATCCAGGTCTGGAAAAAAGTCGTTCTCTGGAAGCAGCGGAAGTTTGTGGACTGTGCCACCAAACCAGCGAGTGGCCGTGCCGGCAACCGGATAGCCTGGCACAGTCATCAGGGTTATGTCACCGGGATCGATAAAGGCTGCTGGCAGCATGGCGTAGGCTGTCTTTGAGCCAATGCAGTGATTGATCTCCTTTTCGGGGTTGAGTTGCACCCCAAACTCACGGTGCATGAATGCTGCCGCAGCCTCCTTAAAAGCCGCAATGCCGTTATCGGCATAGCCTCGATTTTCTAAGCTGTCGATTTCGCGGTGCATGACTGCCCGCACACTCTGCGGAGCCATCTCATCGTTTTCACCAATACCAAAGTCGAGCATCTGTCGGTCGGGGTGGTCAGCGATGGCCTTGCGTTTGGCCCGCTTGATCAATTCGAACTTGTAAATCTCGTTGCCCTTGCCATAGTGCGAGCCACCAATTCGAGCGGCAAAGCGATCCTGAAACCACGGATCTGAATAAGGCTCGGGGGTTTGGCTGGTCATGAGAAGAATCCTTGGCTCTTTGGGTTAGAAGTGAGTGATAACGCAATCCAGGCCGTGAGGGGAGAGGGGGCATCGATGGGAATAATCGCGGCAGTTTAAAAATCTGCCGAGAATTACCCCTAAGAGGGGGGCCTGTCTGTTTCGTGTTTTGCGAAGTTTGGGAGGGGCGAGAAGGCGTGTTTGCAGCCATTTTATGCCCTATTTGATTCGTGTGCTGCAAGAGGGTGCACTGGAGGGTACGAGGAAACACCAGCCATGCTCTTGATCTCCACCCGCCAGTCTATCCACGCCCGTCACGCCATGCTGCGTGTCTTTGGTCCATTCGACGGCGACTTCGATCCATTCGAGGATGACGAAGAGGTCGATGTGCTGATTCCACTCGACTAATCCCCGCGGTGCGTGAGTGCGTTTGCGTTCAATCGATGCTGATAAGAGCTGAACGATCGCATCGAGAAGATCGACTTTGCCTCGGGTTACAACACCAGTTTCCCTGAAAAAAGGTTCCAAGCAAGACACCTTTTAGAGTCCCTCACTCCAGGAAAAAGGGGTCTGTCAGACTTTGTGTATAAAGAACCGACCTATAAGTAGCACCATCCTTTTTTTGACCCATCCTTTGCGGAGATTCATTCGTGCTTGACCGTCGCTTTGTGGCCGACAATGTCGATTTAGTAGCTGCAAATTGTCGTAATCGCGGATCGACCGCCGATGTCTCACGATTTGCCGAACTCGATCGCCTCCGTCGACAGATGCAGACCGATGTCGATCGGCTCAATCACGAGGCCGGGCAGGTGAGCAAGTCGATCGCCACTGCCGCCGACGCAGCCCAACGGGAGGTCCGCAAGGCCGACGGCCGACGCCTACGGGAGGAGGTGGCAGCAATCGATGCGCGATTGGCCGAAATCGTCAAGGAATCCGACGACATTCTCCGGGCAATTCCTAATCTCACCCATCCCTCCGCGCCGATTGGCGGCGAGGCGGCGGCCGTTGAAGTTCGCCAAGGACGCACTCCTGTGCCCGTCTTTGATTTTAAGCCCCTTGATCATGTGGAGCTTGGGAAACAGCTCAAGCTTTTTGACTTCGATGCAGGCGCCCGCGTGGCTGGCCACGGCTTTTATTTTCTCACCAACGATGCTGTACTCCTAGAACTCGCCTTGCAGAAATATGCCGTCGACCTCTTGATGCGAGAGCGATTCACCGTGATGACGACTCCCGATGTGGCCCGCGACACGATTCTCGAAGGCACCGGCTTCATGCCGCGTGGCCCCGAAACGCAGATTTACTCCCTGACAGGCACCGACTTGTCGCTGGTGGCAACCGCTGAAATCACGCTGGGCGGCGCGATGGCTGAGCGAATCTTTGAGCCGGATGAATTGCCTTTGAAAATCTGTGGCATCAGCCATTGCTTCCGTACCGAGGCTGGGGCCCACGGTCGAGCCACCCGCGGCCTTTACCGGGTGCATCAATTTACAAAAGTTGAAATGTTTGCCTTCACTCTGCCTGAGCAAAGCGAGGCGATGCACAGCTACCTGCTCGATCTGGAATGCGAACTATTTGATGGTCTCGGCATCCCCTACCGCGTGGTCGACACGGCCAGTGGCGATCTCGGCGGACCGGCCTACCGCAAGTTTGACCTAGAAGCGTGGATGCCCGGGCGGGGAGAGGCTGGCGAATGGGGAGAGGTGACAAGCACCTCCAATTGCACCGATTACCAAGCTAGGCGATTGGCTATTCGATCCCGCAAGGCTGGCGAGAAAGGCACGTCGTTTGTGCACACGCTCAACGGCACGGCCATTGCGATAAGCCGTGCGATCATTGCGATTCTAGAAAACAACCAGTGCGCCGATGGATCAGTTACCGTTCCGCCCGCGCTCGTCCCTTGGGTTGGCAAGAAAAAAATCGCCTACTCGTAACGGTTACCGCCGAGGCCGCCGAGACCGCGGTGGCCACCGAAGTTACCGAGGCCCCCGAGGCCCCCTTTTAGGGGTTGCGATCGACGCTCTACCGCGTGAGTCGCCTGGGCGTCGGATGCCTCCCGGTCGTCTTCTGGCGTGATTGCCGTGGAGGCCAACGCCTTGATCGAGAGCGACATGCGTTGCGCTTCTGGATCGACCGCGAGCACGCGGCATTCGATCACTTCGCCTTCCTTGACAACATCGCCCACGCTGCGAACATGCCTCGAAGCGATTTCTGAAACGTGTACAAGCCCTTCGATGCCTGGCTCAAGTTTTACAAAGGCCCCAAACTGGGCGATCCGACTCACCGTGCCACGCACCGTCGAGCCGAGATGGTATTTCTCTGCCGCATGCTTCCAAGGGCTCTCGATGAGATCGCGAGCAGAGAGAGCGATCTTGCCCGTCTCTCGATCAATCTTTTTGACGACTACGTTCACCTTCTGGCCCGGCGTGAGGATGTCGGCTGGATTGTCGACCCGATCCCACGACAACTGGCTGACGTGCACAAGTCCCTCAACGCCGCTGCCAATGTCGACAAACGCGCCGAAATCTCGCACCGACCGCACGATGCCTTCAAGCGTGGAGCCCACCTCCAGTGTTTCCAGCATCTTGGTGCGGGCCTCAGCCGTTTGCCTCTCAATCACTGCGCGGCGAGAAAGCACCAGTCGCCGCGCCTCCGGCACGACATCCATGACTAGGCATTCTAGTGTCTGCCCGACCATTTCGGCAAAGTTTTCTATTCTCCACGGGCTGATCAGGCTGGCCGGCATGAAGCCGCTCAAGCCCGCCACCTCACACTCGATTCCACCCTTGTTGGCGGCGGTGACACGGGCTTCCACAATCATTCCGGCCTGGAGCTGTGACCAATTTTCGACTTTGACCGCCCGATTGGCAAACGCTACATCGTAGAGGCCGTCTTCCTCGCTGCGACTTCCCACGGAGAGTTCGAGCGATTGGCCAACCACCGGCATTTCTATCTCGTCGGCAATCAGACCAGCCAATTTCATCGCTCCCTGTCGCCGGCCCCCCAGATCCACGAATGCGGTGTCGGAGCCGATCGAAAGCACGATGCCTGTGACGCGTGCGCCTGGCTCCAGCGGGGCTTCGGAGTGGGCCGTTGCGTTGCTTGAAAGCAGGTCATCCATCGACACACCAGCCAGAGCCGCCTGAAAATCCGATTCTAAGTCGTCCTCGAGCGCTTCTCGAAGGTTGGGAATGGCGACCCGTTTCTGCTGTGGCAAGACATCCGTGAACGATGACTTGCTGCCGCCACCACGCTTGTCGCGTTTTCGATCGCGATCCCGCGATGCACCGCCTTCGTTATCGCTGGGTCGGGGCATGCCCACCGGGGTTGCATTCGCAGGCGTTGCTCCTACTGGAAGCGAAATAATCGTTGGCTTCGACAAGTCGGCTGACATTGAAAAGCCTGCTGCTGGAGCGCCTAAAGCCGCCGGTGCGGACTCCGCCTCCGTCGTCGACTCTGCTGCGGCAGGCGCTGCGTACTGATGCCGCGGCGGCAGTTTCGGCGGCTTGACGCCGGCCCGCTGTGTTCCGATCGGAATCCGCCGTGTTGGCTCAGCACCTACTTGAATCGAATCTTGGCCGCCATCTGGCGTGGAACCTGACATAACAATGATCTCGCTCTCAGGTTTTGTATGTTGCATGGCACCTCACTCGCGGCACACACACGCAACGCACGACCAACTTTCAACTTCACACAACTCGACGGCTCGCACCCTCGCTGCCGCCATCCAACTCCACCCATCACAAGTGCGGGAAACAGGACTTGAACCTGCACGGTATTACTACCACCAGGCCCTCAACCTGGCGCGTCTGCCAATTCCGCCATTCCCGCAGCAATCCACATACTAGCAATCTTTCTCCAACTTTTTTTCAGCCCAGATTTTAGTCTTGAAACAGTGCACAGCTAGGCCAGGCTCTTCGGGCGAGGCCAGAACCCGATTCGTACTCTGTCGTACACCATTCGGCTCACGCCCACACCACAGCCAAACAGAACGAGGCTCCAGACAAGATCCCCCACCGGCATCCAGCGGTAAAATGGCAGCGCCGCCAGATAGCAAGCAACGAGGCCGCTCAGCGTGTGTGGATAGTCGGTCGAAAGACACCAGTAGGCAAAATTGGTAGAAAGATAAAACACCAGCGAGCTGGCCAGTGCTCCGCCGACAACGGCAATCAATCGCCCGCGGCGCACCACGCTGCCGAGTAAAACAGGCCACGCAGTCGCCGCAAAGACGACCGACGCCATCACCCAGCTCTCGTAAGGAGGTAAAAAAATATTGCTCAGCGCAAGGGCCGCCACAGGAATGCTGGCCGCCACCAGCGGATGCGAAAAGATGGCACCGGCGGCCAGTGCGACCCCCGCCATCGGCGTGACATGCAGGGCGGGTTGCCAGATTCGACCGGCGATCGCCACCGCCACCAGCAAAAGCCAAAGGCCGCAGAGTTTTAAGGTATTGTTCATCCGCCAGCCCAGACTCCTTTCAAAGAGGCTCCGGGCACAAAGCACCGGTCGAGGAGACCGATACTGACCACGGAACTCCCGATACACTACCGGTTTTTGCATTCTAGGCAAGCGAACCAGTCAGAGACCGAAATCGACGGAAAGTAGAGCCATGCCAGCCATTGTCCCCCTCCGCCGCACGCAGACCCTCACCAGGCTGGAAAATGGCGTAGCGATGCTCTCGTTTCGGGTGCCCGATCAGAGTCAAAATGTGCTCACCGCAGAAGTGCTGAGCGAATTAGCGGCAACTCTGCAAGACCTCTTGGCCGGTCCTATTCTCCAAGGTCTCGTGCTCGCATCAGCGCGAGAGGGATCATTTTTTGCCGGTGCCGATATCTCACGACTCGAGCAATTACCAGAGCAGCCGGCCGTCGAGATCGAGCGACTCTGTGCCGCAGGCCGCTCTTTGTTTGGACAACTTTCCAGCCAACCGTGGCCAACGATCGCAATCATCGACGGCGTCTGCTTGGGAGGCGGATTGGAATTAGCGATCGGCTGTGATTTTCGGATCGCAACAACTCGCGAGCAGACGATGCTGGGATTTCCCGAAGTCAAGCTCGGCCTCTTGCCGGGCTGGGGAGGCACCGTGCGATTGGCTCGGCTGATTGGGCCGGGGCCGGCAGTGGAGCTGGCTGTCTCAGGCGAAACCGTTGACGGTACAACCGCTGCAAGGATGGGACTTGTCGATGCCTGCGTCGCACCAGAGCAGGCGATCGAATCGGCACAGCGACTGATTGCACTTGAGGGAGCAACTCGCGGTTTTCTCAAACGCCGTCTGCAGCAGGCAGCCGCCATCGAACTGGATCCGCATGAACGCGATTTTCTTTTTGCGACCTCAGCAGCTGTGATTATGGGGCGTACCGGCGGCCACTATCCGGCTCCAATGATGATCCTCGAAACGATTCTCGCTGGCGCATCGCAAACGGCCGAGGCTGCCGGTCGTGGCGAAGGCGAGGCCTTTGCAAAACTGGCTAGCGGGCCCATCGCCGCGCAGTTGTTGCGCGTCTTTCGGCTGGGCGAAAGAAATCGTCGCGACATCGGCATCGACGGCGGTGACGCCCAAACACCTATCCCGAAAGTCTCTGGCCCGGCCGAAGTGCAGGGCCGCTCTGCGCGAGCGATCACTTCACTGACGCGATCGGTTGTAGCGCCAGCAGTGATCGGCGCGGGCATCATGGGGGCCGGCATTGCGGCCAGCCACTTGCGAGCAGGTTTTTCAGTCATGCTCGTTGACCTTGATCCGATCACGCTGGCCAAGAGTGTTGGAGGGATTCTCGACGAGGCTGCTTGGAGCAGGGCCACAAAACAAACAGATTCCGCCCGAGCCTTAGCCCTCTCGGGGAAATTACAGACATCAACTCAACTCGCTGCAATCGCCGGCTCTGACCTCGTGATCGAAAGCGTGCTTGAACGCCGCGACATCAAGCGACAGGTGCTGGCGGCTATCGAGCAAGTCGTACGGCCGGAAACCGTGATTGCCACCAACACTTCGACCAATCCGATCACTCGACTGGCCGAAGCGTTGGTCGATCCGTCACGGTTTTGCGGCATACACTTTTTTAATCCAGTTCGTCGCATGACGCTCGTGGAGGTGGTCTGCGGGCCAGCCACCAGCGATGCGACCATTGCCACGGCCGTGGCTCATGCCAAACGGCTGGGCAAGTGTCCGATCGTCGTTCGCGACAGCCCAGGATTTCTCGTCAACCGTTTGTTGATGCCCTACCTGCACGAGTCGGTTGAAATGCTGCGAGGGGGAATCGAAGCCAAGCGCATCGATCGCGTGGCCCGGGCCTTCGGCATGCCTATGGGGCCGATAGAACTCTACGACATGATCGGCCTCGACACGGCGTTCTATGCGGGAGCTGTCTTGAGTGAGGCCTATGGCGATCGGATTGAGGCGTCGCCGGTGATTCCGGCTCTGGTGCGATCGGGCCGCCTAGGTCGAAAGAGCGGCGCCGGTTTTTATCAATACAGTCCTTCCGGGGGCCAGCGAGCCCGCATCGAGCGGCCCGATGAAGGCGTTGCGGCATTGATCGCACCCTATGCACTGCCAGTTCGACCGATGACCGATGAGGTGATTACCAATCGGCTGTTTTTACCCATTGTGCTCGAAGCCGTTCGAGTGCTCGAGGAAGGAATCGTGCGCGACGGCCGCGACATTGACCTAGCGGTGATTCACGGGCTGGGATTCCCGGCCTTTCGCGGCGGCGTGCTGGCGTGGGCTGATTCACTCGGGGCCGCTGAGATCGTCAAGCGTTTAGAGCCGCTCGCTGATCTCGGTGCGCGCATGCATCCCACAGAGGGCTTAAAGTCGATGGCTCGCACGGCCGCGAAGTTCACCCACTAATGAAGTCATCAAACTCATGAATCACACCACCGCCCAATCATCTCCGGAACAAACCCCTGTTGTCGTCGCCTGCTGCCGCACGGCAATCGGTCGATCGCATCCCGAGCGAGGATTGTTTCGGCAGGTACGTGGTGACGAACTAGCAGCCGCGGTTGTCAAGGAAGTCGTCGACCGCAGCGGCGTCGATCCAGCCACGATCGAAGATCTCGTGCTAGGCGCAACGCAGCAACGTGGCGAACTTGGTGGCAATGTTGCCCGCACAGTCGTTCTGCTGGCAGGCTTGCCGTTTTCTGTGGCGGGCACAACGGTCAACAGGCTTTGTGGTTCATCGCTGCAGGCTTTTGCGCAGGCCTGCCATGCGATTGCCGCTGGCGCTGAAAATGTCCATGTGGTTGGCGGTGTTGAACACATGCACCACTTACCAATGGATTCCGCGATCGACATTCACCCTCGGGCGTTTGCCCGTTCTAGCCGAGGAATGCTTTCGATGGGGATGACCGCCGAGCATCTGGCTGCTGTGCACGGCATTTCGCGGCGCACTCAGGAAACATACGCAGTTGAAAGCCACCGGAAAGCTGCCCGGGCTTTCGATCATGGACTCTTTGAAGATGAGATCGTGTCGGTGTTCGGGCACGACGAAGGAGGCGCCATGGTCGAGGTGCTAGAAGATCAGTCGGTTCGAGGCGATACAAGTCTTGCGGCAATGGCGGCATTGGATCCGGTATTTCTGCCCAAGCTCGGCACGATCACTGCGGCCACTGCCGCGCCCTTGAGCGATGGTGCAGCGGCGGTTGTCGTGATGTCGCTGGCGGAGGCACAGCGGCAGGGCCTCGAGCCCTTGGTGAGGGTTGTGGGCACTGCAGTCGTGGGGGTCCCGCCGGCGATGATGGGCACGGGACCCGTAGCGGCGGTCCGCAAACTTCTGGTCAGAACGGGAATTGCGCTAGGCGACATCGACTGCATCGAGCTCAACGAAGCATTCGCGGCGCAGGCACTCTATTGCATTGATGAACTGCGACTCGATCCCGCCCGCGTGAATACTCGCGGTGGATCGCTGGCAATCGGCCATCCGCTGGGCGCTAGCGGAGCGCGGATTCTAACCACACTGATCCACGCCATGCGCGACGGCGAATTATCGCTGGGACTGGCGACGATGTGCATCGGCCTGGGCCAAGGCATCGCCGTGCTCGTAGAAAGGATCAAGGCGTGACACATCGGGCCACAAGCTCTCAGACTGCCCTTGTCCAGACGCTGGCCGACCAGCCAGCCAGCGTCCGCTCCCTCGTTGAATTGTTCCTCAAGCGTTTAGACGATTCATTCCTCAAGCAGGCGATTGTCGATCCGCTGCCAGGCTTACCATTTCAGGAGCCGCAGATATGGACATGGGGCGAGGCGATTGCCGCAGCGGTCGAGTTCGCCGCACACTGTTCGGCGGCCGGGCTCAAACGAGGCGATCGACTGGCTCACGTGGAGCAGCACTGCGTCGATTGGATCATTGTCGATCTGGCCTGCCTGCTCTCTGGCATCGTGCATGTTGCCCTTCACTCCGATGCACTCCCAGCCGAACAGATCTCGCAAGTCGATTGGCTTGGAGCGCAGGGGATCCTCTTACGTGGCAGCGGTCTGCGGGTGCGCCCACGAGATTTTTCCAAGCGTTTGATCGTGATGGATATGCGGCAGCAAAGCCTGTCGCGTTCAAATACGTTACGCGATCCAGTTTTATCGTTGCAGTCGGGCAGTTCTCTGGCCTCTGATAAGCCGCGCCTGCGGGCAGAGGTCGAGCGACTTGCCAGAGAGTGTGATCCCGATGCCTGCGCCACGATCCTGCTCTCCTCGGGTACCTCCGGACGGCCGCATGGAGTGCTGCACTGCCAGCGAGCGATGGCTTTGAACGCGCAGGCTGCGGCCGATGTCTTTCTGGATGCCCCCAGCGACGTGCGGCTTTCGTGGCTGCCGATGAGCCACAGTCTGGCGCGCACCGGCGATCTCTACACGGCCCTTCTGCGGGGTGGCTGCTTGAGCGTTGTCAGCGATCGTCGCCGCGTGTTGGAGGCCTGTCATGCATTTCCGCCCACGGTTGTGCTGGGAGTGCCAGCCTTTTTTGAACGGCTGGAGGGGGGCGTCAACTCTGCTGCGATTGCTGCCCTTGGGCCGGCTCTGGGAGGGCAGGTTCGCGTCTGCGTGTCGGGGGGGGCTGCCTTGCGGCAACGCACAATCGCAGTATTTGAATCACAGGGCGTGCCGCTGGTGCAGGGATACGGTTTAGCCGAGGCGGGGCCGGTCGTAACGCTGGCGAATCCACGCACCGCGCGAGTCGGAACAGTTGGGCCAAGCCTGGCTGGCGTGGAAATCAAAATCGACATGCGGCCTCAGTCGAGGGGCCAGTTGCTTGTGCGCACTCCGAGTCGTGCACTCGGGATTCTTTGGCCGGGAGATCACCTTGCCAAGCGTCGGCCTGCACAAACCGATCCCACTGCCAATATGCCAGAAGAGGGGCGTCTAGAACAGGAAAATCTGACTGACTGGATTGAGACTGGGGACATGGCTGTGATCCATGATGGGCACCTCTCAATTACCGGCCGATTGGTCGACACGCTGGTGCTGAGCAGTGGACTCAAACTTCCTCCGGCAGAAATCGAGCGTGTGTTGGCCGAAGACTCGGCTGTAGCGCAAGTCTGCGTCATCGGAACGGGCTTAGCGTGGCCGGTGGCGCTAGTGGTACCGGAGCCATTTGTTCTGCGGGCGGCTCTCAAGAGCATGGGCGTGCGTGTGTTGAGTCGGCGGGCGGCGCTGGTTCATCCGGCAGTGCTGGCCTGGGTCTCGCGGCGGATTGCCCGACGGCAACAGGGGCTGCCACGAGCGTGGCGAGTACGACGCATGGTGCTCATCGATCGGCCCTTCACTGCTGCCCGAGGCGAAGCCACTGAATCGCTGAAACTCAAACGCAGCGTCATCACCGATCATTTTCAGTGGGTGCTCGATGCAGCCCACGCCGCACATCCGCCGGCATGGATGGCGGTTGTGAGAAGTGGGCAACACCATCAGCTTGCCAGCCAGCAACGGCAGGTAGACAAGAGCCAGCTACAGTTGGCAGACAGTTGGGCTGCTGCGAGTCTCTGGCAGGATGGCAGCGAGCAGGCAATCGGCCCAAAAAATGACCACCAGAAGAGTGGTGGGGCTGGCGGTGGATTTGCTCTGTGCGGCGAACGAGCCGCCCAACCGCTGCGCGATGGAGTGGCTGCTGTCGTGGAGCAGGCCGAACGCATCATCGAGCAATTGCGGGCCGACGGCGATCTCTACGAGGCCAGCCTTAGATCAACTGCCGGCCAAGAGACAGCCTTGTCGCCGAGTGGCGCTGGGAAATTTTCGCGGCTTGCCGAGGAAGCGTTAGCGGAGACTGGTTTCTGGGGGCTGGCTGTGCCGGAGCAATTTGGTGGCTCTGGCTGCACGGTGCTTGAACTGTCGCAAGTGATCACCCGTATTGCCGCTATCCAGCCGACGGCTGCTGGCATGCTGAGCGTACACTCCTCGATCGGTGCGGTATCCGCTCTGACGGCCTTTGGTTCTCCCTCGCAACAAGTGCGGCATCTTCCGGCCCTGGCCGAGGGTCGGCCGCTCTCCATTTTCGGGGCCACAGAGCCGGGGGCTGGGTGCGATCTGAATGCCATTTCGACCCGACTGGAACACTGTGGAAACCGCTGGCTGCTGACGGGCACGAAGATGTTTATCACCGGCGCCACATACGGCAGACTTGTCAAAGTGCTGGCCCGTTACGAAGACCAAGCCGTTGTCGTGCTGGTGCGTCTTCCCGATGCCGACAGCGACACATTTTGTCTGCGGGGCTATGGACTTCATCCCCTCAAGCACGCCCACAACAACGCCTTGGAGTTTAAGTCGCTGGAAGTAGACGAGGCCGACCTCTTGTCGTCTCGCGATGAAACTGGCCGGCAGAATGGCATGCAGATTGTCTGGCACGGCCTCAATCGCGGCCGCGTGACGCTTGCCGCGCAGGCCGCCGGAACGCTCCGCATCCTGCTCGCTGGAGCCTGCGACTATGCGCTCAAGCGACAGACCTTTGGACAGCCAATCGCCATGCGACAGCTCGTGCAAGGCCGGCTGGCCCGCATGGCGGCCGGTGGGCTGGCGTGCGAGAGCCTGGCTGCGTGGGCTGCCACGGCGATCGACTGCGGCACAAGCGGTGAACACGAAGCGATCATCGCAAAAACGATTGCCAGCCAGTGCGTGCGAGAGGGAGCGATTGATGCGCTGGGCATCCACGGGGGGCAGGCCTTTTTGATTGGCCATTCGCTCGGCGATTCGTTCCACGACCACCTGGCTGTGACGGTCTATGAAGGGGAGAGCGACTTGCTTGGATTGGCTCTCTTCAAAGGTCTTGGCAAACACCACCCATTGGCGAGCTTTCGTAGGGCCAGTCTCGTGCAGCGTACGGTGGCATGGCTGGCGTGGAGGGCAGGCCGGTTGACAGCCCTGCACAACAGCCGCGATGCGACGATTCTGGATCGTCGCTTGCGGAATCATGCTACCGTGGCTCGCCGACAGTTGGCTGGCGTGGCTGTGCGGATCGATCGAGTCATTCGCCAACACGGCAAGGAGCTGGCCGTGCGGCAGCTTGAGATTGGCGCGCTCTCCACTGAGGTGCAGCAATTACTGAGCGTGCTGGCTGTGGCCCACTACGCCGATGCGCTTGGCGATAGCCGGCAAGAGCAGGAAGGTCAGAAAGAGCAGGACCACTGGCGACTAGCAGCAGCCGATTGCTGGTGCCGAATGGCCCTTGCCCGGGCCCGAGGAGCAAAGCTCTCCGCAGCAGACCATGCGGCCTATGCCAGACTGGGTCAGTCGATCGTCAAGGAAAAATCGGCTGTCTGACGCGACATCTTATTGGCTGGAAATCAGCGACGGCCACCAACTGCAAAGATACCAGGCACGCGGCGTCGTCCATTCGGCAAACGCTTCGAGCGTACCCCGGCCACGGGCCGAAGAATTGCCACCGATCACCTCATCCAGCAGGCTGCGCGGCCGCGAATAGCTGACCACCCGAGCCGTATCGGCCGTCAGACCAGCCAATTCCACAGCGCGAGTCACGGCGTCTTCAAGGAATCCAATCCGATCCACGAGCCCGGCATCGAGGGCCTGCTGGGCTGTGAAAATCTGGCCCGTGGCTACTGCCGAGAGCTTGTCGTCGTCCAGCTTCGGACGGCCATCTTTGACGATCTGCTTAAAGCGTTCAAACATCTCGTCCACCAGCGTCTGCAAAATTTTTCGCTCGCGCTGGGCTAGCTCCGGCGTGCGGTCCTTGGTGGGGCTGAGCATCTCCTTGAGTGGACCGCTGGCGATCGAGTCGTCAGTGATGTCGAGTTTCTGCATCAGCTTGGAGAGGTCAAAGTGCGGAATGATTACGCCGATCGAACCAGTCAGCGTGGCCGGCTCGGCAAAGATCACATCCTCACGACCGCCGTTGGCCATAGCGATGTAGTAGCCGCCGCTGGCTGCAATGCCGCCCATGCTGACAACCACAGGCAGATTGCGTTTTTTGGCAATCCGCGCCAGCCTGTAATGGATTTCATCACTGCCACTGACGGTGCCCCCGGGAGAGTCAACTCTGAGAACAATCGCCTTGACAGTCTCGTCTTTTTCTATCTGGTCGAGCTGCCAACGGGTAAAGCCACTCCCGCCCAGGATCGCGCCGGAGACATCGACGATCGCCACCTTGGCAGATGCCACGCGGGAGAGGGAGTCGTATTTTTCCACGACCTTGGCATCGGTTTGGAAATATTGCTGATTGGCCCCAAAACTTGCCATCGCCACGAGCAACGAGATGCTGGCGATCGCCCACGCCAGTCGGGTGCCCCAGCGGCCCCAGAGGGTTCCCTGCTCAAGGATAACGCGTGTTGGCGGCAGGGGCGTGTCTAGAGTCTGCATCGATTATTCTCCTCTATTCGGACGGGCGGGCGGAACGGGTTTGCTCAAAGGCTCAGTGTAGGGGATGAAAAATATGTTTGTGGCCGTGTTGCTAGTTTATGACTCGTGACGCTACCTTTGGCAGACATTCTGCGAGTCCGTCAGCTCTGATGGGCTTTGGCACGCTCATTCGAGGCGATAAAAACCAGCAGAATCATAAGACCGAAGCATTGAAAGAGGAGTCTCGAAACGTGTTTGTATGTGTTAGCACTGAGTGTTTTCCCGACCAGCCCCTAGGCCAGGCGATGGAGCGGTTGGCGGAACTCGAGTTTATGGCCGTCGAGATTGATGTTCACGAGCAGGGGGGCCATTTGCATCCCGGCAAAGTGGCTGCCAATCCAGAAGCCGCCATCGCCGAGTGCAGCGACCTGCAGCGACTTCGCCCAGTGGCGATCTCATTCTCCTCGCCGGAAACCCCAGAACTGTACGACCGTTTCACGGCCTGCTGTCGGCTGGCCAAGTCACTCGGAGTAGTGACGATTGTCGTTGATGCCTCCGAGCTTGGCACGCCATTTAATGGCGAGATCGAACGCCTGCGACGGCTCGTGGCGATTGCATCGAGCCTAGGAGTGCTGGTAGGAGTCAAGACCACTGCCGGTCGGATGACGCAAGACGCAGAGACAACGGCGTCGCTGTGTCGCAATGTGCCAGGCTTGGGCGTCACTCTCGATCCCAGTCACTTTATCTTTGGCCAGAAGAAAATGGCCTCATGGGAACCGATTCTCAAGTATGTCTGCCATGTGCATCTGCGCGACACCAAGCCAGACATCTTTCAGGTTCGCGTCGGCCAAGGAGGCGTTGAATATGGCAAGCTCGTCAACCAACTGGAGCGGATTGGTTACAAGCGAGCACTGTGTGCCCACTTGCCCCCCTTGGAAGGCGTCGACTCTGTCGCCGAACTGCGAAAAATGCGTCTGTTGCTCGAGAGCCTGCTGTAACCAAAAAGTTTTGCGAGCCCCTTTTGAACGCGAGAATTTCTAGCCGGGCAGCCATCGCGATTTACCGCTGCAGCTTACCGCTGACAGTGCCTGTGGCTTCGGCACGACTGGCCATTTCGGCGTATGTCTGCGCCTTTTCCTCATCGCCCTCTTCTGCGTACATCGTTGCCAGATTGCCGTAGGCGACCGAAAGCGACCGTTCGTCAAGTTGATTGTCGTCGATCGCTTTGACCATCAGATCGACCCCCTTGCGGCTAATCGAGACGGCATCTTCGCGACGGTCCATCTGCCAGTACGAAATTGCCATGCTCACAAATGACTCACCGAGACGGCCTGATTGACCATCCTTCTCAAAGCTGAGATTTTTTTCCCAGAGTGGGACAGTCTTATCGAACCAGATGACGGCAGTCGCATGGTCGCCCTTTTGCAGGCTGTGGAGGATACCCACGCGAAACATCAAGTCACCGATGTTGCGTTTTTCATTGGCCGATAATTCCCGCTGTTCGGCACCGCGTTCCAGATAGGCCGCCGTGAGCGTGGCATTGTCGAGCATGTCGGCTGAGTCGCCTCGCTTCTGTGCAGCCACGAGTGCGTCGGCAAGGCCTTGGCCAACCTCCCAGTCGATCTGGCGACGCCGCAGCGGATCGACGACCTTCTCGTCCATACGATCGCGCGACATGAGGAGGCGTTTTACCCACGGCAATGCGTCGATTGAATCGGCCGAGCCAGCGCTTGCAGCCAGAGCTCCGCGACAGAGTTGGAGTTCGAGTTTTTCTTTATCGGCATGGTCGGGCGGAAGATCGCTGATAAAAGTCTCGCTGCGGGCAATCCACTTGGGGATCACGCGGCCCTTCTGCTGCCAGGTGCCCTTGGCGATCGCCAACGCTGTGCCGAGATGGGCGTCGAGAAGAACATCCCGAGCGGCTTTCTGCACCGATTCCGAACGCGCTGCGATCAGCGGCATCGCCTTGCGAATCGCCTCACCAAAGTGCTCCACGGATGTGTGGTAGTTAGGCGACTTGATTACCAGATCGATGCGGCCAAGCATTCGTTCGACTTGGGCCACGACTAACGGCGGCAGATGCTCTTGCTCTTTGACAAAATCGACTTGCTTGCGGGCCTCTTCGCCGCGATCCAGAGCCAAGAGCACGCCTGCCATTTTGAGTCGTGTCCAGATATCGACTGGATCAAGTTTCGTGGCGGTTTGGGCCAATGTGAGTGCCTGCAGCCAGCGGCCCTGTTCGCACATCAGCACCAGCAGTAAGCGATGAGCGCGGAGGTGCTGAGGATCTATTTCAATGGCATACTCCAGATCGGCGATGGCGTAGAGACTGCTGGTGTCGATCTCGCCTTCGGCCCGGAGCACAAACGACTCCGGATCGAGCGGTTCAAGCATGACGGCTGTAGCTGAATGCGTGCCTGGATTAAGACTGAAGACGACTCCTCGTTCGGGAAAAACCTCGCCGACCGAGACGCCCTCTTCATTTAAAATCGATACCGTGCGCAGGTCGGCGATCTCGAGTTGTGCCGCGAGTTCTGAGATGGCCACTGGATTAGTCAACTGAATGCGAATCGACTCCACCGTGTCACCATCAAGCATCACTTCGACGCGTTCAAACGGCTCGATCTTCCAGAAAAATCCCTTGCTACCGTCTTCGCGAGTGAAGGCCTCTCCAGCCTCCCAGCTTTTTTCCAACTCATTTCGCGAAGTCTTTCCGGGATAGACACCGCGAAAACTGGCGGGATCAATCGAGAGGGTCGGCGTTTCGCTGGGTGCTGCTGGGATTGAAACAGCAGTCGGCGAAGGTGTGGCTACTTCCTGCTCAGGTACTTCCTGCTCAGGTACTTCCTGCTCAGGTGCAGTCTGCTCAGGTGCAGTCTGCTCAGGTGCAGTCTGCTCAGGTGCAGTCTGCTCAGGTGCAGTCTGCTCAGGTGCAGTCTGCTCAGGTGCAGTCTGCTCAGGTGCAGTCTGCTCAGGTGCAGTCTGCTCGGTTACTGACTGCTCGGTTACTGACTGCTCGGGCAGCGGGGGAGTTTGACTGAGGGGGATGGTGGCAGGCGTTTGTGAAGCCGTGGCTGGTTTGGTCGTGGCGGCCGGCAGTGGCTGAGAAACTTCTGCTAGGCGTTCTGTGGGCTGACGCTTGAGCACGCTTGTCTCTGGGCCGAGCGTTTGTCGGGGAGGTGCTCGTTCACTCATTTCTGCCGGAATGGCCGGCGCTATCGGGGTGGTAAGTGTCAACGCTTGGGAGTCGTCCGATGCTTGCGAGACCAAGTCGTTCCAACCGCCCGTCAGCGTTGCACGATCCTCAAGCGGTTTCCTAGGTACCGCAGGAGCCCACGGATCGCTTACGAGAGGCGACGCAACGGTGGCCGGAAGATCCGTCACGACGGCGGGCAATGGACGCAGCGGTTTCCGTGTTGACTGCTCGCTGAGTGATTCAATCCAGCGTGGCAGACGCATCAGCGTGCGGGGTGGTGACGATTGTTCTTGTTCGGCAGCCTTCGCCAAAAAACCGAGTCCGACACACCCTGCAATGCAAAGAAGTGCCGACAGAAAAATGAGTGATGAGCGTCGCAGCATGGCCACGATGGTTTCTCCTTGGAAGCTGGGCAGACTCGATCGGAAGCGCCCGAGACGACGCTTGCAGAATCGTCGGGAACGTAGGCTTCCACTCCCCCGAAGTCCAGACCAGATCGGCTTATGAAGCGTGTCCAAAAAAATCCGCTACTGGTGCCAACGGCACTTTGCCTAAACTACCAAGCACGCATTCACCGACCACTGTGCCTCTTTCTAGAGACCCGGCTAATCGATCCCGTCAAGCGGCGAATGATCCAATTCGGTGTAGAGAGAAACGCTCGCATGTCCCCGACGCCAGTTGTACCCACCTCGCTCGGCTCGTCGATCCAGCATCAGCATGTGATCGTGGTTGGCGGCGGACTCGCCGGCCTAGCCGCCGCAGAAGCTTTGGTGGCAAGCGCCTCACCCCCTGCAGGCTCTCTGAAAGCAACGGCTTTTAGCGTAACGCTGATTGAGCCAACCGGCCGTCTGGGTGGCGTGCTGGCAACAGTGCGGAAGGGTGGCTGGTTGGTCGAGCGATCCGCCGATAGTTTTCTCGCGGCCCGGCCCGAGGCCATCGCGATGGTAGAGCGGCTGGGAATTTCTAGCGAACTGATTTCTATTGATCCCCACGTGCGTCGGGCGCTGATCTATCAGGCAGGCCGCACACTGCCGGTGCCGGTAGGCTTTCGTCTCCTCGCACCAGGTCGCATCGATAGCATTGTCGCTTCTCAGTTACTTTCGCCGCTGGGAAAACTCCGACTCCTGGCGGAGCGATTTGTCCCAGTCAGAGCGACCGTAAAAGAGTTTCCATTCAGCAGCGATGACGAGAGCCTCGAGCACTTTGCCGTGCGGCGATTGGGCCGGGAAGCATTTGAACGAATCGTGCAGCCACTTGTTTCAGGCATCTGGACCGCTGATCCACAGCGACTGAGCATGGCCGCGGCCTGCCCAGAGTTTTTTGAAATGGAGCGACAATCTGGCAGCCTATCGGCTGGCGAACGGAAGCGACTGAAACAAATGCCCCATAACGAGGCGGCTAGCGGCGCCCGCTACGGTCAGTTTGTCTCACTCGCTTCCGGCATGGAGAGGCTGCCGACTGTTCTGGGCGAGCATCTGGAGCGGGCGGGTGTCCGGCGGGTGACGGCCACCGTCAAGCGGCTTGTACGGCGGACCAACGGCGGCTGGGAACTCGTGATCAGTTCCAGCGAAAATGCACACGGGCCACAAACGATCTTGGCCGATGCGGTCGTACTGGCAGTGCCTTCTCGCGAGGCATCGCACCTGTTAGCCGATGTCGACAAACCGTTAGCCGATGAATTAGCGGCGATTGAATATGCTGGCTCAGCGGTTGTATCGCTGGGCTTTGCCCGAGGCGATCTGCTTCACCCGCTCGATGCAGCGGGGGTTGTGGTGCCACGCAGTGCCGGCCGCAAGGCTTTGGCAATCAGTTTTTCAAGTTCCAAGTTTTCTGGGCGAGCGCCGGCAGGCAGCGTGCTGCTGCGTGTGTTTGTGGGTGGCGCACTCGATCCAGCGACCGCCTTACTTCCTGACGATCAACTCCTCAGCGTAGCCCTCGCGGAAGTCTTGGCCGTGCTGGGCAGCCGCCGTAAAGGAGCTCAATCGGTTGCTTTCGATAATTCGGCTGCCCTGCGGCAGGGCCGGGTGCAGAGCCAACCGCAGTTTGTCCAGATCGATCGCTGGGCCGGTGCCATGCCGCAGTATCATGTCGGTCACCTGCAAAACATCGATCGGATCAAACAGCGGCTCGCAGGCATTACCGGCCTGGCGATTGCCGGCGCCGCCTATGAAGGCGTGGGGATTCCGCAGGTGATCGCCTCTGGTCAAGCGGCTGCCGCCCAACTGGCATCGCAAAAACATGCCAGGTAGAACCGCTTATTTCTTCTTGCCTGCACCGCCAGACGACGCCTTCGCTCCGGCAGCACCTTCGGCGCCCTCTTCGGCCTTGGCCTTCTTTTTCTTCTTCATGGCCATCTTATAGACCCGCACTTTTGGCAAACCCAGCGGACTGCGACCAGGCTCCCAGCGATCCTGCTCCTTGAGCTTGACGATTCGCTCAGAACGCTTGAGCACGCCGCGCGCACTGGAGGAACCTTTTCGCACGCGGAGGCTTTTGTCCATTGTCATGGCTGAGTTGTCCTTGTCTTGATCGTTGGGTCTGTTGGTGTTGAGTCGGTTGGTCGAGAGCAGAGAATAAAAGTGGGGAACAGGAGGTCAGAACATAAAACCATTGGGTCTATGCTTCAAGGCCTGTCGTCCGGCCTCGGTTGTGACAGGCCCTTTTTTAAAGAGTAACCTTGGAAATACTTCCAAGGAACGCCTCCATGGAGGCTGGTCGGCTGGCGGGGTCAGCTTGCAAACAGGCCGTGATGGCCGTGGCCAGCGGAGGCGGAATCTCCGGCCAGTGCTCATAGATGCTGGCCGGAGGAGAGTCGTGCATCATCGCCGCACTGCCGGTGGTGCCGTGTGGCCAGGGGAGGTGCAGCGTGCAGATTTCGTAGGCCGTCACACCAAAGGAAAAAACATCGAGCCTTTTATCCGACTGTTTGCGACGCACGATCTCCGGAGCCATGTAGTTGGGGGTGCCTGTGCGATTGCCCGGCTGGAGAAAAACAGGCTTGTCGGGCACGGTGAGACCGAAGTCAAAGAGCACAAGACGCCCATCTGACTGGAGCAGAAGATTACGAGGACAGATATCGCGATGGACAAACCCGGCTTTATGCACGACAGCAATGGCCGTCGCCGCTTGCCGCACAAGATCCAGACGCTTGGCCGGGGGCAGCGGCTTGTGGGCCGAGAGCAGAGCGTGCAGAAGCGTGCCCTCAATGAACTCCTGCACGATGTAGGACTCTCCTTTTGCAGAGATGCCCCACTCAAGCGTCTTGGCAATATTAGGCCCTGTAATTTTCTCGCCAATCTCCCCTTCGCTTGGCTTACCCAAGCCCTTGTAGCGGCCTTCAATGGGCTGGCTTTTCACTGTGTCGATGATTTTCAATCCCCGCACGACACCGCTGCGAGTATCTTTGACCTTATAGAACTGCGACATCGTGCCTGAATGGCTCTCGCGCAGGCGTTCGTAACGGCTCCAGAGATCGACCCGCGGTTGACCGCACGTAAACTTCGCAAAAAAATGACTCAAAAACATGCGCTAGCTCGCTGGCGGTGCTGGGATAAATGTCAGGCTTTTTTTAGGATGGCTAGCTCGGCGTGAGCGGCGGAAAGCTCCCGTTCAAATCGCGGCACATCGGCCGGATCGTCGGGCTGTTGCTTGGCACCGGCCAATTGCTGCTGCAATTTGGCGATTTTCTGATGCAAAACATCGAACCGTTTTTTTTCTTTTTTATCCATCGATTGTCTCTTTGATGCGCTGGCTTTTGATCTCTTTTTTTCGCTATTCGACTCGGTCCACTGGGGCATCCTCAGTGTCGCGAAACTTCGAGCCAGCGTCGCCATCCTGATAGCGGGGCTGGGCGGCGGGGTTTACCGGCATATCGTCGCCAGAGTCACGAGAGTCACTGGAATTGATGCGCACGCCGCCATCTTCTCCGAGAGAGTTCTGGCCTGTGTGCAGTTGCCGCATCCAGCCAGAAAGCAGCACCACTGCAAGTGCAAGACCGAGGGTTATCGAAAGCCATTGAGCGCGATCGTTTCGCACCCACTGCGTTCCCGCACCGCGACCGACTAGAGCGCTGGCAAAGTAAAAGATCACAAGTGCCAACAAAAACTTTGCGCCAAACAGGGCGTGGTAGCTGGTCTGTCGCATCCACAGGCCATCGCCCCATCCCTCTGCTTTGACGCGGGCATTGAACAGCAAAAAGTTTGCCAAGCCACTGGCCAGCAGCACTGTGATGGCACCAATGACCCACGGCAGCCAGCGGCGGCGAATGGATTCGTGAATGGCTATGCGCGTTTGGGCATCTAGATCCGAGAGCGCCGGCAGGAGGGCGAATCTCGCAAACACCAATCCGCCCATGGCGACAATGGCTGCCAACACATGAGCCCATCGCAGCAGAAGCGTGGTGGGGTCCATCGGAAAATCCATAAAGATCAACTCCTGCCTAAAAGCGTAAACGAAACAGCGTTGAATCTCAGCAGGATACCCGATGCGGTCGCTCTTCCCAAGTTCTCCTCAAGCATCGCCCCGCAGCAGCCCTTTGCGATCTTTGAAATTGGGCGTCTGGCCTGCCAGCCACGCTTGCCGAGTTTCTAACGCGGAGAGTGGCGCATTCGGCATAACCAGTTGTCTGTTGCCGGTTGGTTCGTCTACAGTTCCTTCCATGGACTTATTCCAATCCATCCAACTGCCGGGCGAACAGGTGCACGATCGCTGGATGCGACTGGCTCTCGATGAGGCCCGGACTGCCGCCTTAGAGGATGAAGTGCCGGTCGGGGCGATTGTGGTTGCCTCCGGACGGGTTGTGGCCAGCGCCCACAATCAACGGGAGCAGTTGGCCGATCCGACAGCGCACGCTGAAATGATTGCGATCACACAAGCTGCCGCCGCGCTCAATTCCTGGCGACTCGAAGGCTGCACGCTCTATGTCACGCTTGAGCCTTGCCCGATGTGTGCTGGCGCTATCCTACAGGCCCGCGTGCCTGTGGTGGTGTGGGGGGCGGCCGACCCCAAGGCGGGAGCCGTGGAAACACTCTATCGACTCTTTGACGACCAGCGACTCAACCACCGTGTTGAGCACACCGGCCATGTCATGGCTGATGAATGCGGCCGGATCCTCAGTGACTTTTTTCGCAGCAAACGCACCTAGCCTCGCTTGCTGATGGGCTCGAAATCGCGGAGCGTTTCACCAGTGTAGATCTGCCGTGGACGACAGATCTTTTGAGAAGGCGAATGGTGCATCTCGATCCAGTGAGCAATCCAGCCAGGCAAACGACCCATGGCAAAGAGCACGGGAAACATCTGCACAGGAATCCCCATCGCTCGGTAGATCACGCCGGAATAGAAATCGACATTGGGATAGAGTTTGCGCTCGATGAAGTATTCGTCCGCCAGTGCCACTTCCTCAAGTTGCTGCGCGATGTCAAAAATCGGATCGCGACGGGCGATTTTTGCCAGCAATTTGTCGCAGGTGGCCTTGATCAATCTGGCCCGGGGGTCGTAGTTTTTGTAGACGCGGTGGCCAAAGCCCATCAGTCGGAAACCGGAGTCCTTTTTCTTCGCTAGATCGACATACTTTTTCACGTTTCCACCGTCAGCCACAATCTTTTCCAGCATCTCAACGGAAGCCTGATTGGCACCGCCGTGAAGCGGTCCCCAGAGCGCGCAGATCCCAGCCGAAATACTGGCGAAGAGATTGGCATCGCTCGATCCGACCATGCGGACGGTCGATGTGGAACAGTTTTGCTCGTGGTCGGCATGGACGATTAAGAGCATGTCGAGGGCATCGGCAAAGTCAGGGTCAATGTGATATTCCTCGCACGGCACGGCAAACATCATCTGCAGGAAATTCTCGCAGTAGGAAAGGTCATTGCGAGGATAGATCAGCGGTTGGCCAATCGACTTCTTGTGGCTGTAGGCGGCAATCGTCGGCAGCTTTGCCAGCAGGCGGTGCACGCTCACCTCCACCTGCCTGGGATCGCGAACATCGAGCGAGTCTTGATAAAAAGTTGAGAGCGCCCCAACCACGCTGCCCAGCGTAGCCATCGGATGCGCGTCACGGGGAAAGCCGCCGTAGAAACTGCGCATGTCCTCGTGGATCATCGTGTGGTGCGAGAGCATTTTGCCGAAACTGTTGAGCTCGTCGCTGGTCGGGAGTTTACCGTAGATCAAAAGGTAGCTGACTTCGACAAAGTCACACTTCTCGGCAAGAACCTCGATCGGGTAGCCCCTGTAGCGCAGAATTCCTTTTTCGCCATCGAGGAATGTGATCGCACTGGTGGTCGATCCGGTGTTGACATAGCCTTCGTCGAGCGTGACGACCCCTGTCATCGCCCGCAGTTTGGAAATATCGACGGCCCGCTCGTCTTCTGTGCCAACGAGCAATGGCAAATCATAGCTCTTGCCATTGATGTCGAGTTTCGCCACGCCTTCTGAGAGAGTGCCTGCAAATCCAGTCGCGACGGGAGTCGCTGCGACAGCAGGGGCCGCAGCGGCAGGACGAGCAACCGAGGGCAGGGATGGGGCACTCATAGCAGAAACTCCGGAGGCACTTCACGCGCTGGCCAGCGACGCAAAATCAGGGCGAGGACTATCGAGGACGATACGGCACGGTTGGGCTCGAGCTAAGAGTTTAGCCGCGACGCAACTCCTCGGCAATCAGCCGCTACGCCAGCAGGCCAAGGGGCGACAAAGCACAGACTCCGACAGGACAGAGCGTCACTCTCGACGCGTGGAGTCGAGCCGGCTAGCAGTTTGCATCTGGCCGCCTACGCCGCCGGACTGCTCGTCAAAGATGGTCCAGACGGGCGTCCGTTCTTTGAGCTTGGCGAGGTATTCGTCCATTTCGCGTTTGCGTCGCTCCATGTGCAAATTGTCGCGAATGCCAATCTGCGCTTCGATGAACGGCGTTCTGCCGGCCTCGACCCGCTCGCTCACCCGCGCGATGTGCAAAAATCCACCATCTTCGAGAATCTCGCTCAACTGCCCGACAGGCAGCGTAAAGATTGCCTCGTCGAGCACCTTCGATGCCAAACTGCTTTTGTTGGTCCAGTCGTAAACGCCTCCCGTGGAAGCCGTCGGCCCGTCGGATCGCGTGCGGGCAATGTCGGCAAAGGGTTTGCCTTCCAGCACATCGTTGCCCATCGACGCGAGGGCATTCCATGCCTGGTCGCGCGATCGCTGCGGTGTAATCCGCACGCTGATCTGCTCGAAGCGGGCCTTGGCTGTATAGTCGTAATCGGCCAGATGATTTTCATACCACGCGATCATCTCGGCGTGGGGTATCTCTTTGTCGCTGGCCACCTTTTGCTGCACCCACTGCTGGGCGAGGGCTCGCTCAAAGTAGGTTTTGCGGATGTGTTCGAGCGACTGACCGCGAGACCGCAAAAGCTGTTCGTACTCCGTCGATGAGGCCACGCCCGCATCTTTCATCAGCCGAGGCAATTGCTGCTGGTCGAATGACTCGTTGACTTTCTTTTTAATATCGGGGAGGCGGTCTTCGGGGATCGTCCGGCAAGCATCGACATAAACGATCATCGATTCAATGTGCGGCACGAGCACCTGTTTAAAAATTTGCAACTTAAGTTCGCGAATCTGCTCCGGCTTGAGACCGGGAGAAACCTTGGCCAGCCAGGCGATGGCACTGGGCGTCAGTAAGTCGCTTTCCAGAACGACTTCTGATCCGACGCGAGCCACGATCATGGCTGTTTCCAGTGACTGCTCGCCAGGGATCGCGGCGGGCAGTCTGTCGGAGGCAAGTTCTTCAAAGTTGGCCTGCACAACGCCACTCGTTACCGCAGCATTTGCACTCGATGCCCGTCCATCAGCAGGTCTGGCCGGCGAGTTTTTGTCGGCGTCAGTCGCGGCCATTGCCAGCGGTATCAGTGGGCTGCCGGGATTGACTCGAATGCTCGAGAGCACATGGTTGTCAAACGGTTTTTTGCCGTCTTTTTTAGTAGAACCAGGCCAGCCCTCAGGCCGCGAGACGCTCTTGGGAATGTGAGGCACTAGGTTCGTTGTGGCTGTGCCGCCCGGCCCCGACTGGCCCGAGGTGTTGGGGCCTTGCGTGGCATTTGAGGAAGCGTCGTTAAACTGGTTGGCAATCCGCTGGGCCGGCGCTACCTTCGGCGAACCAACGGCTGCGCCCAGACAAGCCGCGATAGCAACTGCGAATCGCAGCAGATTTTTTCCGCGAGGCCGGCGGCCCAGATCAATCATGCAAAGCATCCTTATGAGAGGCGGGCTGGGACTGTAGAACTCTCGCGACTAGGTCGCAAGAGCGTCCCAACAGCCTGCAAAAGTCGGTCTGGAGCAGCAAAAATCTGCTTTTCAAGCGGCAGAGCGGCGGTGCGGTCGTCCACAATCCGCAGCGATCCGGCCCCCGGCCTGCCAGAGGCCTTGAGGGCCTCGATCGCTAAGCGGTCGTGGTGGGCAATCATCACCATCCCTTCCCGCCGCGTGATGGAGTCGATTCCGTAGGCTGCCGCTGCAATCCGCAACCTGGCAAATGCCAGCAACCGCTGCACTTCCTCAGGCAGAGGCCCAAATCGATCGACCAATTCTCCAGCCAGATCGTCGACCTGAGCGTTGGACAGCGTGCGCGAAAGCCGGCGGTAGATGTCGATCTTGCTGCGGAAATCGGCAACGAATTCCCGCGGCAGCCAGGCCTCGCCCGGCAGATCGATCGTGACGGCCAGCGGTTCGGCTGACGGCAGCGATTTGATCCCGCGGACAGCCTGCTCCAAGAGTCGGCAGTAGAGTTCGTAACCGACAGTGGCAATGTGGCCGCTTTGCTGGGTACCGAGCAGATTACCAGCGCCCCGGATCTCAAGATCGCGCATGGCCAGTGAGAAGCCAGCTCCCATGCTCGAGAATTCCTGGATTGCCCGCAGGCGACGGGCTGCTGTGGCTGTCAATGTCGCAGTCTCGTCTACGAGCATGTAGCAATATGCCCGGTGATGCGAGCGACCGACACGGCCTCGCAATTGATGCATGTCGGCGAGGCCATAGGTATCGGCTTCGTCGATAAACATCGTATTGGCATTGGGAATATCGAGGCCGCTTTCGATGATCGTTGTGGCCAGAAGAATGTCGATCTTCCCTGTCACAAAGCCGAGCATCACCTCTTCCAATTCTGTTTCAGAAAGCCGGCCGTGGCCGATGCCGATCGTTGCCTCGGGCACGATCTGCGAGAGCCGCTTAGCCACGACGTGGATGTCGTGAATCCGGTTGTGCACGAAAAAGACCTGCCCCCCGCGGGCCATCTCCCGATCGATGGCATGGCGAATCAGCTTGGTATCAAAACGCGAGACCCGCGTCTCGACAGGCAGTCGATTGGCCGGCGGCGTGGCGAGGCTGGAGATGTCGCGGATGCCGAGCATCGACATGTGGAGTGTGCGGGGGATCGGTGTGGCAGTCATCGTCAACACATCGACGCTGGCGCGGAGGGCCTTAAGACGCTCCTTGACATCCACGCCAAACCGCTGCTCCTCATCGACGACCAGCAGTCCTAGGTTGGCAAAGTGCACATCGGTCTGCGCGAGTCGGTGGGTGCCGATGACCATGTCGACCGAACCGCTGGCCAAACCCTCGAGTGTCGCCCGTTCCTCTTTGGCACTGGAAAATCGCGACAGTGCGCGGATCGTAAAAGGGAACTCGGAGAATCTAGCCGTAAAACTGCTGCGGTGCTGTTCGGCCAGCACCGTCGTGGGAACCAGCACAGCCACTTGATAACCCGCCTCCACCGCCTTGAATGCGGCCCGCATGGCCAGCTCTGTTTTGCCAAATCCGACATCTCCGCAGAGCAGTCGATCCATCGGTCGCCGCTGCTGCATGTCGGCGCGGATCGCCTCGATCGCCAGTAACTGATCGGGCGTCTCGTCAAATGGAAATGACTCTTCAAACTGCCGCTGCCAGGGAGTATCGGGGGGAAAGGCGATGCCGGGGCGGCTTTCGCGGCGGGCCTGCAGTTGAATCATGTCGGCGGCCATGTCGGCCACAGCGTCCCGTACCGCCTGCTTTTGTTTTTCCCAGAGCTTGCCGCCGACCTTTGCCAGCTTGGGCGCGAGCTTGGAGCCGCCCACATATTTCTGAACCAATTCGATGCAGGAGGTCGGCACATAGATTCGCGTGCCCTCGGCAAATTCGATCTCAAGAAATTCTTCTCTACGATCATGTTTGTCGAGCAGTTTGAGCCCGCAGTAGCGGCCAATGCCGTGGGCAAGATGAACGACGTGATCGCCTTCGTGGAGATCCAGGAATGTGTCGATGGCGCGAGAGAGTCTGTGCCGCGGCGCACGCGCCGCAACATCCTCGCGCCGAAAGAGTTCGGCACTGGAGACAAGCACGACCTTCTCCGGTACGAGTCGAAAACCTCCCGAAAGATGGCCTGTAGCAAAGTGCAGCCGTCCAGACTGCGCCGGTGCTGAGTCGTCGAGTAATTCACGAAGCCGTTTTTCCTCGGCAGCGGTTGGCGCCACAACCCACACCTGCTGATCGCGGCCAACCGTCTCCAATTCGTCCCGCACACGGTCGAGCACGCCGGTAAAGCGTTCCACGCTTTCGATCGAGAGCGACGCCGTGGCTTCGAGGCTCGACTGTGCGATGGCTGCGAGTGTCACCGATGGAAACCGGTAAATGCGGGCAAAAACTTCATCTGGATCGGAAAGATCAGCCAACCCTCTCAGCCGCTGAGAAGTGCGTTTGGCCTCTTCGGCCAACTCGCCCGGTTCGACGAGCACCCACCACGAGTGCGGCGGCACAATGTCGGAGAGTTGCGTACGTCTGACTGGGGGTGGCAGCTCAGATTGTTGCTGCTGCTTTGCTGTCTGGGATTGCTTTTTGCTGGCAGCGATCGGGCTGGCTAAATCGGTTGAAGCTATTGCAGCTTTGCGGACGAGGGCTGTCAGGTCGATGCTGGTCAACTCGGCAACGCTCCGCTGCGAGACGGTGTCGAATGTGCGTAGCGATTCAATTTCGTCGTCGATGAGTTCCATGCGCACCGGCCGATCCCAATCGCTGGCAAAGAGATCGATGATGCCGCCGCGACGGGCGAATGTGCCTGGGGTATCGACGGCACTGGTCGCTTGCCAGCCTCGGGCTACCAGCCAATCGGAGAGTTCTGCTGGATTGATTCGGCCGCCGTTTGCTAGCCGTCGCGTACTGGCTTCGATCTCGCGGGGATCGTCAAGCGGGGTGAGCAGAGCTTGGATTGTGGTCACGATCACATCTGGCATATCTGCAGCCGGCCCCGTCAGTCGCTTGACCAGCGAGAGCCTGACCGTCGTTGCCGGATCATTGGCTGCATCCTCACCGTAGCTTTCCAGGGCCGGCAGGATGGCGATCGAACGAGTGGTAAAGAGTGCACAGTCGTCAGCAAACGATTCGGCATCTGCGGCGTGCGGCAGCACAACCACAAGCGCGCCTTTTTTCGCGGCATCCGTTGACGGAATGGCCTCTGCCAGAGCGGCGGCTGTCAGCGCAGAACTCGACCCCCAGGTTCCGCCGATTGTGCCGCCGTGCCCTGACTGCAGACTGTCGACAACTTCAGCGAACCCGCGATGCGTTTTCAGCGTGGCGGCCAGTTCGAGCAAGCGCTCGGCCGACTGTGGAACAAAGGACTCTCTCACTGCCCAGCATTCTAGCATTGAGCCCGCCAGACTCGGCCAGTCCTGGCTGACGGACGAAGGGGTAGGCTGCAAAACCGATCCGTTCAGCCGTGAGGTTTTCCCCAGATCATCGCGACATTCGTCGTCAGCGACCCTCCCATATTAAATGTCATCACCGTCTTGGCTCCCGCCACCTGCCGTTGGTCCGCCTCTTCGTTGACCTGCTGAAACATTTCGACAACCTGCCGCACGCCGGAGGCCCCCACGGGGTGACCGTCGGCAATGAGCCCCCCACCTGTGTTGACCGGCATCGAAAATTCCGGGTTTCTGCCGACGCCAACGGCTTCACGAGCCTGCGGCAGGGTTGTGCTGCCTGACTCCAGCAGTTTTCCCGCCTCTCCGCGTTCGGCCCAGCCGAGAGCCTCGTAGGCGATGATTTCAGAAATAGAAAAACAATCGTGAACTTCGGCGGCATGGAGCTGCCGAGGCGTGACATTCGCCATTGCGTATGCCAGCGAAGCGGCCTTGTGCACCAGGGGAAATTCTGGCACGTCTTTTTTGCTGAGTTGCAGGGAGTCGGTCGTATGGCCAAATCCGAGCAGCTTCATGGCCCGAGCCTCACGAAGGCTGCTCGTGGAAAGACGGCGAAAAAACTTTTCCGACACAAGCACGACAGCTGCTGCGCCATCGGTGATCTGCGAGCAGTCGCTGATTTTCAGCGGCGGAGCAAAACGGGGGTTTGTGTCGCAGGCCATCATCGCCTTTTCGAGGCTCATGGTGGCCTCACGCATCTGCGCCAGAGGATTGAACTTTGCGTGGGCAAAGTTTTTAAGCACCACAGTGGCGAGTTGCTTTTCTGTCAGTCCGTATCGCTCGGCATATTCACTGGCGATTCTGGCAAACATCTTCGGCATCATGTGGTCGCCGTAAAGAGGCTTCTCAACCCTCCAGTCGGCGGCCGCCGCCAAGACATCAGCACCCTCGATTGGCGACATCGTCTTTTGCTGCTCGGCCCCAACGACGAGCACCACGTCGTGGAGACCGGCTTGCACCCAATGAGCGGCACTTAACACGCCGACTCCCCCCGAGGCGCAGGCAGCCTCGGTATGAAGCGTGGGAATGCCACGCATCGAATCGTCGATGCCCACGAGCATCGCACCGAGATGCAACTGCCTGGTGTACAGTCCAGCGGCAAAGTTACCGACGATGCCTGCCTGCACATCTGCCGGCATGAGTCCTGCATCCACAATGGCGCGACGACCCGTCTCGATAATGACATCCTCGAGAGTTTGATCGGCTTTCTTGAGGTTCCGCTTAAAGTCCGTGCGAGCAATGCCGATCACGAAGGCGTGCTGATTCATGGAATCTCTCCGGGGTCGCTGTGTCTCGTGGGCTTGAGGAGACGCTTGGATGTGGATGATTGAGTGCGGATGGAACTGTTCAACGGCAGTCAGTATGCTCTGTCTTGTCATGATTCGCTCAACCACCACACAGAACCGGGGCAACGATTGGCAAGACGATTCTGGCGACGATGACAGCGAACATGATTTGGGAGAAGAAGGCTTTGACTCTGATGAAGAGCCGACGATTCCCTGTCCGTGGTGCAGGCGTGACATTCTCGAAGACTGCGACCGTTGCCCTCACTGCGAGCAGTACCTCTCCAGCGAAGATGCCCCGCTGCCCCGCAAGCCACTCTGGGTGACGGCCGGCGCACTGCTTTGCCTGTATGCCGTCTATCGCTGGTTGTTTTGAGCGCAGCCCGCTTGGCCCAATGAGCGATCCCTGTCAGCAGCGATGGTCATATCAACAAGTGTCTTTTTGCCGCCTTGAGGATAGATTGGCGGGTCTTGCTGCGGCCTCAAAAACAACGTCGGTCATAAAAGCCGTTCACACATATCCGTACCACAGGAGAGCGATCATGTCAGATGTTTTTGGAAACGAGTCAAACGCCGAACATGAAAGTGCGGCGACGATTGCAGCGGGTCAACAGGGTGGTGCGGCGTCTGCCAAACCCATCCAGCCACTCGGCCGCATCGAACTCCGCGTGCTGGGCGTGCTGATTGAAAAGGCGAAGACCACACCGGAGCAGTATCCACTCTCGATGAATGCGGTGGTGACTGGATCGAACCAAAAGAGCAACCGCGATCCCGTCATGACGCTCGACGAAGAACAGGTCAGCTGTGCACTGACGACGCTGCGCGAGTGCGGGGCGGCAGTCGAAGTGTTTGGCAGTGGCAGGCTGGCCCGTTACCGGCACTTGGCCTACGAGTGGCTGGGCGTTGATAAGGAGGAGCTGGCAATCCTGGCAGAGCTTTTTTTGCGCGGGGCGCAAAGCGAAGGAGACCTGCGGGGGCGGGCTAGTCGCATGGATCCGATTGCAGATCTGACCGTTCTGCGGGCCCATCTCGATCGGCTGGAAAAACGCCGACTCATCGTCTGGCTTTCAGCTCCTGGCCGCGGTCGCCAACTCACCCACGGCCTGCTCTCAGCAGAGGCATTGGTCAAAGTGCAAGCCAAACAGGCTGCGGCAGGGCAGGCTGCGGACAATACACCTTTGCTGGCCTCGTCTTCCATGGTTGAAGCTCCGGCCGCGCTGGCAGATCGTGTCGAAGTGCTCGAGGTAAGGCTCGCCGAGCTCGAGGTAAGGCTCGCCGAGCTCGAGGTAAGGCTCGCCAAGCTCGAGTAAGGCTCGCGGATCGAGAGTAACGGCTCGCCAACGCGTGCCTGGGATGCGGGCGAAGGACCCTTGATCCCAGTACAGATTCTTTCCTTGACGGCCAGTGATCATAGGGGTATCTTGCCCCGTTGATAAGGGTGGGTGTTGGCTGTTTCGATAGCGACATTTTTTTCTTGCGCATTTTTTTCTTGCGCTGTGGGAGGACAAAAACCGATGGCTTTGTTTTTGTGCGATGCTTGTGCACACAGTCAGGCCGTCGATGACAAGCACATCGGCAAGAAGGCGACCTGTCCAAAATGCAAACGAACCGGTTTAGTTGCGGCTTCGATTGCGGTGGAAAATAATCCGGGCGGCTCCTCGATCATTCAGCAGCGCACAGCCGTGATGCACATCCGCAAGCAGTCCGGGGGTCGAGTCGGCTTGGTTGGAATGTCGGGCCGAACTGACCAAGCGGCAAAAAATAGCGATCATGTTGAACCACCTCAATTGGATCGCGAGTGGATCGTCATTGACGATCCTGCCATGCCTGTGCGATTTCAAAGTCCAACCGGCATCTGGATCGGGGCTTCAAAAGATTATGTCTGTTCGAAATTCGATCTTCTGATTGAAGGCAGCGACTTGGCCGCCATCGAAGTGCGGTTTGTGCTCTTTGACATCTGGTGGGAATTTGTCACCACGCTAGCGGCTGATACCATCCAAGACATTAAGGCTGACTCTGTTTGCACCATCGATAAAATGCTCAATTGGCACTGCGTCTCGCAGGCAGTCGCAAAAACACACTATGCATCGGTGGGGTATGTGTCGCGTGTCCGTTTGGCCGACGGCACTCTGATAAAAGCAGACTGCGCTGCGATCGTCGGAGAAATACGGCAACTCGCGGGGGCATTCGCGGCAGAGCAACTCGGTTCAATCGCTGCCCTGAAATAGTGGGTGAAGGAACTTGCCGGATAGGTGACCTGCCCCCATGAATGATGCCAGTGCTTAAGTTCTTAAGTGAGGGTTCTGGCCCTCCAACAGACCAGCCCAGTGCGCTTGCCGCGTCTGGTGGGCCGGGGGTTGGCACCCCAGATGCACTGTGTGGCCGGATCGTGTTGGAGTCCTGCCGCCATCGCTCTATGAGCACATTGGCCTCGAACAGCGTGTCAAAGCAAAGGCTTCGCGTTCCAGCAGCTCGTCTCGGAGCTTTCCGTTGAAGCTCTCGACATACCCGTTCTCCCATGGCGAGCACTGGTTCGATGAATAACGTCTTCACGCCGACACGCCCCAACCACTCACGGACGCACTTGGCCGTGAACTCGCTGTCGTTGTCCCTGCGAATGTGTTCCGGCGGACGAACAGGTCGCACAGCCGCTCCAGTACATCCTCGCTCGAAAGTCTCTTGGCAACATCATCACCAGGCATTTTTAGAGTGACAATAGTCCACGATCGAGAGCATCCGTATCGGCCGGCCATCGGAGGTGCGGTCAGCCACTAGACGAAAACTCCACACATGATTGCGATGAGTCGAACGCAGCCGGATGCACGAGCCGTCATTGAGCCAGAGCCGTTTTCGTTTGGGCTGCTTTTTCGGCACTTTCAGCCCCTCCTCCCGCCAGATTCGCTCTACCCTCTTGTGGTTCACTCGCTACCCCTCCCAGTGTAAAAGGACTGTCCTTCAAGAGAACCGTAACGATCAATAGGCGCAGGCTAGCCACACCATCCGTTTCACCAGACGAGGCTCATCCTTCGGAACATACGGCTGTCGTCGCTGCGTGTTCTGTGACTGTCCAAGCACGAGGCATGCCCGGCGCTGGCTCAGTCGATCACTGGCCGATAGCATCTCTTGTATGCTCGACCGCTCGCCGTCGCTCAAGTCGGGCTCAGAAATTGAGCTGCGCCGCTGAAGGGCGTCCTTGGACGGCCTCCCGCACAATAGCCTTGTCGAGTTCGGCATCAGCGAGGAGTCGCTGATGCCGAGCGTTTTCCTTCTCTAGATCCTTGAGCTGCTTGGCCTGATCCATCCTCAAGTCCCCGTACTTCTTTTTCTATCGGGAGTAGGTCTGCTCCGTCACGCCGATCTTCTTGACAGACTCGGTAACGGTCTTGTCTCTTCCAACCCTAACCTCCCGGAGCTTGGGGATAATCTGCTGGAGCCTGTTTCTTCTTTCCGCGTGGTATTTGCTGCCTCCTTTGGTTTGCAACACACAAGAATTCTCTCCTTGGAAGTGGTGCCGTTTAAGGGGGACAGGTCCATGACCAATCACGGGCTGGTCTCCCGATCGCGAGGATGGTTCGTCAGCATGGCTTCGGTGCCGGCGCGATCAGCCGCGTCGTCACACGGTTGGACTCCTGCACGCAGCCGCACTCGAAGTCGGTAACGTTGTTGATGGTCGTCTGGGCGATCGCCGTGCACGCTTCGCGCGTGAAGAACCCCTGGTGGGCGGTGATGAGCACGCTCGGGAAGGACATGAGCCGCCCGAAGACGTCGTCGCGGATCACTCGCTCGGAGAGGTCCTTGAAGAACAGGTCGCCCTCCTCCTCGTAGACATCCAGCCCAACCGAGCCGACATGCTCCTTCTTCAAGGCCGCAATGAGCGCCCGCGTGTCGATGACTCCACCGCGGCTGGTATTGATCAGCATCACGCCGGGCTTCATCGCCGCCAGCGCGGTAGCGTTCACCAGGTGTTTGGTCTCGGGGTTCAGCGGGCAGTGCAGCGTGATGATGTCCGACTGGGCGCACAGGTCCGGCAGCGAAACGTACCGCACGTCCAGCGCGAAGTTCTGCTCGCGGACGCGGTTGAACGCGCGGTGGAACTTGCGGTTGAGCGTGAGCATAAGGCCCACGGCGTGTTCGGCGACGGCGTGGGGCGAGTACGCGGGCACGCGCAGCACCGTCAGCCCGAGCCGGTCGGCCTCGGCGACATCCACGTGGTTGAACCCCGCCGAGCGCAGAGCCAGCAGCCGCGTGCCCCCGGCGTGGAGCGCCTTGAGCACGGGCGCAGAGGCGTTGTCGCCGAGCACGTTGCGTCGAGGTAGACGAGCTTGTGCTTCGGCGCGGCGTTGGCCGAGAGTTCATCCGACACGAATCAAGACGTGGGCTTCATCTGGATGGTCTGTGGTTGCTCGTCCGCGGCCAGCGGGTGGTGGGAGCCCTCGGGCTTGACGGCGAGGATCGAGCACTTGGACTCCTCCAGCGCCTTCTCCGCCGTGCTGCCCAGCAGAATATCGCGGAGGTTGGTGCGGCCCCGCGTGCCCAGGGCGATCAGGTCGGCCTGCACCTTGCTCGCGTACTCGACGATGCCCGAGCGGTGGCCACTGTGGTCGTATACCACCAACCGAGTGCGGAGCGCGGCGTGGGCTTCCACTACCGGGCGGCAGAACTCGGCCAGCTGGCACTCCAGGCCGTCGCGGTACTGCTTCTGCTGGTGCGGCGGAATCAGCGATGTGGACGCGCTATAATGCAAATGGTGCCACGGGGCCTCGAAGACGTGCAGCAGGTGGAGTTCCGCGCCGTCCTGCGCGGCGAACATGGCCGCGAGCTCGACGGCCAGCAGTGACGTCGGCGAGAAGTCCACCGCGCCCACTATGGTCTTGAAGGGGATATTCCCCTTCTGGCTCATCGTGTCGCGCACCAGCAGCACGTCGGTCATGCTCTTGCGCACGCAGGCGGTGGCGACGGTGCCCAAGCCTACATCCGGGGCGCGGTTGCCGAAGGCACCCAGCACGACCAGATCGGCCTTGTCCTCGCGGGCGCGTTTCAGGATGCCCACGATGCGGTTGTTGATCGAGACTTCGATCGGCAGCCCTGCGGTGCCCCCAGCTTCTCCGACTCCCGGCACGCCCTTGGCAAAGTCGGCCCACGCCTGCTCGGCGTCCTTGATGAGCCCGTTGCAGATGCCCTGCTGCAGTGGCGAGAGGGCCGCTTCAAGCTCGATCACCACGAGCGTGTCGATGACGTGGACCACGTGCAGCTTCGCCTTGGCCCACTGGGCGATGCGGGTCGCTTGCCCGAGCGCGACCGCCGAGCAGGGGGTGAAATCGGTGCCGACGACGATGGACGAGTAGGCGGCGGCGGATGGCCCGTCGGTCATGTTGTGCTCCTTTGGATCTCTGGACTGCATGGCCTCACGTCGGCCCAACGTAGAGCTCATACCAATCCTAAACTAAACTAAATCATTGCGGTTTTACATTCTGTCTGCTCCCACAAAATTTTGCGGGTAGCATGGCGGCGCAATCGGTCGCACGACGAGGGTACCTTCGACGAGGGATAGTACGACGGCAGCGTTGGCGTGAAGACCAACCTCTGCGGCGAATGACTTCGAGATGCGGAGGGCCAGACGAGTACCCCATGGGGTGGGCTCGTGAAGTAAACGGGGTTTCCGCTCGAAGACGTTCATGCTGCGATCAGGCGAGGTCGAAGCGGTCTAGGTTCATCACCTTGTTCCAGGCCGCCGCGAAGTCCTCGACGAATTTCGCCTGCGCATCTGAGCTTCCGTAGACTTCCGCCAGCGCCCGGAGCTGGGAGTTCGAGCCGAACACGATGTCAACGCGGGTCCCGGTCCACTTGACTTTGCCAGTCTTGCGATCGCGCCCTTCAAACACGTCTGCGTCTTTCAAGACCGCCTTCCACTCCGTGCCCATGTCGAGCAGGTTGACGAAAAAGTCGTTGGTCAGCGCCCCCGGCTTCGACGTGAATACCCCGTGCTTCGAGCCGCCAGCGTTGGTGCCGAGCACGCGCAGGCCGCCGACGAGGACCGTCATCTCGGGCGCGGTGAGCGTCAGGAGCTGCGCCTTGTCCACCAGCAACGCCTCGGCCGACACCCCGAACTTCTCATTCAGGTAGTTGCGGAAGCCGTCGGCGAGCGGCTCGAGCACGGCGAAGGACACAACGTCCGTCTGCGTCTGCGAGGCGTCCATGCGGCCGGGCTTGAACGGCACCTTCACGGCGACGCCGGCCTTCTTCGCGGCCTGCTCGACGCCCGCGCAGCCGGCGAGCACGATCAGGTCGGCGAGCGACACCTGCTTGCCGCCGCTTTTGCCGCCCTTCGCCTTCTTGTTGAAGTCCGCTTGGATGCCCTCGAGCGCCTTCAGCACCTTGGCCAGCTGCGCCGGCTGGTTAACGGCCCAGCCCTTCTGCGGCGCGAGCCGGATGCGCGCACCGTTAGCGCCGCCTCGCTTGTCGGAGCCGCGGAACGTGGAGGCCGACGCCCAGGCAGTGGACACGAGCTGCGCCACGGACAGCTTCGAGGCGAGGATCTTTTTCTTGAGGTTGGCTATCTCCTTGTCGCCGATCAGCTTGTGGTTGAGCTTGGGGATCGGGTCCTGCCAGATCAGCTCTTCCTTCTGCACCTCGGGCCCGAGATAGCGGGCGCGCGGGCCCATGTCGCGGTGCGTCAGCTTAAACCAGGCGCGCGCGAAGGCATCGGCGAAGGCCTGCGGGTCCTCGTAGAACCTGCGCGAGATCTTGCCGAATTCCGGGTCGAATCGCAGCGTCAGGTCGGTGGTCAGCATGGTCGGCTTGTGCTTCTTCGACGGGTCGTGTGCGTCGGGGATGATCTCCGGCGCGTTCTGGGCCACCCATTGCTTGGCACCGGCCGGCGACTTGGTCAGCTCCCATTCGTACTCGAACAGGTTCTCGAAGAAGTTGTTGCTCCACAGCGCGGGGGTCTTGGTCCAGGTCACTTCAATGCCGCTCGAAATCGTGTCGCCGCCGTGCCCCGTGCCGTAGTCGCTCATCCAACCCAAGCCCTGCGCCTCCAGCGGCGCGGCTTCCGGTTCGGGACCCTTGTGCGATTCCGGGGCGGCGCCATGGGCCTTGCCGAAGGTGTGGCCGCCGGCGATGAGCGCGACGGTCTCCTCGTCGTTCATTGCCATGCGACCGAAGGTGGCACGGATGTCTTTGGCTGCGGCCATGTAGTCGCCGCTGGCGTTCGGACCTTCCGGGTTGACGTAGATCAGGCCCATGTGGGTGGCGCCAAACGGTGGAACCAGCTCGCGGTCGCCGCTGAAGCGCTTGTCAACGCCCAGCCAGGCGATCTCGCCGCCCCAGTTCACATCCTCGTCGGGCTCCCACACGTCCGCACGTCCGCCGCCGAAGCCGAAGGTCCTGAAGCCCATGGACTCCAGTGCGACGTTGCCGGCAAGGATCAGCAGGTCGGCCCAAGAGATCTTCTGGCCGTACTTTTGCTTGATCGGCCACAGCAGGCGGCGCGACTTGTCGATATTGACGTTGTCGGGCCAGCTGTCGAGCGGGGCGAAACGCTGCTGGCCGCGGCCGGCGCCGCCTCGGCCGTCGTGAATGCGGTAGGTTCCGGCGGCGTGCCAGGCCATGCGAATGAATTGCGGCCCGTAATGGCCGAAGTCCGCCGGCCACCAGTCCTGCGAATCGGTCATCAGCTTGACTAGGTCCTTCTTCAGCGCCTTGTAGTCGAGGCTCTTGAATTCCTTCGCGTAGTCGAAGCCCTTGCGCATCGGGTCGGACTTCGAGGAATGCTGGTGCAGCAGCTCCAGCCGCAGCTGGTTCGGCCACCAGTCGCGGTTCGACGTGCCTGTGCCTGCAGGGTGAACGAATGGGCACTTTGCTTCGGTTGACATGTGTTCTCTCCTTTTCTCTTCGGTTTGGGTTTGTACAGCTAACGACCACGCTCAACAGTGGCTGGGGCTGCTGGAGCTATGAACCTAGGAAAGTCTACATGCCCCCGCCGTCTGCTGCAGCGATTGGTTCGGTGTCTCTTGGGTTCCGCGCCGAGGCCGAGAAACACCTAGTTCTTTGCCTGAGCCAAGAACTTGAACGGCTCGGCCTTCTCGAAGTTGGCCGTCTGATCGCCACCCACGTCGGCCTTCCCAGCCAGCGTCAGCTTCCGCGTTCCTGAACCCTCCTTGAAGTCGAGCTTCTCGAGCTCGACCCACACGATGCTCGGGTTAGCCGTGTCCTCGAAGTAGTAAACGCGGTTCTTTTAGTCGCTGACAGTGCGCCAGATTGTCGAGAAGATGTTCGGTTGCGCGGGCGTTGCGATGCCGCGCGGTACGCTGACATTGCGCATGACGCTGAAGACGCTGGCCACCGCCTCGCGCGGCTCTGCCGATTGCTTGCAGGTGTTGATGTAGAAGAACGCGCGGGCGAAGCGGTCGGCGGCGCGGTTGGTCCCTGGAAGCATCACGGTGCCTCCGATCTGCTCCCAGTATTTGTTGAGTGTGAGTTGCTCGTCGAACACCGGGGAATTCGTCATCACCTGATACTTGCGGCCGTGATGAACGATGAGCTTACCCTTGACATACTCAAGAATCGCGGAATCGCCGGTCGGGTCGGAGATGGAGAGGTGAACCGTCCCCTTCGCACCGTTCGGCGCGTCCGTCGGTACGACCAGGAACATCTCCTTTTTCAGTTCCGCGACGGCCTCATCGACGGTCGCGAAGTTATCCAGCAGGTACTGCGCCCAGGCGGCGATCACGACTGCCGGTCGGGTGTCGGTCGGGGCCGCGTACTCGGATTCGGCCAGGTACAATAGGTTCGTCACCAGTCCCTTTTCGTTCATCCCGTCGGCGGTTGCGGCCTCGTACACCGACGTGATCACGCTCCCATACTTGCTGGTCCACTTCAGCGAGGCGTCCCCCATCCCTCCGTCTCGCTTCATCCCGCGTGGGAAGACCCACACAGGTTACTCTGCATGTCTTCGACCCAGTCCATCGTGCGACCGGTGACCGTCTGGCCGTCTTTGCCGAAGTAGACGGAGCGAGTGCAGGCACCCGCATGCTGAACGCTTCCCGCGAGCCCCACGGCGGCGACTGCACCCACGAACAACCACAACATTATTAAACGCTTCATCTCGATCTCCTTTTAGATATCGACCACGAAAAGCCGATGTCCGCCGCCGAACGACAGCGTTCAGCGGTTCGCGACCAAGGAATTATCCACACCGCCCGATTTTATCGCGAGTCCGCTGCATCGCTTGGTTCTATCCGTCCTTGCCACGCTGATGGATCACGGCCTCCGAATATGATCGCAAAGACCACGATCATCTCGCCTTCGAGGCGAAACCGAATCGCGAACTTCATCGGCCATCACGCAGGCGATGGAGAACCTCGTCCCACAGATATAACGGTGGGCTTCAGTGGCGGGGCTCCTTGCTCACAACTTACGATAGACTTCTCGACGATGCCGGACGTAATGGACCGTGATTTGCTTGGCCGGTTTGTCCACGCTGTACACGATCCGGTAATCACCGACGCGTATCCGATACAACTGTTCCGCGCCAGCTAATTTGATGGACTGGCGCGGAAGCGGGGCATTTTTCAATTTTTCGATGTGCTTCAAAACACGCGCAATCACCGCTTTGGGTAAAGTGCGTAAGTCTTTCGCGACAGACGGCTTGAAGACGATGTTATAGGATGCCATCTTTCTTCAGCCGCCGTTTCATTTCTGCCAAGGGGATAGGTTTCTCGGAACGGCGCTCGGCCACAACCGCCAAATCGTGCAAGTCCTCCATCAACTTCTGATATTGCTTGAATGAGAGAAGCACGCCCGTCCTTTTGCCTTTGGCATTGACGACAAAATGCTCTTGCAGGGTAGCCATTTTCTATTCACTCCTTTCCAATCGGTTCATCAACGAATACTGAAACGTGCTGTCCATGCTCGCTATTATAGGACCGCGAGGATGTATCACATGCAAAAACGTGCCTCCGAATTAAATATGGTCGCGAGGACTAGCTAACGACAGCGTTCAGCGGCTCGCGACCAAGGGATTATCCACACCGCCCGATTTTATCGCGATTCCGCTGAATCCTGTCGAGAGCTTCGGAGCACTCAACGACAAAAGCATCTCCGAGCCCTGTGGAACGCTCCTCGTACCAACTGCGTCCGGCATCGAGATCAGCGACAACTTCGGGGCGAAACCGAATCGCGAACTTCATCGGCCATCACGCAGGCGAGTTGGTCGGGGGAAATCTCGACGGGAGAGGCGGCAGGGATGCTGTCCCACAGGGATTCCACCACGCGCAGCCGATCTTCAATCGGCGGGGCCGTGAGTTCCGTCAGCGTCTGGACAATATCGATCATGGACTCCTCCTACCACAGATATAACGTCCGTGTTCAGGCACGCGCGGCTTCGTGCGCGTCGCCTGCAACACGTTGTTGGGCAGCCTGGTATAGAAACTCGGGTGCGAGGTCTGCGCCATTCGGCCAGGTGATCGTTTCGAGTTCGGGATGTACGGTGACCTGGGCAA